>Ga0302325_10026131_pt1 | contig 12130 bp, 9 predicted proteins | sample Palsa_T0_2_FD_201948 | JGI IMG/M metagenome (GOLD analysis project Ga0302325, IMG submission 201948) | Peat permafrost microbial communities from Stordalen Mire near Abisko, Sweden - Palsa_T0_2 | ecosystem: Environmental > Terrestrial > Soil > Palsa > Peat permafrost | place: Sweden: Abisko...
CCACTACTTCCCCGACAAGAACGCGCTGGTGCACGCCGTGATCGAGCATCAAGCGGACGGGATCATCAACGGTCAGCGGCCGCTGCTCGACCAGCTGGACTCTCTCGCCGCGTTCGGGCAGTGGCGCGACATGCTTGTCGACCTGCAAAGACAGCGGCACTGCGAGGGCGGCTGCCCGCTGGGATCACTGTCAAGCGAACTGGCCGAGACCGACGAACCCGCCCGGACCGCGCTCGCCGCCAGCTTCGACCGCTGGGAAGCCCCGATCCGCAACGGGCTTCGGCGCATGCGAGACCGGGGCGAGCTGCGTGACGACACCGATGTCGACCGGCTCGCGCTGGGAACCCTGGCCGCCCTGCAGGGTGGCTTGCTGCTTACCCAGGCCAAACGCGATGTCGGTCCCCTCGAAGCGGCGCTCGACCTTGCGATTGGTCAGATCAGCTACCACCTCACCTGAGGTCCCGTGCGGCTACCGGTTCAGCTGTTGGCCGGTGACGCCCCAAACCAGCTGGTCGATCGGGTCCGGCTCGGGCACAGCGAGGCTTACCCAGGTCAGCCCCTGGAGGAAGATCGGCAGGTCGCCGGTGTCGGCGTCGCGCAGCAGGACCGGGACGATGGCGCAGCCCCGGCTGACAGACTGCTGGATGAACGCGTCGATCTCCCTCGTCTGCCAGGGACCGCGCTGCGCGCCGATGATCACCGCCGCTGCTGGGACGCGCGCGATGATTTCCTCTAGTTCCGGCTGCCAGGGAAATCCTGGGCGGAGCTGGCGCTCATCCATCCACGGCCGCAGGCCGCGGTTCCGGAGCTGCTGGGCTATTGAACGGACGGTGTCCTTGTCCCGCCAGTTGTAGGAGATGAAGACGTCGTACTCCGCGACGTCCTCTTTTCCCCGCAGCACCGCGGTTTTCCCCCGCAACACCGCGGTGGCGGCCTCAATCTCCCGGCCGGCATCCGCTGACGCGTTCATCTGCACGGTGGACTGATCGGTGCCGTTCGCCTCGTAGTCGTCCGACAACGAGACGCTCCGCTCGCAGACCGGGCACAAGATGCTCAGTCGGCCACGGAGACGGACCTGACGAACCATCTCCGAGGTAAACGCCAAGTCGCAGTCCGGGCAACTGTACTGGCGTTCCCTGGCGATGCTTCCTGGCTCGGCCCAGCGCTCGAGGTGCGTGTGCACGAAGCGTTCGAACTGCTTCCTGGTGTCGTCGGGTACCTGGTCGTACCCGATCCGAAGTTCGGCTTCGCCCTCGACCTCGGATTTCAGGGCGACGATGCACGTCCCCTCCTCGGCGACGAACCGAGCGGCCGACTGCCAGGTGTTCGCCCTCCTGAACCGGTCGCTGCGGGTAAGCCGGACGATCAGGGTCGCGTAGATGCTTTCTATAGGCCCCGCGAACCGGAAGATGACCCCGTGTCCCTCGGGTATCTCGGACGTCGGCAGGTCGCGCCGGTAGGCCGAGGGGAAGACTAGCTGAACGCCGTCCTCCGTCGGCTCGCGGAGCACCAGTTCGTGCAGCAGGAGCTCCTCCAGGGTGGCCAGCACAAGCAGCCGCTCCTGCAACTGGTCGGGCACTCGTTCCGCAGCCGGAACCGGAAAGTCGAGGTTCACCACCTTGGTCTCCAGGATGCAGCCAAGCCCGTCCGGCTCGTCCCGGGCGGCGTTCACCATCGCGCCGGCGTAAGCGTCAAGAAATTCCGGCTGCAGCAGCACATAGTCACCGAACCTCAGCCGCTTCACCAGTCCAGCGGACTCCAGGCGGGCGATGCAGCCCTCGAAGACCGAGGTCAGCCCGGCGGGCGAAGACGTCGGCGAATTATCGTCGGCTGGGTCAGCGGTGGGCTCCTGCCCGGTCAGCAACTGCGCGCCGCTTGGCACCTCCGCCTGGAATAGCCGGCACAGTTCTTTGACCGGCGTCAGCAGGATGCTGGGTCTGCGCTCCATGACGAATTTCTTCACGGCGGCGAAGACAGTGGTGGAGGTGACCTCCGCAATCTGCGACCAGTCAATTGCCGCAAGCAGTTCGGAACGCAGCAGGTCGGTGTCGGTCCCCTCCTTCGCGCTGGTCTTGAAGTACTGGGCGAGCCCGAAGTCCTCCATCAGCTGCTGGAGTCTCTGATCAGAAACGCTGATGCCGCCTCGATCGGCCCGGGCCGCGACTAGGAAGGTGGGCAGCCCGCCTTCGGCCGCCGGATAGGCGTGCCGAACCGCACGGGCCCAGTGCCGCACTCCGGCCAACGGAGTGGTCTCGCTTTTCGCGTCGAACAAGATGAGCGCCACGGCCGCGCCGTCGAGGTGCAGCTGGTGAACGATTCGGTAACCGGGCTGGCCGGCCAGGTCCCAGAGTATGACTTCCCGGCTGTCGCCCGAGGGCTCCTGCTCGTCGACGGCCGGGTCGGACGCCTGGAGGCGCCAGATCCGCCGCCCGTGAGTCGACTCGGTCGGCTCGAACTCCTTTCCGGCCAGGACCATGGCGAGGCCCGACTTGCCGACTCCCGAGTCACCGAGGAGGAGGATCTTGGCGTTCGCGTAGGTGGTGGTGGTGGCGGGCGGGGCGCTGTCGACGCGGTCCCAACCGTTGACCAGCAGGAGTTCCGTCGATCCGGCGTCGACCAGCGCCAGCAGGCCGGTCACGGCGCTAACGGCCGGCCGGGTGAAGTACGCGGCGACGTTGCGGGCGGGCGGGTTCCTGTCCCACAGTTGGGTCGGGGTCTCGGCCAGGGACCAGGCGAGCAGTTCCCCCTGGGCCGACCAGATCAGCGCGGTGCGCCGTTCGGGTACGAATACCAGTCCCGCGGCCGCGATGGTCTCCACCACGGTTGCCGACACCGGGTCGTCCGGGCGCCAGACCCGCAGCGTCGCGTCCTTGGAAGCGGAGACGAGCCATTCGTCGCCGATCCAGCTTAGGCCGGTGACGGTCTTCGAGTGATCGTCGAATTGCCGCACCTGCTGTCCGGTGGCGGCATCGAACACCGAGACCGCTGACGTCCCCGTGGTGCAGGCGAGCAGGCGCCCTGCGGGCGACGGGGCCAGGCTGACCCCTTCCGGGTGGGCGTTTGACATCCGCTCCCTGGCCAGGACCTGGTCCCAGATCACCTCCCGGTTCGGCCCGATCACCGTCAGCGTCATCCGCCCGGGCGATGACGCCGTCAACACCGCCAGCCGGTTGCCGTCGGGAAGGAAGGCCATCGCGCTGGTCGGCCCGAGCGCCAGCATCCGTCGCTCCGCCTCCTGGACGGAGACATGTCCGGCTAGGTCGATCACCCGTCCTCGACCGTGCTCGTCACGGAAGGCCAGCTTGACGCCGTCCGGCGACCAGGTCAGCGCGGGCGCTGGCGCGCAAGCCTGCTTGAGCTGCCAGGCCGCGGTGGGAGCGTCACCGGTGCCCAGGATCCTGATTCGCTGGCCGATGGAGAGCGCCAGTCGGTCGCCGGCGGGCGCGAGGGCCACGCTGATCGGCTGGTCCCCGCGGGTTGGCCATGAGTCTGCCGTCCGAACCTGCCGCCCGGTCCAGGGCCGGTATTCATCTGGCTGACGAGGCGCCGCTCCGATAGAACCATCGGACTCTTGAGGCACTGGAACCACTCCTGGCCATGAGATAAACGCATCACCCGCGGCCTTATCACCGACAGGCTCACCAGCACTTATTAACCGTCCAGCCTCGCCCGCTCGGCATAATTCGGGGATACCGATGATCTTTTCCGGGCTGTAGTCTAATCGTTATGGCAGATCTCGAGCCAAGCATACGGAACGGCGCGGTACCATGGTCAAATTTTGACGCCGACGAGTACTGGAAGATCAACTACGCCTCGGTTCTGCCGGAGGACGCGGAAATCATTCAGTGCGCGAGTAAGTTCCTCATTGAGGCCTGCGGGGATCCCGCGCGTCTCAGGCAGGCCGTGGACGTCGGGGCCGGCACCAATCTCTACCCGGCGCTGCTGATGCTTCCCTGGGCCGAGCGCATCGTCTTCACGGAGTACGCTTCGCCGAATATCAATTGGCTTCGTCAGGATCTGGCTGATGCGCCAGGCGAATGGCGCTGGCAGCCTTTTTGGGACCTAGTCGCGGGGCTGCCCGGCTACCGGGCCATCGAGCATCCCCGGCGCCTGCTTGCGGCCGGGCACGAGGTCCGCACGCTCAGCATTTTCGAGTTGCCCCGGCGTACCTGGGACCTCGGCAGCATGTTCTTCGTCGCGGACGGCATGACCACCGTCCAGGCCGAGTTCGAGGCCGCAGTGCTGGCATTCCTCGACGCGTTGCGGCCCGGGTCGCCCTTCCTGATGGCCTTCATGGAAGGTTCCGCCGGATACGACGTCAGCGGTGAGCGCTACCCGTCGGTGAAGATCTCCCAGCGGTCCCTCGACGCGCTGCTGGCCGAGCTCCCCGTCACCGGCACCAGTGTCCTGCGGACGGACAACTCCGTCCAGCGCCTGCGGCACGGGTATGACGCGATGCTGCTCGTCACTGGATTCACAATGGGGTTACGATGATACAAAGGCTCACGATGGCGCAAATAGGGCACTCGTGCCTGGACCAGGGCCATTATCCCATGGACGTCTTCGGGATCCCCTTCGATGCGCTACCGTATATTCCCATGGCAGACGCTAAAGCGAAAGTTCTCCGCAACGCCGATGCATCATGGAACACGTTTTCGTCTCATGACTACTGGCATCGAAACTACAGCAGACTACAGGCGGAGGATCGGGAAATAATCCGCCGTGTGAGTCATTTCTTTGCATCCGCGTGCACGGGCTCCCCGCCCGTTCAGCGTGCCATCGACGTCGGTGCAGGGACAAACCTCTATCCTGCCTTGCTGATGCTCCCGTGGACGAAGCAAATCTTGCTGGCCGACTTCTCCAAGAGCAATGTCCTCTGGCTTCAGGATCAGCTTGCGGATAACGACTCCCCGTGGCCGTGGGACCTCTTCTGGCAGGAGATGCGGGACGGTAAGGGATACGCCGACGTCGACCCCCCGCAGGAGCGACTGCGGGACGCCTGCGCCAGCGAGCAGGGACACGCGGGGATCGAGCAGTTGGACGTGTTCAAACTGCCTAAGGCCCGCTGGAACCTCGGCACGATGTTCTTCGTCGCCGAGTCCATCACCGAGGACCCGGCGGAATTTCGCGCTGCGGTCGCGTCCTTTGTCGGCGCGCTGACACCCGGCGCCCCATTCGCGGCGGCCTTCATGGCGGGCTCGGCCGGATACCCGGTGGATGACACCCACTTCCCGGCCTTGCCGATAGAGCCAGACGACGTCAGGCGGCATCTCACCGAACTTAACGTGCGCGAGCCGAGCGTGGACTTGCTTGAGACGAGCCACCGGGTGCGGGACGGGTACGAAGCAATGATCGTTGCCACCGGTTTCGCCAGCGACGCGAGCGACGCCAGCGACTAGTGACAATGCCGGAAAGCTAAGGCCGGAGAGCCATGGAGATCCAGACACGGCGGCACATCCTTGAGATCTGGCGCGCGACCGTTAGCCACTGCTACCGCGACGAAAAGTGGATCTGGGGCGGCAGGCGGAGCGGGCGAAATTCGATCAGCGACGCCGAGCAGTTGCTGACCATCCTGTACCCGGCCACCGCCATTGACTCGCTGAAGGTCGACCGAGTCGACCAGACCGCGGATGACGTGCTCGAGTACCTGCGTTCGCTGGGCACGGCGCTGGAGATCCCGCGTCGGTTGATCACGGTGCTGCGCGATTACATGCACACGTACATGGTTGAGGGGACGCCGGACTTCTCGGGCGACAGTTACTTCGACGTCACGGCCGAAGACGCCATCGACGGCGACGTCATCGACGAAGTCGAGCTGACGCCCAAGGCCGAGCAGCTCAAGCTGCACGTGGTGGACTCCTACTCCATGTCTGTCTCGCTCTGCCTCGCCACGCTCGGCTTCCTGCAGGTCTACCGCGAGGGCAACATCAAGAGCCAGCGCGTGCTGCGGGACGTCGAAGAGCTGGAGAAGCTGTCGTCGAAGCGGCTGACGGCGGCCATGGTGGGCCTGCTGCGGAGCTTCACGATCAACACGTTCCTGCCGACCGATCCGCCCGGCGAGACGATGTGCCGGATGATCAACCAGGGCAATATTGCGCCAGAGAACCTCGTGCACGACCTGCTCAAAGATCTGGCCGAGGTCCGGTCCAGCCTGCAGAAGGAGCTGACGCTCGGGCTCGGCCAGGTGGCCGATGAGCTGGAGAACGAGGAGCGGCTGTTCGAATGCGGCTGGTCCTGGGGCGTGGTGGACGGGGCGCCCGAGATCAACTCATCCGAGGACGTGGGCGTCCAGTCGGTCGGGACGGCCGCCGCCCGGCCCTACATGTACTTCACCGTGGTCGCCCTCGACGGCATCCAGGACCTGTTCAGCGAGCGGACCCGGATTCTCGGGCTGCTCAGCGATGAGCAGCAGCGACTGGCAACGCCCTGCAACTGCGCTGGGACCTCACCCGGCAGTTCTGGGCCAAGATCGCCACGTTCGGCGCCGGCCGCCGGTGGCCGATGGAAGACCTGCCGTGGATCACCTCCGACGGCGACGAGTCCGACTACTACTCGCTCCTGCTCACCTCGATCGTGATCGAGGGCGCCACCGGCGAGCGGACCCTGAACGTCGACTTCGAGCGGGTCGCGCGCCTGCTCGAGGAGCTTGCCAACCGCGGCCGGATCACCCGTCGGCCGATGGCGAATGACCCGGCGATCGCCCTGCACATCCCGGGCATGCGGCTGCGACTGTACGGAAGCGAGAAGGTAGCAGAAGGCCCGGTGCTCCAGTGGACCGTCTCGAGCTACGCCTCGCTGGTGCTCAAGCGGCTGCTGCGGGTGGCTCAACTGATGGACGACAAGGTCACCCGGCTCCGCTTCCTCGATCTGGCCGACCAGATCTGGGCGCACCTGGAACAGCGCCGGATAGCAGACCCGTACGGACGCGACCTGTGGGACGAGCCGACCCAGGCATTCACGGGAACGCGGTTTAACCCGTACGGCGGGCCCTCCTGGTACCACACAGAACGCGTCATCGAGGCGCTGGTCGCCGCCGCCAACGTCACCCTGTCGCAGCCCGGATCCGCCAACCCGGATCTGGTTCGCTCCGCGGTGCGGCTCATCGCCGAGGCCGAGCAACGGTTTGACGAGGAACTGCTGCGCGGGACGAATGACGCCGGCGCCAAGCTGCGAGAGACCTTCCAGGTCGTGGCGGCCAAGCTGCGGCGCGCCCGCGAACTGCTCGATGACCGGCCGGGAACCGCCAGCGTGCTCGCCTCCGACGTGCTCCGCGAGCTTGACACCCTCGATGCCGCCCGCCAAGACACCGCCAGAATGAGCTGACGATGATCGTCATCGCGACCTCGGACAAGGGCGGCACCGGCCGCTCGGTGACCGGGAGCAACGTTATCTACCGGCGTGCCCTGCAGGGCAGCGACGCGTGTTACGTGGACTTCGACTTCGGCTCGCCCACTGCGGGGGCGATCTTCGGCATCAGCGCGCTCACCCGCGGCACCACGACCGGCAACGGCACCCACTCGTACCTGCTCGGCCGGTCGCCGACGGTGGAACTGTGCGACGTCTGGCAGAACTCCGATCGCCTCGACCTCCGCCAGCGTCCGCCCGGGACCGGGCGGCTCGTCCTAGTTCCCGGCGACGCCAACGGAGGCGAGTTCGTCTCGGACGCCGCCGTGGTTGGCCGCTGCATCGACCTCCTGCTCCGACTGCACAGCGAATTCGAGGTCGTACTGGTTGACCTGAGCGCCGGACGCTCGTACGCGGCCGGCATCGTGATCGCCGCCACCTCGTCACCGGCGCTCATCAACGCGACCACGCGATGGCTGGTGTTCCACCGCTGGACCAGGCAGCACATCCTGGCCGCGCAGGGCCTGGTGTACGGCGAGCGAGGGCTGCTCGACATCAGCGAGGCCCACGGTCGCGACCGCGACCAGTTCATCGACGACATCCGCTTCGTCCGCACCGCGACGGTGGACCCCAACGCGCCGGACCTGTCGGGGCTGCGGCTGGAGCAGCTGACCTGGCTCCGCGAGGCCAACCGGGGACTGCAGCAGCTGGCGGCCGAACGAGGCGTGGGACGGTCCACCATGCTCGGGGCGGTGCCGCTTGACCCCATTCTGCAGTGGCGCGAGCAGCTCATCACCGACAGCGACGTCAGGGCCAGCCGGGTCGCCAACGAGGCGACGACCGAGGCGTTCGACTCGATCGCCAAGAAGCTCACCGACGACGCGGCCTGGGAACCGTTGTGAGCGAAGTCAAGACCGAGTTCTTGGAGACCAGCGCCGACCTCAAGGTCGAGTCGCTCGCGCTCGCCCACGTGTCGGTCGAGCTCGGCCACCTCTACATGGAGGATCTGGCCGACGGGGTGGACGCCGTCCGGCGTACCTTCGCCGCCGCGGCGCCCTGGGCCGACACCGCCCGGAACCCGCAGGCCGTCGGCTGCGACAAGAAGTCCGTCCGGGTCAGCACCTGCTTCCTCATTGACGACTACTTCGGCCGGTTCTCGTCGCCCGCCGAGGTGATCCCCATGGTGCTTGACGCGGCCGCACGCGAAGGGGTGGAGATCGACTACCTCGCGCGCGAGTCCGCCTGCGCCAGCGCTAACGACATCAGCCCGGCCAGCCTGACGCTGGGCAGCCTGGTGACCGAGCCGGTGCCGGGAACCACCGGCGGTCGTCCGCCGCTCATCGAGACCGGCTGGCTGACCAACGGGCAGCGGTCGCCTGGCACCTCGCAGGCCGAAGCGATGGCCAGGCCCATCCCGTGGCGTCCGCCGCTGGAGAGCGCGCGCCGGCGGCACTCGATCTTCGTCGACGTCGAGCTTTGGGATGAGCGCCGCGGGCAGCGGACCTGGTCGTGTCCGATGCTCGCGGCCGTCTGGCAGTTGATGCGGCTAGGCTTGCTGCGCGATCGCGGACGGCCAGTCGTGACGCCACAGGACTGGACCGATCCGTCCTTCCCTGACGACTGGGACCATCTTCCCCCGATCATCAGGCTCAGGCCCCGGGCGGCCGCGTTTGCCGCCTACACGACGCTTTCTGTCCTGTCCCCCCGGTTCCTGCCAGTAGAACTGGCGGTGCGGACCATCCTCAGCCAGTTCGCGCAGGACAGCAGCGTCTTCGCCGAAGCAACCGATCGGGCCGCGCGCGATGCGATGCAGTTGCCGGCGGAGCTAGTCGACCGGGTCCGCTACGTGTTTGCCGCCCCGGGAGATACCGACCCCGGGTGAAGCCGCACCTCTCGCTCACTCGACGTCTATCGGACGATTCGGGTCGGCGACTTCCCACAACTGCTCGAATCGCTGCTCGAGGTCACGGACCCGGTCCAGTTCCGGTGCCAGTCGGGTCCGCAGGGTGCCCGGCCGCGGCTGGTCCGCGGTGAACGGCGTGACCGCCGTCATCTCGTAACTGACAACTCCGTCGAAGATGATGAAGTCGAAGATCGTGGACTGCAGGTAGTCCGGGATGAGCTTCTGATCGAGCATGCGGACCTGGACCCCGGCGTGGCGCTGCATCCGGGCGACTCGCTGGAAGCTTTCGTCCTGGGCCAAGGTCTCGGCCTCGAACACGAAGATACGCCGGATGGAGACCTTCCTGGCGATCGCCTTGCGCTGGTCGTCGAGGTAGCGGATGCCCAGATCGCTCGTCCAGAGCCCGCCATCGAGGCCGAGCACCCCGGCGTCCACCGTGGACAGGGAAATCGCGTCGATCGACGACTCAGCCTCCTGGGCCAAACCCAGCAGCCACTCCCGGTCTTCGCCGTCATAAGCGATCTCCCCGCCGACCTGCAACTGGCGCACGAACGCGGTCATCCGCCCGATCTCCCGGCGCGCGACGCGCTGGAGCAGCGGGTTAACCCGTCCGTCGACTTGACTGGCCGTCTCCAGGAATTCCGCGAGCAACGCGGGCCCCAGGCTGGACCGCTCAATCTTGGCCGACAGTTCAGCCAGTCGGCCAACCTGTGCAAAACCGGCGGTAACGCGCTCGCCAACGGCCGAGAGTTGAACCTCGGTGTCTACGACGAAGAGAATGAGCGCGACGGCGAATGCGACTATCGCGGCTAGCTCCAAGGCATCCTGGGCCTGCATTCCGCCCAAATGAGCGGCGACGAGCGTAATCAGCGCGATGAGCAGCGGGAATCCGACTTTCAAGACGATTCCCTGTACCAGGCTCCGGTTCATTCCTCCGCTGGTCATACCGTCTCCGACCTCGGTGGCTCGGTATAAGGCTGCAGTGCCTCTATGAGGCCAACTGACAACTGATCGCGTATCCGCTCGACGGTTTTCTGCCACTGCAGCGAGAGCCCCGACCGCAGATCCAGTTCGTGCCAGATCCTGTCCAGGGTTCTGCTCGCGGGCGCGGTCGGCATCCAGGCGTGCACCAGGTGGTCGATGCCGGGGCGGAGTATGCCGATCAGTTCGGCGGCCGGACGACTGCGCGCGACGGCCCGGTCCACGAGGTCAAGCAGGGTGGAAAGAAGCCAGTCATGCAGGGCGAGGTGGGCGCAGAAGTCCGCGAGCGCGCGCGGGTCCGGCTCCGGGGCACGCAACCGCACCGTCCGCAGGCCGTCCGCGCTGAGCGTGAAGGCGATATCTTGCTCGCCATCCGACGACTCGGCGGACCAGCGCAGTTGGGTCCCGCGGCTGCGAAACGGCGGGGTGTGGTCCAGATAGTCGCTGCGCTGGATCGAAGCGAGCGCCCGCACGTTCACCCCGCCCAGATCAAGGTCCGTCGGGGCCGACGGGCCGCGAAGGAAACCGGTCGAGAGGCTCTCCTCGGATGCCTTGCCGAGGACCTCAAGTACTCCCGGCTGAGCGAGATAGTGCGACCATGGCCGCCGGCGTCCGGCGGAGTCGTGGCGGAAGATTGCGTAGGTCCCGGCCTGGACGATATGCCCGTCAGTCAGCGACACCCGGGTGGCCGGAGTGCCGACGATCCTGACCCCGCCGCCGTCCGCGAGTGGCGCGGAACAGTCCACCCCGGTCAGTACCTCGGGCGACCATGCGTAGCGGATCGGACGCTGCCGCGTTCGCACCGATCCGCCGGGCACGATCGCGAGCAGTTCCACGGCAGTGTCGACCGGTACCGCGGCGGAGGTCAGCAGGAGGCCTGTGTGTACTTCTCCGATGGTCAGCGGCACGGTCAGATGATTCCGCTTCTTCGGCACGGCGTGGCCCCGCGAATCCGATTCATAGCGATTACCTCACCTTGGCCAATATGGGATTATTTCACCATACACTCTCTTGTTACGCAATAGCAGAGGAGGGCCGAGGAGACCTGGCTATTGCTGGCCGGATCGCGCCCCTGCATTGCCTATAAGGATAGCCGCACGACCACTGGCGCCTCGGCCGAGCCGGGCCTGAAGCGAAAACCTGAGCGAAAAATGTTCAATCGGATCTATCGATCATGCCTCCTGGCCGAAGGCGGTCGCGGTGGAGGCGTTTGCGTCCTGTAGGCGGCGTCAGCTGACTTCACGCGCGATCAGGTCATTGTGCGTCTCGCGTCTGACTCCCACCCTCGCAATTCCCTCCCGGCAGAAGACGACAGGGGGTCGCAGCGCGGCATTATAGTTGTTCGACATCGTAAAGCAGTAGGCTCCGGTAACCGGGACCGCGATGAGATCTCCGACCTGTGGATTGGCCAATGTAACGTCGGGAGTGATGACATCACCAGCCTCACAATGACGACCAACCAGGTCTGCGACCACGCGCTCCTCATCCCAACGGCCAACCACGAGTGGGGCGAAATCCTGCCCGTAGAGAGAGTGCTCCAAGTTATCGCCCATACCTCCATCGACGGCAACGTAAGTTCGGGCAGTCCGCTTAACCGTAACGACGCGATACAGAGTAAGGCCGACGGGCGCGACCAGCGAACGGCCTGGCTCAATGAGAAGTTCTGTATCCTCGCCAATTTCTTCATGCAACGCCTTGGTCAACTGCTTAGCGTATTCCCCGATGGTTGGTGCCTTGTCATCGTGCACATAGCGCACTCCAAGTCCGCCGCCAAGATCATAGACGCTGAACCGCTCTAGCTGTGCCAGTACGGTAATTCCGGCAGCATACTGTTCCAAGTTGAGAATCCCAGATCCAATATGTACGTGAAGCCCTTGCAAATCAATGATAGCGATCTCCCGC
>Ga0302325_10026133_pt1 | contig 12129 bp, 13 predicted proteins | sample Palsa_T0_2_FD_201948 | JGI IMG/M metagenome (GOLD analysis project Ga0302325, IMG submission 201948) | Peat permafrost microbial communities from Stordalen Mire near Abisko, Sweden - Palsa_T0_2 | ecosystem: Environmental > Terrestrial > Soil > Palsa > Peat permafrost | place: Sweden: Abisko...
ACCAGCGCTCCCACCAGCTATGCCGGCCGCTGTGTCCCACATAGATCTGCGTGATGCCGCGCGACCGGGCGAATTCCAGAATTGTGGCGGGAGCGTCCTCTCCATCCAACTTGACGATTTCCGCGCCGGCTGCCTCGCCACATCTCAATCCCCGGTCGACCTTGGTGCGTTCCTCGACCGACCAGTCCGGCCGGTCCACGTAGGCAACCAGCAGTTCGCCATGAAAGCGGTTGCGGTTGCGGATGCCGCTGGCGATCATTCTTTGGGCATCGCATCGCGGCGAGAGACACACCAGGATGCGTTCCTGGGCGCCCCAGGTCTGGGCGATGTTGTGGCGCGCCAGGTAGCGGCCGAGCTGATCATCCACTACGTCGGCGGCAAGCAACAACGCGATTTCGCGCAGTTCCGAAAGCTGCGGCTGCGTCAGCTTGCGTACGTTGGTCACTTCTTCGTCGCCGCTGATCCGCAGGCAGGCATCGGCCGGCGCATCCACCACCACAATCTCGTCGGCTTGGTTGAGGAAGCTGATCGGAATCGTTTCGCGAACGGTTTTTCCCGTGATGCTTTCCACCTGTTCGCGTTTTTCTTCGATGTGCTGAACATTGACCGATGCGATGACCGAGATACCCGCCTCGAGCAGCTCTTCAACGTCCTGCCAGCGCTTGGCGTGCCGCTGCCCCGGCGGGTTGTCATAAGCCAAGCCGTCAATCAGGCAGACTTTGGGGTAACGCCGCAAGATGGCGGGCACGTCCACCACCTGGCATCCGTCCGCATTCCGCAAAGGGATCACTTCGAGCCTATGAATGAGGTTGAGCACCTCTTCGGTCGAGCGGGTCTGAATGGCGCCGACGACCACATCCTGCCCGCGCTCATGACGGCGCCGGCCCTCATCGAACATGCGAAAGCTTTTGCCCACGCCGGAGGCGTAGCCGAGAAAAACCTTCAAGCGGCCGCGGCTTTGAAAATCCTCTTCCGAAGCGCTTAAATGCTCGAGCAATTGCTCGGGCGTCGGGCGGGTTTGTGTCGAAACGCTCACGCTTCCATTATCGGGGATAGGGCGCTCCTACTTCAAAGCGTGGCCCTGGTCGAGGGCCAGATTGGCGTCGAGTACGTTAACGCGAGCTTCCCCAAGAAAGCCCAGATCGCGATCGTGAGTTGCGGCGTGGAGTACGTCCAGGACTTGCGGGAGCGACATCTGGCGCGCGGCGGCAACGCGCGGAGCTTGCGCCTCTGCATTGGCTACGCTGATATCCGGGTCAATGCCGCTGGCCGAGGTGGTGATGGCGTCGGCCGGAATCTCCCCGGTGAACCCCGGGTTCTCTTTGCGGAATTGAGCCGCCGCGGCTTTCAAGCGGTCATAGAGCTTCCGGCTGGTTGGGCCCAGATTCGAGCCGCCTGAAGACGACGCATCATAGCCGGCGTCGCCAGCCGCCGATGGGCGCGAGTGGAAGTACTGCGGCTTCGTGAAGTTCTGGCCGATCAGCCGGGAACCCACGAATCCATTCTCACTCTTACCTGGAACGAGGGTCCCGTGGGCCTGCTTCGAGAACAGGATGGAGCACAAGCCCGTGATCGCGAACGGATACAGTAGACCAGTCAGCACGGTCAGCAGCACGGTCATGCGAAGCGCGGGTAAAAGTTGTTGTCTCATGGCTCGCGATCTCTTTACGCCAAACCCACCAACACCAGCAGCCGGTCAATCAGCCAGATGCCTGGAAACGGCGCCACAATGCCGCCGAGGCCATAGATCAATAGATTGCGCCGCAGCAGCGACGCCGCGCCCACAGGCCGGTATTTCACGCCACGCAGGGCCAGCGGTACCAGCGCGATGATGATCAGCGCGTTGAAGATGACCGCGGCGAGCACGGCGCTCTGGGGGCTGTGAAGGCCCATGATGTTGAAGCGCGCCAAGGCCGGGTAGGTGGCCGTGAACATGGCGGGAATGATGGCGAAGTATTTGGCCACGTCGTTGGCGATCGAGAAGGTAGTCAGCGCTCCGCGTGTGATCAGCAGCTGCTTGCCGATGGCAACCACCTCAATCAGCTTGGTTGGATTGCTGTCGAGGTCCACCATGTTGCCGGCTTCCTTTGCCGCCGTGGTGCCTGTGTTCATCGCCAGTCCAACGTCGGCCTGCGCCAGCGCCGGGGCGTCATTGGTGCCGTCTCCGGTCATGGCAACCAGGCGCCCCTCGCCCTGTTCTTTCTTGATGTAAGCGAGCTTATCGGCGGGCGTTGCCTGGGCAAGAAAGTCGTCCACACCGGATTCGGCGGCGATCGCGGCGGCGGTCAGAGGGTTGTCGCCGGTAATCATGACGGAGCGAATGCCCATGGCTCTGAGCTGCCCGATGCGTTCGCTCATGCCGCCCTTGACGATGTCCTTCAGGTTGATGATGCCGAGGGCGCGCGCCCCGTCGGCCACCGCCAGCGGCGTGCCCCCGGATCTCGAAATCGAATCCGCTACATCGTGGAATGCCTCCGGAACGTGGCCTCCCAGATCTTCTACGAAATGCGCGATGGATTGCGACGCGCCTTTTCGCAGCATGCGGCCGTCGATATCCACGCCGCTCATGCGGGTGTAGGCGGAAAACGGAATGAAACGAGCTTCGTGCGCGGCAACCTCGCGGCCGCGAAGGCCATACTTCTCCTTGGCCAGAACCACGATCGAGCGGCCCTCCGGAGTTTCGTCGGCCAGGCTCGAAAGCTGCGCCGCATCGGCCATCTCCGTCTCCGTGACGCCGGGGAAGCAAATGAATTCCACCGCCTGCCGGTTGCCCAGCGTGATGGTTCCCGTCTTATCGAGCAGCAGCGTGTTGATGTCGCCGGAGGCTTCCACGGCGCGGCCGCTCATGGCCAGCACATTATGCTGCATCACACGGTCCATGCCCGCAATGCCGATGGCGGAAAGCAATCCTCCGATGGTGGTGGGAATCAGACAAACCAGCAGGGAGATCAGTACCGCCATGCTGGGCACAGCGCCCGCGCCCGAACTGTTGACGGCGTAGGTGGCGAAGGGCTCGAGAGAAGCGACCGCCATCAGGAAGATCAGCGTCAATCCCGCGATCAGAATATTGAGCGCGATTTCATTCGGCGTGCGCTGCCGCTCGGCGCCTTCGACCAAGGCGATCATTCTGTCGAGAAAGGTCTCGCCCGGGTTCGAAGTAATCAGGATGACGATGCGGTCGCTTAAGACCCGTGTGCCGCCGGTAACGGCGCTGCGATCGCCGCCCGATTCGCGAATCACCGGCGCGCTTTCTCCGGTAATCACCGACTCATCCACCGTCGCGATGCCTTCAATCACGTCGCCGTCGCCCGGAATCAGGTTGCCTGCCACCACCTCTACTTTGTCGCCGGCGCGCAGTTGCGAAGCCGAAACTTCTTCAATCTTGCCGCCGCCTAGGATCCGTCGGGCCACCGAGTCGGTCTTGGTTTTGCGGAGAGAGTCGGCCTGCGCTTTGCCTCGCGCCTCCGCCATCGCTTCGGCGAAATTGGCAAAAAGAACGGTAAACCACAGCCATAGCGAGATCTGAAAATTGAAGCCCAGCTGCGGCGTGCCATTGGCAAAATCGCGAATCAGAAACACGCTCACCATGGCGGCCCCGATCTCGACGACAAATATGACGGGGTTCTTATAGAGCGTCAGTGGATTGAGCTTAAGAAAAGAGTCGCGGAGAGCCCTCTTGACAATCGGCGGATCGAACAGCGGCCTCGCCCGCACCAGCTTGGCAGGCAATAAGGATGTACCGTGGCCGGCGGGACCGGTATGCGGAGCGGAATGAGGAGTGTGAATCGAGGTTGCCATTTCTGAATTCTCCGTTTCCTCAACCAGGCAACCCGGCCAGCAGAAGGGAAACCAGCTTGCCTTCCTGCATCAGGAAATGCTCGACAATCGGCCCCAGCGACAGCGCCGGGAAGTAAGTCAGCGCTCCCACCAGGAGCACCGTTCCGGCCAGCAGCCCGACAAACAGCGGGCCGTGTGTCGGGAACGTGCCCCCGGATTCGGGAACGCGTTTCTTTTTGGCCAGGCTTCCGGCCGCGGCCAGCAACGGTATGAGAAAGAAAAAGCGTCCAATCAACATGGTTAACCCGAGCGTCAAGTTGTACCATGGCGTGTTTGCATTGATTCCGGCGAAGGCGCTGCCATTGTTGCCCGCGGCGCTGGAATACGCGTACAGCAATTCGGAGAATCCGTGCGCGCCGCCGTTGCCCAGATTCGCCACAGCGGGCCCGGGCGGATTCCAATAGCTTCGCGAGATCGCGGCGCTTTTGGCGTCATGGGCAGGCGCGAGGAATGGAATCACCGAGGAAATCGAGGAAAACAGGAGCACACCGAGAGCCGCGGCAATCAGCGCGAGCATCGCCATTTTGACTTCTTTCTGCTCAATCTTCTTGCCGACGTACTCGGGTGTGCGGCCTACCATCAGGCCTGCTATAAAAACAGCCAGGATGGCGTACAAGAGGATGCCATAGAGGCCCGCCCCCACTCCGCCAAAAATTACTTCGCCGGTCTCGATGTTGAACAGTGGAACCAGCCCGCCCAGCGGGGTGAAGCTGTCGTGCCATGAGTTGATTGCGCCGCAACTGGCGTCTGTGGTCACGGTGGCAAACAAGGCCGAGGCGGCGACGCCGAACCGGACCTCCTTGCCCTCCATGTTTCCTCCGGACTGCGTCGCAGTCGCGGTATTCGCAATGCCGAGCCCCTTCCAGCTTGGGTTGCCGCCTTGTTCCGCCCAATAGCAGGCAAATACCCCAGCGAAGAACAGAAGGGCGCAAGCCGCAAAAATGGCCCAGCCCTGACGCGTGTCCCCGATCATCGCCCCGAACGTATAGGTCAATCCCGCGGGAATGAGGAAGATCAGCAACATCTGAACGAAGTTGGTGAGGGGCGAAGGATTCTCGAAGGGATGCGCGGAATTGGCGTTGAAAAATCCTCCGCCATTGGTGCCCAGCATCTTGATCGCTTCCTGCGACGCTACGGGCCCCTGCGCGATCACCTGCGTTGCGCCTTCCACGGTCGTGACTTTGGTGTAGCGATCGAAGTTCTGGATCACGCCTTGTGAGCAGAAGAAGAGCGCGACGACGATCGAAATGGGCAAAAGCAGGTAGACTGTGGCGCGTGTGAGGTCCACCCAAAAGTTGCCGATGCTATTCATCTGCTGGCGGGAAAACCCTCGCACGAGCGCGATGGCCACAGCGATGCCGGCCGCGGCCGAGGCGAAGTTCTGCACCGCCAGCGCACTCATCTGGACCAAATAGCTCACCGTGGTCTCCGGCGTATAGCTTTGCCAATTGGTGTTCGTCAGGAAACTGACGGCGGTGTTGAATGCCAGGTCGGGAGAAATGTTGGAAGCGTTCCAGCCCTGCGGATTGAATGGCAGAAATCCCTGCAAGCGCTGAAGCGCATAAACGAACAGGAAGCTGAAGATGCTGAAGGCGAGCAGCGCCGCCGTGTACTGAGTCCAGCGTTGCTCGGTGGCTTCATTCACTCCAGCCAGCCTGTAACACAGCCGCTCAAGGGGACGAAGCACCGGGTGCAGAAACGTGCGCTGGCCTTCAAACAGCCGGGCCATAAACAGACCTACCGGCTTAGTGAGCAACAGGATAATGAAGAAGTAAAAGAGAATCTGAAATATGCCGTTTGCCGTCATAGTGAGTTGATGCCTCCCGAAGCTGGCGCCAGCCAGGCTTTCAGAATTTCTCCGGGCGCAACAGCGCATAGAGAAGGTAGATCAGCAGAAACAACGTAATGAAACCGCCGGCGATGAGTTCCATAGGGCCTCCTAATCTAGAGCCGGTCACACGCTCTGGCGAATGCCCAGCATGCCAGGAAGAAGAACACGGTCAGAATGATGAACAGAAGGTCGACCATATTGGGACTTTCGGCTCCGCCTCTCTTGGGGTGAGCGCATCCGTCTTCAATTATGTGCTCGATCTTTGCAAAGAAGTCATAAGGGAATCGGTCAGGATCTATACGGGGAAGTTTTTCCGGCGCCGGGGCGAGTTTACCTCGTCCGCGCTGCGGTTCCCCTTGGGCCGGTCACCCGCGGCGTTCGCTTGCGACGTTCCCTGGCCACACCCCGAACTGCGCCGTGTGTTATTCTGACGGATGTCCGACGCTTAGCGCAACCCATCGGGGACGTAGTTCAGTTGGTTAGAACGCCGGCCTGTCACGTCGGAGGTCGCGGGTTCGAGCCCCGTCGTCCCCGCCATTCTTTCCCTTTTGTTTTCAGATGTTTATATTCAGGGGCGCGCTTGTAAACGCTGGGACTTGACTTCCAATTGATCAACGTAGCATTGAATGTCCGGGCGAGCCTGCCCCCAATTCGTCTTTGCCAGACGCTCAGCGAACTGTTGATGGTTTGAACGAAGTATTCAGCTTCTGTGCGTGGATGCGATTGCCGCATTGAGCATGCACGTGGGGTGTTGGTTGCGCGGCCCGGGACTGGACACAAAACACCGGTCGAAGCCAAAGCACGCTCGAAATGGAAATCCCGCGCCCGCCAACACGAATTCGTGTCGGAGATCTAGCTGCCAGGGGTGTTTACGCCACTTAGGAACCCTCCCAGGTGCCCTGTCAGGGCAACGATCGCTACCGCAGCGAGCTCGAACGGCAAACGGACGCCGGGCAGGACTCCGCCCGGTTTCCGCTGCGTCCGCCTATGGATCAACCAGGTTACGCAGATCATGATGCTCGAGACGCATCCCGTCACCATGTGCATGAGCAGAATGCCCTTGAGCCGCTGGCCCTCGAGTGCCCATTGCCACGCCACCACCCCCGTGATCAAGGCCGGGATGGCTGTGATTGCCGCCGCAGTGAAATTGTAGTAGGCGGTCGCCGCAAGAGATCGCCGTCCAGTCCATTGCGCAAGAAGATCGAACGCAACGCCAACCATAAACAGCGCGATCGGAAAGTGGATCAGGACCACGTGCTGGGCGTGTTTGGCCAGAACGAGCGTTTGGATGTCGAAGGGATTCGCGCTCATCTCACCGCACCACAACTTTGCCGGTCATCTTCGGGTGAATCGAGCAGAAGTAGGCGAAAGTTCCCGCTTTGGCAAACTTGTAAGAAAACTTTTCGTCGGTATCCAGCACCTTGGACTTGAATGCACCGTCGGTGCTGACAACCGTATGGGGAATATCATCCCGGTTCGTCCAGGTAACTGTGGTTCCGGCAGCCACTGTAAGTGCCACCGGCCCAAAACTGAAATTATCGATTTTCACCTCCGCGGCGGCCGGCGCGGGCTGGTCGCCGTTGGCCGCTGCTCCCGGCGATCCCGCCAGCAGCAGCATCGCGGCCATCAGCGACGCTAAGCCCGTAATGGGCAAACGCGCCTTCGTCAGTTTGAATGTGGATTTCGTCATGACTGGTTTCCTTTTTTCCGCCGGCTTAAGCGAGCGTTGAATCCACCACCGCCAGGGCCTGCCGGCCCTGCACGTAATTCACATCTGTAATTCCCAGCACGCTCCTCAACTGGTCCGCCGGCACTTTCAACGGTCCCGGCGAATCGGCCTTGCCCGGCTGGGGTTGCGGAAACGCCGTGGACGCCGCCGTATGAAACGTCACGTTTCCTTCCACCTTTTGCATGGTTTGGTGAATGTGGCCGTTCAGCACGGTCACTGACCCGAACTTCTTCAAGTACGCCAGTGCCTGCGCGCTATCGTCCGTGCCCCACCCCCACTCCGGATACACCGTCCACAGAGGAATGTGGGCGAACACCACGATCGGAGTGCTGTGTGTCAGGTGCTTGACGTCGTTTTCCATCCACTCGAGCTGTTCGTGGCCCAGCGAACCCAGTCCCCCGGCCTTCAAATTCAGCACGTTCACCAGCCCGATAAAATGCACGCCTTTCTTGTCGAAGCTGTACCATCCCGCGCCCTTACTGCCTCTTCCGTAGCGCTCGAGGAACGACTTTCCATCGTCGTTCAAGACATCGTGCTCGCCAGGCACATAGAACACATCCTTAGAAGGCACGCTCTTTAGAATCTGATCTACCGTGTCGAACTGTTCTGGTTTCGAGAGATGACTGATGTCGCCCGTATGCAGTATGAACTCCGGCGGCTTCGCCAGACCATTAATCTTGTCCACCGCTACTTGCAATGTCCCGGCGACATCCGGGTTGGCGGGTTTGTTGAATCCCATGTGGCTGTCGCTGATCTGTACGAAGCTCAGCTCACCGGCCGGCATGGCGTCGCTTCCCGATTTCGACATCTCGCTGAGGCTGTACGATTTCAGCACCCCGCCCTGCATGACGCAGAACGCTCCGGTTCCAGCCCATGACATGCACTTCAAGAATCCCCGCCGGTCTACTCCATCTTTGTTGTGATCATGCAGAATTTCGTTTTTTTTCTTTCCAGTCATCATTTCTCCTTGACGTTGCGTCGTTCAGTTGCTCGTTCTTGCACTTGCCAGTGTGCATTTTGCGTGGAACGAGCGGCACGGTACATCGGGGGGTGGCGGCCGCGCCGCTCTTGGCTTGCGTTCCACCGTCGTAAACCACAGACCGCCGAACTTTATTCCCATTGAGGCGCCGATGAGCTTCTTTTTTTGCCAGCGCCAAAACAAAAAAGGCGAATGGGAATAAAATGACCTCGGCGGCGGTCAATGCTTAGTGAGTAACTCTTTTCAAGGGAAAGGTTCCGACGGATTGGATCCCGAGGATCAAGCGCGTTTCGAGATGCTGGTTCTGCCGCATCTCGATGCCGCCTATAATCTGGCCCGCTGGCTTTTGCGAGGCGGCCCGGATGCTGAAGACGCCGCCCAGGAGGCGATGCTGCGCTCGTACCGTTTCTTTCACGGCTTTCATGGCGGAGATGTGCGCGCCTGGCTGCTGCAGATCGTGCGGAACACCTGTTACACCTGGCTGGAGAAGACACGCAAAGTGAAAGACATGACCGAGTTCGACGAACAGTCGCACCCGGGCGCAAGCCCAACTCCGGAGGCCATTGCTATCGCAGGGGACAATCGCCAGCGCCTCAGCCACGCTCTCGACTCTCTGCCGCCGCACTATCGGGAGGCGATTGTGCTCCGCGAGCTGGAAGGCTGTTCTTACAAGGAGATTGCCGCCATTACGTCCACGCCCATGGGGACGGTCATGTCCACGCTTTCGCGTGCCCGCCGGCAGCTTCAACTGATGCTTCGCGACCCTGCCCGAGAGGAGGCCGCCCATGAGCTGTGAACGCACTGATACCGTTCTCGATGCCTACTTCGATAACGAACTGGATGCTATCGGGGCCGCCGAATTCGAGCGCCATCTCGAGCAGTGCTCCGAGTGTGTTAAAGCACTTGAAGGTCTGGAATCTTTGCGTTCTTCCATGAACCGCGCGCAACTCTACGAGACAGCGCCTCCCTCGCTTCGCAAGAGAGTTCTCGCCGTCCTCAGCCCGGCGAGGCCTGCCCCAGGTGTTTTGGCTCGCACACGCTGGCCATGGCTCGCGATTGCCGCTTCGTTGCTTCTGGCCTTAACAGGCTGGCAAGTGGCATCCTTTCACCCCGGCGATAACCCTGAAAGCATGCTGGCCGCGGAGGCTGTCGATGCACATTTGAGATCCCTCCAACCCGGGCATCTCACCGACGTCTTGTCGTCCGATCAACACACGGTGAAACCCTGGTTCGACGGCAAACTGGATTTCGCTCCGCCAGTCCGGGATTTTGCCGATCGGGGATTTCCACTCGAGGGTGGCCGCCTCGACGCCATTCACGGCCGTGCCATCGCTGCCCTGGTCTACGGCCGCCGGAAACATCTCGTCAACGTTTTCATCTGGCCCACGAGTGAATCGGATGCCTCTCCGCGCGGGGGGTCACGCCAAGGCTATCAATGGCTAGATTGGCGCAGGGGCGGAATGGAATTCTGCGCCGTCTCCGACACCGCGCCTGCCGATCTCGACCAACTTCAGCGGCTCTTCACTGAATAGCCGGCGCGTCGCCACCCACGCTATTCCTCAGGCAGAATGGCATGTAGAGGGATTGAGATGCAGTCCCCGCGGAAACCGAAACTACAGTTGCTGCACTCCGAGGATGCGATGAGCCCGGCTAAGCTCGAAGCATTCCGCCGTCTCTCGACGGAGACGATAAAAGCCTCGCTCCATGCCGGCCAACCCGGCGCACTTAAGACCCGGCCAGACGGAACAGTCCTCGAGGGTCATCACCGGCTGTGCATTCTCCTCGAACGCGGCGAGGATATTCATCAGCTTCCGCGAGAGAGACTGGAAAGAGAAACATGAAGCCTGAACTCTTCTGGATCGCGGGGCCATGGCGCGGACGGCTGGCTATCGCTGCCCGCCCACGGGGCGGGGACTGGCTCGACGATGAGGCAGACGGCTGGAGGCGAGCCGGCATCGATGTCATCGTTTCTCTTTTGGAAGAAGATGAAGCGGCACAACTGGACTTGGCTGACGAAGCAAAAGCCGCTGAAGCGAATGGCATCCGTTTCCTGGCATTGCCGATACCGGACCGTGGAGTTCCGGCCTCCGCAACGGCGACTGCCTCGCTCATCGCGGCCATTTTAGAGGCGCTGGAAGAGGGGAAGAACGTCGCAGTGCACTGCCGTCAAGGACTTGGCCGCTCGGGCCTGATTTCAGCCGGAGTCCTTGTAAGTTCAGGGCTCGATCCCGAGCAGTCAATCGCAGTCGTCAGTTCCGCACGCAGGCAGACCGTCCCGGAAACGCCTGACCAACGTTCGTGGATCCAGCAACTGCCTATCGGGCCTCCGGTTGCCGCGCGTTGACCCTCGGTCAATTGCGTTGATGATCAGTCCGCTCTCTATGTCGCCCTCCGCTTCCGCTTGACGTGTGATGCAGAAGCGCAAGGAATTCACTATACTGCGGGGATGAGCGGGCGCTTCGTCGACGACACCACCTTCCGGCGCCTGATCCGTGCACGCGATTTCCTGGCTGCCGGGCATGCGAATCGCATCCGGCTGGACGAAGCGGCGCGCGAGGCGTGCTTGTCGCCGTTTCACTTCCAGCGCGTCTTTACCCGCACTTTCGGGGAATCGCCACACGAGCTCGTCACCCGCCTGAGGATGGAACGCGCCCGCCGCCTGCTGGAAGCCGATGAAATGCCGGTCACCGAAATCTGCATGGAGGTCGGCTATGTCAGTTTGGGCACGTTCAGTACACGTTTTGCCGAGCGAGTGGGACAGCCACCTTCCGACTATCGCCGCGCAGCCCGCCGGTGGGTGGCGCCGCGCCATGGCTGGCGCACCTATAGCCTGCCCAGTTGCTTTGTGAACTTCTGGCTGGCGGAACAGCAAGATTGAAGAAGCGCACGCGGGCGGGTGCAGGCTATATTCCAGCGAGGAGGACACATGATTCAACGATTCACGGCAACCACTCTGTTCGTAGCGGATCAGGACGAGGCTCAGGATTTTTACGTCAACAAGCTCGGGTTTGAAGTTCGGATGGACCAAACCATGGGCGATTTCCGTTGGCTCACGGTCAGCCCCAAAGGCCAGCCGGATTTCCAAATCATTCTGATGAAGCTCGCGCCGCACGGCCACATGGATGCCGAGAGCGCCTCGACGCTTCGCAGCCTGATCCAGAAGGGCGTCAGTGCCGCCGGTATCTTCGAGACAGCAGACATCCAGAGAACGTATGAAGAGCTCACGGCGCGCGGCGTCGAGTTCGTGTCGCCCCCGCAACAGAAGTTCTACGGCACTGAGGCGGTGTTCAAGGATACTACCGGGAACTGGTTCAGCCTCTCCGAGCGGAAATAAGAGCGGCGATCCTTAGCTGGAGTTTTCTGCCTCCACGAGGAATCCCTTGTGCCTGGCAGACACAGGCTGCTTATAAACGCGCCGGGAATGCTAGGCTCGGGGTCAGTGACGCCTGTCATCGAATTCGAAGAAGTGTCGAAGTGCTATGCCGTGTATGCGTCGCCAGCGGACCGATTGCGCGAAATGGCGACTCTCGGGCGCCGGAAACGCCACCGCGACTTCTGGGCATTGCAGAGGATCTCATTCCAGGTCAGGCGCGGCGAAACTTTCTGCGTGATCGGCGAAAACGGAAGCGGGAAGAGCACGCTGCTGCAGCTGGCGGCGGGAATCCTGGAGCCGACCAAAGGGCGCGTGGAAACTCGGGGAAGGGTAGCATCCCTGCTCGAGCTGGGAGCGGGGTTTCATCCCGAATTTACGGG
>Ga0302325_10026134_pt1 | contig 12129 bp, 8 predicted proteins | sample Palsa_T0_2_FD_201948 | JGI IMG/M metagenome (GOLD analysis project Ga0302325, IMG submission 201948) | Peat permafrost microbial communities from Stordalen Mire near Abisko, Sweden - Palsa_T0_2 | ecosystem: Environmental > Terrestrial > Soil > Palsa > Peat permafrost | place: Sweden: Abisko...
CTGATCTAAATCGGGAGCCGGGTTGGGATTTGCGGTGTTCGGGTCGCCGACGCCGAGCCGCCTTCCGTCGATCAGAACGAGAGTTCTCTGAGGTCCAAGGCCACGCAGGTCCGCTGTTGAAATTCCCCCGGGTCCCGCTAGGCCGTTCGACGTGTTGCTAAAGTCAACCGATGAATTCTGGAAGTTCTGCGGCATTGATTGATTAGGTCGATGATGTCCGTCTTGCGGCCCTGCTGCAATTCCTTCGAAGTGACCACTTGAATCGGACTCGTACTCGTGGCATTCGGAGAGGCGATGCGAGATCCCGTGACGACGACCTCCGCCAACGGTGCCGTAGATGCGGATTCCATCTCCTCCTGTGCCGATATGCGTGTAGTGGCAAAAAAAGAAATGACTATTGCAACAACCACCACGGCCACTGACATCCGCTGGTGGGCTGGCTCTCGCACGTCATTTTTCATTACAAGTCTCCCCGTGTCCCAATTATTAGGTCGTCAAGAACCCGCCGCACGAGCAGTCGCAGCCATCCAAGCTCGCGATCCTGCTGGCTCACAAAAACGAGGTTCCCCGTGCACATCCGGCGTCGTTAGCAAACGACTACGAATTGACTATTGGAGCTAAATGATAGAGATGCGCTGCGCGCATCACAGGACAATTACTCTAAGCGACGGTATCGAGTGACCGAGCGAAGAGTTCGGGTGACGAGCCGAGATCGCATGACACGCGGAAAAACAATTTGACTCTGGTCGTATCTGCGTCTGGCGGCTCAATCAGCGCGCCAGTAGTAGCGTTCTCGCATCAGAATACAGCCCTAAGGGCAACATCGATTAGCGGCACCCTGTTTGATTTTTAAGTGTCGACTTATTCGACTGGCCGAGATAAATGGGCCGGCATGGCGAAGAGTCTTTCACCGCGAGCGCGGGGCTGCCTAACATTCGAGGAGCGTCACGACGCCACGAGTGCTTGACACTATTGATCCGCGCAGCGGTAAAGACTGCACCCTGCGCGCAGTGGCGGTGGCCACATGAATCAGCCGCGCGCCCGACTAACTGTTCAACGATCTCTGATCGGCATGACACGGTACGGGCGTTGACGCCGGCGAGATAACAGGCCAAGTGCGATGAGCCCGAGACTCGCGCCTTCGACGGATCTCCGTGTCCTCAGAATTTGGCAATAGCTTGCCAGTATGAAAGGCGACCGGTGACTCAAGTGTCAGAAACGATTCAAGAATTAAATGGCGGTGGGGCCAGTCTAGAGCGAACTCGTCTCTGCCTGAAATACTGAATAACAGCGAAAAAAACAGGGAAAATCAATCGTTCGGCATTTTAGGCGCCGCACAAAGCGGCGTCAGAAGCTGAATTCCGAGTCTTTTCCATGCAGTTCCGCGCGGTCCAGCTCGTTACCGAACAGGGAACTATCAGGGAATCGCCGTGCCTGGATGATCCTTCGATCAGAGTAACTAGCTGAATTGGTGAATCAAATTTCCGGTCGAGACGGAACAATAAAAATAACTCGGGTGCCCCCAATCGCCATCACTTCGTTGCTCTGTCGAGAGACTTCGCGAGCATACTCAGGAATGCGATGTACTCCAGCGCTTGCTCGGGATCGTCCTTCATGAGTTCGTGAGCGCGAGGATTCCGAAGGGCAAGCATGGCTCCCGCGAACAGGAACATCATCCCTTGTTGCTCACTTCGGTCGGTATCAGTCTGCAGGCCGTTGAATTTGAGTACGAGATTCTTCGCGCTAAAAACCTCTTGCATGAGTTCCGTTCCGCTGCGATCGGATCTGCCGCTTCTCATTTTGACGAATGCGTCGAGCATCTTGCATGCATCCTCAACAGCATTCGCGTAGTGGCCGTCGCGAAATAACACGGAGGCGGCGCGCTCGATTTCAGGATGAAGATCGAGACCTGCGAACGCACGAATTGCACGCCCCTGTGGGGTTGCACCGGAGTCCTGCAGCTTTTCTTTGAGCAGATCGATGATCGTTTGCAAACTAAGAACTGCGTTTTCGATACCGCGCTTATAGCCTTCCCGAAATTCGGCCAGCGGCGTGTCATGCACATAGTTGGACGTTGCGGTATCGAACTGGATGTAGCGGTAGCGGTTATATTCGATCGAGTCCGCGCCAAACGTTTCGACTAGCGTGTCATCGATTTTGTCCCCCAGCGCGCCGAAACGCGGATCTTGACGATCCTGAATTGTCGATACGTCAATGGCGTTGACTTCGGTAATCCGCCTTTCGAGCTTGCGGATTGCTGTCTGCATCTGGTCTGCAGACAGGATTGCCGATCGCGGTCCGGCCGGTGGTGTGCGTTTTGCCATGGTGTCCTTTTGCGGCGGGGGGCATTTTACGCTGATCGACGGGTGAAACAGTGCGGCGCCCCCCCGCGTAGTACTATCGCCTGTCGGCGCCGACGCCATTCCCATATGACCGAGGGAAGAGGACCCAAGCGAATCACGGACGGTGCTGCTTTAGCATGGTCCTCCGTGCGCGATTCTCGCGCGTCGCCAGTGTCGCTCTCTGGAGATGTCGGTGTGGCGCCGACGGGCGCCCTGCCCTCGCCAGCAAATTGCGTCCGCCCTCTCCAAACAAGGCGGGACATGGGGCTGCGCGGGCGGCGATTTGGTCTCGGGGTCTGCGCGGCGGTGGATGGCGATCATCCAGCGCCTTCGATCACTTCTGCTTTCAATAGAGAACAACCTTCCGAAGACAAAGCGCGTCGTCTGCTCCGCTTGTAGATTCTACGAGCTGAATCTCGACTACGCTCGTTCTGCCGACAGCATCCTATTGCTCGCCTACGTGTAGTAGGGTGGCAAGTCGCAGCAGCGGTGGATTTTCGGCTCTTGGTATTGGATAATTTCGCTGTAATTTCGTCGGGCCGCTAGTTCATGATAGCTGCACCCTCCTCGGATGCGACCCTGGAACAGGCGCTTATTCGGAGCGGGCTGCGCCCGTACGGCGGCAATATGATCCGTCGATCGATCAGCGGATCGATGGGTAGTGGGCCACCGGACAGTCATGTCTGGGTGAACGGCTATGTCGGACTGTTCGTCTTCGACAAGGCACAGTCAGACGTGATCGACGTCGACCTCACCGTGCTTCGCGATGTGATCGCGTCCGGCGTCGTGCTCAACGATACCGCAACGGATCTCGTCGTCGGAAAAAAGTCCTTCGAGGCGAAAAGCTGCGCAATGACCATGGTTTATTTGCCGCGCGGCGAGCGGTTTCACTATGCGACGCGTTCCGCGCTGGGGTTGCGCTCGGTTACCATGGTGCTCGACCTGAAGTCGTTCACCAGGGCCTACGGCCTCCAGTCCAACCGGCTTCCGGCATCGCTGCGTCGAATGCTCGACCGTCGCGAAGCAGCCATCGAACAGGTCAGGCCATCGCCCGGCGTGATGCGAGTGGTGGAAGATCTCGGCTCGCGGCAGGGAATGTATCCGGCGATCCCGGCTCTTTACTTCGAAGGCAAGGCGTGCGAGCTCATATCCGCATGGCTTCGGCAACTGCAACTTGGGAACGACGTTCAGTCGAGCAGCTGCGTTATCGACGAGCGCACGCGCAACGGCGTGAGCCGCGCAAAATCGATCATCGATTGCAACGCTCGCTTGCCGTTGTGTATCGATGCGTTGTCGCGAGAGGCGGCGATGAACCGGACGAAGCTCCGCGCCGCGTTCAAGGAGATGTACGGGACGACGATTTTCCATTACTGCACGGCGACGGTCATGCAACGCGCGGAAAGGTATCTGCGTGATTCGGGAGCCAGCGTCGGTGAAGCGGCCCGTGTTGCAGGCTACGCGAACCCGTCGAGTTTCATTGTGGCCTACAAACGCTTCTTCGGCGCTAGCCCAGGGCGCCGCCGGCATTAGGTCACGCTGTCAGTCGCGAATAGTGCTGCTCAAGATAGTCGGCGGTGCGGCTCGCGAGCGCGTGGACCGTAAACGTTGGATTCACGCCGCCGCTCGTCGGGAAAAGGCCCGGTCCCGCGATGAAGAGATTGTCGACGTCATGAGTCTGTCCAAAGCTATTCGTCACCGAATTACGGGCATCCATCCCCATGATAGTTCCACCCATGATGTGCATGGATCCCCGCGGCCCAGCCCACGCGTCCGCAGCGCCAGCAGCATGGAAAATCGCGATCCCGTCGTTCAAGGCCGCGCGCCATAGAGCATCCGATTCCGGTTCCGCGTCATGGATCACTTGCGCGAGTGGAACGCCGAAGCGGTCGTGCTCGTCGGCCAACTCCACGCGATTGTTCTTCGCCGGCAGGTCCTCGATCACTGCCCCCATCATGGCGAAGCCGCGCGCGGCGCGCCGCATGAAATCGTGGAGCCGCGTGCCGTAGAGATCGGCGCGTGAATTACTGATGCCAAGGAGGTCGACGGGCTTGACGGCCTGAGCGATCAACCACTGGTAGCTGCCGAACGCTTGACTGGCTGCGTGCGTGAGCTTTGGGTAGTGATCTTGATTCAGCAGTTGTCCGCCGGTTGCTCCGAGATGCGGCTCGGTCGGCGTATCGAAGAGCCCGTAGATCAGCGCGGCGCCATGTGCCATCAGATAGCGCCCGACTAGTCCGCTCGAATTGGCCAGCCCATCAGGATGGGCGGCGCTCCGCGAAGCTAGCAGCAATCGCGGATTCTCGACGGCAAAAGCGGCGAGGATGACAATGGCCGCCTCGATCATGCGTCGCTCACCCGCCTCATCGACATACTCGACGCCAGTCGCTCGAGTCCCGTCGGACGTGCACGTAATGCGCACGACCGTGGCTCGATTGACCAGTCTCGCTCCATGGCGCATGGCGTCAGGCAAATGAATGGTCAGCGGATTCGCCAGCGCACCGATGGGACAGCCAGCATCGCACCAACCGTCCCAAAGACAGGCTGGCCGCCCGCGGTACGGCAGTGTCGCGACGGCGAGAGGTATTGGCGATGTCGCTCGACCGAGCTTTGTGAAGCCGCGCTGGATCAGCTCGCCCTGCGGAAACAGCGGAACACCGGGCAACGGATAAGGTGCGCCGGGTGGCCGCCAGATTTCTCTCACCGCGTCGCCGCTCAGGCCGACCTCGGTTTGCACGACATCATAGTAGGGGCGAAGTTCCTCATAATGAATCGGCCAGTCAAGACCGCGTCCGAACCGCGTCTGCATAGAGAAATCTTCTGGATGGAGCCTTGGCCACACCGCGTAGTGGTGTAGCGCGCTGCCGCCCGTCCCATAGCCCGCATTGAATGCGTGGCCGATGGGGGTTCGGCCCATTTCCTTGACGCGCGAGCCGCCCCATTTCAGGCGCCGTCCCCACAGGGCGGAACTCACAAGATCGCGGTTCTGACGCGCCGGGCCGGCCTCCAGGATCAGTACCCGCTTTCGAGTGCGACTGAGTCGAGCCGCGAGGGCGCTGCCTGAGGCCCCGGACCCGACGATAACGACGTCTGCCGATGTCTGCGCCGTCATTTCGGCCAAGCTGCGGGCGGGGAGATATGCGCCATGTATGGAATTGAGAGGGCCGCGAAACCTGCCTGCGTCCCGTACACCACATCGACCACATCGTTGCGTACAACGAAATAGAATAGCGACGCGGGCGGTCCGCTCCACGGCTCAGGGTCGCCTCGCGCCAGCGCGCCAACGATCTCCTCGGCGGCATCGGTGGGCAATTCGGCGTAACTCCGCCGATGGCGGGCCCGAGCTAATCCATCGAGCGCGTCCAGGCCGCTCATGTAGAACGATTCGTACGGTGGCGGTACTCCGAGGTATCTGATCATCAAAACCTGGTTCGCAGCCGGCAAGTCCAGTTGCCGATCGATGTACTGCGGGAGCCCCGCAGCAGCCGCACCCGGAAGCAGTAGCTCGCCGAACGCACTGAGTACCTTGGCCCGCGTCTCGGACAACCTACGATAAGGCGATACTTCGCCGCCCCCGGACGCGGGTGTTATCGGCGCGGCCGCCGCCTGTGCCAAGAGCCGCGAGACTCCGGCCGCGGCCGTCAACGCGAGGAAGCGACGCCTTGATGCCATTACGGTTAGCTCAGTAAAGGAAGCTTCCCTCGATGCCGTACGTCGCCGGCATACCGGCAAATCGAATCACCGTGTCGATGTTGCGCGATACACCCGTCCAGTAGTATTTATCGGTCACATTGCGGCCGTACAGTTGCACGCGCCATTTTGCGTTCGGGCTCTCTATGCCGAGCCTGGCATCGAGCACGGCATATGCGTCGATCCGGAATAGCGGCAGTTCAGAGAAAGCCGCATTCGTCTTGCTGCGATAGGTCGCCGTGCCGCCCAGAAAGCCCTTAAAGCCAGCCAGCGGAAAGGAATATTCGGAATCGGTTACCGCGAGCCATCGCGGCGTATTAGGAAAACTCTCGCCCGTGTAATCGATTAGGTTGCCGAGCGGGTCGCGCGGTTGCGCGGGGGGCAGCGGATTGTCCTCAACCCGCGAATCGAGATAGGTAACACCGCTGCTGATGCGCAGCGATTCCCAGGGACGTAAGGTCAATTCGAGCTCGGAACCCAACACGCGTGACTTGGGAATGTTGATCAGTTGCTGCAGAGGACCGAAGATCGGATTCAGGACATGGCCGTCCAGCTGCTTATTGCGGTAGTCGTAGTAGAATGTCGCACCCGTGAGCTGTGCGCGGCCCCCGGCGAGCCACGCCTTGAAGCCAATCTCGTACGCAAGCACAGACTCTTGCGTAACCGGATCGAGCTGCGAGTCGAGCACCGCGGCGGGGACGGAGTAGCTTCCGGCTTTGAAGCCTTTGGTGACGCTCGCATAAAACATCGTGTCTGCCGCCGCCTTCCAGTTGAGACTCATCCGCCAGGGCACGTTACTTTCATCGAGATTCGAGACGACGATCGGCAGAGGCTTGAAGGTGGTGGTGCTCAGTGTGAGACAGCTGCCGGGAGCCACGGTCGTAGGCGTTCCGGAAAGAATGGAGGACAACAGACCGACAGCTGCCGCCGCCTTTCCGTCTCCAAGGTCGCCAAAGCAACCGGCGAACGCGCGCTTCTGGTCGGAGTATCGGATCGACGCCTGAGCATTGAAGGAGTCGGTGAGTTGGTAGTCAAGGCTCGCGAAGGCCGATGTTGTCCTGACGTTTTCGGTGTCCAGAAACCGGCCGCCGGGGAAGTAATAAGGCCCCACGAAAACGTTGCTGGAATAGAAGATATCGGTGTCGACCTCGTCGATTCGATCTTTCTGATAGTTGGCGCCCAACATCCACTTGATTCGGCCAGCCGCATACGCAACGCGCAATTCCTGGAATAGCGAGGTAAGAAGGCCATTCTTATCAATAAACAGGTCCGGATATGCGGTCCCGTCCGCATCCAGCGGTGTATGTGCGTCGTAGTGCGAATAGGAGCTGATCGCCGATAAAGTAAAGTCGTCCGTAAAAGACCAGTCCTCGCGCAGTGAAGCCAGATAGAAGTGATCGCCGCGGCGGTAGCTCTGGTTCGCATCCCAATCCGCCGCGCGCGGATTGGACGGTGAAACCGGATAGTTCTGCAGCGCGGCATACACTGGGGCATTGATCGGCGCGGGCGGTGAACTCGGGGTGAATGCCTCGAATTGTCCGGCCTGCGTGTCGGAACGATCCCGCCATCCGCTCAGATTGAGCTCGATACCTAGATTGTCAACCGGCTTCCAATCGAGCAACAGCCTGCCATTCGCGAAGTCCTTTCTGCCGAGCGTGTCACTCGGGCGGGAGTTACTCTGCTGCCACCCATCCGCACGTTCCACTTGCGCGGAAAGACGCGCGGTCAAGCCTTCCGCAATCGGACCGCTGACGAAGCCCTGTACCGTCCCATCGTTGAATCGTCCATAACTCAGGTCTGCGCCGGTGGCGAAGTTTGCGGTTGGCTTGGCTGCTATGTAGTTGACCGCGCCACCAGTCGCGTTCTCTCCGAACAAAGTGCCCTGCGGGCCTTTCAAAACCTCGACCCGCTCGATATCCAAGAGCGCCCCGCGCGTCATCACCGAGAACGGCAGAGGCACCTGATCTACGTAGACCGTCACCGTCGGTCCAGCGCCCAGCGAGAAATCGTCAAAGCCGACGCCACGGATCGCAAAGATCGGCGTGCCGTAGTCACTGGTCTGGTAGGTGAAGCTGGGAACCACCTTGGTGAGCTGCGACGTATCGGAGATGCCTTCGGTCAGCAGCTGCTGACCCGTTGCTGTCGTGATGGCGAGAGGAACGTCGCGGATATCTTCCGAACGCTTTTCCGCGGTGACAATGATCTCCGGAATCGCGGATTCCGAGGAAACGGGCGTGCCGGCATCCGTCGTACCGTCCGCCGCCCGAACGCCACCGGCGCCGATCATCTGTACAACGAATATCACCCAGACGATACCCAACTGAGCCACAGAGCCTGTTCTATTCGACATGGATTCTCCCCAGCGACGGTGAAGCGTCCTGAACTGCAGCAGAATTGCGCCGAGCTCAAATGCCGCTGCTCGCACACGATGGTAGCGAGACCGCATGTCGAGAAGAGCAGCGTCGATCGTCAGATCGGCAGTCATTCGAGCGACGACGGATCTGCCGCCCGTCGACCGTGTTAATTTGCCGCCGTCATTACTGACACCGACGACCGGGCGAGGAAGCATGGCTATGGTATCCACCCTGCAGGTAGAACCGCTTGCCGAGTTCATTGGAGCGATACTGCGCGGCCGCATTCGCGTTGTCGATCTGACCGCCCCTCTCGAGCCGTCGACGCCGACGATTCAACTGCCGCCGCAATTTGCGCGCTCCGCGCCGTTCTCGATCGAGGAGATCTGTCGCTACGATTCCCGTGGCCCGGCCTGGTATGCGAACAACATCGCCTGCGGCGAGCATACCGGCACCCACTTCGACGCACCCGTGCATTGGGTGACGGGAAAAGACTACCCGAACAACTCGACGCACGATATTCCGGTGGAGAAATTCATTGGCCGTGCCTGCGTCGTCGACATCGCCGAGGACGCTATCAATGACGAGGACTTTCTTCTCACACAGGAAAGGCTAGAGAGCTGGGAGCGAGAGAATGGACGAATTCCTGCGCACGCGTGGCTGCTCATTCGTACCGATTGGTCAAAGCGCAGCACTCCGGATGCCTATCTCAATATGCGCGAAGACGGCGGTCATTCTCCAGGATTCTCGCCGGACTGCGTCGCGTTCCTGGCGCGCGAGCGCGATATCATTGGCGTGGGCGTTGAGACCGTGGGCACAGACGCCGGCCAGGCCGCAAGCTTCGATCCGATGTTCCCGTGCCATACGATCATGCATGGCTCTAACAAATTCGGCCTTGCGAGTCTCGTCAATCTTGATCAACTGCCCCCCACCGGTGCAGTGCTGATTGCGCCGCCGCTGAAGATCGTCAACGGGTCGGGCAGCCCATTGCGGGTGCTCGCGCTGGTACCTGCCTGACAATTGGCCGGATGGCGGAATTCATCTGTGCAGGTCCTTGATACGCCGCATACCTCCGCGATCGTGGTCGGCGCCGGCATCGCCGGTCTGACCGCAGCCTACCGCCTTCAGCAGGCGGGGTTCGCCGTGTCCGTTCTGGAGGCCAAGAGCTTGCCCGGCGGCCGGATGGCCGATGAGATGCGCGGATCGCTATACGCCTTTACGGGCGCGACGGTACTTTTTGCGTTCTATCGCGATATGTGGGCGCTGATTGATGAGCTCGGCATGAAGGATAAGCTCATTGCGGTTCCGGCTTTGGGGCGGGGGATCGCGGACAATGTCCGCGAGATTTATCCGGTGGACTTCAATAAGACCTGGGGAATGCTCGGTCATCGGGGGCTTAGCTGGCGTTCTCGCATATGCCTCGCGAGGTTGATTCCGGACGTGCTCGCCGCACGCCGCCATGTCGACCCGTGCCTGCTGCACACGGCGGCCAGCCTGGATGACGAGAGCATGTCCGAGTATCTGACGCGAAAGGTGGGTCGCGATTTTGTCGAGCATATAGTCGCGCCCGTGTACAGAACACTGTGGGCCTGGAACATCGAAAGCATCTCGCGGGCCTATTTCTTATCAATCTACGCGCACGTCCGCGGGCAACCGTCCTTTCGGCTGCAGGGAGGGCTCGGTGTGCTCACGCGTGAGCTCGCGCAGCGGGTGCCCGTTCGGTACGACACGCGCGTATGCGCAATTCGACGCGCGGGCTCGGATTCGAAGCGCGCGGTGGAGTTTGCCTCGCCGCATGGCGAGGGAACCCTACGCGCGGACTTGGTCGTATGCGCCGTCGAAGGTGCGAAGGTGACCGACATCGTCGTCGATCAGGCGCCGTATGAGCGCGAGTTCTTCACGCGTGGCGTGCCATATGCGCGGTTCGCAATGGTCATCTACGTGGTCAAAGAGCTGAGAAACGCGCATCCGATCCGCACTTTTTACACGCGCGAGCACCGCAACCCGATCAGTTTTCTGTTCACACATCCGGGGAATCCGGCGATGCGAGGTGATCCTCCGCGCCTGTGGGTCGTGATGAGCCCGGACCGCGCGGCGCACTATTTTGGAGCCAACGGCGAGAATTTGGAGTCGTCGGTGCGGAAATTCGTGCGGGAGAAATATCCGCTGCACGACGACGATATCGTCGAAATTCACGAGCTGCTGCACGACTATACGATCGCCGAATTCCCAACCGGGCAATTGCGTCGCGTGCGACGCTTCCTAGCCTCCCAGGAAGCCGGACCGAAGAACATCTACTATGTGGGGGAATACTTGAGCAATGCCACGACAGGCGGAGCATGTGCCAGTGGGACGCGCACGTCGGAGCAAATCATCGCGAATTGGGGCGGCGGGAGTCACGCGCTGACCGTTGCGAAACGTCCGGCGTGAGTATAGGCACTCTCACGCTCGATGGACAATCTGACTGACCTAAGCCACGCCGGTTTCGTGCATGTAGACACTCTGGAGCCCCGGGAGATCGCCAAGGCGAGTTACGAAGTTTCCGAGAGCAAGGGTCGCGTTTGGACCCGGCAACTCGTGCCCTCGATGGAGGTTCCGCCCCCTTCACCATCGAAGACTTCAAACCGAATCAGATCGTCGATTGTCGAGTGCTTCTCAAGGAATTCAGGGCTAGATTTCGGTGTGCGCGTCAGCGCAACAATCTCGCCGTCTTCGATATCCCCACCATCGTTCTCTTGATAGCCAATATCGAACCACAGATTCTTATTCTCGAATATTTGGACCAGGCCCTTATGGCGGTAAACTCCAAAACCCAAAGCATGCGCGGTCGATAGAACCGGCCGGGAGTTGCGATAGCAAGTGTCAAGGATGATGTCCTGCTTCGGCTTTCCTATCTCAGGGGGGTGAATAATGACCCGGGGCGTCCCATCCGCGTTCTTCCCAAAGATATCTTCGACGGGCGGCAGTGATCTGTTCCCGAGATTCTGCAATTCATCGTATGCGTAGACTAGGCGCCTCGGATCCTTGAGGTATTCGTAACAGAGCAACAAGAAGTTAGGCGCAAAATCCTGGGCCTCATCAACCAGAAGTGCATCGTATTTCGGCACAAATTGCTGCGCGCTTTGAAGGGCAAGGTCACAAACGGATTCAAACGCCTTATCGGAGCCAAAACAAGCTTTTGCAGGTCCAAAGTCCGAATACTCCACGCCGTGGTCGCGACAAAATTCAAAGTACATTCCCGTGCGGTCTTTTCCGCCTGGAGCACCCCAAGCATTCAGGATCCTGATTTTTTCCCAATCCGGTTCTTCATTGGCTTTCTCAAGCACAAATGTCGTTATCAAGTTTTCGAATTGTTTCTTCAGCGACCGAGTGTTGAACGTAACACCAATCAACCAGTCCCTGTGCTTTGCATGTAAGTATGCGACCTTTAGGGCCAAAACAATTGTCTTGCCGCATCCGGCGAGGCCGCGAATTCGCTGAACGCCGTCATATGTTTCGACGACTGCGGCACTCTGCTGGCTGTCAAGATTGGCTATTGAGTCTTCAAGTGCCTTAATCTTTGTACCCTGGGAATGCTCGTCATGGAGTTCCCGCTTCCTTCGACCTCGGCGAAGCGTAGATATAGCTTGTATTACCGCAACCAGTGCGGGGTAAACGGTCGAGTCCAATTCCTCCAGTTCCGCAATGGTCGCAACTAGATTGTCAGAATTGCAAAGAGGACGTTCATCGTCGCCGTCCAGTTGCGCTAT
>Ga0302325_10026135_pt1 | contig 12129 bp, 9 predicted proteins | sample Palsa_T0_2_FD_201948 | JGI IMG/M metagenome (GOLD analysis project Ga0302325, IMG submission 201948) | Peat permafrost microbial communities from Stordalen Mire near Abisko, Sweden - Palsa_T0_2 | ecosystem: Environmental > Terrestrial > Soil > Palsa > Peat permafrost | place: Sweden: Abisko...
TCATTCCGAAAGATTTGAAGTCTGACAAGACTTTTATGGTCATAGGTTCGACCAACTTACCTTTTCATCCGTCACGCACTATGATGCCCTTCTACAGCTGATCAGTCTTGCAGAGGCATTCCATTACCATGCTAGCTACACTGCAGATGTCGCTCACGACCTCAAACGCTACGCTGCATTAGTGAAAGGAATTGATACCCAAGTCTACGGAGTAGCCCGGCAGGCTGAATTGACCTCTTCGACAATAAGTCGCATAGAGGAAAGCTTCAGAAAGTTCCGAGATGAAAAAGGGAAGCTTCCTCGCAAGAGACCTCTACCCAAAGTCGAAGTTCTGTACGGGCTGACAAAGGCTTGCGCGAAGCTGCTCGAGGATATCCGCGATTTGATTTATATTCAGGTGGATGAGACAGTCATCACGAATGCTGAGGGTGGAGAGAGGCCAGAGAAGATGGAGCTGAGTGCCGATAAGCTCGAGCTTTTGAAAACACAGATGGAAATTGCGCAGACCGATATCCAGCTTTACACGGCAAACTTGGAAGTCCAAATTACTATCTTCTATGGAGAACTAAGCGACCAGTGAGCATGTCACAAGAGAGACTTTGAGGCAACTTAAGCTAAACGTAGCTCAGGGCCCATGAGGAATTGCATAAAATGGTTTCATTCTTGATAAGTCGGGTGAAAGATGCAGCTCCAATCCCGGAAGAGTCCAAAGCCCTGGACACAATTTCCCGGCAGACAGCCATGGTTCATCCCCGCTACGGCGGCTGGAAGATCAAAAGGACGAAAAGAATGATCGAAATCGTTGACAACAGACCACGGTCTCCGGATCCGGGACCGAACTACTCCTGGGACTCTCCTGCCGAAGAAGTACATCATTCCGACGAAGACCTTTTCCTGCACGCTCTCCAACTTAGGGCGCAATACGTAAAGCAAGGAAAAACCCTCAAGGGGTTGCAGGATAGTCTCTCTCTAGATCAACGTGATGCAATTGAGACCCTCCGACTTCAACAGAATCAATTTCTTGAGATGCGGAGTCCTGAATTTGAATGGCACCTAGCCGGCATCGAGCCCGAGTACGTACACTCTAAGGACCCACATCCGCCGTCCTCAAGACTCAATCCAGTATCAATTTTTGTCATACTGAAAACGGGATGGAAAAAGCCAGCCGAGCTTGTGATCTCAGATTATGAAGCGGAGGAGTATGATGCGGCTCTTAACGGAAATGCAGGAGCCAGAGGTGATAGATATAGTATGGAGAGTACGAATATCGTCCCGACGACAGCCGAAAGGTTTCGAGCCCGCCTCATTTCAGACCCGATGGGCGCTCCGACTATGTTGGTGGATTCAACGAAGGATGCATCACTGCTTGCTGACAATTCCCCTCCTGCTGCAGCTCCCTTTGTCTCCGAGCGTCACACGAGCAGGAGCACACGACGACAGACGGGCTCTCAACATCAAAGGCCGCATATCGCACGAAGACCAAGGACGTATCAAGTTCTGGGGCCGAATATAGCAGCGGCGTATGCGCAAATGTCCGTAATATCGCAGAATCGACACATAGATACGCTCATCAGCGAGTGGAGCGAAGTTGTAGAATGTCTACCGCCGCGAGAGAGGTATTTAGCTTCCTTTATCTTGGGGGTCTAACTCAAACCCATTGCGAATGGCTAAAGCTTTGGCAGGAGAACATCTTCTAGGAAGACAACTGTCGGCACTACTAGGGCTTCCTCTGTATGGAGACGCTCTGCGGATGGAATGATGGTGGCGAGAACAAACCCTCGTCTGGCTGTACTAGGCTTTGTAGCTCCGGGTCTCGTCACCATCTCGCAAGGGACGAGTTCTGGTAGTTTGGTCATCCTTGACTTGAAAAGGTAGAGCTTTGTAAAGAGTGAGTATTGAGCCTGTCGCAGAGCAGTTCAAAAAATCAGTGGACGTCTCGTAGAAAAGGATAAGATATGGGCCATGCTGATAATTGTAGGTTTAGCGGTATTTGTGACTTTTCTGCAACCGTCATCTCGCCGTTTAGGACAGAAGATAGAGCTGGGTGGGTCCATCCGCCAGCTTGAGTTGGTCCTGTATAGCGTCCTAGGTGCTTTTGATTGACGCCTGCGAGGAATGTTTGTGATTCGGAGAATCATTTGATGTGGGTTTTGGCCTTGTTGTATGAATCATGCCGGTGCTGGGTTTAAGGGTTGGATCCCCCCCTTCTGATCAATGGGAACACGGCGCGCGGTGATAGTGCCATCGAGTATGTCATCTAATGCTGACGCAGCTCCAGGGTTTCGAAGCAACTCTATCGTTCTCCGGAAGTGTTCCAAATGCCCTCGCATCCACATGGTATTCTCCACGTCAACGAGGAGGCATGGATCCGAACATTTATTCACTAGAAAAAAGGGAGTCAGGCCCTATAATTATAGCGAAAGGCCTTGAAGCGCAGGGGCCTCGGCTAAAATTTTGGTGGGGCGCGGCGTAGCAAAAGTGGGTCACGGCCAAGTGCCAAAAGCCTAAAGCCAAAAGCCAATCCAATTCCCAAGTCCCAAGTTCAAACTGCGTTGAGACTAGTGGTGCTAACCGCCTGCTGTAATGACCGATGTGACTCCAGCGTAACCCTTCACTCAGAAGTTGATCTTATCCTCTGGAATAACAAGTTCAGACAAACGAATCACTTTACACACGAGATAATGAGTTAAAGGTAATCGCTACCACGTGGTATCCCCAGCCTCGGAAAGCCATAAACTCATCACGGCCATGGCTTTCGTGGCTGATATATGATATACACTAATTGTAGCCCAAAGTCTGTATAAGCGCTTTAATCAACATGAAACAGTTTCCGAAGGATTAACCACAAATCAGGAAAGTCCGGCAGTGTTCCCCACAAGTCTAAGCCCACCCAAGTCTCTAATTTCTTAGATTTTTTCCGACCTTCCATTCCGCCAAGTACTCCTTCAGGCCCACCATCAGATAAAGCTTACTGGCGACTTCTCTATGACTCGCTTTCCCATATCGAGAGTACACAAGATCCTTGTCAAATTCATCCTCGTTTTCATCTTCATCCTCATCATGGGAGTCTTTGTCCCAACCACCACCCGAGGCCTCGAATCGCGAGGTCGGGTACTCCAGTCCCGAGAACGAGGTAGAGGTAGGAGTAGTTCATAATCCCCTTCATCGCCAACGACAATATCGCGGTCCAAGGTGACAAGGCTTGGTATGCTATCACGGAGTTGCGTGAGTTGCGTGTATTCAGAAACGACGTACTCGGATAGTTGTAAGTATTTCGATTTCTAGGTGAGGCTTACGGGATCGACGAGGTTGCGAGTGCTTGATAACCCGTGAACGAAGACCTGAGGCATGATGCTCGAGAAGAGTATTCATAGCTTCAGTCAATAGGCAGAAATAGACGCCGTGAAACTGAATGGGTCCTAGAGCGGTGGATATGTTGCTGAGAAACCGAGAATCGCATGATGGTAAGGTTCCACAGTTGGAAGTGAGGTTGAAAGCGTATAGATCATCTGTGTCGTACACAACGCATCCTCAATTTTCGCTCGCGATACTGAAGTGGCTCTCGTTTCTCTTCCCCCATTCACAACGCTGGCTTTGAGCGAATGGAGAATACTTGAATTAACGAAAGATTTGCGCCGTTCGCGGGTAATGGCTTTATTCTTCTCGTCAGCTGCCAAGCCTCCTCGTTTCTTGGGTGCTTTTGTGGAGTTCTGCGAATCATTGCCACACCTTCGGGCTCCTAGTACCTGTTTAATTCGTATCGACGCTGGCACAGGGGATGATTCTTTACAGAAACCAGAGTATGTAGGATGGGAGCGGCTCGATTTCTCGCCAGTAAAACGATGTGATAGATGACAATCTGTGGGGCAGATTGAAAACCGGAGTCCTGTTGCCTCGCAATTCATCAAGGCCAGTACTGTGAATGGCCCCGGGTACTCTCTAAAGAAACCTCCAGTAATCTTAGTACCCCAAAGAATAAATTACTAGATTTGGCTGAAGGCTTGCCCCAGTGATCCAAGTTCAAACTGGTGTCTTCTAGGCAGCGAGAAGTCGTTCTTCCCTTACTAGGTGTTTTCCAGGTATCTAGGAATCATCATTCGGTTGGCTTCATGAGATATTCTATCAGCCCGACTATCCTTAATCCCTGAGAGATGGGGCCTTGCAAGCTCTATAAATCATGGTTTAGGATCCGTTGTTGGAAGCGGCGCAGCAAGGTCAACGTGAGACCTTTCGATACGGGAAAAGTGCTTGCTTAACTGCGTTCTGCTTGGCAGAGAGTGCGATGTCCTGCTGAATATAGCCTTGAGAAATTGAGGTTAAGGCGGCAGCTTACGCTGCTTCAGTAATTGTTGAAGATAGGATAACGTGAAGGAAGGATGATGTGAAAAGTCATCGAAATGGCGATGCTGTACTCGTGTAGCGTCCCCTCGCTTAAACAGGGGTAATTGTTGACTCAGAAAAGGAGTGGCTAGTTTCAATGATAGACCTTCTCCAACGTTCATATACGTAGAATAATATATACTTACTATGCTATTAATTCAAGCCAGACGAACTTACAGCGCAAAGCAAAGCTTAGCAGCTACTCATTGGTGCTAGCATGTGTTATCTAACACAGTAATGGACCAATAGTTCGACTGCTCATGCGCCCAAAGCCTCTAAACCCTTTTCTCTTACCTCATTTTAGACCAATCATGGTGGGACGGAATTGAGTAAACGCTAATGCACCCACGGGGATGCGAACCATAGAACAGGTCTAGGATGCCCCCAACAAATATATGACCACCAATGCTTCCCAGTTTGGAATAAATCTTCCCACATCCACTAGCATGTATTCAATTCCAAGGATAGTTAAGCGAGGATGTCTGTCTTTATCACCAGTCTTCGTGCTGGAGGTATTGATTAGACTCTGGCTGAAATATATCACCAAAATGTGTGGTTCGTCTCGCAACTGGTCGAGAATTGAACGAAGTTCAGCCTTTGGAGGCTCCTGGTTTGACACTCTTTTGTCGGATGCGGTAAAGAAAGAAATATAAAGGCTAAAGTCGTGCTAAAGAAATTAATAGGCATCTAGCACTCTCATCAATAATGCTGGTATAGGTATAAGAGCCTGTTTTTATTTCTGCATATGCAGTAAGTTTGGGGACAACGCATAAGCTAGAGCATACACTACAACCATGCTCGATGCTAGAATAGACCTAGTAATAAAGGTCTTCCATGTCAACGTTTTCGGAATGTTTTCACGGCTCGATACTATTTTTTCCTACTCTCCCTGAAACGAAAGGAACAATCTGTCAGTCTTCAACATTGGTTCTATAACCGCATATAAAGAAGGACCTTGTCCAAGCCAATAAGGCGTTTAGAAAATACCTGATGATCTTGAAGTCAGCATTGCTTTGCCGTGTCAAGACCTCCGATTTGAAGCACGGCGATGCTCTTGCTCGCGGAAGTAGGCCCAAGCGATACTCACATTAGTTATTATGAGAAGATGAAGCTATCCATGTTCTTCGAAGTGCATTGAAGATTCTGTGACTGAAGCTGGCCATTTGAAGGACTTTCTGGATATTGTGATAGATATAGGACAACGATTTTTCAAAAGGAGCAGCTTTTAATTGTGTTGTGAGATTGAGAAAGCTCTTGGGCGGAGGAATGATTGCTAGCTGCAGGGGCATTGGAGGTAATTAGAACATCATACTTGGTCTTCCAACTTATAAACTCTGACATGCTAAAATTTGGAGTTGTGGTCGTCGGGTTTCTCAATTAATTGCTTGCAGAAATCTGGGATACAGTGGAATGCACATGCACGCAATCTTAATTCTTGGTAGTACACTATGCACATCATTCCTTGCTTTCTCCATTGCTTCCTACCGAGTCATAGCATGCACAGCCACCTACGCCTGCTACAACATCAACTATACTGCATCTCAGCCAAAAACCCCTATACCATTCCAAATGGTCGATTCATTGCCTGCAATGACGTCGACGTTCTGTAATAGGGTGGGTGGAGGCGTTGACTGATTGGCTCAGACACTGTTGTGGAACTTGTGGCTTGTGTGCTGGCTGTGTGGTGCGGTGTGGTGTTGTGTGGTCAGGGTTGTTTGCTGCTGCATGATTAATCGCCTTGCATATATATCCGAGTACGCGAGCTTCGATCATTTGAATTCAAGAAGTTCATTTAACAGTGACGAAGCCTGTTCCTGAAGGCATTCGCACGGAGATAGTTGAAATGAAGTAGGTGGTGGCTTGTCGAGAACTCGAGGACGGAGAGTAAGACGGACTTTATGAATGCGATAAAGTTCTCTTTCTTGCCACCTCCTTGGATGCCAAGTCAGTTATAATTAATATCATCGTCAAGTAATCAACATCGGAGCCATTAAATTATAATTACCCAACTTGAACGGACCGGGTTTTCAAACTCCATGTTATCTAAATGGAACCGGAGCTGAACATGCAAGTAAGTCTAGTTGATTTTAGTAATATCAAATTCACAAGATCTGGAACTCAGTCCGATTAGCTTCTTTAGCCGAGCTGACAATTCTATGAAGGATTATCCCTGGGTGTCTTACCAAGATTGGGACGAGAATCACCCAAAAAGCAATATCACACCAGCATCAGTCTCTTTCACCTATCCCAATACGTCACATACCAACGGTACCTCAGAAACATTTGCACAGCAAGCCTATACTTGCAAATGTGAGATCAAAGACCTTACAGCCTCAAAATTACAAGTAAATTTTTCCTTTCCCCTCTCCACTTGCACAAACTTACCATAATCCAGAAACGTCGAGAGCAAAATCGTACCAGCCAGCAAAAGTTCCGCGAGAGGACGAGGAAGGAATACGAAGCTCTAGAGCAAGCTTTGGAGGCAGAAAGACAGCGTGCGTGAAATTCACTTATTCTCACTCGCCCCAAAACCCATTTCGGTGCTATTCAAAGACTTTCTTTCTAAGTAAATGATCCGTAAAATGGTGTTTGAACCCGAATTATATTCAGTCGAAAAGCTGACTTGAAGATGATTTAGATTCTGCACGACTAAGGGATGAAGTAACTGCCCTACATTCCACTATAGAATGTTTAGCGAAAGGAAATCAGAATTGCTTGGAGACTATTTCCCGTCTCTTTATGTCAAGTTATAAAGGTAACGCAGAGCGGGAAGCGGAGATAGAACGATGTGGGCAACTCACATGTGGGAGTTTCGAACAGCAAATTGTTTCTGGGGGGCAATTTGGCAGTTTTTGACTTGTATGAACGGATGCAGTATTAAAACGGAAGTATAAAATCTTGCAGTATCTGTATTACCACGAAAGTCGGACTCTAATCCCAGTCGCTAGCGAAATTGGCTTCCGCCTTGGACTTCGCGAATTTGAACTCTGCTACATTGCAAAGTACTGTACACCACTGGTGCCCTGGCACAATTCTGCTAACTGCCTTGACCGCATCCGCAAGCCGCACCTCCATTGTGGGCCAAGATCATGGTTGCCCAGCATGATGCATGAAGAGCCTGCCTTGGTAAGATTCTTACCTAGATGGAAGGTTCATCCGGCTTAGTTGTAAAGTTCGGAATTGCAGGGTGGGTTGTGTTGGGGGTAGAGGATGTAAAAGGCGCTCCGCCTCCACAGGATTCAGGACTGGCTTCATATGCGCTGCTTGCGACTGGTGCTCTATATCGAGTGTGGCAACTCTTCACCGAGTGAACCCAGCAGAGCTGAAGTGGTAGGTCGTACTGCATATATTTTAGCCAATTATTAGTAGCCTTCGCTACCGTTACTCATTGCAAATTTCCGTAAGGCTAACAGCGAGCAGGAAATTCAAGCGGCTTTCGAGTCAATTTTTTGGTCTCGCTCTTCCTCTCGAAACTTATCGAGGATTATCTCTGAAAATTTCGATCTTTTGAGTCCCTTAGGGAGAATGAGGTGGCTTGATCTTAAAGGGTATTTTGAGTTGGAATCTAATGAGCTGTTGCCCCTATCGCTTTGGCGGAATTAGCCTTATTCAAGCCACAACGTTCCTCAACCACTAACCTACGAGAGGGCTTCTGTGGCTGAGAATATACGAGCCCAGCTGAATAGAAGTTGTGTTACACATAGTTCTCTTGCCCGGAATATGTGAAGGTAGCTTGATACTTATTTTTAGACCCCAAATCCGGTCTATACCACAAGGCAGATATAAACATTTCTGATGCCCAGATAGGAGCCAACAAACACTGCCGCGGTCTTACACTTTCTTCATTGCAATCCCACATCACCGAAATGTCTTCTTCCAAGCTTGCTCTTACTTTCATATGCCTCGCTCTCCTCATCGGTCACTCGAGGTCGCAGAGTAACAGTACGAACGCTACTTGCAGCGCATCTCCTGTATGCACGTTGCCCTCTGATAGCCGAGTCAAATGGATCCATTCAGTAGGCTGGCGCTCGTCGTCCTCAATACTATACAGCTGCCTAGCAACCATATTTGCCTGCTCCTGGTCAATCCTACAGCTCAATGTTCCAGGCTTACAAGAGCGCCCCATCATGCGATTGTGGCGCAAATTCTGTTGGTGGATGTTTACCCTTTGTTTCCCGGAGCTCATCGCCTACATTGCTTTGGCTGAGCTTTTTTTGGCCAAGCAATCTTATAGCTCTATCAAGCGGCAAAACCAACCTTGGACCCTAACTCACTCGTTCTTTACTAACATGGGCGGTTATGTCCTCGACTCATCGGGACTGGAGCCCATTCCCCTCAATGGCCAGATGCTGGAACTCCTAGTTCAGGAAGGAGTCATTGATCTTCCCGATACAACGAAAGAAGAAATTAACGATAGAAGCAAGACCGACGTCTTTGCACGAAGCTTCGCGGGTATCCAATCTATCTGGGTATTTGCACAGGCGATTTCTCGCCGGCGTGAGCACCTCCTTGTCGCACCACTAGAAGTCATAACTGCGTTCTACATCCCCATTAGCCTCCTCATACTTGGACTGGAGTGGTACAAGCCAAAAGATATCAACTCTCCGATCCATTTGCGATACTTAGGCAAGCTAGACAATGAGCTAGCTGGCCGCCTCTTGGGCACTTATAACCGGGCCTATTCCAAGGATTACGAAAGTCTGAATCAAATCAAAAGAATTCCTTTCAGCTCACAATGGACATGTTTTAACAACATCGATAAAAAGGCCGTGCCACGATGGATCCGATGGCTCCAGCAACTGTTGTTTCTCGTGCCAGCCTTCTTCAACCTTACACACCAATCTATCGATCCTAGCCTGTTCACCCCTTGGGGATGGAAGGCGTGGCGAATTGGGTACGTGTCGTCGGTCGTACTACTGCCGGCCATGTGGATCATTGGTTTACTCTCGTTCCTCCCAGAGTCTCTTGTGAATTCTGTTTTGGGTGTTTTTTTTGCGTTTTATCTGCTAGCACGTCTTTCTGCGGCTAGGTTCGGGACTTGGGTGCTTTTTTTCTACCATGCCTGTAGGGGCTTTTTATAAAGTCAAGGTTAATTGGATTAGTTACATTCCTAATTTTTAAAATTATTTGCTTTACGAAGAGACTCGTTATTTAATTTACGGCTTACTTAGTTAGTATCTTTAGTTCTAATAAGGGGTTCGCTTCCATTACTCTTCAGTTACTTATATAAAAGTGCAGTCGAAGGGATTAAACCAAGGCGCTCGATATTCTTTATAGACCATGGGCACCACTGCTACCTTGTCTTCTTCAACATCTATCAACACAAGATATGAACTGGAAAGACTTCGACAGAAATTTCAGAGGATACCACAGGTCGAAACGAGGATGTTTCCGAGCATGTGAAAGAAGTAGAGAGGAAGAGGAATACTCACAGCAGAACGTCAAGTATGTGATAGGGACAATAAATGCGGTTATTTCTAATGCTTTCTCGAGTATTATTTTTGGCCATTTATCGAGGAATCAAGGTTTCACATAAGGGTGCTATATAAGAGAGCCTTGAAATGAGCAATAGAAAAGTAGTCCTTGCCATGTACTAACCTTTCCTGGGCAGTGATTTTCCTCCAATTGATCCCTTTCTACAAAGTGATGTCCATATGCATCCTTCCACTGGCCCGACACAAAAGAAAAGTACGCTATATTTTGAGCTGCCAGATTTCCCAAAACATTGTTCTTACTTTCCTCATCCCTTCTAATCCCTGACATTATTCTCTGGACCACATTTAAGAACACTTTATCTATACTCGTAGCTATCACACTATAATGTGAGTCCCAAGCCCTCCTCACATGATTCCAGTTTGCAGAACAATTCGCTGACACTGCCTTTCTTTTCCCCTCCAACCGGCGAAATGAAGAGGAATTGACTGCTGTACGGCCAGTCATCAGGATAGAAAGTAAGGACGATGACTTATAGGAGTTACCTCTGGCTTGTTGCTGGAACACCATGTAGAAATCGGTCCTCCTCTGATGTGTTTATGTAGAAGGCATTACAATGAAATTTAAATAAGAGAGAATAAGCACATTGAATGATAAGACGAAAATGATAGTAAGAAAGAAGCAAACTTTGTTGCTTGTCGCACCTTATAGCACACCAATTTTTATGTACGTCGCACTTGTTATCGAAGGGAAGTTGTTGCATCTCGCAGCCAGTGCGATTTGTGTCAAAATATGGCCGCTTAGGCTGCGATAGGCATCAATTCTCCCTGTCCCCGAGTGCGATATGCGTCAAAGCTGAGAAATCTTAAACTACGACATATCAAAAAGGGGTGAAACAAATTGAAGAGGTAGGACAAAGGCAAATATTAGGAGAGGAAGGTTTGTCGATTGTGGCACCATTTTTGAGACACACTACAGCTTGAAAAAGGGGAAATTCTTGTACATCGTGGCCAGTGTATATATCCTAGGTTAAGGTATGCAACAGCAGATTTTAATACAAATATGAGAGATAGGACGAAAGTACATGCTAGAAGGAGGAAAACTTTATTACCTATTGTCCCTACTAGTACCCTATGTTTGACGCACATTGCATTAGCTACGACATCCTGACCTACGACATGCAACAAACTTCCCTTTTCCAAACTGCAATACACGTCAAAATCAGGCATTCTAAACTGCGATATACAACAGAAGACTATAATGTAGATTTAAGAGACAGGACAAAAGCTAATGTCAAAAGGGAGGAAAGTCTATTACTCGTCACATCTTATAGCACCCTCTTTTTGACGCATATCGCAAATATCATCAACATGCAACGCACCTTCCATCTTGAACTGCGACATGCAACAAACTTCCCTATTCGTAACTGCGATATACGTCAAAGTCGAGCAACCTGAACTGCGACTCCCCTATTCCTAACTGCGATGTGCATCAAAAGAAGGTATTCCTTATTGCGATGTGCAACAAGAAGCTTAAGCAAAACGTGAGAGACGGGACAAAAGCCGATGTCGAAAGGGAGAAAAGTCTATTGTCTATCGCACCTCCTATTACCCTATTCTGACGCACATCGCACTGACTGCGATATGCAACAAACCTCCCTATTCTCGATGCGATGTGCAATAGAAGAGCACAATCTAAACGCCAAAGACAGAACAAGAGTATAAACCAAGAGGAATAAATGTTTGTTGCATACCGCAGCCCATGCGATGTGCGTCAAAATCAGGTATCCAAGACTACGATATACAACAAACCCCCAGTTCCTAACTGCGACGTGCGTCAAGACCTCGAAATCCTCAATTGCGATATGCAACACAACATCAAGGCGAGCTGGGACGATAGTAAGAGGGGAAGGAGGGAAGCTCGCTTATAGCTTTAAGTCATGGTTACGTGAATAATGCATTGAAACATAGAAGGACTGAAAGAAATCAAATTTGGCAAACATCTCGCTTGAGTAAGAGACAGAGGGCCTCTAAGTGCTAGAAGCTAGCAGGTAATATAAAAGGGTGAATGAGTAACAGGAGACTAGAGAAGCCGCTTGGCTCGGATGATCTGAGAACGAGAGAAAGGGGTCAAAAAGAGATGAATTAAAGGATGAGGGAAGGAAGGAATGATTGCTTGTGTTACTTATCTCTGAGGGGAGGGTTAAGGATGATTGATTGAGTGTAGAGGAAGAAAGGGGTGCTGTGTCTTGATCTTGCCGCAGCACTACATTCAAATTGACTATCACAACATGCTGCTCCTACTTCAAACAGAGAG
>Ga0302325_10026136_pt1 | contig 12129 bp, 9 predicted proteins | sample Palsa_T0_2_FD_201948 | JGI IMG/M metagenome (GOLD analysis project Ga0302325, IMG submission 201948) | Peat permafrost microbial communities from Stordalen Mire near Abisko, Sweden - Palsa_T0_2 | ecosystem: Environmental > Terrestrial > Soil > Palsa > Peat permafrost | place: Sweden: Abisko...
TCGTGGAGGTCACGCACGTCCCGCAGTCGAGCGTCTCGACGCACCTCGGCAAGCTCCGCGAGGCGGGTCTCGTGCGCGACCGGAGGAATGGGACATCGACCTACTACGCGCTCGCGCCGAACATGCCCCAAGGGGCGCGGCTCGTGTGGGACGTCGTGTCGAACGGCGTGAGCGATGCCGTGCTCGCGAGCGATCGCACCCACGCAGCCGAGGTCCTTCGCGCGAGGCGCGATGGCAGCTTCCCGGAGTCCATCGCCGGCGAGATGGAGCGGCACTATTCACCCGGGCGCACGTGGGAGTCGCTCGCGCTGTCGATGGTGGGCCTCTTGCGACTCGGGCGGGTGCTCGACGTGGGGGCTGGGGACGGCGCGGTTGCCGAGATGCTCGCCACACGCGCGCGCTCTCTCACCTGCATCGATTCCAGTGATGCGATGGTGGAGGCCGCACGCAAGCGTCTTGCGCCACACGATCACGTGAACGTGGTGCAGGGCGACATGCACGCGCTGCCATTCGAGGATGCCAGCTTCGACCAAGTCCTTATGCTCAACGTGCTCGTTCACGCCAACGCGCCTGCCAAGGCGGTATCGGAAGCGGCGCGCGTCCTCCGGCCGTCGCAGGACATCGTCGTCGTGACGCTCGACGCGCACGAGCACGAGGATGCGGCGCGATCGTGGGGGCACGCCCAGCTCGGCATCGCCCCGGCGAACCTCCGTCGGTGGATGACTCGGGCGGGTCTCACAGTCGACCGCTGCGAGGTCGTGACACGCGAGCGGCGCGCGCCCCGGTTCGGTGTCGTCGTCGCGTCGGGACGAAAAAAGGACAAGGCCTCGCGATGAACACCCTCGAAACACTTCGCGCCATCGCCAAGGAACGCATCCTCGTCATCGACGGCGCGATGGGGACGATGATTCAGCAGCACGGCCTCGGCGAAGCCGATTACCGCGGCGCTCGCTTTGCGAGTCACACACGTGATTTGAAGGGCGACAACGATCTCCTCTCGATCACCAAGCCCGAGGTGATTCGAGGCATCCACGCCGCGTATCTCGACGCGGGGGCCGACATCATCGAGACGAACACGTTCAACGCCACGCGGCTCGTGCAATCCGACTACGGGCTCGAGAGCGCCGTTCACGATCTCAACGTCGCCGCGGCGCAGCTCGCCAAGGAAGCCGCGTACGCTGCAGAGAAGCGGGACGGGCGCCCGCGCTTCGTTGCTGGGGCCGTCGGGCCGACTGGCAAGACGCTCTCGCTGTCGCCGAAGGTGGACGACGCGTCATTTCGAGCCGTGTCGTTCGACGAGGTTCGCGAGGCGTACGCGGAGCAGGTGACGGCCCTGATGAGCGGAGGTGTCGATCTGCTGCTCGTCGAGACTATCTTCGACACGCTCAACGCGAAGGCAGCGCTCGTGGCGATCGAAGAGATCTTCGAGGCCCGCAAGGTGCGGCTACCGGTGATGATCTCGGTGACGATCACCGATCAGAGCGGGCGGACGCTTTCGGGGCAGACGATCGACGCCTTCTGGATGTCGGTCTCTCACGCGCGGCCGTTCTCCATCGGCGTGAACTGTGCGCTCGGCGCCGCGCAGATGAGGCCGTACGTCGAGCGGCTGTCGCGCATCGCCGAGCCGCTCGTCAGCGCGTATCCGAATGCGGGGCTGCCCAACCCGCTCGCCCCGACGGGATACGACGAGCTTCCCGAGCAGACCGCGGCGATGCTCGGCGAGTGGGCGAGCGACGGCCTCGTCAACATCGTCGGTGGGTGCTGCGGAACGACGCCCGATCACATTCGCGCCATCGCTCGCGCCGTTGCGAAGCAGGCGCCTCGCACGCCGAGCACGCCCGATCACCTCACGCGTTTCTCGGGGCTCGAGGTCTTCGAGATCAGGCCCGACTCGAACTTCAGCATGATCGGTGAGCGGACGAACGTCACCGGGTCCAGCAAGTTCGCCGACCTCATTCGCAAAGGTGACTTCAACAAGGCGTGCGAGGTCGCGCTCGACCAGGTGCGAGGCGGCGCCAACCTGCTCGACGTCAACATGGACGAAGGCATGCTCGACAGCGAGCAGGCGATGGCGAAGTTCCTCGACATCGTCGCGACGGAGCCCGAGATCGCGCGACTGCCGATCATGATCGACAGCTCGAAGTGGAGCGTGCTCGAGGAGGGGCTCAAGCACGTCCAGGGCAAGAGCGTCGTCAATTCGATCAGCCTGAAAGAGGGCGAAGAGGAGTTTCTTCGGAAAGCTCGTCACGTGAAGCGCTTCGGCGCGGGCGTCGTCGTCATGGCGTTCGACGAAAAGGGCCAGGCCGACACGGTGGAGCGCAAGGTGTCGATCTGCCAGCGCGCCTATCGCTTGCTCATCGAAGAGGCTGGGGTCGCGGCGGAGGACATCATCTTCGACCCGAACGTGCTCGCCATCGCGACGGGGATCGAGGAGCACAATGCCTTCGCCAAGGCGTTCATCGAGGCGGCGCGCGTCATCAAGGCCACCTGCCCGGGCGTGAAGATCTCGGGCGGCATCTCGAACCTCTCGTTTTCGTTTCGCGGCAACAACCTCGTCCGCGAGGCGATTCACACGGCGTTCTTGTTCCACGCGATCAAGGCCGGGCTCGACATGGGCATCGTCAATGCCGGGCAGCTCGGTGTCTACGCGGACATCCCGGCGGAGCTCCTCGAGCACGTCGAGGACATCATCTTCGACCGCAGGCCCGATGCGACGGAGCGCCTCGTGGAGCTCGCCGAACGGGTCAAGGGTGCGGGCAAGAAGAAGGAGCTCGACCTCAGCTGGCGTGAGACGCCCGTGCAAAAGAGAATCGAGCACGCGCTCGTCGCAGGCGTCGTCGAGTTCATCGAGCAGGACGCAGAAGAGGCCCGAAAGCTCTACGGCAAGCCGCTCAGCGTGATCGAGGGGCCGTTGATGGACGGGATGAAGATCGTTGGCGATCTCTTCGGGGCGGGGAAGATGTTCCTACCCCAGGTCGTCAAGAGCGCGCGGGTGATGAAACGCGCCGTCGCTTACCTCGAGCCTTTCATGGAGAAAGAGAAAGAGGAGGGGTCGCACAAGGGGCGTGTGCTCCTCTCCACGGTCAAAGGCGACGTGCACGACATCGGCAAGAACATCGTCGGCGTCGTGCTCGCGTGCAACAGCTACGAGGTGATCGATCTCGGGGTGATGGTGTCATGCGAGACGATCTTGAAGACCGCGAAGGAGCGAAAGGTCGACGTCATCGGGCTCTCGGGGCTCATCACGCCGTCGCTCGACGAGATGACGTACGTCGCCAAGGAGATGCAGCGCCAACACTTCGACTTGCCGCTCCTCATCGGAGGGGCGACGACGAGCCGGCAGCACACGGCCGTCAAGATCGCCCCGAGCTACGAGGAGGCGACGGTCCACGTGCTCGACGCGTCGCGCGCGGTGGGTGTGGTCTCGTCGCTGCTCGACGCCGATAGGAAGCGCGAGCTCGTGAAGACGAACGCCGCGGAGCAAGTGATGCTACGGGACCTTCACGCGAACAAAGCGACCCGTGAGCTCGCTCCGTACGCGGCGGCGAACGCGGCACCTCAGCGCATCGTGTGGCGGCCGGAGGATGTCTCCAAGCCGGAGTACCTCGGTGTGCGAAAGGTGATGAACGTCCCGCTTCGGGAGGTCGCCAAGTACATCGATTGGACGTTCTTCTTTGCGGCGTGGGATCTGGCGGGCAAGTACCCCGAGATCCTCTCCCATCCTCAGCGCGGCGCTGCCGCGCGCGATCTGTTCGATGCGGGCAGGAACATGCTCGAGTCCATCATCACGGCGCGCTCGTTCGAGGCGCGGGCGGTGGTCGGGTTCTTTCCCGCCTACGCGGAGGGCAACGACGTCGTGCTCTTCGAGGACGAAGACCGGCGACGCGAGCTCGGGCGGTTCTTCTTTCTGAGGCAGCAAGCGAAAGCCGACGTGCATCGTTGTCTTGCCGACTACGTCGCACCCAAAGACAAGAACCTTCACGACTACGTTGGCGGCTTTGCCGTCACCATCGTCGGCGCTGAGGTGCTCGCCAAAGCCTACGAGCAGAAGCTCGACGACTACAGCGCCATCCTCGTCAAGGCACTCGCCGACAGGCTGGCTGAAGCGCTCGCCGAGATGATGCACGAGCGGGCGCGCCACGCGTGGTACGCGAAGGGCGAGTCTCTCGATGCCCCGGCGCTCATCGACGAGAAGTACCGCGGCATCAGGCCCGCCTTCGGATACCCCGCGTGCCCCGATCATCGCGACAAGAGCACGCTCTTTCGCATTCTCGCTGCGGAGGAAGCCGGCGTTCGGTTGACGGAGCACTACGCGATGCTCCCTGCGTCGAGCGTCAGCGGCATCTACCTCGGCCACCCCGAAGCGCGCTACTTCAACGTCGGCCGCATCGGACACGACCAGCTCGACGACTACGCGAGGCGTCGCGGCGAGAGCATCGTGGAATGCGAGAAGTGGCTCGCGCCGAGCCTGTGACGGGCCGTTAGAATACGTAGCTGAGCGTAGTCCCGAACACCCAGTCGAAGATGTGAAGCTGCGTGCCCGACTTGTCGGTGATGTCGTACCGGAAGCTCGGAAGGTGCAGATCGATGATCACGTGCCCGAGCTGGATCGCGGCGCCAATCACGTCGGCTTGGATCTGGAAGAATGCGAGGTCGAAGGTGTTGCTCCCGCCCGCCATCATTCCCACGCCTAGGCGCAGCGGGTAGTAGAGGTGAAGTAGACCACCCGTGGCGATCGGAATGAAGTAGGCGTAGCTGCCGGCCATCTCGAATGCGGGGCCATTCGCCTTGCCGTCGAAGATGAACGTGTACGGCGCAACCTCGAATGTCAGCTGGTGGTTGCCGATGAAGACGCCACCGTTGAGCGCAAAGAGGAATGCCCCGTCGACGGTGCCCGTGTTGAAGAAACCCGCGAAGTTGCCTGTGACACCCAAGGTGTCGAAACCGCCGCCAATCGTCACGCCGATGAACGGGTGCACGTTGCCGTCGTCGAGCCTGAGCTTCATCCACTCGTCGCTGCCCACGCCGCCTCCTCCAGCGTGAGATACGCCCGTGGGGGTCGTGCACTTGCCGCTGATGCACCGGAGCTCGCCGCCGCAGTCGCTCGTGGCGCCGCAAGTCTGGCCTTCGCGCTCGTCGGTGCAGAGCTGATTGACGCACTTCAGGTTGGCCCTGCAGTCAGAGCGTGCGCGGCACGACTCGCCAGCGCCACCGAGATTGCTTGGTGGCGGCGGTGTGGTGTCTTGCCCGAACGCGAGGCTCGCGCAGAGAGACACGCAGACGAACGTCGACAGGGTGAGGGAGCGAAAGTTCATGGGCTAGCTTTACCTTAGAATACGTAGCTGAGGCTGGTGCCAAAGAGCCAGTCGAGCACGTGCACCTGCGTCCCCGATGTGTCCGTGATGTTGTACCGGAAGCTCGGCAGGTGCAGATCGATGAGCACGTGCCCGACTTGGATGGCGGCGCCGATCAGATCGGCGCGAAGCTGGAGAAAGACGAGGCCATCCGTGCTGGAGCCGCCGACCATCGTTCCCGCACCGAAGCGCAGTGGATAGTAGACGTGCACCGCGCCACTCGTCGCGAGCGGAACGAAGTAGGCGTAGCTCGCGGTCATCTCGAACACCGGTTGGCTCGTCGCGAACTCTTGGTCGCCCCCTCCGTCGTAGACGAACGAAGCGCTCGGCGCGAACTCGAAGAGCAGCTGGTGGTTGCCGATGAAGACGCCCACGTCGAGCGCGAAGAGGAACGCGCCGTCGAAGGTGGCGAAGTTGTTGCTCGCGCCGCTCGAACCGTTGCCCGTCAAACCAATGGTGTCGATGCCGCCCGCGAAGGTGAGGCCGAGGAACGGGTGCAGCTTGCCGTCGTCCAGCTTGAGGTCGTCGATACGCGACGCAGTGGAGAACGGGGCCGTGCACTTACTGTCGATGCAGCGGAGGGTGCCGCCGCAATCGCGCGTGGCGCCGCACGCTTCACCATCGTTCTGCTCGGTGCAGAGCTCTTTCACGCACCTCAGGTTTGCCTTGCAGTCCGAGCGTGCGCGGCACGACTCACCGGCTTCGCCCAGGTTGTCGGTCTGCGCGTACGCGGACGCTGCAAACAGGAGCGCGCTGACGAACGCCAGCCCCCCATCTCGGACACGCGGCATCAGCGGTTCTTCGAGAAGTCTTCGAGCGCTTCGATGACGCCGTCGTCGGCCGTGTCGCTCGGGACGACGTGGATCTGCCCGTCGACGTCGTCTTCGGAGAGGATGACGATCTCGGGATCGCCGTCCACGGCGCCGCCCGGTGGCGGTGCGGACGATGGGCGACGAACGAGGACGGGCACGCGCGGAACGGCCACGGCGCCCGCGTCGAGCGCGCAAGAGATGACCACGGCGGCGATGTTGTCGCGGGCGCCCTGCTCGAGAGACTTCACGATCAGCGTCCGGACGATCTCATCGGATGATCGATCGACCGCGAGGACGTCGCTGAGCGTGTCCTCGTCGAGGGTGTCGGACAGACCGTCACTGCACATGAGGTATTTGTCGCCCGCGAGGATCCGGTACGTGCGGACGGAGACGCGCACGTTGGGCTCCATCCCGAGCGCGCGCGTGACCACGTTCTGCGGCAGCTTGGCGAGCGCCTTGTCGTCGATGTCGGGTCGCATCTCGAGCGCGTCGTTGATGAGCGAGTGGTCGTGGGTGAGCTGCTCGAGCATGCCTTCGCGCCAGCGGTAACAGCGGCTGTCACCGACGTGGGCGACGTGGACTTGGCCCGTCTTCGGAAAGAGCGACAGCGCCACCGCGGTCGTCCCCATTCCACGAAGCTTGTTGGACGTCTTGGCGATTTCGAGGATGTCGTCATTGGCCTTTTGGAGGCTCGCGGCGAGGCGCCTCGCGGCGATCGACAAGCCGAAGGCGTCGAGATCGGGCTCTTCGGCGCCGTGGCCGGTCGACTCGAAGAAGTTTGCGATGGCCGTCGTCGCCAGGGCGCTCGCGACGTTGCCCGCGTTGTGGCCGCCCGCTCCGTCCGCGAGGATGAAGAGGGCGAGGTCGGGCCGAAGGAGTATCGCGTCCTCGTTGTGGCGGCGCACCTTGCCGATGTCGGTGCCGCCGGCTGCCGTGAGCTTCAGCGGGAGGAAGAACCGCGTCGGATCCACCATGGCCGCGCACGATACCAGATATCATCCCTCTCCTCGGCGTCCGTTTCACGGGCCGCCGGCCGTCCCAAAGCCATGCAAAGAACCATCATCATTGGCGATCTGCATGGCTGCTACGACGAAGCCGTCATGCTGCTCGATCGCCTCGCTCTCGCGGAGACCGACCGCGTCATTTTCGCCGGCGACCTCGTCGACCGCGGCCCGAAGCCTCGTGAGTGCGTCGAGCTCGCGATGTTGTTCGAGTGCGTCCTCGGCAACCACGAGGAGAAACACCTCAAGGACAAGAGCGACCATCACCCCGAGACTCGCCGCGCTCTATTGCCCGAGCACTACACGTACTTCGCGAAGCTCCCCACCTTCATCCGGTTGCCCGAGCACGGCGCCGTCGTCGTTCACGCCGGCGTGATGCCGAACGTCGCCATCGAGGCTCAGGATCCGTACCACCTCCTGCACGCGCAGTGCGTGAGACCCCCCGAGAGAAAGAGCTACTGGCCCTCGAAGGCACCGAGCACGCACACGTTCTGGACGAATCACTGGCGCGGCCCCGAGCGCGTCATCTTCGGGCACTCGGTGGTCGACAAGCCGCTCGTTCTACCGCACGCCGTCGGCATCGACACGGGCTGCGTCTTCGGCGGTCCCCTCACCGCGCTCGTGCTTCCGGATTGGCAGATCGTCAGCGTGCCGTCGAAGCAGCCGAAGAGTGAACAAGGCAGGGTCGGGCGGTATCGCATCCACGGCGACGTGCACGCGTTCTCATGATCAGGCCTTCCTGCTAGCGTCGCGCGCCGAGGTGAGGTGACGCATGGGCGAGATCGGCGACGCGATCAACGAGGCAGTCGAGAAGGGGCGCGAGTCCAAGCTCAACACGATCGTCGCCGTGTGCGTCGCGCTCGTCGCGACGTTCATGTCGCTCTGCAACGTGAAGGCCAGCAACGTCATCCAGCAGATGAACCAAGCGCAGGCGAGCAGCGTCGATCAGTGGGCCTACTATCAATCGAAGAGCACGAAGGCGAACATCGCCGACGCTGCCGCCGACCAGCTCACCCTCCAGCGCGACATGACGCCGAACCTCGCGCCGGAGCAGAAGCAAAAGTTCGATGACGCGATCCAAAAGCAGCGCGACAGCGCCAAGCGTTACGAGAAGGAGAAAGAGGACATCAAGAACAAGGCGGAGGGCTTCGAGAAGACCCGCGATGTCCTCGACGTGCACAACGATCAGTTCGACATGGCCGAGGCGCTCATGAGCGTGGCCATCGCTCTGCTCGGCGTGACGGCGCTCACCCAGAAGCGGTGGATGCTCTTCGTCGCCGGGACGTTCGGCATCTTCGGGGCGTTCATGGGCATCGCAGGCTTCGCGAAGCTGGCCGTCCACCCGGAGTGGCTCGCCCGCTTGCTGACCTGAACCGATTCGGGATTCGCGCTACATTCGGGCGCATGTGCCGCAACATTCGCGTCCTCTTCCACTTCGAGCCGCCGACGACCAAAGACGAGATACGGGCCGCGGCCCTGCAATACGTTCGCAAGGTGAGCGGTACGCAGAAGCCAAGCGCGCAAGATCAGGCAGCGTTTGCACGGGCGATCGACGAGATGGCGGCCTCGACGGAGCGCCTGCTCACTGCGCTGCACCCACGTGGGGACGCCCGCACGCGCGAGGGTGAACGCGAAAAGGCCCGTGCGCGATGGAAGAAGCGCGAACAGCAGCTCGTCCGAACGTGAGCTGAACAAAAAGCGTCCTTCGCACGAGGCAGTGTGTGCCTCGCGCGAGGCAGTGTGTGCCTGGCACGAGGCAGTGCGTGCCTCGCACGAGGCAGTGCGTGCCTGGCACGAGGCAGTGCGTGCCTGGCACGAGGCAGTGCGTGCCTGGCACGAGGCAGTGCGTGCCTGGCACGAGGCAGTGCGTGCCTGGCACGAGGCAGTGCGTGCCTGGCACGAGGCAGTGTGTGCCTGGCACGAGGCAGTGCGTGCCTGGCACGAGGCAGTGCGTGCCTGGCACGAGGCAGTGCGTGCCTGGCACGAGGCAGTGCGTGCCTGGCGCGCAGAACCCCCTCACAAACGTGAGGCCCCCTTGAGTCAGGCCGAATAGCCGTGCTATCCGTCTCCGGGCGCCGTGACGCGGGGAGACCGCGGCGAGCCGGCGCGTATAAAATCGCCCATGCAACCGCCCGGATACCCCCCCAACCCCTACGGTGCGCCGCCGCAGTATGGCGCCCCTCCCCAACAACCCCAATACGGGCAACCGCCCTATCCACAGCACCAGCAGAGTGCTCCGCCAGGTCAGCCAGCGAAGAAGTCGTCCGCGGGGTTGATGATCGGGTGTGGTCTTGCCGCTGTCATCCTCCTCGGGCTTGGAGGCGCGGGTGGGGTCTACGCATACATGCACCTGAAGCGCGGCTCGCTGCCGGTGGAGGCGAACAAGCTGCCTTCCCAAACGCGCGAGATCGACACGCGTGTCATCCCCGCAGCGCGCGAGCCGAACGAGCGCATCAAGAAGATGTATCTCGCGTCGGAGCTCGGCGTCGCGTTCTGCTCCGGGAGCCGGGATCCGTCGAGCAAGCTCGAGAGCCTCGCGACGTGGGGGTCGAAGTCGGCCAAGGAGTTCTTCGACCCGGCCAACCTCAACAACGTGCGTGGCGTGCTCGAGTGCGGCAGCCAGCTCGCGACGAGCCTCGATGACACCCACTTCTCGTACGTGACGTTCGACGCCGAGGACGAGACGAGCAAGGACTCGACGAAGAAGCAGCACGTCAAGGTCGGCCACTTCAAGATGAAGACGATGCCCGCGTCCGAGGGCTACACGTCCGTGTCGTTCGGCACGATCGCGGGCTTCTGTCAGACGACGGTGCCGGCCTACGCGAAGTCCACGACGAGCTCGCTCACGCTCACACCGCCCCCATCGTCATCGGCGGCGACGACCGCCCCGACGACGACGACGTGCACCGACAAGAGCGACGCAGCGTTCGTCGTCAATGACACGTGGTTCTTGGGCAGCAAGGCCGCGCTCGACGAGTTCTCGAAGGGCTTCATCGTCCCGAAGGCGACCCTCGGATCGCGCGTCGCCGCGCTCCAAGACGCGTTCAACGAGACGTCGAACCTGCCGCAGGTCTCGCTCGAGGCCGAGCCGAAGACGTCCAAGGAGTACCTCGAGTTCCCGTGCGAGTTCGCGGCATCCGAGATGGGCATCCACTGGTCGTCGAGCACGACGACGACGGGCAGCACGACCGGCAGCACCGGCACACCGGCGGACACCGGGATCAAGTCGCGTGACGACTTCATGCAAGCGTGTTTCCCCGGCAAGGCCGACGGCAAGCTCATCGAGGAGATCGACGGCAAGCTCCGCGCGATCGCCTTCGAGACGGACCCGGACTACGTCGACAGCGGCGTCCTCGCGGGCAACCTGATCCTCGTGACGCGCGACGAAGAGGCCGCGAAGGACGCGGAACGCGCGGTCAAGGAGCTCGTCAACGATTGGAAGTCGCAGATCGAGCTCAACGCCCCGAAGCTCATCAAGGCCGGCAAGGACCAGGCGTCGAGCATTCACCAGCACAAGTTCGTGGCCGTGTCGGACACCTACTTCCAGGCGCTGTCGCTGATGAAGGTGACGACGAGCGGTCGCACCGTGAAGATCTCGTTCAAGGCTGCCTTCACCAAGGAAGACCAGCAAGAGCTCAAGGACGAGGACAGCAAGGCGAACGACAAGCGCTTGCCCGTCACCGAGATCCTCGAGGCCATCCGCGACAAGAAGCCGATCCCGCAAGCCTCGCTCGCGAAGCTCGTGGGGCCGTCGTGGGCCGCGTATCTGCTCTTGCCGCCGATTGCGCCACCACCCCCTTCACCGAAGGTCACGCTCACGGCCGACGAGTGCAAGGCCGTGCAAGCGAAGCTCGGCTCCGTGCACATGTCCGACCTGCCGAGCGGCGGAGACTCGACCAAGGCGTACATGGACCAGAAGTACGCCGTCTGCTCGTACAAGCCGCCGGAAGTCACGATGGTGCAGAGGTCGTGCCTCGCGACCTTCGTCACCACCGCGGACTACGTCGCCTGCGTCGGCGGTGACTCGAGCGATCCGCGCACGCCCCCCGAAGCCGAGTTCGGCAAGCTCAAGTAGTCTCTCAGTGCAGCTCGGTCGCCATCTCGATGCTCTCGAGCTCGGGGACTTCCTTGGCCGCGCGCCACTTCGGGACGTCGTAGCGGATCTCGTAGCCGTGGCCGGCGTTCACGAAGAAGCACGACTTGCTGATGTACGGCGCGACGGGCGGCAGCACCCACGTGGCTTCGACTTCGACGCCGGCATACTTGCCGAGACACGTGCCGGGCGTCTCGCTGTTCTTCGTGAACGTCCCGCCTTTCTCGGAGATGCTCTTCGCCACTGAATCCAAGAGGAGGCGTCCGAGCTCGTGCGGATCGTGCGTCTTCGGGGTCGCGACGGCGCCGAACGTGACGATCTCGTCCTCTCCCCCTCCGAACGACTGCGCCGCCACGAGCGTCGAGTCATCGAGGACCTTGACGTGGAAGGTCGCGGGATAGTGAATCGTGATGAGCCCGTTGGTCGTCGAGCTCGACTCGGTCAGCGTGGAGCTCACGGTCGTCGACGCAGCCCATACCGTCGATCGCCTCGATGCGCGTGACGCGCGCGTGAGGAAGTAGACGAAGCCGAAGATGACCGGAATGCCGAAGACGACGAGGAGGAGCCCCACGACGAGGAGAATGATCCACGTGTTCGAGCTCTTCTTGGGGGGCGGTACGGGCTGCTGCCATTGCGGCATCGGTTGCATGCGCCACGTCTATCATGCTTGGAGTAACTTGCGGCCATGCGGGCTTACGTCGTCGAAGGTGAGACGTTCACGGAAACGCGAGACATCGGCGACGTACGCAAGGCGGCCCTCGCGAAGAAGCACATGTGGGTCGACCTCGAGGCGCAGACACCGGAGCTCGACGCGCTGCTGACCGAGAGCTTCGACATTCACCCGCTGACGCTCGAGGACATCTGGTCGG
>Ga0302325_10026137_pt1 | contig 12128 bp, 14 predicted proteins | sample Palsa_T0_2_FD_201948 | JGI IMG/M metagenome (GOLD analysis project Ga0302325, IMG submission 201948) | Peat permafrost microbial communities from Stordalen Mire near Abisko, Sweden - Palsa_T0_2 | ecosystem: Environmental > Terrestrial > Soil > Palsa > Peat permafrost | place: Sweden: Abisko...
GGGCGGACCGCGCACTCTACGACGCCAAGAGCGAAGGGAGGGGACAGATTCGCTGGTTCGGTCGAACGACATCTGCGCTTTCTCAGGCGTGAGGAGAGAATGACCCGGTCGGGAGGTTCTCGTCCGGGATTTATGTTCGGACGCACGATGCACTGTCAGGCGCGCTGCCCATCTCGGCAGTGAAAACCTTTTATCGATGCCCTCGATTTGAGCGCGACTTCGGCAGATTGGGGGCCCCCTTTACCGCCACTCATTGTGCGGGGCTCGCTACTTCGGCTTTACAAATTCATCAATACACACGCGTACATCCTAAGGTGTCTGCAATTAATCATTGCCAAAATAGCGATCTGATCAAGAATCCTCGGTTGATGCCGATAGACCTGCATAGCCAGCATTTTGTTGGCGTTGGGCAAGCAGTGGGACTCGAGGTGCACCTCATGGTGCAGATGCGGAATAAGCGGATGGTGTCCATCCTTGTGGCGAGCGGCATCGCGTTGGCGATCGGCGGTGGTGCCTACGCATTCACGGCTTCGAACACCGTCCCGGCCACGACCGTTGGGGCAGGGGCCGGTGCTGTTTCAGGGTTCACGGTGACCAATCTTCACTACACGCTGGACGCGACGACACCGGCGAATATCGATTCGTTGACGTTCACGATCAGCCCGGCCGTCCCGAGTACGGGCTCAGGGAAGGTCATTATCGCAGCGGCTCTGAGCACCGGTGGCCCTACGAATTACACGTGCACGACTGACACCGGTGGGACGAACGTCACGTGCGCGACAATTCTCCCGACACAGCTCACGGCAGCACTGTTGACAGGCGTGACGGTCGTCGCCGCTCAGTAGTAGCGGCGAGGTGACACGCCCCAACGAGACGAGGAAACGGGTGCGGTGGAGCGGATGGTCTCCGCGTCACCACATCCGGGTCCTCGGGATGCAGCCGAGGAGGCCCGCGGGGGCTCATGAGATCGTACCGAGCGAAGATTGCCGGCGTCATCGTGGCCGCTGCGGTCCTCTTTGGCGTGTGGACCTTCTTCGCGCCAACGACACTCGGCGGGACGACGACCTATTCGGTCACCGACGGCATCAGCATGAACCCGTTGCTGTACAAAGGCGACTTCGCGGTCGTCCGTGCGCAGTCGAGCTATCACGTGGGCGAAGTTGTCCTCTACGAGAACCAGGTCCTGCACAAGTCAGTGCTGCACCGCATCTTCTTGATTCAGAACGGCAACTACTTCTTCAAGGGGGACAACAATGATTTCGTTGATCCTGGGTACGCAACGCGTAGCGAGCTCATCGGAGAGCTCTGGTTCCACATCCCCCACGTCGGCGCGGTTCTCGGTTGGTTCGGTGTGCCGGTCCATGCTTCCCTGCTGGCCGGCATCGCTGCCATGGCCGTCGTCCTCACTGGTGCCAAGACATCGAAGGGTGGGCGCAGGCGGCGCCGGCGGGGCCGGTCGCCACCCCGTCTGGGTCAGCTGTCGCACACCATGACCCGCGCATCGACGCCCAGTCACGGGAACGAGCCGCGAGGAACCGGCGAGCGGCGCTCTGCAAACGGATCCGGATCGGACACGACGAGACCCGAGCAGGAGCGAAGGTCCGGAATCGCCATGACTCCTCAGCAAGTCGCGACGCGCCGCGCCCCCTCCTACTTCGAGGGACCGAAGTCAACCCTGATAGCGCTTTGCTTCCTGGTGTTGCTCGCCGTGGTCTTTCTCGGCGTTGGTTACAGCCGACCGCTTCTCCGGACCGCCCCGCTGAACAACGCGTATCGACAGGCCGGCACGTTCTCCTACTCGGCCGCGGTGAACTCACCGACGGCGGTCTATCCATCGGGTGTCGTCAAGACAGGCGATCCCGTCTACCCGAGCCTGGTCAGTTCGCTTGGGCTGAACTTCAAGTACCAATTTGTGTCGCCACTTCCGCATCACGTCACGGGCACCATCCAGCTCCGTACTCTGGTCTTGTCGAGTACCAACACCTGGAAGAGCCTTTCCACCGGAACGGCTGCCACCCCCTTCACTGGTGACACCGCGTCTGTTTCCACCACTCTGGCCCTGAGCGGTCTCTATGCCCTGATCAACACTGTTTCGGCGCAGTCCGGTGTGGCCGGAGCCAACTACGCGGTCGACGTGCAGCCGGTCGTCCGCATCACTGGCACTGTGGCAGGCAATCCGATCAAGGCAACGTTCCTCCCTGTGCTTCCCTTCCAAGTGGCTCCGACGGCGCTCACCCTCGATGTCCCCGTTGCGCCCGCTCCACCGGGGGCAACCTACGTCGCTCCAACCGCCGCCTCTGCGCTGGCGGCGGGCCTCAACCCGGTGCAGTCCGGAAATGTCCCCCACATTTACCCCAATATGGTCTCGGTGCTGAAGTACGAGGTCCGGGTCTCGCTGCTCCGCTCGGGCGGCGTGGTACTGGCCGTGTTGGCACTCCTCGTTGCGGTGCTGCATGACGTTCTGCGTCGGCGCAAGACGGTGCGCAGCGACGAAGAACAGATCGCCAAACAGGTCGGCTCACTGATCGTGCCCGTCGACAGGCTGGCCGACGTTGACGGGTCAGCACGACTGGTCGTTCTCGACTTCGCTCATCTCGCTGGCCTGGCCCACTATCTGGAGCGGCCCATCCTCTACGAGATGCGGGACGGACAACGGCGCTACGAGGTCGACGACGAGACTCGTCGGTACGTCTATCAGCCCGCGTCTGAGATGGGCACTGTCGCGGACGCCAATGGTGCGGCCGGGCGCACCAGGGAAGACTCGGGCCTTTGGTCCGAGAGCGACCGTCAGGCGCATCGCGCCAGGGAGGTCGAAGCAGGTGTCACGGCGCACTAGGCGTCTCCGTCGACCACAGCACGTCATCGCGGCCCGGGTTGGTGCCGGCATCGTCGTCCTCCTGGTGACAATCACCCTCATGACGAGCTTCACCGCCAGCACCAACGTCCCGGTCAGCCACGCCGGCACCAGTGCCCAGACCCGCCTGATCATGCAGCTGGCCCCGGCGGGTTGCAGCTCGCTCAGCCTCACTGTGCTGGTGCAAGGATCGGGAACGTTCTCGAACAGTCAATCGCACGCGCTCGTGCTGGGCAGTGCGGGCTCGAACACGATCACCGACACCGGGACCGGAAACTGCATCGTCGGAGGGGGTGGAACGGATAGCACGACCGGCACGGCCACTGACATCTGCATCACCGGGCCGACCCTCAACATCGCCAATCCGTGCCCAGTCCCCGCTCCGACGCTCACCTTTGCGGTATCTGGAACCCAGCCGACCACGGCGATCGCCGGCACGGCCTTCAACGTCACCGTTCATGCCCTGAGCAACGGCGCCGTGGATACGACCTACACCGGCGCCCACGCGCTCACGTGGGGCGGCGCCAACGCCAGCCCATCCGGAGCGGTCGCGACGCTCCCCAGTCCCACCTGGGCCAGTGGCAGCGTGACAATCCCCATCACCCTGGTTGCCGATGACACCGAGACTCTCACCATGACCGACGGAACGGCCCGCAACCTCACGTTTGCGCCGATTGCGGTCATAGCCGGCACCGCGGCTCGACTGGCCTTTACCGGTATCAACCCGGCTCCCGTTACCCTTCCCTGCTACTTCACCTGCCCGCTCACAGGGTTTGGCCGCGGGACCACGGCCACGTTCACCGTGTCCGTCACCGACGCCGAGGGCAACGTCGAGTCAGGCATCGGTTCCGGCCACACGGTCACGTTCACTTTCACCAATGCCGGTTCCGGAGCGTCCGGCACGCCCACTACCGCCCAGGCATTCCCCGCCACGGGACCTGCGGTATCACCGCGGTTTACTTTTACGTCCTCCTCGAGCAGCTCGTGGACCACCGCCACGTTGACCCTGTCCGCGAACGGTACCTACGCCTCAGCCACCGCCGCAATCAGCCAATGAGTCGGAAGGGTCCGCATGGTCAATTGCGTCGCGTGTCGGCGGGGTCACCCAACTGACCTTTGTCGCGGTGGCGTCGACTTGGGGACCCGGGGCGGGCTCCTGGTAGCCCGCATCGAGGGAGCCTCCGCAGCAGAAGCGGCAAAGCTTCGCAACAAGACGAGCGACAGAAACTCGAACTGGCCGAACGGGGTTTGCCGGCGGATCGTGGATTTCGACCCATGAGGCACCGGATCGAGGGTCGGATATCAGAGCGCAGCAGCCGACTGGCAGAACATCAAGGTTGGACTGGAACTCGACAGACTGGGAAACAATCCTCGCTCTGTCGGGGGGACGATGTCGGCAGACGAGAAGCGGAACGTCAGCCATCCTTCATCACATCAATTCGTGTGCATCGCATACCGGACCAGCCTCGTGCCGGTTCAATTTCGACCGAGTCGCCATCGTCCGGCACAATAACGAAATCCATGCGGAACTCGTGTCCGGCAGGCACCTAACTCAGTCTCTGCGGATTGTCCTGTGGAACAATGACGGGGCAATCCATTCGGACTACCCCTTAGTCTGAGCTCGACGCGGGATTAGCCCCCCCAATCTCCGAGCTCGCGGTCGTTCAATTTCCGAACGATGGCCAACATCGTCGCTCCGTCTGTGCCCTGCCCGCGTCCCCAGCCTTCCAGAAAAGTAGAGGAAATCTGCATCAAAGCTCCGATCAGATCGCCTATTGAGGCCAAGTAGGCGTCGATATCTCCGGTGGTCCCTAGGTTTCGGAACTCGTCCACCATCCAAGCGGTGTCGCCAGTCCCCGTGATCCCATCTTCTCGATAGGCGGTGAGCATCCAGAGGGCACGTTCAATCCCACTTGCGGCCACACCAGATGTCAACACGTTTCCATCATAGGTGTCACCTCAGTGGATGCAGGTCGTGATTGGATGTTTTGGGCTACACCTACCCGCCCAGGGTGTGCACCCACCACACGACGATGGGGGTCACGAGTTGTAGCTAGTGCACCGGTCTCCACGCAGACATAGCGGTGCTCATAGAGGTGCGGGTTGTTTGATTGGATCATGAAAGTACGCGGAAGGTCCGATCGAACGGGTCGCCTTCACTCATCACTTGTTTCTTTCCAGGGCCAGCCCCACGTTTCTTTGGGTCGCACACCCTATTGGGCAAGCGGTTCTTTGACGACGTATGCAAGAGATTAGAAATCGCGATCGCGGATTGGGGTGAAGTCGATGTCAGAGAGCAGACCTCACTCGGCAGATGTTCCACCCTTCGATCGAGAAGGCGACACACAGACACTCTTGGGTGTACTTGATCGCGCGAGAGACGGCGATTTCACGGCTCGCATGCCGCTTGATTGGACTGGAATAGCCGGCAAGGTGGGCGACGCTGTCAACGACCTAATTATCACCAATCAGATCCTTGAGAAGGACCTTGCTCGGGTCAGCGACCTGGTTGAGCAGCAGGACCACCTTTCACACGGGACCGAATCTAGAGAGCTATTGGCTGAAAGTTCCTCGGGAAGTATCAAAACGGTCCATAGGCCCAATGAAGCGCCGCTGCTCCCGGCGTCCCACCTCGACGCAATTGTCGAGTCGTCGCATGCCGCCATTTTCAGCAAGGATCTCAACGGGCTGATCACAAGCTGGAACCGCGCGGCGGAGGTTCTCTACGGCTACACGTTGAGTGAGGTTCTGGGGAAATCGGATTCGGTTCTCGTGTCGAAGGGTCAAGAGGACGAGAGGCCTGAGGTAGTAGGCGAGGTCCGACTGGGCGAATTCATCGATATCGAAACCATCCGAACACGTAAGGACGGCTCCCACGTCGAGGTCTCGCTCACAACGTCACCCATCGTCGGGTCCGCCGGTCAAGTAATTGGCATGTCGATCATCGCGAGGGATAACTCTCGTAGGCGCATGTCAGAGCACCTCAAAGATGAGTTCATGGCCTTGGTGTCACACGAACTTCGAACGCCCCTCAGTTCGATTGTCGCGCATATTGATCTCCTTTTGGACGACGAACCGCTCGGGGCCGAACGTAGTCGGCGGTTCCTTGAGGTGATCAGCCGCAACTCTGGGCGACTCGAGCGGTTGGTGGGCGACTTGCTCTTCGTTGCTCAGATTGAGTCAACCAGCCTCTCCCTTTTGGTGACCGATCTCGACATCGTTGCGGTCGCAAAAGAGGCCATCGAATCGATGTCGGTTCGCGCCCTTCAATCGGATATCGATGTGACGCTGTCCTCTGTGCACGAATCGCTGTGCCTCAGGGGCGATCCAGGTCGCCTTGGTCAGGCCATCGACAACCTCATCTCCAATGCCATCAAGTATTCAACGCCCGGCACTGCTGTCGCAGTCCGTATTAAGGTCCTCAATCATGAGTGCGCGATCGAGGTAGAGGACCACGGGATCGGCATTGCTGCCGATGACATGAGCAGGTTGTTCGACCGGTTTTTCCGGGGCTCCAACGCGAAGAGACTCAATATCCAAGGGGTAGGACTCGGTCTGCTCATCGTGAAGAAAATTATTGAAGGACACGGCGGAAAGGTCGCCGCGAGGAGCGAACGCGGTGTCGGTACGACATTCCGTATCGTGTTTCCGCTCATTGAATGCGATCCTTCCGCCAGCCCCGAATGGTCATCAGTGAGCACGCCAAAGGTGCCCGAGGACGGCGATGGCTAACGGGCCATTGGTTGGACTCGATGAGGAAAGGGGGTTGTGAGCTCCCACATTTAGTTTACATTCGCTGATAGGTGCGTGCCGAGGACCCCTGCGGCGATCACAGCGGAAGAATGTGAATCAGTCGATCAAAGCGTTGGCGTAGCTGCATTTCACCATGCGCTCACGATTATCGATCTGGACGTAATGCCTTCATCTCTCCATGATCGGTCCGATGGCATCGCGGACGGTGGCTCGGAGGTGGCGTGACGCATCGGCGCCGCGCAAAGAATGCGGACTTTCACATTGTGGATGTCACTCAAGGCCTGCCGTGTTTCGACAAGCGGTACCACGCTGCACTCAGGATCACGCATCACCTGACTTCGTCGAACCGGACATCTATTGGGTCACGGGCGGGAACATCCCCTCGAGGCTATGAGGAACAGGGCACCACGACGACACTGTTCGACATGGTGCTGATGAACAACCTTGATCGCTACCATCTCGCCACCGACGTGATCGACCGGATTCCGGGTCTTGCCGCGAAGGTCGCGACCACCCGGAGGCCATGGTCGACCTTCGCAACGAGGCCAAGGCATGGACGCGCACTCACGGCGATGATCACCCAGAAGTCGCCCAATGGGTCTGGTCACACGGTCGAGGACTGTGAACAGCTCGCAGTCTCACGCAGCTATGGATCGGATTTCCGGCTTCAAATGGGGCGCAGACGCGCAACACCCGGCCCACTCGCGTGGGCCGGGTGTTGCCTCCTCACTGGGGACCTTGGCTTGACTATGCGCTAACGAGCGTGCCCTGCGGAGCGTGGCTCGGCATGAGCTCGTCGTTGTCGCCAGTGCGTCGGGCGTGGGCAAAGCCGAGTCCGACCAGCACCGCCATAACCCCAGCGAGTACGAAGGCGGCGATGGCGCACCACAGAGCGATCAAGGCGATCAGGCTAAAGCCATAGGCCTCGAGCAACAGGCCCCGGAGCGTGGTTCCCTGAAAGACACTCTGTGCCTTGGCCTCGGCTGTGGTGTAGGCCGCCGAACCCTTGGGCAGTGCCATTGCCTCGGCACTCAGCTGCGAGTAGGTCTTGCCTCCGCCGATCCCCTGGAGGTGCACGGCGATGAAGTCATTGGCGTAGACCTGCGCCTGTGCACCGGTGAGCAGCTGCTGACCGGCGTATTGAGACACCGTGGGAATCATGGACTTGGTGATCTCCTGGCCGTCGGGGTGGGCGAAGGCCGCTGCTGAGGGGAAGGTGATCTGTTGCTCAGCAAGCTGAGTGCGCACGTAGTTGTTGGCGAAGCTATAGCCGAATAACAACAGCGCGCCGGCAACGGCCAGCACGATGACCACCGCCACTCCACCGACACTTGCCAGCTTGTCGAAAACCTTGCGTCGCATGTGAGTCTCCTTTTTCGTGATCCCTCCCAGTGAGGAGATCTGGATCCATCCTGAGGGCCAGAGGGCTTGCTGACATGGGCGCGAAGTTCCCTTCGAGGGGGGAGCAATGTCCCTTTTTGAAAACTTGCTTGTCGAAGGGAAGATCCTCCCTAGTGAGAACCTCGCTCAGGCGAGCACACTGGAGACGTGAGCATGTACGTCACCCTTCTTTCGGGAGCACTCGACCTCTTCGACACCGACCTCGACGATGACGCGCTCCTCGACTACGTACGCCAGTGCCGGGCCGCCCTGCCCGCCCACAACCTCGGGGCGGGAGTGTGGTCAGAGACGGCGGTCGTCGCCGAAATTGCCTATGACCGCTCGCTCGTCTGCTTGGCCGCCCGACGGGGCATCGACGTCACCCCGACCAACTTTGCGCACCCAAAGATCGAGCGAGACCGTCTCGAGCTCGAACTGGAGCGCCGAGGCGTTGACTTCGAAGCTCCGCTGCACCAACCCTCGGACTCCGAGGACGCTTAGCCCTGGTTCTTGCGCTTGGTGGCATAAATGGCCGCTTCGGTGCGGTTGTTAACCTCTAGCTTGCGCAGGAGCCCCGTGACCCGATTCTTGATTGTGTGCTCACTGAGCATGAGCGCAGCCGCCGCCTCCCTGTTGGTCTTGCCGTCCGCGATCAACTCCAAGAGGCGCGCCTCTTGAGGCGAAAGGGACGCCAGGCCCGGATCACCCTTGGGCGGGTTGGCGATGCGTTCGACCACTCGGGCCACCGCCCTCGGATCCATCAGCGACGCCCCTGATGCCACCTTTTTGACGTCGTCGATCAGGTCCCGGGCCTTGATCTGCTTGAGCACATACCCCGCCGCCCCCGCCATCACACTGGCGTACATGGCCTCGTCGTCGGCGAAGCTCGTCAGCATCAAGCAGACGAGGTCCGGCATGGCCGAGCGCAGGTCACGGCACACCTCGATGCCATCTCCGTCCTCGAGGCGGACGTCCAAGATGGCGACGTCGGGCTTGGCCAAGGGAACCCGGGTGAGCGCCTCGGCGCCGGTAGCGGCCTCTCCGACCACTTCGATGTCGGGGTCGCTCTCGAGCAGGCTCCGGACGCCCTCACGCACCAGCTCGTGGTCGTCGAGGAGGAAGACTCGCACGCTCATTTGACCATTGTGCCAGCCATGCTCGCGTGCCTGCGAAAGGGCCCTGAATCGACTGTACGCTCGCTTTGATGCCCTACGCGCGGGTGAACGACCCAGAGAAGCTCCGGCGGCTCATGGGAGCAGTCCTGATGATTACCGCCGACGTCGAATTGGCCGATCTGCTCACTCACCTAGTCGAAGAGGCCAAGTCCCTCGTCGGCGCCCGTTATGCGGCACTCGGCGTGCTCAATCCCGCTCGCACCGGGCTCGAGCAGTTCATCACCGTCGGACTCAGCGAGGCCGAAGAGGACGTTATCGGGGAGCGCCCCTCGGGCCGCGGGGTGCTGGGACTGCTGATCACAGAGCCCGAGCCGCTGCGCCTCGAGCACCTCGAAGAGCACCCCGGTCGCTACGGGTTCCCCCCTGGGCATCCGCCCATGACCTCCTTCTTGGGCGTCCCGCTGCGCGTGCGAGCCGACGTCTACGGCAACCTCTACCTGACCGACAAGGAGGGTGCGACCGAGTTCACCGACGAGGACGAAGCGCTCGCCGAGGCCCTGGCACTCGCCGCGGGTATCGCCATCGAGAACACCCGGCTCCACGACCGGGTCCGGGTCATGAGCGTCCTCGACGACCGGGATCGAATCGCCCGGGACCTCCACGACCGCGTCATCCAGCGCATCTACGCCGTCGGCATGAGCCTCCAGGGTGCGGCGCGCCTTCCCGAACGCGACCTGATCGTCGAGCGGGTCTCAAAGGCCGTCGACGAGCTCGACGACACCATCACCCAGATCCGCTCGACTATTTTCGAGCTGGGGGATTCGGCCCTTCCCGGCGGACTGCGCCAGGCCGTCGTGCACCTCTCCGACGAGCTCGCCCCCTCTCTCGGAAGCCGTCCCGAGGTGCGATTCGAAGGAGCCGTTGACAGCACCGTTCCCCAACACGTGGGCGACCACGCCCTCGCCGTCGTGCGCGAAGGCCTGACGAACGCCGGCAAGCACGCTGGGGCGAGCCGCTACGAAGTGACCCTGATCGTCACCGACCGTCTGGTCCTCGAAATCCAAGACGACGGGACTGGCGTCGAGCTTCCGCTGGCCCAGCCGGGTCTCGGACTGATCAACATCCGAGAGCGAGCGGAGAAGCTTGGTGGCACGTTCGAGCTCCACGCTCGCGATGGTGGTGGTACCCGGCTGCTCTGGGTCGTTCCGCTTTAGAGCACCCAACGATCAGACGCAGCGCGGCCCGATCTCCATAGTGAGCTCAACGACGTCACCAATGCGTTCTTCTGTAAACGGGTAGCCCGCAGAGTGGAAGACGGCGAGCATGATGGCGTTCTCGGCGAGGACAGAGGCACAGAACTCACCTATCGCAGCATGCTTAGCCGTCTCCACCAATCGCCCTAAGAGCATTGCGCCCAGGCCATGGTGCTGGAACTCGTCAGCCACCACGAAAGCGACCTCAGCCCGGCACGGTTTGTCGCACCGGTCGTAGCGGCCAACCCCTATGATCTCCCCTTCGTACTCGACCACGTAGGCCACCCGGCTGAGGCCGTCGACACACGTGAGGTGTGCGACTTCTTCGGGCGCAAGGTTGCGGTGCAGGTTGAAGTAGCGCAGTCGAATCGTCTGGTCACTCAGCTCTTCGTGGAACCGGACGAGGGCGTCGGCGTCGCTCGGTGTGATCGGCCGCACGTTGAAGGCACAACGCACAAGTCGACCTTCTGCACTCGCCACCAACGTTTCGGCGTCAATTACCGTCATGTCGCCACGATGACATCACCGAAATCCTCCCGATAGGGAAAGACCTCCCCTTTGGCGGGTACCAATTTCCGGGACCCGGCTTTTGAGACCTTCGTTGTCACGGGTGTAGGGACCTCTCTCCCTTGCCCCGGGGACCTTCGGGTCCTATTCGCCCCCGCTCGGAAACAACACGATGGGTTGGGTCAAATCGCCGAAGGAGGCCGCCATGCCAAACCAAGGACCCATCTCAGATACGGGTGAGCAGAGGATCGTCGTCGGTACCGATGGCTCGCCCTGCGCGTCCCGAGCCGTCGACTTCGCCGCCCACGAGGCCGCCCGCCGTGACGCACTCCTTCACATCGTGAGTGTGTACGAGGATCTGCCGGCCACCGGCTGCGTGGTCTATCCACTGGGTCTGAACGAAATGTCCGCAAATGCAGCCGTTTCAACGGCGATGTCCCGGGCCGAGGAGCTCGAGCCGTCCATCGTGACCAAGGGTGAGGCCATGCTCGACGGCGCCGGGCACGGTCTGACGAAGGCGTCCAAGGGGGCAACCGCTCTTGTCGTTGGTACTCGAGGACACAACCAAATGGCTGGGCTTTTGGTGGGCTCAGTCTCCGAGTACGTCCTTCATCACGCCTCGTGCCCGACCATCGTGGTGCGCTGAGGCCATGCCTGGCTCTTCGTTTCCCACCGATGTTGCTCGGCGCACGACGATCGACGGGCGCGGTGCACGCGTGCTCGGGCCGGACGAGTGTCAGAGGCTGCTCGCCCAAGCCACGTCCTCAAACGTGGGGCGGCTCGCGGTCGATGACGTGCCCTCGCCGCACGTCATCCCGGTCAACTTCAGCGTCGCCGGCAACCGGGTCCTGGTTCGCCTCGGTCCCGGCTGGACAGCGTTTCACCTCGATGGGGCCGAGTGCACCTTCGAGGTCGATCAAACCCCATCGCCTGGACGGAAGGGCTGGAGCGTCGTGGTCGAGGGAATCGCCCACATCCTCCCCTACGACACGGTGGCACGCCTCGGAACCCATCTACCCACCCCACGCGTTCCGCGGCCCGGAATCCGGGTCTTCGAGATCGTCCCCTCACAGTTGACGGGCCGCTGTCTTGACGATCAGTTCTGAGCCTCCTCGGCAAGAGGGGGGAAATTTGTCCCTGGTGCTGAGGAGGGTTCTCCGTAGAACTTGAGGCCCGGGAGGTCTTGGATGGAAGCAGAGGATTCAGCCGAGGAGGAAACCAATGAAGGCAGCAGTCGTCACCAGCTTTGACCAGCCCCTTGAGATC
>Ga0302325_10026139_pt1 | contig 12127 bp, 9 predicted proteins | sample Palsa_T0_2_FD_201948 | JGI IMG/M metagenome (GOLD analysis project Ga0302325, IMG submission 201948) | Peat permafrost microbial communities from Stordalen Mire near Abisko, Sweden - Palsa_T0_2 | ecosystem: Environmental > Terrestrial > Soil > Palsa > Peat permafrost | place: Sweden: Abisko...
GAGAAGGCCGTCTACGCCGCCGAGCCGCGGGTCGCCGAGGTCGTCGTGGTGGGGCTGCCGCACGACCGGTGGAGCGAGGCGGTCACCGCGGTCGTGGTGCCCAAGCCCGGCGAGAGCATCGACGCCGGCGAGCTGATCGCGGCGGTGAAGACCCGGCTGGACGGCTACAAGGTGCCCAAGTCGGTGATCGTCACCGATCAGCTGCCGAAGACCTCCACCGGCAAGATCCAGAAGAACCTGGTGCGCAGCGCGCACGCCCGGCACTATCAAGCCGAGCATTACGCCGATCCGGAACACGGGAGCTGACCCGGGTGCCGGTCCTCACCTCGCACGTCGACCTGGCCGACGGAACCTACCGCGCCAACCGCGCCGCCCAGCTCGCACTGCTCGACGAGCTGGACTCCCAGCTCGAGCTGGTCATCGCCGGCGGCGGGGAGCGCTACCAGCAGCGGCACAGGGACCGGGGCCGGCTGGGCGTGCGGGAACGCATCGAGCTGCTGGTCGACCCGGATAGCCCGTTCCTCGAGCTGTCCGCGCTGGCCGCCTGGGGCACCGGGTTCACCGTCGGCGCCAGCGTGGTCACCGGCGTCGGCGTGATCTCCGGCGTCGAGTGCGTGATCATCGGGCACGATCCGACCGTTCGCGGCGGCGCGATGAACCCGTACTCGCTGCGCAAGACCCTGCGTGCGCTGGAGATCGCGCGTACCAGCCGGCTGCCGGTGATGAACCTGGTGGAGTCCGGCGGCGCGGACCTGCCGACGCAGGCGGACCTGTTCGTCCCGGCCGGCCGGATCTTTCACGAGCTCACCGAGCTGTCCGCGCACGCGGTGCCGACGGTGGCTCTGGTGTTCGGGAACTCCACTGCGGGCGGGGCGTACGTGCCCGGCATGTGTGATTACGCGGTTCTGGTGGACCAGCAGGCCAAGGTGTTCCTCGGCGGGCCCCCGCTGGTGAAGATGGCCACCGGGGAGCAGGCCGACGACGAGTCGTTGGGCGGCGCCGGGATGCACTCCCGGATCTCGGGGCTCTCTGACTACTTCGCGGTCGACGAGCTCGACGCGATCCGGATCGGCCGCGGCATCATGGCCAGGATCAACTGGAGTAAGCAGGGCCCGCCGCCGGGGCCGGCCGTCCCGCCTCGCTACGACCCGGACGAGATCCTCGGCATCGTTTCCGCTGACGTGAAGGTGCCGTTCGACCCGCGCGAGATCCTGGCCCGGGTCGTCGACGGATCAGACTTCGACGAGTACAAGCCCCTGTACGGCACCTCGCTGGTGACCGGCTGGGCGCGCATCCACGGCTACCCGGTCGGGGTGCTGGCCAACCACCGGGGGGTGCTGTTCAGCGAGGAGTCCAAGAAGGCCACCGAGTTCATCTTGCTGGCCAACTCCAGCGACACGCCGCTGGTGTTCCTGCAGAACACGACCGGCTACATGGTCGGCACCAGCTACGAGCAGGGCGGCATCATCAAGGACGGCGCGAAGATGATCAACGCGGTGACCAACTCGGCCGTTCCGCACCTCACGATCAACATGGCGTCGTCGTTCGGAGCAGGCAACTACGGCATGTCCGGCCGGGCCTACGATCCGCGCTTCATGTTCGCCTGGCCCGGCGCCAAGCTCTCCGTGATGGGCGCGGCGCAGCTCGCCGGGGTGATGTCCATCGTCGGCCGGGCCTCGGCCGCCTCGGCGGGACGCCCGTTCGATGAGGAAACGGACCGGGCGCGCACCGCCGAGATCGAGGCCCAGATCGAAGCCGAAGCGCACTCCTTCTTCGTCAGCGCGCGCCTGTACGACGACGGCATCATCGACCCCCGCGACACCCGGACCGTCCTGGGCCTGACCCTGTCGGCGGTGCACTCGGGCCCCATCGCCGGCCGCCGCGGCTTCGGCGTCTTCCGGATGTGATGACCATGACCCATGCCAGCTCCGGGCCGCTGACCGGGCCGATAGGCAAGCTTCTGATCGCCAACCGCGGTGAGATCGCGGCCCGGATCATGCGGACGGCGCACGGCCTCGGCATCGCCACGGTGGCCGTCTACTCCGACCCGGACGCCGGCGCTCCCTACGTCGGCCTGGCCGACGAGGCGGTCCGGCTGCCCGGAGCCGCCCCCGCCGATACCTACCTGCGCGGCGACCTCATCATCGCGGCCGCGGCCGCGACCCGCGCCGACGCCGTTCATCCCGGTTACGGGTTCCTGTCGGAGAACGAGGCGTTCGCCCGGGCCTGTGCCGACGCAGGGCTCATCTTCGTCGGCCCGGAACCGGGGACGATCGCCGCGATGGGCTCCAAGGTCCAGGCCAAGGCCCTGATGGCCGCAGCCGGCGTGCCCGTGCTGCCTGGCGTGACCATCGCCAGCACCGACGACCTCGACGACCTGGCCGCTGCGGCCGCCGACATCGCCCAGGTAGGATTCCCGCTGCTGGTCAAGGCGGCCTTCGGCGGCGGCGGGCGCGGCATGCGGCTGGTCGCCGACCCGGCCGGGCTCGCCGAGGCCGTGCGGAGCGCGCGCGGTGAGGCGGCGTCGGCGTTCGGCGACGGAACCGTGTTCCTCGAGCGGTTCGTGACCGATCCTCGCCACGTGGAGGTCCAGATCCTCGGCGACACGGCGGGCCACGTGATCCACCTGTTCGAGCGCGAGTGCTCCATTCAGCGGCGCTATCAGAAGATCGTCGAGGAGTGCCCGTCGCCAGCCGTCGACGAAGAGCTCCGCGCCGCGCTGACCTCGGCAGCCGTGGCCGCAGGCCAGGCGATCGGCTACATCGGCGCGGGCACCGTGGAGTTCGTGCTCGGCCAGGACGGGTCGTTTTTCTTCCTGGAGGTCAACACCAGGCTACAGGTCGAGCACCCGGTGACCGAGGAGGTCACCGGACTGGACCTCGTCGAGCTGCAGCTGCGCATCGCCGAGGGCGAGCCGCTGCCGCCCGCGGCCACCAGCGCGGGGATCAACGGTCACGCCATCGAGGTCCGGCTGTACGCCGAAGACGTCGCGGCTGGGTTCTTGCCGGTCACGGGTCCGCTGCATCGTTTCGTCATTCCGCCGGCCCCCGGCATCCGGACCGACACCGGCTTCCGCGACGGGTCCGTGGTCAGCCCGCACTACGACGCGATGCTGGCCAAGGTGATCGCGCACGGTCGCACCCGCGCCGACGCGGCCAGGCGCCTCGCCCGCACCCTGGACCGAGCCCAGATCCACGGTGTCACCACCAACCGCGACCTGCTGGCGGCGATCCTGCGTGAGCCGGAGTTCGCGAGCGGCCGGACCGATACCGGCTACCTCACCCGGCACCAGCCGGCCGCCCTCACCGCGTCCCGCCCCAGGGCTACCGCCTGGCACGCTCTGGTCGCGGCCCTCGCCCGGCAGGCGGTGCACCGGGCCCAGGCCCCGGTGCTGGCCACGCTGCCGCCCGGCTGGCGTAACGTCCGCTCCGCCTCGCAGCGCGTGACCTACACCGCCGACGGCGCCGAGTTCGCCGTCGCGTACCGCGTGACGGGCGGCCCCGCTTTCGATGGCACTGTCGAGGCCACCGTCAATGACGTGCCGCTGGGCGCCGCGCTGCTCCTGCACGCAGCCGGCCCGGAGCTGGTTGACCTGGAAGTCGACGGCCTGCGCCGGGTATACCTGGTGCACCGGGTGGGTGCGCAGACATACGTCGACGCGAGTGACGGGTCCAGCGCGCTGTCCGAGGTACCGAGGTTCGGCCAGCCGGACAAGATGGCGCCCACCGGATCGCTGCTCGCCCCGATGCCCGGTCTGGTCCTGCGCGTCCTGGCCGACGCCGGCGCGACGGTCGCCGCAGGCCAGCCGCTGGTCGTGCTGGAGGCGATGAAGATGGAACAGACCGTCACCGCTCCCGCCGACGGCGTGCTGGCCGAACTGCGGGCCAAGACGGGGGAGCAGGTCGCCGCGGGCCAGATCCTCGCGGTCGTGGACGCTCGCGGCCAGGAGGAGGGATGATCCCATGCCGGTAGACATGGCCGCGCTGACCGAGGACGTGGCCGCCGAGTCGGCCGTCACCCGCGCCCTGGTCGCCGGCCTCGACGAGGCCGGCTGGCACCTGGCGACGCCTGCGGCCGGGTGGGACATCGCCGACCAGGTCAGCCACCTCGCCTACTTCGACGAGGTCACGGTCCAGTCCGCGGTCGCGCCTGAGGAGTTCCTGGCCGCGCTGGCCGAGACCGAAGCGGCCGGCGGTATCTCCCCGGACGAGATCGCCGCCCGGTTCCGCGACCGCACCGGAGCTCAGCTGCTGGCCTGGTTCGACGTGGCCCGCGCGGAGCTGCTCAGCACCTTCAAAGACCTCGATCCCGCGGCCCGGCTGCCGTGGTTCGGGCCCGCGATGAGCGCCGCCTCCTCGCTGACCGCCCGGCTCATGGAGACCTGGGCGCACACCCAGGACATCGCCGACACCCTCGGTGTCACCCGCGAGCCGACCGGCCGGCTGCGCCACGTCGCACACATCGGCGTCGGGGCCCGCGCGTTCAGCTACGCCGTGCATGGAAAACCGGCGCCGTCCGCCCCGGTGCGCGTCGAGCTCATCGGGCCGTCCGGCGCCACCTGGGCCTGGGGGCCGGAAGACGCCAGCGACCGGGTCGCGGGGCCCGCCCTCGACTTCTGCCTGCTGGTCACCCAGCGGCGGCACCGGGACGACGTCGTCCTGAGCATCGAAGGTCCGGCCGCGACCGAGTGGATGGCGATCGCCCAGGCCTTCGCGGGAACCGCAGGCACCGGCCGGACCCCTCTTCCGCCCGCACGGAGGAGACAGCGCTGAGGAGACAACACTGAGGAGACAGCACTGAGGAGACAGCAGATGCCGCAGCGTCCACCGGTCCGCATCGCGAACTGCTCCGGGTTCTACGGCGACAGGATCGCCGCCGCCCGGGAGATGCTGGATCAGGGGTCCGGCCCGATCGACGTGCTGACCGGCGACTACCTGGCCGAGCTGACCATGCTCATCTTGTGGAAGGCCCGCCGTAAGGACCCGAGCCGCGGCTACGCCGTTACCTTCCTGCGGCAGCTGGAAGAGGTGCTCGGTACCTGCCTGGAGCGCGGTGTCAAGGTCGTCGCCAACGCGGGCGGCCTCAACCCCGAAGGCCTGGCCGGGCAGATCACCGAACTCGCCGCCCGGCTCGGCCTGACCGCCCGCGTCGCCTACATCACCGGTGACGACCTGGCCCCGGCCATCGGCGATCTGCAGGCCGCCGGGCACCAGCTGACCAATCTCGATACCGGACTGCCGCTGGCCAGGGCGGAACTGCCGGTGGTCACCGCCAACGCCTACCTCGGCGGCTGGGGTATCGCGACCGCCCTGGACGCCGGCGCCGACATTGTCATCTGCCCCCGGGTGACCGACGCGAGCCTGGTCGTCGGGCCCGCCGCGTGGTGGCACGGCTGGCGCCGCGACGACTGGAACGCCCTGGCCGGCGCGGTCGCCGCCGGGCACATCATCGAGTGCGGGCCGCAGGCCACCGGCGGTAACTACAGCTTCCTCGACGAGATCACCGACCGCCGCTACCCTGGCTTCCCCATCGCCGAGGTTGCCGCCGACGGCAGCAGCGTGATCACCAAGCACGAAGGCACCGGCGGCCTGGTTTCCGTCGGCACCGTTACGGCCCAGCTGCTGTATGAGATCGGCGAGCCCGCCTATCTCAACCCTGATGTGGTCGCGCACTTCGACACCATGCGGGTTGAGCAGGCCGGCCCGCACCGGGTCGCGGTGGCCGGGACCCGGGGCAGCCCGCCGCCGGGCACCCTCAAGGTCGCGCTCAACATGCTCGGCGGCTATCGCAACACGATGACCATGGTCATCACCGGCCTGGATATCGAGGCCAAGGCCGAACAGGCCACGACCCTGCTCTTCGGCCTGCTCGGCGGCCGTTCGGCGTTCGAGGAGGCCGACGTGCGCCTGCTCCGCTTCGACCGCCCGGACGCGCCGACCAACGAGCAGGCCACCGCGCATCTCCGGATCACGGTCAAGGACCAGGACGAACGCAAGGTCGGGCGGGCATTCTCCGACGTCACCTTCTCACTCGCCCTCGGCGGCTACGCCGGCTTCCACACCACCACCCCGCCCACCGCCGCCAGCGCATTCGGCCTGTACTGGCCCGCGCTCGTGCCCGCGGATGTGGTCACCCAGCAGGTGCACCTGCCGGACGGCACCTGCCGCGACATCCCGCACACCAGCGCCCTGGCGGGCACTGTCCCGTCCGCCCCGGAGGGCGCTGCCCCGCCCGCTGAGGTCCTCTCCGGCCCGACTGCCGAGATCCCCTCCGGTCCGCCCGCCGAGATCCCCCTCGGCCGGCTATGCGGGGCGCGCTCCGGCGACAAGGGCGGCAACGCCAACGTAGGGCTATGGGCTACCGATCCGGACGCCTACGCCTGGCTGTGCCGGCACCTGACCACGGACCTGTTCAAGGAGCTGCTCACCGAGGCGGCCGACCTCCATGTCGACCGCTACGAGCTGCCGAACCTCCTGGCCCTCAACTTCGTCGTGCACGGCCTGCTCGCGCCCGGGGTATCCGGGACGGCGCGGCCCGACGCCCAGGCGAAGGGTCTGGGTGAATACCTGCGTTCCAGGGTCGTGACAGTCCCGGCAGGCCTAATCAGCTAGTGAGAAAGCGCACGTCTGCTGTCGGTGACATCGCCCGTTACTAGTGGGGTTCAAGTTAACTTCTGTGACTTGAGTTAACTACTGTGGTAACGGATCGCTAGTTTAGCTGCTGCTCGCCAGTTTCGCCTGCGTAGCGCAAATCCGGCCTCGTAATGCCCGAGTGTCCGACTCTGCGCTGGCCGCCGCGAGCAGCCCGCTGAGCGTAGGCTGCCCTGCTGTCAGGCGCTCCCGAAGTCCGTCAGCATGTTTACGCGGCCTTCCGGGGGAGCGCGCCCTGTTCGGGAAGGAGCCCTTTGGGCCGCCATCGCAAGTTGAAACCTTCGCAGATCTCGCGGCGGCTGACCACGGCCGCCGTGCCCGCGCTGGCCGGGGTGGCCGCCACGCTTTGCCTCGCACCGCAAGCGCAGGCGAGCACGCTAGCACCCCACGTGTCCCTCGACCACGCCACTGCCGCGGACACGCTGGGCCGGGTCGGCGCCCAGTCGCCCGCCGAGCTGCTGGCCGCGAGCCGGCGGGCCGTGGCGAGCAAGCCCGCGAAGTACACCGTCCGCCCGGGTGACTCGCTTTCCACGATCGCCGGGCGCGTGTATCACGACCCGGCCGCGTGGCCGGTGATCTACTGGGCTAACCACAGCAAGATCCCCGGGGCCAACGACATCTCGGCCGGCCAGGTGCTGCTTATCCCGGCCAAGCCGGCCCGGATACCCAACGCGCCCGCACAGGCCGCGCCGGCCGCGCCGGTAGTGGTCGCCGCATCGCAGTCTCAGGGCGTGGCGTACGCCCCGACCGAGACCGCCAGCACCTACTCCGGCGGCGGCGGGTTTGCCTCGTGCGTGATCGCCCGTGAGTCCGGCGGCAACTCCCAGGTCATGAACTCCAGCGGCCATTACGGCCTGTACCAGTTCAGTGCCTCGACGTGGCAGGAGTACGGCGGTTCGGCTAGCGACTTCGGCAACGCCAGCGTGGCCCAGCAGAACCAGGTGTTCGACAACGCGCTGGCCGCGGGTGGTCAGTCCAACTGGTCGGCCTATGACGGCTGCTTATCTGCGCTGATCCGGGCCTCGTGCCTGAGCTGGGCCTCGCGGTCATTGACGCCGCGAGGCCCAGCGTTTCTGCTGGCCGTCCGCTTCTGCCGTTCTCCGCTCGGCCCGCTGTAACCCTGATCGTGCTGCGGGTAGCTCTCCGGAACGATGAGTTCGATCGGGTCGCGCCGTCTGGTTACCAGGGGCCGTTGGCACGGGGGCGACCCCGGCCACGGATCTCGATGCAACCAACGGGAAGGTGCGCGAATGGCTGATCGGCGACCCAGTGAGGTCACGAATCTGGACCGGTACGGAGATCCGGTACTGCCCTGGAGCCGAGCGCATGATCTCCTTGCGTCCGGCCCGAAAGGGCCGCTCGTCGGCTTCTTCCTCGGCACGGTCCGGCCCGACGGACGCCCGCACGCCGCCGGGATTGGCGCGGTGTGGCACGATGGCGACCTTTATTTCACCAGCGGACCCCGGACCCGCAAGGCGCAGAACCTGGCGTCGAATCCCGCCTGCACGATCTCGGTCAAGCTTCCCGGCCTGGACCTGACTCTTGACGGAACGGCGACGCGAGTGACCGAGCCGGCGATATTGGAGCGCGTCGCGAGTATCTACCGCGGCATCGGCTGGCCCGCCGAGGTAACCGGCGACGGATTCACCGCACCCTACAGCGCGCCGAGCGCCGGGCCGCCGCCATGGCATCTTTACCGGTTCATTTTCCGAACGGTCGTCGGTCTCAGCACCGACGAACCGAATGGAGCGACACGCTGGCGCTTCGACAAATAACCGCGTCTCGCTGCTAACGACTGAAAAACGCTACCCGGGCCACGTGTCCTTCTCGGCGTTACGAGCCATGGTGGCCGGCACCCACCCAGAAACCCATCAAACCAGCTCCCCCCAAAAAGTCGCTCCAATGTCCCACCGGCCCCGTATCAGGTCGACCCTATGGAACATAGGGCCGGTTCTATGCGGCCCTATGCTCCATCGGTGCGATCGCGGCGCGTCCCGTGGGGTCGGCGTGGTTTACTGGCGGGGTAACTGGGGTTGGAGGGGCTGGCTGGCAGATGCGCGCTTGAGCGCTCGGGCGGATAGGGCGGTGAGCCAGCCGAAGCCGGTCATGATGCTGGCACGCTGGAACAGTCCGGCGCGGTTGACCCACCAGGGTGATTGACTGAAGCCCGCACCCGCCAGTACCGCGGTGGCCAGCATCGTCGTGGCGGTAGCCGCGCTGTACCGCGCGAATCCACGTTGGCGGTTCTGGGCAGCCTGCCAGGCGCAGATGAACGCGGCGGCTGGCAGGCCGACGAAGACGGGGACCGCGGCGAGGTTATGCACCAGGCCGGCGCGGCCGGGTGCAACGAGCGCGTCGGGTGTTCCTGGCGGATAGCCGCTCACAGGGTCAGTGGCGAAGACGGCTGCGCCGATGAGGTCGGCCCCGGCAGCTCCGATCAGGGCCGGTCCTGCCCGCGTGCTGAGCGCGAGATCAGCACGGTCCTTGGTGAGCCGCAGGCCCGCGCCGTCGGCCAGGACCAGCGTCCCGGTCACGGCGAAGTTCGCGGCCTGGACCCGGCCGCGCGGCCCGAGCGCCAGCGAACTGACAGGATGGCGCGACGGCAGGTATCCCTCCCGGATGGCGCCCTGGACGAGGAATGCCGTGACGAAGACCGGCCCTGCAGCCAGTTGTCCCGGGCCAGACCCGTGCCCCGGTTGCCGTGAGTCGCCAAGGAGGGGTAACACAACATGTGAGTATCACTACGCCTGGAAGGGTCAGTTCATGGCCGTCGTTCGCCATTGCCGGCACTGCTGGGGAGACTGCCCGGGGGACTGCCTTCTGAACGACACCGGCATGTGCATTCACAGCGCGTACGGTCAGTCGGCAAGACAGAGGCGGCCACGCGTGCTGAGCCGAGCGTGGCTGCGGATGGCGTTCCGGAGTGCCCGCTAGCCGGCTGAGCACGCGGTCATCCCTCAGGAACTCCTCTGTTCGAACCAGGGTTTGTCCGCCGTCAGCAGGTACCGGTCGGCGAGGAGGTTGAGCACGCGCCGGGCCTGCCGGAACCGGTCGGCCACGTCACCGACCACCACCATCCGCGCGGTGGCGGCCGGGGCCAGATCGCGGGCGGCCCGGTACCAGCGGGCACCGAGGTACTCCCACAGTTCCATCGCAGGCGTGCTGGCCAGGTGATCCTGCTGCGAAGACGGCAAGCGGGCGGCGCGAAGCAGCCGGCCCGCATCAAGCGGGCAGAGCGCACGGGTGGCCGCGTAGTCGGGAAACACCCCGGCCAGAAAGAGCGTCACGTCGCCGAGCCGGCGATACACGCCGGGCCGCTCGGCCGGCGGAACCGCGTCAAGCATGCCGGCCAGCCGCACCGGATCGAGCTCACTGAACCGCCGGGTCCGCATCCGGCCGCCGACCCGGACCTGATAACGACCACTGGCCACCTGGGTGAAGGAGGCCAGCAGCTCAGCCAGGAATAGCCGCCGGGTCGGCTCGCCAAGGAAGTCCCGTAGCGCAGGTGCGTCGAACAACGGCACGCGCTGGCGCGGCCCGGTGCGCTCAGGCACATGATCCATCGCGGCCAGCTCGGCGGCGGCCTGCTGGACGAACGCGGCGAACACCAGGAACGGCGACGCCGGAACCGCCCATCCCTGGGCGGCATCGGCCGGGCCGAGCACGGCGCGGAACACCCCAGGATGCTCCAGCAGCCGAAGCAGCGCCTCCGGGTCGCCGCGCAGCGCCGAGGCATCCACCTGGTCCCCGGCCTCGTTCACCCGGCCGGTGCCCGCAGCCGCACCGGCCACCGATGCGAGCAGCCTGAGGTCGACATCGGTGAGATGGCTCGCATACTCACGGCCGACCAGCAAAGGATCCATAACTCCAGGTTATGCCGTGCGACACCGGCTATCCGCCGGCCTCCTGGACCCGCAGTTCGGCCACGCATTCCGCGCTCCCGCAGGTCCGGCCTGAGCCCAGGCGGGGCCGCCCGCACCGGCAGGCGGGGCGCAGCCGGGCCAGCCAGGCGGCGTAGGCCAGCAGTTCGGCGACGCCGCCACTGCCAGGCACCGAAACGACGGGCCGTATCCCCCCGCCGGGCAGGGCAAGCCATTCCCGCGGCCGAGCGTCCGCCGGGTCAGCTGGCACAGAACCCATGACTCTATCTTGCCCTACGGTTCAGCCTCAGCGGCCGGGCCGTCAACTGGCCCGGCCGCTATCTCGACATGGGCTGACGCGGTGATGATGAGCGCTGCGCCCATTTCGGTGTCCAGAGGCCGGCGTCGCCATGGCCGGGCTGTGCGGAACCGACGTAGCCGCGGAGCGTGGTGAGCGCGGGATGCGGGTTGTCGCCGCGCCAGATCAGTGAGTGCGGGTAGACCGGCGTCGGGTCGTGCACGGCAATGCGCCGCAGGTCGTAGTGGGCTGGCCAGACGAGCCGCATCTGATCGCTGACGAAGGTCGCCAGGGTCGGCGAGCCGGCGATCGCCTCCAGGAGGTCATCGGTGCCGAAGTTGGGTCCGCCCGTGTCGATCGTGAGCCCGAACGCGGCGGCGAGCTCGTCGTAGAAGGCGGCCCACTCGGTCCCGGGGACGGCGGCGGGCATCCAGATCCTGTGCCCGGCCAGCTCGGCAGGGGTCACCGCGCGGGCCGCGGCGAGCTCGTGGGCTGGCCCGGTGAGAAGCTGGAGGGGATCGTCCAGGACGCGGCGGGCCTCGATGCCGTCGGGGAGCTGCTGCGCGGTCTTGGACACGGCGCGGAACGACGCGTCGATCATCCCGGACCCGACCGCGGCGATGGCTGCGTCGGCGTCGAGCAGGTGGGTCACGACATCAAGCTCGATCTCCGGATGCGCGCGGTGGAAATCGCGCAGCAGACGAGCCGGCGCGATCCGGGGGTTGATCACGTCGACGCGCAGCGCGCGGCGGCCGGGACGCACGGAGTCGGCGGCCCGTTCGCCAACCCGGAGGAGGTCGCGGGCGTGGGGCAGGAACGCCTGCCCGTCGATGGTGAGCTGGGCTCCGCGCGCCGTGCGGCTGAACAGCCGCACACCAAGGTCTTTCTCCAGTGCGGCGATGCGCTTGGAGACGGCCTGCTGGGTGATCGACAGGTCATCGGCGGCATCGGAGAACCGGCCGGCTTTCGCGACGAGGACGAAGGTACGCACCGCATCGAGGTCCACGCCCACTGACCTTACGGGTACAACGGACGGTTGTGGCTCGCCGGCCGGGCGGTTGTTTGCTCCGCCCGACGGCTGCTCGCTTTGATCGGGGCATGACAGGCAGGCGTTCGCTGGGACGGCAGTTCGGGTGGCTCTGGGCGGCGTACGCGGTCAGCGTGTACGGCTCGGGGTTCGGGTTCGGTGCGTTTCCCCTGATCGCGATCCTGGTGCTGCACGCCGGGCCGGCCGAGGTGTCGGTGCTGGCCGCGGCGGGGCTGGCGGTGGGGGCGGTGGTCGCGGTGCCGCTCGGGCCGTGGGTGGAGTTCCGCCGCAA
>Ga0302325_10026141_pt1 | contig 12127 bp, 11 predicted proteins | sample Palsa_T0_2_FD_201948 | JGI IMG/M metagenome (GOLD analysis project Ga0302325, IMG submission 201948) | Peat permafrost microbial communities from Stordalen Mire near Abisko, Sweden - Palsa_T0_2 | ecosystem: Environmental > Terrestrial > Soil > Palsa > Peat permafrost | place: Sweden: Abisko...
GGGAGATGGATGTCTAGGAGCAATGGCGAATGCCCAGCCGCAAGAAAGTACTGTTCCCCAAGCTGATTCCTGTGCTTGCTTTGCTCACCCTGGCCATTCCGGCCGCTGTGTGCCAATTGAATTCCAACACAGCAAGCGTGGCTCTGAAGGCCACTCTGGGTGAATCGCTTACCGTCGCGGCCACGCCTTCCACGGTTGCCATTCCCTTGGTTTCCGGAGGAACCGCGACCGGTACCTCGCCGGTCGCGATCACTACCACGTGGGTTCTGAGTGCGAGCCGCACTGCGGTTACGCTGGTTGGCTACTTCTCGAGCGCCAGCGTGGCGCTGACCAACGGAGCCACCACACCGGCCAATATTCCCGCCTCCGAGGTGCTGGGCCAGGTGACCACGGGAACGCCGACATCCTTTACCGCATTTACCCAGACCGCGCCTCTGGGCGCGGCCGGAGGGGGCCTGACTTTGTTCACCCAGTCGCTTTCCGCAACCAACCGAACCGCCAACCGGACCGACAACCTGAACCTCGAAATCAATCTGGCAAGCCAACCCCAGCTACCCGCCGGCACCTATACCGGCACGCTGAATATACAGGCGCAAGCGCTGTAATTTCTTCACAGAAAGCGCGAAACCATTGCATGCGGTGCAACCCGACCCAGTTCCACGACCCGGAAAGTCCAGCGTCGCCAAGCATCGCGCTTCTCATTGGAATGAACCGGGGCACGAGGAGGGGAAGGTTTTGCCGCTTCGAGGTTTGCTTCGCTTTGCATGGTTGCTGATAGGGAGTTCCGTACTCGCGCAGACGGTACAGCCAGTCATTTCTGAATATCAGGTAAAAGCCGACGGGAAGTTTGCCCTCACCAACGGTACCCTGACGCCAATGGTAGTGGTGCTGGAACCGAAAAGCTTCAGCATCACGTCGGATGGCCAGGGAGTATTCCGCCCCCTCGATCGAGACATTCACGTGGACCTCTCCGCGATGAGCGCGCGACTCGAACCTGGGCAAACCTATTACGTCTTCTATAAGGCCCATGCCGACCAACTGCCGGCGTGGTTCACCGTGTACTCCACCTTCTCCTCCGTGCAACATCATCCCGGCCTGGACGTGCGCATCATGCTCCCCCACACGGTTTATCTCTACCAGAAGCATCCCCTGAACAAAGAAGAGATCAACATCCCCGCGGCCACCTGGCACGCCGCGGCGAAGACCATCGTCTGCGACGTGGAGAATCACGGCAACAGCTTGGTACGGGTGGAGGAGGTCCGCGTCAGCGGCCCTCATGCGTCTGAGAGCAGCGCGGGATTTCCGCTACTGCCCCTCGGCCGGCGCCACCTGGAGTTGAGTTGGGACGAGAAGCAGCCGCCAGACACGCTGCAGTTCCGTTTTGAGCACTTCGCCCTTAAAGTGGCCATCGTCCCTGGCGGCAATTGATCTCGGTTCGACTCTGATTCTGATCCTGCCTACGGGCGGAGTATGACGTGCGCGTCTATGCAATGGTTTGGCTGCTAACAGCAGTTGCTCCACCGCTGCTCGGCCAGGTGTTTGAAGTGAATGGGGGCGCCTCCAGTCTCTATCAGGCGCAGGGCGGAACGCTGTCGGTTCGCGGCCCTAGTTATAAAGCTTCGCTTGGCGCCGGAACCGTGGCCGGCCGGTTTGTAGGCGGAGCCAACTTCACTAAAGTCGTGGGCCGGTCGACCTGGATCACAGGAGACGACCTGATTCACTTCGTGCTACCGACGGATATCTTCGATGCCAGTCACTATGTGGTTGCCCAGGGGGCCGGCGTGATGACAACCTGGCGCAATTCGGGCGTGTTTGCCTTTGCCGGCGCCACTTCCACCGAGTTCGACAGCCCACTGTTCGAAGGCGCTCGGGCGGAGAATCCGGCCTTCATTCTGTTTCTGGATCGGCGTCTCGCACCGGGTCTCTCCATCTCGTCGAAGATGATTTTTTCCCGACAGATCACCGCCATCGAAGGGCTCGACTGGGCGCCCGCCGACAGGCTGAAGATTGGATTTTCCGGTGGCGTCGGCGCTAACCAGCCTTACGGTGCGGCGAGCCTCGATTTCCGGCGGAAATGGATCACCGTCCAGGCCGCCTATGTCGAAGCCGGAGACCAGTTCCATCGCGCGGTGGTGGAAACCCCCTTGCTCAGCGAACCCGACCGGGAGAACGCGGTGATCACGTTGAAACCGACTCGGTTCTTCAGCATCAGCGCAGGACGGCAGAACTTTCTGACTCCGCTCAACAATTCCCAAAATAATGTTCGCAGCTCCATCGACCAGGGCACTGCCAGCCTGGATGTTGCCGGAGTGGGCTTGCTCGCCTCGTTCTACCACTCTACTTATCTTGGCAATTGGAACGATTCCACCGCATACACTGCGGGCCGGGAATTTACCACTCGCCTCCACGCCACGGCCAGCTACCTTGAGAGCCGGCCCAACAATGCTGTGAAAACACGCTCCTTCATCGCCAACTTTTCTGAGGTACTCACGCCCCGATGGAATGTCACCGAGGTGGTCACTCGTTCGCACCAGCAAACCACGGTTTCTTTTGGCGGCGGATTCCTTTCCAACCTGGTATCAGTCAGCGCGGAGTATGAGACCTATTACGTTCCGCAGCGCAACTCCTCTCCCTTTGTGCAAGCGATGATTATCGATCTGCACTTACATTTGTTCCGCAACGTCTCCCTGCATGGCGGCAGCTTCGTAGCGCCAGACGGAAGCCTCCGCTATACGGCCGAAGCCACAGGGATCGTGACGCGTGAGACGAAAGGCGGTGGGGGCTCGGCGCAACACTATTCCATCGGTAGCAGCATGCTGCGGGGGCGGGTGATGGATAGCCAAGGCCAGCCCGTGGAAGGGGCGGCGCTGCTAATCGACAGCGTTCCCGTGTTTACGGATTCCGATGGCCGCTTCTTTCTGCGCGAGGGGAGAGCCCACACTCACAAACTGCAGGTGTTGCCAGACAAATTTCTGAATGGCGGCAGCTATGAAGTGGAATCCGCTCCGGCCACCGTGAAGGCGACCAAAAATGCGGCGGGACCGGAAACCCTGATCATCGTTAAGCGGGTCGCGGGAATCAACCCCGGCCAGTCAGAGCTGTAGTCGAGAGAGTGATCGTGTTCCAGAGGGAAGGATATGCAAATAAGGAAAATTGGCCTCGTGCTCTGCCTGCTCTTGTGTTTTCGAACGGCGCAGGCGGTTGCGCAGGCTGTCCGGGTTCGCCAGGGCGGAGCCAGGCCGGAAGCCATACTCGGCGGTTCGGTAACCGTGACCGCCGCTCCTGCGTTTGTAAGCTTCCGCCTTATATCCAAGGGTGTGGCCGCCAGTTCCAGTGGGGTTGGGGTGACCACAACATGGACGGGGCTCAGGCGGCTCTGCAAGTTGAACCTTTATGGCTATTTCCCCGGCGCCGACGCGGCGCTTAGCGGCGGTTCTCCCCCGGTCAACATCCCCACTTCAGCGGTACTGGGCCAGGTGCCTACCGGTTTGCCGTCGACGTTTACCCCGTTTACCCAAAGCAATCCGATCGGCGGCGCCAGCCTGCTTTTATATTGCGAGCTCTTCATGATCGGCGGAAATGGCCTCCGCACGGATACGTTGAACATGGAGATCAACCTGGAAGGTTTGCCGCAGTTGCCTGCGGGCACCTACACGGGGACGCTCTACCTGCAGGCGCAAATGCTGTGATCCCGCAGCGCGGGCGCTCTATCAGTCCTTCATAATCAGCGAGTTCGGCGCTCATAGGAGGCCGATGCCGGGTACCGAAGTTTCGCTCGGCGGGCATCTGCGTCTCCGTTCATGGCACTTAAGCAACATGCAAGGAACGCGGAAAAAGCCGTTGTTCTCCATACGCCAAGAGATATGTGAGGTCCTTCTGGAACCTTACAAGTCACGCGCCGTGAGGAGCACCACTTTTATGTTCCACCGTTATTTCGCTCTATTTCTCCTTGTTTCGTCGTTGATGACCGGGCAGTCCATCGATTCAACTAAAGTTGCGACGGTTCATGTGTATCGCCAGGGCAGGCTCTTGATCGCGGTCTCTGTAGTTGCTGATGGGAACAGAGTGGTTGCATTGACCCCACACAAGAGCGCAACGTTCTATTTGGTCCCCGGCTACCATGAGTTGACAATGCAGTCCGGTGAGATAAGCCCGAATGTTTCATTCAAAGCTGTAGCGGGCAAAGAGTATTTCTTTCAGATGGGTTATGAGCACGTCGTCTCTCCCACCTCCCTGAGAGAGCTGAGCATGACCCTCACCATGCAGCCAAAAATCACGGGCGCTGATGAACTGCGGGAAGTGACGATCGATCAAAGCAAACTACTGGAGATTCTTTCTCAGAGCAACCCGGACGGATTGGAGCCAAGCGATCCAATATTGACCGATGCCAACACAACTTCTGGAGAGTCGGCGGCGGCCCATTTGGCGACCACCAACGCGATGCGCCGGTGACCGCGAATTTTTATCAGAGGATGCTGGTTCTCTAAAATGATTCTGCCAAGCCAGGAACGGACCTGGATAGTATGCTCTCGCCGGTAACCGACCGGCGAGGGCTATTGATTCGCGACCGCCTTCGATAGCCCTTTGAAACTCCATTTGGAAGAACAAGGATCCCAACAAGATAGCTATGAAGCGGGCCTCTGCGGAGCCGAGAAGCTAACAGAAGTTCCACCATCTCTCGCTGGATTCGATGTGAAAATGCGGGAGAGCATTGGGAAGGCCGAAAGGGCTCTGACATGAAAAAGATCGCGAATGCGCAAAAGACGTTAACGGACGACATCTATTACGTGAATGCAGCTGATGTTGCAGACAAGCTCATCGAGCGGATGCGGCGCGGTCTGGATCCCCTCCTGTTTCCGAGCTCTTCATTGGATCCTATCTCAGCGGGTCCATGGTTGAGGACTCAAGCGCGGAGAAAGCCTGATTAACGGGCGGGTGTTCATCAATACACACGCGGATCGAGTGCCCTCTGCCGCATATTGCGCTCTTTAAGCCGACCTGATGGGTGTTCCTTACAAACGCAAGTCAGCATGGTCGGTACCTCTCTTAGTCCTGTCGGCCCGAATTCAAGATACATAGCGCGTTAGAATGAAACAGCAACCTGCCGGCGGGTCGTCTTTATGGCAAATCCAGGGCGGCGATAGGGCCTGGGAGGACGCCGGCGCCGGTCAGGAGTAGATCGCGCACCGCGGCATGGATTCGCTCCACCCCCGCACGCCGGTAGTCCCAGCGGGGGTCTTCATCCGGCTGCTCGACGACCATGGTCGCGTTGGCTTCAAAGAGCAGGATCTCGCCCTTCTGATTGACGGCGAAGTCGATGCCCCCATAGTCGAGTCTCATGGTGGCCAACAGCCGCTCCAGCGCGGCCATCGCCCTCTCACCCAGTACCCCCGGCATATCGGCCAGGAACTTTGCTTCCTCCTCACGATGCTCGGGACGGTCCCGCATGTCGGCGCTGAAATAGTGAACCTTCCATTGCTTCGAGATCGCCAGGTGCAGCGGATAAAGCCGTCCGCCAACCATCATCACCCTATACTTACGCACCCATCCATCGGCTCCGCGGGCGTCGAGATACTCAATCGCTGTCACTTCGCCCGCGGCAGCTCGAGATCCACCCAGTTCTGCCAGTCCGTCGCCCAGTTCTGCCACCGACTCGACCCGCACAAAATGCTGTCCCCCGTGGAAGCCCGGAGTGCGCAGTAGCAGGGGAAAGCTGAAACCACGCCCAGCCAGCGTGGCGGCTCCATCCTGGCCAGCGAGCAATGCATACGGAAACGTAACCATGACGGGAGCGTGTATTCCCGGCAGCGCTTGCAATCGGCTGGCATTCTCGCAACGGCCTGTAGCGCGTACCGCGGTGGGGTGATTCAGAACCGGGGCCGCGGTGAAGGCCAGCAAAGACTCGGCCGCCCGCAACGCATGCCCAGCGGCGTCGCAGTCGCCAATGCCGTTGATGACCAGCCGATGCAGCGGCAGCGGCGTCTTGGTATCGTAGAAGTCCGCGACGACCACGTAGGTCTGAAAAATGCGCTCGTCGACCAGCTTCTCAATGGGCGTGTTACCGCCGGTGGAGGAGACCAGCAGCAGCACGGGAATGGGTTCGCCGTCGCCTCGGTACGGAGAAGGAAAGAGGGCATTGGCCGCGAAAGCTTTCTCCTGGTGCAGCCGGGCCCGCTCCGGCTCGCCCAGCCGGGTGAGCGCGTAGTACATGCCCCCATGTGCCTGGGGAAACTCGGGGTCGAGGGCGAGCGCTCTTTCGTAATGGGAGCGGGCCTCCGCGGGATGGTCCGTTTCGAGCAGCACACTGCCCAGGTTTACCCGCAAAGCAACATCATCGGGGTAGTATTTCACCGCCTCCGCATACACCATTTGCGCAGCCTTGCGATGCCCCATGCTGACCAGCAGCCGGCCCAGCCCGAACAGGTTTAGCCGGTGTGCGGGGTCGAGTTCGAGCACTTTCAGATAGTCGCCTCTGGCCTCCAGGTTGTGTCCCATCTCGGCCAGCAAGGTCGCCCGCTCAAAGTGCAGCGCGACGGCAACGTCTTGGCGCAAATTGCTGGCTGGGTCCAGGAGAACATCGAGCCTCTGTCTCCTGCTGTCCCGCTCGCGCCACGGTTGCCACTGCGGTTGTTGCGCCCAGCGCAAAACCCGGCCAGCGGCCAACGTTGCCGCCACCAGGGTGTCCATCTCCGCTTGGCTGGTGCGATGGTTCACCACGGCGGCTCGGATCCACAACCGGCCGCCGATGGTAGTTGTTGAGGGTGCGACCGCGCCTGACTCCTGCAGCTGGATGACGATCTGCCGATTGAGCTGGTCAGCCAGCTTCTCCTCAGCGAAGCGATAGCGGAAGCAGACGATGTTCAGCTCCACCGGCGCCATCAATTCGAGCTCGGTCGAACCCAGGATGCGGCGCTCCAAATATCGAGCCAGTTCGCAGCTGCGCTGGATGACCGCCCCGATCGCGTTCATGCCATAAACCTTGAGGGTGGCCCAGGTCTTTAATGCGCGAAAACCGCGCGAGAGATCAGGGCCCAGGTCGCATGGCCATGGCGAGCCGGCAGACATCCCTCGTTGTTCCCGCATCAGGTAGCTGCAGGAGGAAGCAAACGCCTGCTGTTGCCGCTCGCCGTCGCGCACCAGAATGAAACCGGCGTCGTAGGGTACCTGGGCCCACTTGTGGAAGTCGAAGGCCAGCGAATCGGCTCGCTCGATGCCTTGGAGTCGGGGCGCCAGCTCTGGGGCCAGCATGGCCAGCGCACCGTAAGCGCCGTCCGCGTGAAACCAGAGCTGATAGCGAGCGCCAAGCGCGGCCATGCCGTCGAGGTCATCGATGGCGCCGGTATCCACGGTTCCTGCGGTGCCGATGATTAGAAACGGAGTGAAGCCTCGAGTGCGATCCGCACGGATGGCCTGCTCCAACGCTGCCAGGTCGATTCGCTGCCTGCTGTCGACTGCTATCAGCCGCAGCGCCCCGCTTCCCAGCCCGGCGAAATCAAGCGCTCGACCAATACTTCCGTGCACGGCGACCGAGGCGTAGGCGGTCAGTTTCTGAGCGCAGGATGCGACGCCTCGGCGGCGAACATCGGGGCCCAGCCGCACATCGCGCGCTAACAAAACCGCGAGCAGGTTGGCCATCGACGTACCGGTGACAAACAGGCCGCTCGCTGCCGGGGGAAAATGGAATAGGGAACGCATCCAGTGGGTTACCTGCTTTTCGACCTCCAGCGGAATCTGGTCGCGTCCGCCTACATTGGCGTTCAGCCCCGCGGCCAGCATCTCCGCCAGCATGCCCACGGCAGTTCCGCCGCCCTGTACCCAGCCCAGAAAACCTGGGTGGGCATTGCGCGCCGCGAAGGGCAGAATCGAGGTCATGAACTCTGCGTGAACGTTCGCCAGTGGCGTGGGCTGGACGGGAAGATCTTCCCGAAAGCGCGCGCGAACTTCGTTCGGGATCACTTGCCACACGGGAAATTCGCGCATGTTTTCCATGTACCCGAGCATGTCGTCGAGCATCTGGTGGGCCTGCTCGCGAAGGCCTGTCCAATTCTCCGGGTCGAGCGAGGCGCGTGCCGCCGATGCGGGCGTATGTTGGTCTGCGGCGCCGCAGCCGCTCATTCCTTCGCTGGCTTCGTTTTCTCTCAGAGGGGTCTCCCTTCAGGGCGGCTTCGCGTGCTTTCCTTCTACGAGCAATTGGAATGCCATCGTGCGCCGGTGATTCTGATAGAGCTCGCATTCGAGTCATGCGATGCATGAGTGAGAGCTCAAGGGTAAGGAAGAGCTGCCGATAAACGACGTGACGTAAGGAATGTGAGCAGGTTCTGAATGGCCAGCGTCCCGTAGACCAAGGCGAGTGGGTCTGGCATCCAGCAAGCAATCAACAGTGTGACTAGAGAATCGTGTTCGCCGTATCGAGATGCGTCGAGTACGCCTCCTTTTACCATTTATCGGCTTACCTAAAACGAATCCGCTGGCGTAGTTGTTCCTGATCATGATGACCCGTATGGGCCTCGGTTCGAGGGCCGACGATGCCGGGTCTTACAGATTCGCTCCAGCGCCATAGAGCACCGGGCACGATGACTCCGATCGTTCACCTGGGGGGCGCCGAGGGCTACGCTTTCCTTGAGAAACCCTTTACCCGGGATCAGTTGCCCAGGAAAATGCGAGAGCTTCTCAGTTCACCGGTGCTCCTTCCGCGCTCGGCGTTCTCTCGAGCTTCATCACCGCTTGCCCGCGGTTGCTCTTCGCTACCCTGATTCGTTTGGTTGGCGGTTTTCTTCGCGCGCCGCTCAATGAGATCTTTTGCGCTGCCGATAAATGTAGGAAGAGTCCTGTTCATCGCAGGCCGCTCCGCTGCCGCTCGGTCGACGGCGCCTGGCAGAAGATATGGTTCGGATGGGATGGAATAGAGAATGTTTTCGATTATCGGGATCTTAATTGTATTTGGCTGCGTCATCACTGGTTTCCTTATGGAGAAGGGCAAACTTGCGGTTCTTATCCAGCCCGCGGAGTTGGTCACCATTGGCGGTGCGGCGATTGGAACGGTATTGGCGGCCAATCCAATGCACGTCCTGAAGAAACTGATCGGCGGCCTCATAGGCGTGATCAAAGGATCTCCGTTTTCCAAGCAGCGGTATGTGGATACGCTCAAGATGCTGTTCGACCTGTTTGCAAAGTCGCGAAAGGAAGGTGCGATCGCTATCGAAGGCGATGTTGAAGATCCGGAGAAAAGCCCCATATTTTCCCGCTACCCAAAGTTCCTTGGGGATCATCACGCCCGGGACTTCGTGTGCGACACCATGCGCATGGCGATTACCGGCGGAGTGAACCCGTTTGATGTAGACCAGATGATGGATCTTGATATGGAAGTCCATCATCATTCGTCCAATCAACCAAACCAGGCGTTGACCAGCGTGGCCGATGCATTGCCCGGATTGGGAATCGTTGCCGCAGTGCTTGGCGTGGTGGTGACCATGGGGTCGCTCGGTGGACCGCCGGAGGAAATCGGACACAAGGTGGCTGCCGCCCTGGTAGGAACCTTCTTGGGAATTTTGCTCTGCTACGGAGTGTTCGGGCCGCTGGCCGCAAATATGTCGAAGACGGTGGAGGAGGAGCACAGCTATTATGCTGTTCTCCGAGTGGTTATGCTCGCCTTTATCAAGGGTACCTCGCCCATCATGGCAGTTGAAATAGGCCGACGCGCAATTCCCGGGCATTCTCGCCCCAGCTTCGCCGAAGTGGAGAAAGCATGTAGAGAGAAATCCGGTGACGCCGCGGCCTTACCCGGAGCCGCCTAGGCCGCTCAAATCATGGCAGATGAACAGCCGATCATCATCAAGAAAAAAGGCGGCCACGGTGGCCACCACGGCGGTGCCTGGAAGGTGGCCTACGCCGACTTTGTCACTGCGATGATGGCCCTCTTTATCGTGCTCTGGCTGATGAATAGCAGCAAACCAGTGCAGGAAGCCGTGGGGGGATACTTTCGCGACCCGAATGGCGTCGCCCAGAAAAAGGGAACCGCGTTAGGCGGGGCCGGCGAAACCGCTCCCGTGGTCAAGAAAGAAGACATGGCGAAGTTGAGGGAAGACCTGCTGAAGGCCATGAAACAACTGGCGGATTTCGAAAAGCTCAAGAAGCAGATTGAGATGACAGTCACCCCGGAAGGTTTGAAGATCGAGTTGATGGAAGATCCTAACGGAACTTTCTTTGAAAACGGCAAGGCACAGCCCACCCCAATCATGCAGACGCTGCTGAAAGTACTGTCCGTCGAAGTGGGCAAGTTACCCAACCCGGTTTTGATTGAGGGTCACACGGATTCCAAGCCTTTTTCCGATTCCCAGGCCTACGGTAATTGGGAGCTATCGACAGACCGCGCAAACGCAGCCAGGCGTCTTATGCAGAACAGCGGTTTAAGGCCAGATCAGGTTGTCCAGGTGCGCGGTTACGCCGATCAGGACCTACGCAAGCCGCTGCAACCACAGGACGCTTCCAACCGCAGGGTTACGTTGATTGTTCAATACGTCAAATCTGAACAGCAGCCAATGATTACCAGCAATGGCTCCTTACCGCCAGCCAAACAGTTAAATTCCGCTCCCACACCGCCGGCCAAGATACCGATGGGAACGGCTAAGGAAGCCCAGCCGGAGAAGTAGCACCATGAAACGATCAAGACCGAACGATCGCAGCCGTGCCCGTGTCGTTGGCAATCGCCGCGATAAAATCGACGGTCATCCTGCGTTCCCAGGGTGTTTCAAAAAGAAACAAGAGCCCAACCTGGCGCTTCTCGATATAAGCCACTTGGGCATGCAGTTCGAGCACCCCAGTGGAAGGACGAAGGATGAGTAACCCAGAGTCACCGACGACCAGGGGATCATCAAACTCGGCGCGAATGCCGGCGTCGCTGACATCCCGGCACAACCCGCGAAAGGGCGAGCTTCCGGCTATAAAATCCACGTGGAAGCCGGTGCTCATGCGAGGCTCGCGATATACAAATCTGCGGATACTGTCCAAGTCTCTCATGTCCGTCAGTCCGCCCGCCACGCGTGGGACCGGCATGCAAATCCAATCGACCTTTCGTATCTATCGGCGCGAACCCCTCGTCTCTTCAATGGAGCGAGGTCAACCAGGAGCTCCTAGCCCGGCCGGCCCTCTCTGTCAAGGCGATTCAAAGCCGCGGGCTTAACCCTTCTATCGGCGCTGTAACAGTGACGCGTACAAGAGAGAACAGGGGTAACGAATGACGTCGAGGACTGGACCATCCAAGGTGCCGGAAGACGATGCGGGTTTTGCAGTCGCTGCAGCACCGGCTGGCCCGGTGCTCCGCGATGAATCCAGGGCGCCGGCGAGCGCGAGGATCCTGATCGTCGAAGATGATGTCTCTCTGAGCAAATTCCTCTGTCGTGCGCTCGAGAAGAAGCTCTTTTCTGTCGAGGTCTCCCTCGATGGCGAGGTAGCCTGGGAACAGCTGCAGAAGTCCCTCTACGACCTGGTGATTCTTGACTTAAACCTGCCCAGAATCGACGGGATGGAGCTGCTGAGGCGGGTGCGTCTGACCCAGCCGGCACTGCCCCTGCTGGTGTTGACGGCGCGGAATCGTACCGACGACATGGTAGCGGCGCTGGAGCAGGGAGCCGACGATTGCCTGATCAAACCATTTTCGTTGCTGGAACTGCTGGCGCGCATACGCGGTCTGCTGCGTCGCGGTTCCTCCTCCGCAGTGAGTTCGTCGAAGCTTGGCGATTTGAGTATCGATCGGGAACAACATCGCGTGGTGCGTGGCGAGCGCACCATCGACCTGACACCGCGGGAGTTTGCTATTTTGGAATGCCTGATGCACAACGCCGGCAAAACCGTGTCACGTATGACACTCATGCGCGACGTATGGAACATTCCGTTCGACCCAACTACCAACATCGTGGATGTGTACATGAAGTATCTACGCGACAAGATTGACATCGACGGAGAAATGAAAATGCTCCGCACCGTTCGCGGCGTGGGGTACGTCTTAAGAAATGATTAGCCATACTCGAATCTGTCCGTTGCCGAAATCAACCCGGAAGCGAGACTCAGTATGGCCGTCGCCGAAGCCAACATGCGCAGCCAGCAACCCGGCCCTTCTTGCAATCTGCAG
>Ga0302325_10026142_pt1 | contig 12127 bp, 10 predicted proteins | sample Palsa_T0_2_FD_201948 | JGI IMG/M metagenome (GOLD analysis project Ga0302325, IMG submission 201948) | Peat permafrost microbial communities from Stordalen Mire near Abisko, Sweden - Palsa_T0_2 | ecosystem: Environmental > Terrestrial > Soil > Palsa > Peat permafrost | place: Sweden: Abisko...
CCACCTTGATGCGCGAGTGCCACCGCGAGACCTTCCCTCACATCGCCAGGTTCTTCGATGCGGATGCCCTTCGCGCCCATTGCCTCGGCGACCTTGGCGAAATTCGGGTTCTTGAAATCGACGCCGAACGGGACCACGCCAGCTTCCTGCATCTCGATATTGACGAAATCGAGTGATGCATTGTTGAGGATGATCTGGACCACAGGCGTCTTCCGTTGCACCTGCGTCAGCAGATCGCCGAGAGCGAGCATGGTGAACCCTCCGTCGCCGCACAGCGCGATCGTCTGGCGGCCCGGATATGCGAGTTGCGCGCCGAAGCCATTCGGCGCGGCATTGGCCATCGAAGCCCATGAAAACGAGCCGAAGAGCCGCCGGTTCGGCCCGCCCTTTATGTGACGCGCCATCCAGATGCAGGCCGTGCCCGTGTCCGCGAAAAACAGCGCGTCGTCGGCAGCCAGTTCGCTGAGCGTCGCGGCCAGGAATTCTGGCCGGATCGGCTTGATCCCTGGCCCTTTCTCGACATAGTGCTGCAGGAGCTCATGGAACGAAGTTGTCTCCGCGACATGCTTCTCTAGGAAACGGCTATCGCCCTTGGCGCCGACTTTGGGGAGCAGCGCGGTGACGGTCGCTTTGATGTCGCCCACGAGCCCTAGATCAACGGCCGTTCGCCGTCCGATGTGCTTCGGGTTCCTGTCGATCTGAACCTTCTTAACATCGCCGCCCGGAAGAAATTCCGAAAACGGAAAATCAGCGCCGAGCATCAATAACAAGTCCGCGTCGTGAATGGCCTTATAGGCTCCGCCGTAGCCCAAAAGACCGGTCATCCCGACGGCATGGGGATTGTCATGTTCCAACCATTGCTTGCCGCGGAAGGAATATCCGACTGGTGCCTTCAGTCTGGCCGCGAGTTGCAGCACTTCATCGCGCGCATCGCGGCAGCCGTCGCCGCCGAGAATCGCCACCTTCTTGGCGGCCCCGATCATTCCGCCCAGCTTGTCGATATCCGCGTCGGCTGGGCGAAAAACTGGCGCCGCAGGAATTGTGACCTCGCGAGCGGAATCATGTGGCGCGTTCGCCGACGCGATGTCACCGGGCATCGAGATCACTGTCGGCCCCTTCTCTACGACGGCCGTCAGGATCGCGGTCGTACATATAGCCCGTGCCTGTTCAGGGTTGACCACGCGCCCGACATAGAAGCACGCAGCATCGAAGAACTTGTAAGGATTCAATTCTTCGAGAGCGGAAGTGTCCATGAGCTTCGTCTCGACGTCGCCGGCGATGGCGATGATTGCGGCCCCTTCCTTGCGCGCGTCCATTAGTCCGTTGAAAAGATGCGTCACCCCGGGACCTGCGGTACCACATACTGCGACGGGATTGCCGGTCAGGTACGCTTCGGCGACCGCGGCGAAGACGCCGTACTCTTCATGGCGAACGTGAATGAACTCGATCTTGCCGTTGCGCCGCAGCGCGTCGATTACAGGGTTCAACGCGTCCCCAACGATGCCGTAGCAGCGTTTGACCCCGGCCTTTGCCAGCAACTCCCACATCACGTCCGCAACTTTTTGTGCCATCCGACACTCCTTCCTATGAAAGCCGGCCAGAACCACGCACCGTCCCCATCTGGATTGGCCGGAACTTCTATCTTGGGTTGCGCTTCTGCGGTTAGTATAGAAGATCGTGCCGCGTCCCGATAAGCATTTACAGGAGGCTTTTATGAACCGCTGTCGGTCATGCAACGGAATTCTGACAAATAGCGAAAGAATCTGCTTTAGCTGTGGCGAGACGGTTGCGAAGCCTTCCGAGTCTGCTGGAAACGGAATGTCAGTCCTCGTCCCGCTGGCGATTGTCATATCGATTGGGCTGGCGGTTTACTGTTTTTCCTCTCTTGGGCTTCATTGGAGCCGGTAATCGGCCTAGTCCCGGAAAACGAGACCTATCGCCGTTTCTGAGCTTCGCTAATCCACCACAAGCGCGCGAACACTGGCTCGCAGCCCGCGAGCCGAGCTACTTGCTACCAGCTACTTTCATGTCTTGTTCACCGTGCCGCACTGGCGTACTCTCTTCGGAGCCCGCTAGAGCCTTGGTGCTTTGCGCCTGTCGATTCGCGAAGTCCGCCGACCTCTTCTTCTCAAGTTCATCCATGCGGCTCTCTCCTGCAACAATACCTGTAAGCGCCTGCGTAAATCACCGTCAACATCTGGACGCTTTTCCGGGAAGTTGCGGATCATTTGGAAGTATAGTCGACATACTGAGAAATGCCATTTATTGGGGTGCGACGTTTCACCACGGATGTTTTTTTGCGTCCGGGTCCCGGCATGGATTCGAACCAGGGTTCATAGGTCTAGTCTAGCCTTCAGCTCGGGCAAGTCAGTTTACCCAGCCATCAGGGCCGAAGATTTTCTTGTATCCTTCCGGCATTTTCGGCTTGTGCTCGCGGTCATTTGGATTGCAGGCTGGGCACGGCATGCCGGCTCCTCCGCAGTGGCAAGAATCTTCACGATCACTCGCGCACCCAGGGCTTATCCACGTGGTCTTCGCACACCCACAGTCCATCGCCGCACACTTTACAGGTCATGTTGACCTCCATGTTCGCTCGTCTGAGCCCTATGCAGGGGTGCTATCCCACCACCATCCCAAGCTACACCGGCGGCACGGCGAACACCGTCGCCGGGCCAGCTACAATTATTCTTACGACTACATGTACCGGCTGGGCGGGATGACATCCGGAAGCACCACGGTGGTGAGCGGCGTCAGCTACAACGCGGCGAACCAGCTTCTCACCATGACTTATCCCGGGGCGGCGAGACGCGGACGTAGAATACCCTGAACCAGATGACGAACATAACAGTCGGCAGCTTTGGGGGGGCGATTGGGCAAAACGCCGGCCTACACGCTGCCTCTGGATTGAGGGCGGGCCAAAGGGCAAATTCGACCTCAATCATCCAGGGAGAAACAGAGAGTTATGCGCCAGGAACGTCAGACCGAACGCGCTGGGAAATCGACGAAACGGCCCGAATCGCGAGGGTCCGTTCTGGAACCCACGCGGCGCTCCGGCGAAGTTCACCCAATACTGCAACTGCAACGGAGCTTGGGCAACAGGAACGTAGCGGGACTGATTGAGGCTAGCCGGCTCACGCCATCGGGTGGGATTCTGCCGCGGCAAGGCGGTGAGGAGGCGCTGGGCGCGGATACGTTCGAAGCCAGCGCGGCAGTTGGGACGAGTCGCGCCGTGCAGCGCTTCGGATCGCTCGAGCACCAAAGCCTCGGAAACGAGGGAAGCGGGCACCTGAGATACGACAAGGCTGGGCTCGCGCTCAACCAGGGCGACCTGACGATGCTGCGCGGCGACTATTTCGACGCGAAGGAACTGCTCGAGTTCTGGCAGCGCCCGGGCGCCTCCGGGACACTCACGAAATCGCAGGATGAGATCATTTACGCGATCCACCACGCGACCGACGGCAAGGACCCGCGCTTCGGTAAGGATGGCCCGTGGAACAAGATGACGTTCTCCGACGACGTGACGAAGGCTGTCGAAAATCGCTACTACGCGCTCACAAACACGAACTATGCTCACTTCGTCAACCCGGGATTGGGGATCGATGGGCGAGGGATGCCGATCGGCGGCGCCGGCGCGACGTATCGCGAAGCGCACGAGCGGGCCATCGTGACTGCCTTCAACGCGGGAGCAGGTGCGGCTGGCATCTCGATGGACGACGCGCTGATCACCGAGGCGATGAGCCAGCACTTCCTGACAGACGCGTTCGCCGCCGGCCACGTGTCGACGCAGCGCGGGAAGATTGAGAAGGACTGGGACGCGCGGTACCCGAACTTCCCATTCCAGATCGTTAACCGGATTTCCCGCGACATGGCCGAGATCCTGGTCGAGAATGGTGAGGGCGTGACGACTGACGCGTTACGTGAGACGAAAGAGGCTTGGTTTCAGAAGAAAGTGGAAACTAAGGTTCGCCTGATGATGAGCGAGAAACTGGCGACGAGGGGTCAGCTGACGCTCGGCAAGTTCATCGGCCTGGTGGCGCACGATTACGACAACGAGCAGGGTCTCTCGTTCGTCAATCACGTCGGCCAGCACGGGTACGGCGACGGCAACTAGGACAAGCAGCCGATGGGCCCTCGCCAGAAGGGAGAGCTGTCGCATCGCGAGATCATCACGATGGCCGTGAAAGCGGGTGTCGCTGACATCCAGCACGCGTACACGGTCGGCAAGAGTGGCAAGAAGCTTTCCCCCGACGACCTGTACGATGCGGTGCGCCAACAGTCCGCGCCGCCTGCGTTCCCGAGCGCTCTTTACGCACCGGAGATGTACATGCCCCAGCTCGATCCCGCGGCGGACCAGGAGCAGAACATCGAATCCGACTCGATCGAGAACCTGTTCGAGACCCGCATCCGCCGCAACGGGCCGAGCTATAGGGAGCTGATCGAGGGCAACGTACGGCGTGGTTCGATCCACGAAGAACTCCAGGCCATCGCCGCCGATAAAGATCTGCAAGGACCGCTGGAGGAAGTCGGGGGAACTATTACGCTGCATCCCAAGGAAGCGTTCGAGAGGGCCGTGATCGGGCGGCTGGAGAACGACCCGATTCTTTACTTGAAGTACGTGATGCAGACCCGCTGAGCCAATGGGTTAAAAGGGCGCCGCTTGCATACCTAGGAGAGGACATCCCGCTTGGAAGAAGGGGACCGCACTGCTCGAGGCGCAGAGCGCGAAGGCTACTGACGATGCTGGTTTGTGGCGTTTGATAGGCGGCGCCGAGGCTTACGCATACTTTCTGCAGTTCCACACCACGAGTTCGGAGCCTACTGACGAATTTCCGAATCATGCCGACAAAAGCTGTGCTCAGACTGTCTGACAGTCTGTACCCAGGGCACCGGCACCGATGCCCTGCAAACCGATTGATGACGACGTCGTTGATGTGCGCGACACCGACATCCGACTGATTGAGCCAAAAGCAAAAATGCCTGGCGCTCTGCCCCAGCCGATGAATCGTGCCCGTTTGATATCCACGGGAAACGAGATGATCGCCATAAGATTCAGCCAATGGCTGCAACGCGCCAGGGTCGAGGACCCACACAAGAAAAGACTTCCTGTACACCCGCCATAGCGAGAAGGGCGTGCAAAGCCCGAGCGAAACGGTGGAAAGCCGGCGCGGAAGCTGCCGGGACTTCGCGGTGGCTCATCATAACGGCCAGAACGCCCAGCCGGTCCGCTGGACTATATCGATCTGAAAAGACGAATCATCACTAAGCGAATTACAGGAGGTCCGATAGTACTTTTCCAGAGCCATCGGCTGTACTGAAACAAAGGCGCTTGCGTCTAAAGTACGAAAGTGAGTATGACGGCAATACCAAAGATCTAATTGATCACAGTGAGGTGTGCGGCGACTTTTCCTACACATTGCTCTACCGATTACCGCGATCGGAATCGGAGTGTTAGCTCATCGACTTCTTGTCATCCCGGCTCTCGGTCAAGTTCAGGACTCCACTCTGCTATTTGGCCTGCCCAACCCGTTGCCGCCTCTTCCGGATAACCCGCCCGCCTGGTTCTTTCCAGTTTGGGCGCAATCTCTCATTTCACCTAAACCCAGTTCTATTTCGTCAGAACAGGGACAAACTCCGGCTGTCATTCCCCAGTATTTCGAAGACTCAGATTCGACTGGACAAATTGCGACTTATCAGCCCGGCGGCGCGACCGAGACTGCCGGGAATGCGTACTTTACCTCGCTTGGAAGCAACGGTCGCGCCTGCGTTACTTGCCATCAACCGCAGAGCGGTTGGTCTATGAACCCCAGTAATGCGCAGGCCATATTCCACGCGACAAAGGGCGAAGACCCGCTTTTTTCCCCCGTGGACGGCGCAAATTGTCCCGACGCCGCCATGGCCGCGGAATCGCTCTCCCAGAAGGCTACCGCTTCCAGCCAGCTTCTGCTGAAAGGAAACATTCGGATTTTCTTGCCTGTTCCCACGAACGCGCAGTTCAAGGTTCGTATTCTCAGAGATCCTTACGGTTGCGAGACGAGCCAGAAGTACGGATTGCCTAGCGGTGTGATTTCTATGTATCGCCGCGTAATGAATGCCACAAATCTAACCAGGAACGCGCAAGTGGGACCCCCTCTTGCGCCGCAGGGCACCATCATGTGGGATGGACGCGAACCCACGCTGCAAAGTCAATTCCTAGACGCAACACTCGGCCACGCCCAGGCGTCAGAGCCGCCCAGCAGCGAACAGATTAATCAGGGCGTAGCTTTTGAAACAGGACTGTTTACCGCGCAGGAGGTTGACCATAACGCCGGCAGTCTATCGGCGCTTCCAGCCGCGGGAGGTGCCGTCAACCTATCTCGAATCGGGATTCCAAACACGCCCGAATTTGCCATTCCGTTCTCTTTCATTCCCTACGAGGGCTGGGCTCTGGCGCTGAACTCCGCGCAAGCGTCAATCAATCGAGGTGAAACGATTTTCGATACAAGGACCTTCAAAGTCGATGGGGTTGCCGGCTTCAATAACGTCGTCTCTGTTGTCGTTCCGGTGCCTGGCGCGGTGACCGTTACCTGTTCAACTTGTCACAACAATTTAAATGTCGGGGCCGACACGATTGGTGGCGGCCGTCACCTTGGCATTGGCGACAACAGTAGCGTCAACAAAAGTGGTCCTCAGGCCACCGCAACCGCGCTTCCGCCCACCAGCGACCAGCCGCTGTTCGCGTTCGATTGCCCGGTGAATTCTATTCCCTATTTTAGTAATCAAGTGACCATCAACGGCCACAAGTATGATGAGTACCAGACCACGGATCCAGGCATGGGATTAATATCAGGGCAATGTGCCGATCTCGGGAAATTCAAGGTGCCGCGCTTGGCCGGGCTGGCTGCCCGCGCACCCTATTTCCACAACGGAAACGCCGTTTCGCTCGGTCAGCTCGTGAATTTCTATAACACGCGCTTCAGCATCGGACTTAGCGCACAAGACCAGGAGGATCTAATCAATTTTCTCAACTCCATTTAGCCGTTTCGACGATGGACGATTCACCTTGCAAGTCCTATGTTCGTCATCGAGGGAAGTCGAACCCGATTGTTCCGGTTATCGCCGGTGGCGTGGCGAAACATAGTGGGTACCGCTAACGTAGGAATGAAGTTATAGACCGCTTCCTTGCGGGTCAGATTGACCACCGTCAAACGGGCGATCCGTTTGTAGTTGTCGGCATGGAGCAAGGTAAGGCGATTTCGATGGAATGCACGGTTCGGGACCGACTGCGCGCAGACTATGACGAGGTGATTCTCCGATCCTCCCAGGTCAACGAAACACTCGCGGCGGTCGCTGGGAAAATGGCCCTCAATTCTTATAAAACACTATTGCTTGAGCAAGCACGCTACGAGGCCAAGGCAAGCAAGGCGCTAGCTGACCTGAACCGGCATCGGCAGGAGCACGGATGCTAGGCACACAACTTTAGCGCACTCGAGAGCATTGCTGGAGCGATCCTTAAAGACATTCCAGTCTTTTCCAATTTGAACTCATCTTTACCGCCCAATTCGAGTCGCCTCGACCCAAAACAGCGCGCTTCGTCGTTAACGACCGATGTAGGTCGCTTTGAATCGCTCTGGGGGCCCGGCCACGATTCGGAATACGGTTCATAGCCCACCCTCGAAAAGCATCAAGATGGGAATCTTATTCAGAAACAGCACTGGGGACCCAGTCGGACCGGTCCATCATGACCACCGAACACTCAAAATCCTGATGGATAAGCGGAACAAGTACCGAGCGGCCCGTCGCAAACTCCACACGGACGCAGAATGAAGGCATGGGCGGCCGTGATCCGGGGCCTCACTTGATGGCTACTGTCACCGGTGTGCTCGAGAATCCAGCAGTCGTCAGAATCACCGGTATATCGGCGCCAGTCGTTACGCCGGTCGGAACCACGACGTTCACTTGATACAAACCCGCAAAACCTGGCGCAAGTCCGGCGAACAGCACCTGTGCAGGCTGGCCCCCAATAGTTGCCGTCACTGGATTCACGGTTCTGGAAAGAGTCGATGATGGCGCCGCAGTTCCGTCGCCAATCGCGGGGTTTACCGGACCCAGGCCCGCGCAATAAATCACCAACGCATCGAAGGCAGTGGCCGGCTGTGTTGCGCCCGCCTCGAATTGAGTGCCGTCCGGCTCGATCACTACGATCACGCCGGCACCCTGGCCGCTTGCATCCTGCGTGAACACGGCGGGGGTCGCAGTGGCAACCACCACCGTTTCCGGCAACGAGTACGTTCCGTTTTGTTCCACCAGCAACTCTTGAAACCCGTTCACTGGAGTATCAAACGGCACCAAAGCATTGATCTGCCCGGGGCTGACAAATTCGAGCGGCAAAGGCTGGCCGTCCAGCAGCACCTGTGTTCCCGCGAGGGACTTAGCCAACGGAAGGGATTGCGTCGACGCCGTTCCGGACGCCAGATTGGATCCGAATATCGAGATGAATTCACCCGGAGAAACGGGTGCGTCCGCTGCGAAGCTGGCTGCGCTGACGATCCCGCCCAGATTCACGAGTGTCGCCGTCGTGTTTGTGTCTAATGCTCCAGCCACGAAGGTGGAACCTCCAACACCTGACGCCGATTTCGCATTCACCGTAACTGTGAGAGGGCCGGGCGTGCTCCCATGCGGCTCCCATGTCCCGCTCCACTGCCCATTGCCGATCGGTGTCATAACCACATTCGAATCGCCAGATGAGAATGACTCTTGCACCGTGCCCGCCGTTAGTGGAGAGCCGCAATCGTCGAAAATTTCCGCTTGCAAAGAGACCGGCAAACCTGCGGGTACCTCGAAGCTAAAACCCAGGTTTGTAACCACCGGCACAAGCTCAGTAGGAGTACACACCCCCGACGCTGGGGCCACGATAAGCTCGACCGGGATCTGATAAATCGTAGCCCCAACTTGTTCCGACACTGTCGCCGAATAGACGCCCGGCGTCAGGCCAAAATGCGACGGATAGACCAAAACAGTTTGACTGATCGGTTGGGATGCCTGCAGCACAGTAGAGGAACTGGAGATGGTAAGCCACTTCATCGCATCGTCTTCCTCCTTTCCCGCCGTCACCATGATCGATTCGCTCGAAAGAGTGGATAGCGTTAGCGTCTGTGGCCCAGGATCCGTGTTCTCTAGTGCGACGAAGATCAGCCCCGTCGTAGAGAAGGTGGGAACAGCAGCCCCTGTTGCCGCCACCGTTAAAACCACCTCCACCGATTGCAGCGACGTTAAAGCACCCGGAGCGCTAATATCGACGCGGCCGAAATATGAGCCGGCTCCGAGTCCAGTGGGATCCACCGAAATGTTCATGGCGGAAATGGAGGACGAGGAGGCCGAACCAGAAGCCGGAGTCACCGTCAGCCAATTCCCGCCCGAAAGCGTCGATGCCGTCGCCTGGTAGGGAAGAGGCGTAGCGCTGGAGTTGGAAAGGGAGATGGCATGCACCAAAGTGTGCGCTGCGCCAGCGATGCTCTGGAACGGAATGCCCGTCTCGGAAACCTGCAAAATCGGTGCTCCGTTCGTGACAACCAATCTTGCGTCCATACTTTCGGTTGTCGGCGCACCGCCACCGCTGGGAGTTAAAGTAATGCCTACGTTGGCAGGGTAAACCCCGCTCTTAAGGTTCCCAGGATCGAAATTCACTGTGATCGGCGAGTTGCTGTAAGGAGCGATCGTTCCGGTGGCCGCCGGAATGCTGAGCCAGCAACCGGCGGATAGATTGGGGCAAGTAGCGACCGCGTCGTAATTCGTGGGGACGAACTGCCAGGGGGGAGTGATGCCAAAGTCTCCGCTTTCTTCACCGCCGGCGCCTTCTGCGCGAGCAGAACCGGCCACGCGGACATTCTGAGTTGGGTTGCTGGTCGGGGGAGGGCTCGCCACCACGTTGGCGGTCTTATGAGTCCAGGTAAAGGAAGTACCCGGCGGGGGAGAAAAGAGATCCGGAAAGATGGCTTGAGCGACGACGGTCGGGATCCTGAGCGAACCAGTGCCCGTGAGTTGGAAAACAAATGGCCCCCCGATTGGATTCCCGTTTTCGTCGAAACAGCCATTCGTGCATGTAAACGTGTAGTTTATGTAGCCGCTTGCGTTGTAAAACGTCCCGGTTCCCGACCACAAAGGCGCCGTTCCAGTGCGGCCAGAGCCGGTCAGGGAGGCGGATTGATCGATGAAGATCAAGGTATCACTTACATTTTCGGAGGGGAAAAAGTCCATCCTGGTATAGGCGCCGTCTCCAACGAATCCCGAAAAGGCAATGGGGACGCTAACAGCAGTGCTCGGGGGATTGGCGGCGTTCGTCAGTGAGCTTAAAGCCATAATCAACGCGCCATGGCTATGTGAAGCTTGGTCGCCGGGGATGCCCCAACCATCACCCGTGCTGTTGTAGCTGAAGTAGATCACCGTATAGCTCGCAGTGACTTGGGCCGAAGCCCCCGCCGCGAGAAGACTCATGAGCACGACGATGGCGAGCCACGTTCGCGTGTTCGGACTTTGACGAATTTCCAAGCGTTTTCTCCTGTCCTATAAGGCGCAATCTTGAAGCGAACGGCGTCATCCGCCGATTGATAAGCACAGAGGACCAGTTTTAGTAAAATCTTGAAGGCTGGAGTGCACGGAAAATGCACAAGGGCTTCTTTCATCACGTATGGACGGCGGGAACAATTCCGGGGAAGTCACGAGCTGGCTGGACCAGTGGGCACAAGGAGATCCGGCCGCGCTGGATCATCTTGCGCCACTGGTCTACGATAAGCTTCGGAGCATCGCCGACAATCTGCTGCGCAATGAAGCGCCAGACCACACGCTCCAGCCGACTGCCCTGGTTAGCGAAACAATTCTCAAGCTCCTCGATCTTCACAAGGTCACGCTCAATGACAGGTCGCATTTTTTCGCGTTTGCAGCCAAGCTAATGCGGCGAGTGTTGATCGATCACGCCAGGCGTCTGAAGGCCGCCAAACGATCCCTGCCCGCGCGCCTCCCGCTTGATTCGGAGCTCGGCTGGACGGAATCGGTGAACGAACAGTCGCTTGATTTAAGCGCGGCGCTCGAGGAACTGGAAGTTCTGGACGCGAGTGGTGTCCGGGCCCTGGAAATGCGCTATTTTCTAGGCTGTACGGGCGAGGAGACTGCGGCGCTGCTGGGCCTTTCGGCGTCTACGATCGATCGTAGTCTCAGGTTTTCTCTGGTGTGGTTGCACGGTCGCCTGCATCCGAAGGATTGACGTGCCCGGTCTGCCCCAGCAACGCTTTCAGCAATTGGCCGCTTGGTTTGAAGGAGCGGTGCGGATTCCACCCGGAACGGCTCGCTCAGCGTACCTCGCCGAGATCGCCAATGGCGATGAAACGCTGCGGCAAGATCTGGAACGGCTGCTGGAATCGGACTCCAGGTACAGAACAGCGCTTCGAGCGTTCTGCCGCGATTGCCTAGATTTGGCGCGTACCAGGCGCGGAACCTGCTGGGAGCGGGCGGAATGGGCGCGGTGTATCTGGCGACGCGTGAAGACGGCGAGTTGCGCCATCGGGTGGCGGTGAAAGTCGCGTCCGGAGTGCTCTGGACACCCGGCCTGGACCAACGGTTCCGTCGCGAGCGCCAGATTCTGGCGGAGTTGCAACATCCCTACATCGCCCGGTTTCTGGACGGCGGGCTCAACGGAGATGGAGCACCATACCTGGTGATGGAGTACGTGGAAGGCGAACGAATCGACGCGTGGTGCGACCACCAGAAGCTCTCGATACCCGGCCGATTGGAGCTGTTCCTCAAGGTCTGTGGGGCAGTCAGCTACGCTCACCAAAAGCTGATCGTGCATCGCGATTTGAAGCCCGGTAATATTCTTGTGAGCGAAGACGGTGAACCGCATCTGCTCGATTTTGGCGTGGCGCGTACGCTTGAGCCTGCCGACCATGGGCATACGACAATATCGCCGGGGCTTTTCGCCACCCCCCTGTACGCGAGCCCCGAAGTGCTACGGGGCGAGAACGCTGGCGTGAGTTGCGATGTCTATTCGCTGGGTGTGCTGTTGTATGAGTTGCTCAGCGGCCGCCGGCCTTTCGGAGGTGCAAACCTTCCCCCGGCCAAGATTATCGAGCAGGTTCTCGAGTCTGACGCCGCGCTT
>Ga0302325_10026143_pt1 | contig 12126 bp, 12 predicted proteins | sample Palsa_T0_2_FD_201948 | JGI IMG/M metagenome (GOLD analysis project Ga0302325, IMG submission 201948) | Peat permafrost microbial communities from Stordalen Mire near Abisko, Sweden - Palsa_T0_2 | ecosystem: Environmental > Terrestrial > Soil > Palsa > Peat permafrost | place: Sweden: Abisko...
AGGGATTCCTGAAGTATCATTTCGGCCTGTCAGGGTGGGAAGGCCGCCAGATACACGACCTGCATAAGCGGCATCTTGCGAATGGCGGTTTCCTCGGCGAAGGACGCGCATACCGCGCGACGACTCGTGGGGACCGTTCAACCTGATTTCTAAACAAGCGCCTAAGCGTGGGCGTGGAGGACAAGGCGGGGAATGAAAATCCGGCTAAACCTGGCAACCAAGCCGCTGGTGAACGAGCGGCCGTTTGTCTTTACATACGGCGTGGCCGGTGGCGCTGCGCTGATTGCGCTGGCGCTGCTTTCGGTCCATGTGGTGCGCACGCGGCGCACCGATAGCCGCATCCGGGCGCAAATATCGCAGACAGAAGGGCAGATTCGCGGCCTCAAGCAGCAACAGGATTCGTTGCGCACGTTCTTCAACCAACCGGCCCAGAAGGAGAAAATTGAGCGCGCGGAATTCCTGAATTCGCTGATCGAGCAGCGCAGTTTTCCCTGGACGGAAATTTTCGAGGACCTGGAGAAAACGCTGCCCGCGGGCGTGCGGCTGGTCAGCATTTCGCCGACGATGCAAAAAGGCCACCTGGAAGTAAAGATTCTGGTGGGCGCGCAGACCGACGAAGCCAAGCTGCAGTTTCTGAAAGCGCTGGATGATTCGACCAGGTTTTCCGAAGTCCAGGTGCGGCAGGAAACGCATCCCAAGGAGGAGCAGGGCGGCTTCAACGACAAAGTGATGCTGGAATTGCAAGTGGAGTATTCGACGACATGATCCGCGTGACGCAAAAGTGGAAGCTCTACGCGCGAATTGGGCTGGGCGTGCTGCTGGGGCTGGACGCGCTGCTGATGTTTCTGGCCTGGCGCGCGTCCGAAAATACACCGGAATCGCAGCGGCTGCGCGAGACGCGCCTGCAGGCACAGCAACACTTGCTGGAAGCGGACGTGAAACGCGCGGAAGTGATCCGGTCGCACCTGGCCACTGTGGGAAAGCAGTGCGATGATTTCTACCAAGACGAGCTGCCGGGCGGAAAAGTGGGCTACGAAGTGATTGAAGAAGATCTGGGCGACATCGCCACGAAATCGGGATTGAAGACCAGCCTGATCGGCTACCACGAAAAAATCGTGAAGGACCGCGGCGTGACCGAAGTGGAGATCACAACGGCGGTGGAAGGCGATTATAAGAGCCTGATTGACTTCATCAGCGGGCTGGAGCGTTCCAAGAAGTTCTACGTGCTCGATAATCTGGCGCTGACGGGCGGATCGGCCGGGGCCACGCTGAAATTGAACATGGCGCTGCGAACGTATTTCCGCACTCAGGCATGAACAAGAAAACTCAACAGTATGTGCTGGGCGCGCTGGTGGCGGCGATGATGCTGGTTTACTACCTGAACCGCAGCAGCGGCCCGTCGTTCGTGGGCGTCACGGCCGACGACCGCTTTCAGCCGCTGAAGGTGGACGACCCGTCGCTACGGCTGGATTTGCTCGAGCGCATACGTAATACAGAATACGGCGGAACGCACCGCAACATCTTCACGGGAGAAGCGCCTCCGCCATCGGCGGAGGAGGTGAAGAAAGCACAAGATGCGGAAGCCAAAAAACCGGTGATTCCTTCGGGTCCGCCTCCCGTCAATGTGCCGGCAAAATTCTTCGGCTATGCGGTGGATCCGCGGACGGGCGAGCATCGCGCCTTCTTCACCGCGAATGAAGACGTGTTTGTCGTGCCCCAGGGCGGAATATTGCTGAACAATTTTCGCATTCTGCGCATCAATAATAATAGCGTGGACGTGCAGGAAATCTCCTCGGGCCGGCAGACCACGCTGGCCATGGATGTCTCCGCGGCCCCTGGAGGATTCGGAGGAGCGCCGGAAAGCTTGCCGATTCCAGGCGGCCCGCCCATTCCGGGCCGGCCGGGATTTCCAGGGCAGGGCGCACCGCCTGGAGCAAGTCCCGAGGGAGACCCGAGTCCGGATATGTCGGCGGCGCCACCACAATGAGAGCGCATCACCAATTTCGGCAGACTTCAGGTCACGCGAGAGCAGCGATGCGCCGGGCGCAACGCGGCTACGCGTTGCTGATGGTGATTTTCATGGTGGCGTTGGTGATCATCATGAGCGCGGCGGTGGTGCCGGACATCATGCAGCAAGGACGGCGCGAGAGGGAAAAGGAATTGATTTTCCGCGGCAAGCAGTTTGACCGCGGAATCAAGATGTATTACAAAAAATTGGGGAAGTATCCCACCTCGCTGGACGATCTCTTCAAGGAGCTGCCGGGAAATCTTCATCTGATGCGGAAAGCCTACAAGGATCCGATGAATCCGGTGGATGGATCGTGGCGGCTGATTTACATCGGAAACGGCGGACAGCTCATCAATAGCCTGATGTTCACGTCGCTGGCGGACATGGCGCAAAAGTTGAAGCCGCCGTATTCGCAAGGCGGCAATACCGGCGTACCCATGGGCGGAGCTCCTCCGCTCGGCGGCGGGCCGCCGGGAGGAAACGGTCAGCAGTCGCAATCCGGCTTCGGCAGCTTTGGAGGCGGAAATAGCTTCAGCAATTCCAACAATTCGCAGAATAACAATCAGACTCAGGGCCAGAATCAAAATTCCGGCAATACGCAGGGCGGTAACCAGCCGGGGCAAACGGGAGGCTCGGGGAACAGCAGCGATTCGAATCAGCAGAACGGGCAGGGCCAGGGCGGCAGCGACAACGGAGACTCCAGCGGCCAGGTGTTCGGCGGAAGCCTCATCGGCGTGGCCAGCAAGATCAACAAACCCTCCATCAAGATTTTTCAGAAGGGCAAGACCTACAAGACCTGGGAATTCATCTGGAATTCGCAGATGGAGCAGGCCGCGGGCGCGCCGGGCGGCTTGGGCGGCTTGGGCAGCGGCACGCCCGGTGGAAGTTCGCCTGCGGGAAGTGCGCCTGGCGGATTGCAAAATCCCGGCGGGTCATCGTTCGGCGGGTCGTCATTCGGGGGAACAGGGCAAGGAACGCAGCAGCCTGGTGGCGCTCAGCCTCCGCAACAGCCGTCGCAGCCTCCCATGCAACAATAACAACAATCCCTACGGCAGCGGCTGATCCCGCGCAGCTGCAGCTGGCGTCAGGGCTTTTTGTATCGTCACCTAATCGCTACCAATAAGGCAGCGGACGGTACGATTTCTTCGCGAAATCCCTTCTCCCAGGCGCGCCGTTTCCTTCCGAATTGCACCATGCATTGTGCATTGGAGAACTCGCGTTTTGTCCCGCCCTGCGAAGTGTGATCCGACTGATTCGCAATGACTTGCGGGATTTTCTATTCGTCAGCGTGTGTCGATTAGAATCGATTAGAACTCGGCGCTTTTCGTGTTTTTCAGCGGCTGCGCGGCGATGGCGTTCAACTCGGCTGCGATCCCCACGGAACCCTGGTCCGGGCGCCTCTTTCGCTTCAAGGTTGCACCATGATAGGGCGTTTAGAAAATCGCGATTTTGTGTCGAATAGAAAAGTGTGATGTTATGGATTGCACGGCAGTTGCGGGATTTTCTAATCGCCAGCGTGTGTCGATTAGAACCGATTAGAACCCGGTGCTTTTCGTGTTTTTCAGCGCGATCTTGAAACGCCTCCATCTTTGCTTGAAATATCCCCGGATGGTCAGCGATTGTGACTGCTCGATTGGAATATCGGCTAATCCTGGTCGATCGCGCCGGGCGAGATACGGGCAAACGTTCGGCTGTTAGCGGCTTCACAAACAGTTTTTCGGCGCTCATGATACCCATGGCCACAGCTTTATGTTAGCCCGCTGAACAAAAATTGCAACCGATGACCACTGTGAATATTCAGGGATGCGCGGCCCGGGCCAAAAACGAATGTTCTTGAACCCTTCCGTCCGGGGGGAGTATGCTCACGGCCAGTTTTCGGCTCCCGCTTCTTAAGCGAGCCTTACAAGGAGAAATCATGCCCAACCAGTTCCAGCAAGCGTTCAAGTCGTCACTTGTACGAATCTTTGCACGAATCTTCGTCGCGGCGCTACTTGTATTGGCCGCGCTTCCCGGGCGAGTGACGGCGCAGCAGAACAACGCGCCCGCGTCGGCGGTGCCGCCGATCATTCAATTTAACGGGCAATTCAATGGGCAATTCAACGGTCAGTCCGGCGGAACGGCGGGCAGCGGCGCAGTGGCGGTTCCCGCCGGGACCGTCAGCATCACGTTCACGCTCTATGAAAATGAGCAGGGCGGAACGGCGCTGTGGTCGGAAACCGATAATGTCCAAGTGAATGCGCAGGGGAATTACACGGCGCTGCTCGGCTCGGCCTCGCCGCAGGGTTTGCCGCTGAATCTTTTCACCGCGGGCCAGGCGCATTGGCTGGCGGTGCAGCCGCTGGTGCAGGGATTTCCTGAACAGCCGCGCGTCATGCTGGTCGGCGTGCCTTATGCCATGAAGGCGGCTGATGCGGACACGCTGGGTGGTCTGCCGGCTTCCGCGTTTCTGCGGGCCGCTCCGGGCACATCCTCCGGCTCGTCACCCATCTTGTCTTCATCGGGCCCGGCTTCCTCCGGTTCCGTGGGTGTTACAACGACGGCAAGCACCGGAGGGGCGTCCGTCTCCAACAAAGGACGCAGGCGTGCGCCTCCGCCGCAGGAAGACTATGAGGATGTCAATATCGCCTATCAAATCGGAGAACTTGATGTGGTGAGAACACCACCCGGCACTCTCGGTGGTAACCTCGCTCTGGGCCCCAAAGGGATCTCCAACGACACCACCGGAAGCTTCAACACCTCCACCGGTTATCAGACGCTCTTCTTAAACACCGCGGGGAGTGGGAACACGGCCACTGGCAACAGCGCGCTTAACAACAACACCACCGCAAACGACAATACGGCCGACGGTTACCAGGCGCTCTACAGCAACACCACGGCGAGCAACAACACGGCCAGTGGTTATGACGCGCTCTTCAGCAACACCACAGCGAGCGGCAACGCGGCCTTCGGCGCCAACGCGCTCTACGCCAACACTACTGGGGGCAACAACACGGCCAGCGGTGCCTATGCGCTTCTCGGAAACACCACGGGTACCGACAACGTGGCTGATGGTGAAAACGCGCTCAATAACAACACCACCGGCAGCTCCAATACAGCCATCGGTCAAAGTGCGCTCAATAACAACACCACCGGCAGCTCCAATACAGCCATCGGTCAAAGTGCGCTCAACAGCAACAGCACCGGGGGTGGTAACGTGGCCACCGGGTACCAGGCGCTCTACTCCAACACCGTGAGCGACAACACGGCCACCGGTACTCAAGCGCTCTACGCCAATACTACGGGGGGCTACACCATAGCCGACGGTTACCAGGCGCTCTACTCCAACACCACGGGAGGCCACAACACTGCCCTCGGCTGGCAGGCGCTCTATAACAACACCACCGGGTCTAATAACATCGCCGTCGGGGCTAGCGCCGCGAACAGCGTCTCGAGCGGGAACAGCAATAATATTGAAATCGGCAACGAAGGAGCCTCAGGTGACAACGGCGCCATCCGCATCGGAACCAGCTCATCGCAGACCTCCGCCTCGATCGCGGGCATCTATGGGGCCGGGGTGGGAAGCACCAACTCCGCGCTTTGCATAGATAACACGGGGCTGCTCGGAACAGTCAACTGCCCCGCTGCGGGCATGGGCACCATCACGGGCGTCACGGCAGGCGCGGGCCTGACGGGAGGCGGAACTTCCGGCAATGTGACGCTCAGCGTTCCCTCCGCGGGCATCACCAACGCCATGCTGGCCAACAGCTCGCTGGCGGTGAATCCGGGCACTGGGCTCAGCGGCGGCGGAAGTATCGCGCTGGGCGGCTCGGCGACGTTGAGTATTGCGTCCAATGCCTGCGGCGCGGGCAACGCACTCACCGCCTTGCCGTTTACTTGCTCTCCGTTCGCCACGCTGGGAGGGAACACGTTCACCGGGAGCCAGACCGTCACCGGAAACGTCACCGCCAGCGGGACAGTTGCGGGCGGAACCGTGACAGGCGGAACGGTATACGTCTCAACTCCCGGAGCGGGCCTTATCCTGACGAGCCCCAACGGTTCGTGCTTCATGGTCACGATAAGCAATGCTGGAAAGCCGGAAGTTGCGAAGGTCACATGCCCCTAGAGTGGCAGGGATGCCATTTGCGCGGGGATGGGCGATTGCTACATGCTCGGCGCGCGAGCGGCCGGGATAAGCTCCTATCTTAGGCCAATCCGTGAGCGCCGCTTTCCGTTGGGGCTTGCCAAAACCGTGCGCAGGGACTATATTGCGTGCGCATTTCGATTCCCGGACACAAAGGAGAGACCAACAATGCGCAAACTGATTTTCGTTGTATGCCCACTGCTGATGCTGGGGTCGGCGGCCATGGCTCAGGGCAAAGTTGATACAAAGTGGCACTGCATGAAACCGACCGCGGAGCAAAAATTCGACGTGGGCGACATGCCGGACCACAGCTATGGGATCGCGCAAGGAACGTGCGATGCGACCTCCAGCGACAGCGGCTTCGCCGAAAAATCCGGCCAGTTCACGGAATTCTACGAGGGATGGAAAACATCCTCGACCAACCATGGCCACTTCAACGTCACGATGGGCAATGGAGACAAGGTTTACTATACGTATGTGGGATCCGCCTCGACCGACCTCACCAAGCCCGCGTCCAACAAGTGGAAGATTGTGAGCGGGACCGGAAGTTACAAGGGCATCAAGGGTTCCGGGAGCTGCTCCGGAAAACTCAGCGCAGACGACACCGGCGAATGGGACTGCACCGGCACGTATACGACGGGCAAGTAAAACCGCAGGGTGAACTGAAGCCAGGGGCTGGTGAGTCCGCCCACAACCCTTGGCATCCACGCATGATCAACCAGCACCAGCGCCGTGTTTGCGCGCGCACTACAAACGGCGGGAAAAATCGGCTAGACTGGATGCACTTGGGCGGTATCGTCTAGGGGTTAGGACATCAGGTTCTCAACCTGGTAACCCGGGTTCGATTCCCGGTACCGCTACCAAAAACCAACTTCATCGCATTACTGAAACAACCTCCGAATCGTGGATGCGATCCCTCGTTATCGCGGGAGCGCCACCGGCACGGCACCTTTCCTGGTGACATTGGCATGCGCCGGGAACTTTTCGATGCGAATGCCCAGTGCGCGCTCCAATTGAAACAGCTCGGAGCGCTGCTCGTTCACAAAAAGAGTGGAGGCCAGTCCGAGTTTGCCGGCGCGGCCGGTGCGTCCCACCCGGTGAATGAAATTCTCGGCCACCTCGGGCAAGTCATAGTTGATGACGTGGGTGATGTCCTGAACGTGAATTCCGCGCGCGGCAAGATCCGTCGCCACCAGTACGCGAAAACGGCCTTGTTGAAATCCGGTCAGCGCCGCCGTGCGTTGCGATTGCGAGCGGTCTCCATGAATCATCGCCGCGGCGATGCCGTCGCGATTGAGGCCCTTGGCGATGCGTTCCGTACCCCGCTTGGTGCGCGAGAATACAAGGCAGCGGCCCGTCTCCTTATCCAGCAAGGAGCGCAGAAGCTGCGGTTTACCGTCTGCGGCAACTTCAAAAGCCTGGAGGCGCACGTTATCGGAAGGCTTGAGTGTGGAACCGTGCGTGATTCGCACGGGATTTTTGATGTAATCTTTCACCAGGTGAGCCATCGAGCCTTCCATGGTGGCGGAAAAGCACATTGTTTGGCGCTCTTTCGGAAGAATCGCCGCAATTCTGCGAATTGCGGGAAGAAATCCCATATCCAACATGCGATCGGCTTCGTCGAGCACGAGGACTTTCAAGCTGCGAAAATCGAAAAGGTTGCGGTCAAGATAATCCTGCAGACGGCCGGGAGTCGCGACGACCACTCGGGCGCCATTGCGAATCGCGCGAAGTTGTTGACCTTCGGGAAGTCCACCGACCACCAGCCCGGCGGGTGCAAGCTGCTTGCCGCGCAAAGCGTTGAACTGATCCACGACCTGCATGGCAAGTTCGCGCGTAGGAACAAGAATGAGTGCGGCGATTCCCGGCGCGTCGCGCCGCAGAAGCCTTTCCATGATGGGAATAAGAAACGCCAGCGTCTTGCCGGTACCGGTTTGCGCGGTGGCGAGCACATCTTTGCCTTCCAGTGCATGAGGAATTGCGCCAACTTGCACCGGCGTTGGTACTGAAAAGCGAGCAGCTGCAAGCCGCTCCTTCAAATAATGAGAAATCGAAAGCTCCGAAAAATTTTGCATTTTGCCTTTTTACCGGCGGCGCGCGTTGACGCCGCGCCCCTACATTGAGGCGCAAACGGCGACGAACATGGCCGGTTTATTTTTAGATTACGCTGAAGACGTACGGAGGAAACGTAGGGCGGGAAGTCTCAGATCAAATAGCGAACCAGAGGGACCGCACAAACACTGCCGCTGTATTAAGCGCATTCAAAGTATACCACATCGGGAAACGGAGCGCCTCTTAAACGGTAAAATAGTACGAGCGGCGTGTTTCGGAAGCCAGACGAGCGATCCGGCGGGGGCCTTGCGGGCGAGCTTGTTGTGTCGAGCGCGGTCGGAATTTATGATGCGTAAGGCGGATGCTGAGATCGGAAATCTCAAGAGATATCGAAATTAAGGAACTATTGGAGATGAACAATGGAGGTCACAGCAGAATACGTCACGCTGGCAATTGGCGATGGAACATCAATGCGCGGTTACGTCGCTCGCTCGGCCGGGCGATCACCTTCACGAGGTTTGATCGTTTGCCAGGAAGCTTTTGGGGTGAACGCGCACATCCGCGATGTGACGGAGCGATTTGCGCGGCAAGGATTTCTCGCCATCGCGCCGGAACTATTTCATCGCACCGGGCCCGGATTTGAAGGCCGCTACGATGATATTTCATCCGTGATGGGCCACATGCGAGCGCTTTCCGACGATGGAATGGCGGCCGATCTGCGGGCCGCGCATGCATGGCTAACGGCACACAGCAGTGGCGGCGATTTTAGAATTGCCGCGGCGGGATTCTGCATGGGAGGCCGCGCGGCGATTTTGACGGCCCTGACCGTGCCGGTTGCTTGCGCTGTTTCATTTTACGGGGGCGGCATCGCGCCGAACGCCAATAATCCCGGCCTGCTGGATCGAATCGGTGAGTTGCGCGCGCCCGTACTGCTTTTTTGGGGAGGCCGCGACAAGCATATTGGGCCGGAGCAGATTCAGGCAGTGACCGAGGCGTTACGCGACGCGGAGAAGAATTACATCAACGTCGAAATCTCCGACGCCGATCATGGGTTCTTCTGCGATGTGCGCGCCAGCTACAACCCGGTGGCTGCCTCACAGGCTTGGGCGCTCGTGGTTGCATTCCTCGACGCTTACACCTCGCGGCACGCGCCTGGCGAGCGCGGAGACAACCAATAACGAAGCGAACCGGGCTGCCTTGCGCCAGCCGACCCACATTCCCCTTAGCTGACAGCCTTCGGAAGGCAGTTCAAACTGCAAGGCTACACCTTCACAGCGAAGACCAGCGATGCCAGGTAGACCACAATGCCCAAGCCTATTAAGGATGCGCCCACGAATGCAAAGAGCACAAACGAGAGCGGATGAAACCACAGGAGGCTTACAATCTCCACGAGAAGACCCAAAATAATCAAGCCGCTCGAAACTTGCAGAAACCGCCGAATTCCGATAGCCGAGAGCTTCATTGGCCAGGCCGCCAGAACTTCACCTGATTGAGTTGCGCCACGTTGTGAACCGTGTCGTGGCACCCGCTGGAAATGCACGACATCTGATTGGCTGTGAGTGAATCCATAATCGCGACATGAATTGGATTCTCCTGGAAATCGCGAGCGCCGAGATGGCAGTGCAGGCATTGGGCGTTCTTGAATCCGCCCGGTATGCGGATCGCGGCCGGGTCCGGCGGGGTACTCACATATTGGATGTAAATCCGCTTGAGGCCTTGCAGCTTGTCCTTCAGGGGGCCGTAGATGCTGTAGTCGGCATGGCACGAGTAGCAGGCCATGTCCGCCGGCACCCTGTGGTTCTGAAAGTGTTGGGCGGGAATGGGCGTGGGGCTGTCCACGTAGAGGCTCTGCCCGTAGGGAACCATGACATGGCAGGAAACGCAGAATCGCGTCTGTTCGGATCGCTGCATGTGAGTGTTCATTCCTCCCACAATGCAGAGAGCCGGAAGAACACATAACCCAATGAAGGCCAGAATCTTCCAGGCCGCACCGGCTGTCACGGAGGGGCGAATCAAGAAGATGGCGGCCAGTACAATGCTGACGACAATCTGGCAGATGAGAATCCCAATCACAAGGCCTCTTTCTGCTTCCTCGATAAGTCGAGGCGGCAGTGATTCCGTGCCGGGAAAGGCTCTTACTGCTTCTTCGCCAAGTCGCGGATGTAGCCGACCAGCCCCTTGATCTGGTCGTCCGTCAGTTTGGCCTTGTATGCAGGCATTTTCTTGCCCACACCGTTCGTTATGCTCTCGTTCAATTGCGCGTCTGTTTGCTTCTGCACGTCGGCGGACCGCAGGTCCTTCGCGCCCAACTGCTGGCCCATCTTTCCGCTGCCGCTGCCGTCGTCCGCATGGCATACGGCGCACTTGGTCTTAAAAAGGCTCGCCGAATCATCGGCCCGCGCAAACGCACTCCAAAGAAAGACGAGCGAAAATAACCCCAATAGCCTCTGGCCGCTCCGAATTGCCCAATTATTCATTTGGCCCTGCCCTCCTTGCCCTGTTTTATGAAGCGTACAGCATTCTCCATCTCTGCTGCTGCACCCTAAAACGAATACCGGAACGAAAACGTTGCGGTGCTCCCGTTGAAGTTTTCCGACAGGAGAGAAGGCAGCAAAGGGTTGGTGGGATTCAAAGCCAGCCCTGGCGGAAACTGGCTGCCTGAAATGTCGTAGCCATAATAACTCCAAGCCATTTTGTAGGTGAGGCCCTTGTAGAGGTCGATTGCAATCGACCCGCTAGGCTTCAAGTAATTGAAGTTCAGCGTGCCACTGGGCTGGAGCTGGTTGAGAGTCACCTGTTGCAGCGCGGGCGCAGGCGACGGGGCAAACTGCGGCTGATTAAAATACGGAGAAATACCTCGGACGAAGCTGCCATCAAACCCCAAGGATGCCGTCACGCGCTTAGTCACCTTCCAAATGAGGCCGCCATACGCGAAATGATCCGTGCTGCTATAGCTGCTCAGAGCGCCGAGCGGCACCGGGGATCCTGCATCGGGGCAGGGCGTAGTGCCGGTTGGGGGAGGTCCGCCTCCCTCCGAATAACATACATCCACCTGCGAAAACACATCCCAGTAATTGTACCCGAAATCCACCGAAAGTTTCGGATTCGGCGAAAGAACCGTTGTAAAGCTGTACATTCGGTCATGTTCCAGACTGTTGACGGTGTAAACATTGTCGCGATTCTCATCGATATCAACCGCGCCACTGATGCTGGCCCACGGCTTGGGCGTGTATCTCGCGTTAATCCGGTAGGACTGCACTTGCCGCGGTGCGGTCCGCGTATATGCAAAGTCGTTGGAGCCAAACTCGAAATCGCCGGTGATTCGCAAGCTGTCGATGGGGCGGGCGACGATGCCCAGCAGCGCTGCGCTTCCCTTGATGACTGTGGAGGTCGGAGCCGAAAGTCCGGTCGGCGGCCCGGGATTAAAGGTAATCGATCCGTCGGGATTCGCGGTGCACCCCACGGGAAGCCCAGCGCCGGCGGGAGCGCAGTCTCCCCGCGCGGCCAAGTAGTAATTCGCCTGAGTGGCTCCTACACCGCCAGGGTAATAGATTTCAAGAGTGTTAAAACTGTTGCTGTTATCCGTGATTTTGCGAAAGGTGTACAAATAACCCACGTGTGCGCTATAACGCTTCGAGAAATCATATTCGAGCTCGAGCGTGTTCGTCCTCAAATCCTGCGCAAAATAGTTCTGGCTGAATCCGTTCGTCACGTCCGCGCCGTTTTTGAGGGTATGAAACGGACAGGTGGGCCCGCTGTACAAATTGTCGGCATTGCAAGCCGAATTGAATACGCCGACGGGAGCGCCCAAGCCGCTGCCGCCCGTTGTAAAAAAAGCGCCCAAGATGCTATCCCATTGCGTGGGGATGTGCCAATTGTCAAAGCGAAATTGATCCAGGATGCGCAGCTTGTCGGTCACTGCATACACGCCTGACCAGTCCGCATT
>Ga0302325_10026144_pt1 | contig 12126 bp, 11 predicted proteins | sample Palsa_T0_2_FD_201948 | JGI IMG/M metagenome (GOLD analysis project Ga0302325, IMG submission 201948) | Peat permafrost microbial communities from Stordalen Mire near Abisko, Sweden - Palsa_T0_2 | ecosystem: Environmental > Terrestrial > Soil > Palsa > Peat permafrost | place: Sweden: Abisko...
GACTTTTGACAGCAAAACGGACTCGTCCAGCGCATCGCGCAACGAGCGGAGCAAGATTTCGCAGCGCATCAAGACAGGATCGTTATCTCCAATCTCTTTGCCGAGCGCAAACAATCGCAACGTTGGATAATATCCGGCCCGTGGTGCGATCTCATACAAGTAGCCACGCGATTGCAGGGCCTGAACGACGTCATGAGAACTGGAAATTGGAATATCCAAAAGGTTAGCTATTTCCGAAAGCGACAGGGGGCGCCTCTCCTTGGCAAAAAGCTCAATAAAGTCCAGCGTCCGATCGACAATCTTCGACATAACAACCAGAGTCTCGGCGTGGAATACTGCACTGCAGAATATCTTCTTTGACCCAACCATTGCAAACGCGGTTCTAGGCTCTCGTGCTGGCGTCAGGGCGACACGCTTGACGCATCAACATCTCAGGCCCTAGTGTTTCGAGATAGCGAAAACGATTTCGCTCTGGGGTCGGGTAGCAGAGATCGGGTAGTTATAGGGTGGCGTGGTTTTCGCGGCGAACCATGCCAAGATGGAATGCAATCCGGGCCCGCTGGCGAGGCACCAGAAAAACCAGCCGACTTTCCCGCGGCTGCCGCGTATGAAAAGACGCCGATCAGCCGACGACGGAGTCTAGGGTGAAACTGTTCGAAGCGTTGGCGAACACACAAGAGCGACGCGAGATACGAAACTCGGTCAGGGCTCTGTGCGACAGGTTCGACGACGGGTATTGGGCCGAAAAAGACCGGTTACACGAGTTTCCTCATGAATTCGCAGACGCTGTCGCGGCCGGTGGCTGGCTCGGCATCGCTATGCCAAGGCAGTTCGGCGGCGCCGGCTTAGGCGTCACCGAGGCGGCAATCATGATGCAGGAGGTCGGCCGATCAGCCGGTGCGTTCGCAGCCTGTTCGACCATTCACATCAACATCTTCGGTCTGCATTCGATCGTCAAACACGGTACGGATCGTCAGCACGCCCAGTGGCTGCCCTCCATCATCAATGGTCGATCACGTGCTTGCTTCGGCGTGACCGAGCCGGACGCGGGCCTCGATACCTCGAAGATCAGCACCAAGGCTGAGAGAAGCGGCGACGTCTACGTCGTCAGCGGTCAAAAAATCTGGACCAGCACTGCCCAGCAGGCCGATAAAATTGTCCTGCTGGCCCGAACGACGCCTCTTGACCAGTGCGCCCATACGACCGAAGGCCTGACGTTGTTCTACGCCGACCTCGATCGCTCTGCGGTCAAGATCCACGAAATCGAGAAAATGGGCCGGCACGCCGTCAATTCCAATCAGCTCTTCATCGATAATCTTGTCGTACCTGCCGAGCGGCGCATCGGCGAGGAAGGAAAAGGCTTTCATTACATCCTCGACAGCCTGAATCCGGAACGCATTCTCAATGCTGCCGAGGTCGTCGGCATGGGACGCCGGGCGCTGGAAAAAGCAGTCTCCTACGCCGGCGAGCGTGTCGTATTCGGGCGCAAGATCGGGCAAAACCAGTCGATCCAACACCCTCTCGCCGAATGTTGGTCCGAGCTCTACGCAGCCGATCTGATGACGTTGCACGCCGCGGAACTTTACGACTCGGGACAGCCCTGCGGAGCCCAGGCGAATGCAGCCAAATACTTTGCGGCCGACGCCGGATTCAAAGCCTGCGACCGCGCGATCCGCACGCACGGCGGGATGGGCTACGCCGCCGAATATCACGTCGAAAGATATTTCCGGGAAATGGTCGCAACCCAGCTGGCGCCGATCTCACGCGAGATGATTTTGTGTTTCATCGCCGAGCGCGAGCTCGGATTACCGAAGTCCTACTGAACCAAGCGCGAGATTTTTCATGAACGCCAACGACGCCAGACCGCCAATTCGGAAGGAAAAGCGCGGTCAAACTCTATGGATTTGGATCGATCGGGAGGAGCGACGCAACGCCATCAATAAAGAGGTGGTATCGGGCATCGAAAGCGCCGTGGCGGTCGCGCAAGCCGATGTCAGCATACAAAGCATCGTTCTTACCGGCGCGGGCCGCAAGGCGTTTTGCGCCGGCGCCGACCTTACGGGGGGAGCGCAAACGTTCACGCTTGGGCTTGACCAGCCGATGACGGATTTCGGCAGGTTGGCCCGCGTCATGCGCGACCTTGGCGTGCCGGTCATCGGGCGCATTAACGGCGATTGCGTCGCCGGCGGGATGGGCTTGATGTCACTCTGTGACCTTGTCGTTGTCGCCGATCACGCACGCTTCGGCTTGCCCGAAGCGAAGGTCGGCGTATTTCCCATGCAGGTCCTGGTCTTTCTACGCAGCATGATCGGCGCTCGGCACATCAACGAGCTATGCCTGACCGGAGAGCTGATAGACGCCGCGCGAGCCCGTGAAATCGGGATTGCGAATTACGTCGTTCCCTTCGAAGAGCTCGACTCCAGGGTCGAAACGCTGATCGCCAGACTTGCAGAAATGTCGCCTGTTGCACTCAAACGCGGCAAATACGCCATCGCCGCAATGGAGCGAATGGCATTTCCCGAAGCACTGGCCTTTGCGGAGACGTTGATTTCGGTCACGGCGCTCACGCGAGACGCGACCGAGGGACTAGCCGCGTTCAACGAGCGTCGAAAGCCGCGCTGGACGTAGGAGACCTACGATGTCTGAGAAACGAGTACGGATCGGCGGTGCCTCCGGCGCGTGGGGCGATAGCCCAGGGGCGATTGATCAATTACTCGGCGCCGGTGTCGACTATCTCATGATGGACTATCTCGCCGAAGTGACGATGTCGCTCCTGGCGCGAGCGCGCATTAAAGATCCTTCGGCGGGTTACGCTCCCGATGCCGTCGCTTACCTCGAGCCGGCGCTGCCAGTGATCGCGCGGAAGAAAGTGCGGATCGTGTCGAACGGCGGTGGGGTCAATCCGGCCGGGTGCAAGCACGCCCTAGAGGCCGCCATTGCCAAGCACGGCCTCAAGTTACGGGTCGCAATTGTCGAGGGCGACGATGTCATGCCGCTGATTGAGAAGCTGCGCGGCGACGGCCTGCGCGAAGCTGTTTCGGGTCAGCCGCTCCCGCCGCGATTGCTGACCGCCAATGCCTATCTCGGCGCACCTCCCATCAAGGCAGCGCTCGATAAGGGCGCCGACATCGTCATCACCGGACGTTGCGCCGACAGCGCTCTTGCGCTCGGTATCCTCATGCACGAATTCGGCTGGGCAGCCGACGATTACGACCGCCTTAGCGCCGGCAGCTTGGCCGGCCATATCCTGGAATGCGGTCCGCAGGCGACGGGCGGAACCTTCAGCGATTGGGACAAAGTGCCGGATTGGCACAATATCGGTTATCCCATTGCCGAGTGCCGGAGCGACGGCGGCTTTGTCGTCTCCAAGCCGGCAGGCACCGGCGGCCTGATCGTGCCGGCGGTAATCGCTGAACAGTCGCTCTACGAGATCGGCGACCCCGCGGCGTATATGCTCCCTGATGTCACCGCCGATTTCTCGGAAGTGCGACTGACTCAGGCTGGCCGCGACGTGGTCAAAGTCGATGGCGCGCGCGGTCGCGCGCCGACCAACAAATACAAAGTCTCGGCGACGTACCAGGACGGTTATCGAGCGGTAGCAACGGTGTCGATCGTCGGGCCGAACGCCGCAGTAAAGGCGGAACGGACTGGAGCGGCTCTGATCGCGAGGGCGCGTATGCTCTTCCAGCAACGCGGCATTCAAGACTTCACGGCCACACACGTAGAGGCGCTGGGCGCTGAAGCGTCATACGGCAAGCGATCGCGCGCCCGCGCCGCGCGTGAGGTTCTACTGCGTCTCGTCGTCGAGCATCCCAGCCGCGAGGCGCTTGAACTTTTCGCCAGAGAAATCGGTTCCATTGGATTGAGTTGCGCTCCCGGAACAACAGGAATTTACGGCGGGCGGCCGAAGCCGACACCGGTCGTCCGCCTGTTCACCTTTTTTCTCGACAAGAACGAGTTGGGCTCACCCACCGTCACCCTCGGCGATGGACCTAAGACCGCAGTCCATATCCCTGCGGGATCCGGCGACGCTTCACCGGTTCGGAAAAAACTGCCCAACCAGACGCAAGGCATTCCGGACGAACCGACAATCGACGTGCCCTTGGGCCAGCTCGCCTACGCGCGCTCTGGCGACAAGGGAGATTCATCGAATATCGCCATTATTGCGCGCGAGCCGCGCTACCTGCCGTTACTGCGCCGAGAACTAACTCCGGAGCGTGTCGTACGTCATCTCGGGCATCTCGCCTCCGGACCAGCGGAACGGTTCGAGGCGCCAGGTCTTCACGCACTGAATTTTGTCATTGCCAACGCGCTGGGCGGCGGCGGCATGGCCTCGCTACGCGTCGACCCGCAAGGCAAAGCTTACGGACAAATGGCGCTCGAAATGATGATTGCGACTCCGCAATCGTGGGTAAGAGTTCTCGACCAAGAGGAAGGAACTAGTGAGGAAGGCGTCGTCTTCAACGAAGTTGTTTGAACCGATTGCCGTCGCGCGCCACCCCCTAACTCGCGCCGGCGCCATCATCAGCGCCACGACCCTCGCGCGCGAATCTCTGTAAGTACTGCAGATTTTCTTGATCTGTTGTCGATGAGTTTGCGCCTTAACGCCGCATTCGGCGCAACGAATCTCGGACTCCGGGCCGACGCTGAGGCCAGAGGATAATATTTTGACTGTCGTTTTCAAATTTCCCTTTTCATCCTCTTCCCACGTTGCAGAGCCATTAATGCGCATTCCGGACAGGTTACAGGCGTGATGAAGTGCTCAAGCTTCGCCATTGTGGCCTCCTGCCCGATGTTTCTTGCGCAATAGCCGCGCGCACGGCCTCTATCGACCGGCGGCACATGCAGAAAGGTTCCCTAACTCATTCACCAGATCCGTTGGTCGCGGTCAGGACTTCGAATTTTGTAGTTGGCGATCCTGACCGCGGCGATAGGCCACGATGTCGTCGACCGATACGACAGCGTGGACCGCTTCGCCCCACTTTTTTGCCCGAAATGCCGATGACGCACTTCGTAGGCCTTGACGCAAAAGTAGCGCTTCGACCTTTTCGAGCCAATCAGGGTCCTCGACACACCTGACCTTAACGCAAAACCGCTTTCCGCTATTTCAGCGCACACTCGCCCGGGACATCGGGCCCGAACGCCTCTTCGGCCGAAACCTTACGGACCGGCTTATAATAGTCCCATGCATACTTTGATTCCTCGGGCTTTTTCACTTCGTACACAGTGAGATCATAAGCAACACGGCCGGTCTGCCTAATCATCACCGGCTCACCGAAGTAATCCGCCGGCGTCGCCTTCAACTGTTCGCTGACCGCTTCCGCTTCGTCGGTTTTCGCTGCGTCCAATGCCTTGAGGTAGTTCATGACAGCGGCGTATGTATTCGCCTGCGACTTGCTCGGCATTTTGTGCATGCGTTCGAAGAAGCGCTTTGACCAGAGGCGGGTTTTGTCGTTTTCGTCCCAATAGAATCCGTCAGTGAATCTGTGGGGACGCCCGTCCACAAACTCGTTCAAGAGCTGACAATCTCATTGTTTTCCAGACTGTCTCCGTCGAATGACACCATCCCCGTCGAAGTATCGGACAGGTAAGGTGGTGTCTTTCATGAAACCCACACCGATCTCATCAACAGCACGCCATAGTATGTTGGCGTGATGAACCAGTCCTCTGCTAGGGATGTGCAGTTCAATAGTGTCGACTATTGGTAGAGCCGCGAGAAATTTAATCCGAGCGCCGGAATCCGAAATATCGTGTACGACGCATTCAACCGCGGTACCCGCTTTACCAAAGTACACGAACCCATGCAGATAGCTTTTTTTGAATCCAGCTACCAACCGATTCGATAAATCGCGGCTGGCCACCGCTTCGACCTCAGCGGCCGGACCGGGAAAGCTGACGTGGGGTATGGCGGTTCTGACCAATTTCGCGAACTGTTCCGGAAGCACTGGCGGGCTGAAAAAGTAGCCTTGCGCTTCATCACATTGGTAGGCCCGGAGAAAGGCTACTTCCTCACGCGTTTCCACGCCCTCCGCGGCGCGTGCGCAAGCAATCGTCCAGGAGTTGGCGTCGAAACGCCGGGAAGCCGAATTGGATGAGTCTGCGGAGAAAGTCCGTGGCGTGGCCCGGCGGAAAGCCATCACCCAGCGGGGGGTAATCCGACGACTAGCCGATGATAGCCGCGTCCATCCGAGACACAAAAAACAACGCGCGGGTCAGTGACCATGAGCGCCAAGGAACGGAAAAGCCGCATGCCCGGCGCAACAGCTACTTCGGGCGCTAAAGGCAATGAGATTTGCCTAAGGCTTTATGTCGCCAGCACAACACCAAACTCCGAACGTGCCAAGGCCAATCTGGATGCCGCTTTGCGAGATTCCAGCGCCTCCCCGGGTTATCGTGTCGAGCTCATTGACGTACTCGCCGACGCAAAACGTGCCGTGACCGACAATGTGATCGTAACTCCAACCCTCGTCGCGATTGGGCCAAAACGGCAACTGATAATGATCGGGGACCTCAGCGATTCGAATAAGCTCCAAGGATTGTTGAAATCCGCCGCCAACCTCAATTAACGCCGCTACACCTACGGGGCTGTTCTCCGAAGCCTAATAAGTGATGGCACCGCCATCCACATTAATGGCTTGACCGGTGATGAATGCGCTCGCATTCGACGCTAAGAAGACGGCTGCGCCGCAGAGATCGTCTGGCGTCATGTCGCGTTTGATCATCCGCGCGTTGAGCGTGTGCGGGCGGATCTTCTCCATCATCGTCGGATGATTAAGGACACTCTTGCTCGCGGTGAATCCAGCGATGATAGAATTGACCCGGATGTTGTCGGCGGCGAGTTCGGTCGCCATCGAGCGGGTCATGGCGAACACGGCGCCCTTGGAGCTGACGTAATGCAGCAACATTGGCGCACCGCGCAGCACGGTTCCCGACGAGATATTGATGATCGACCCGCCACCGGCGCGCTTCATACTGGGGATCACTGCCTTGGTTGCCTGGAATACGCCGCGAGCGTTGACGCGGAACACCACGTCCCATTCTTCCTCGGTGATCTGCATCAGCGGCTTTAGTTCAAGCGTGCCGAATATGCCGGCGTTGTTGACGAGCACGTTGACCGGGCCCAAATCTACTTCGGCGACAGCTACAAGTTCGATCAAAGACTTGTTGTCGGTGACATCGGCGATGATCGCGATAGCCTCGCCGCCCTGATCTTCGATCTGGCGGGCGGTATCGGAGCAATCTCGAATGTCCGAGACGACGAGTTTGGCGCCTTCGCCCGCCAAAGCGATCGCGAGCGCCGCGCCGATCCCTTGCGAGGATCCGGTCACTAACGCGACTTTTCCGTCAAGGCTCCCCATGGGCGACCCTTGCTGCCTGCCGCGGCATCAGAATTTCGCGCACCAACGCAAGATGCCCTCCTGAAAGCTCCGCCGCTCGCCGATCGCGGCCGCCCACGCGCAGACGTGCGGATAACGGTCGAACGGGAAATCGACGCCGATCAGGGTGAAATGCAGCGGCACCCACGAGATATCGGCCAGCGAGAATCGGTCGCCTACCAGCCATTCATGCTGCGAGAGTTCGGCCTCGACCTTGTCGAATAGGCGTAAGAGGGTTTGCTCCGCCTTGTCGACGTTCTCCTTCGGTAGGTCGTTTCCGCTGGTGGCGGCAGCGTGAAACGCGAGCAATTCGGGATCGCACTGCAAGGAACGATATTTTGCGTCTTCTTCTTCGTTCTTGCGCAGCACTTTACCAATTTTGCGGGTGTAGATGAGCGTCTTGACCGCTGGCACGTGAATTTCGGTCGCCGTGCGAAGCCAATCGCGCATCTCTCGGCGCTCATCCTCCGCTTGCGGCTGGAGCGGCGGATCGGGGAAGGTTTCGTCGAGATATTCGATGATCTCATTGGACTCGATATGCACGATACCGTCGTGCACTAGCGTCGGCACCAGCCCCTTGGGATGAATGCCGAAATATTCCGGCGTAACCGCTTCCTTCTTGCGCAAGTCGAGGTGGTGGCTGGTCCACGGCAAGTTTTTTTCCGTGAGCGTCATGCGCACGCGCATCGAGCAGTTGGACATGTCGGCGTGAAAGAGGTGCAGGCCCGTAAGCTCAGTCACGCTTTTATTGGTCGGAGTGACGATCACTGCCCGCCTCCTGCCCGAAATACTTTTGGTTTTGCTTTTGCCGCGCTCCATTGATATTAGATCAGGCTGAAAAAAATGATAATCGACCAATATAGAAACTGATCGTTCTCAAATCGCGCACAATTGAATGGACGAGCTGGCAGGGATTCGCATGTTTGTTCGCGTCGTCGAGGGCGGCAGTTTTGTCGCCGCCGCGCGCCATCTTGGCGTTTCCAAATCTCTCGTCACCAAACGCGTAAAGGAACTTGAGGGCCGGCTTAAAGCGCAGCTTCTGGTTCGCTCAACCCGCCGGCTGACGCTGACCGATGCAGGCGCGAGTTATTTTGAACGGTGCGTGCGCATCGTTGCGGAACTCGATGAGGCGCAATCGGCGGTGCGCTCGCTCACTGTGGGGCTTACCGGCACGCTGCGCGTGAGCTGCATCGCCTCTTTCCTCGCGCATGAGCTCTCGCGGGATGTGTGCCGGTTTCAGCAGCAGCACCCCGAACTGGTCGTCGAACTGCACCACAATGATCGCATCTACGATCCGATCCAGGAGGGTTACGATATTTGCATCCAACCGAGCGACATCGGCGGCGAAGACATCGTGCGTCAGCCTATCGTCGCGCTCCGGCGCCTGCTGGTGGCGGCTCCGGATTATTTCGAGCGCCATGGGCGGCCGAAACATCCGGACGAGCTGATCTCGCACCGCTGTGCGCACAACAACTACATCCTGCCGATCGCCGATATCACCTTCACTGGCCCGCATGGGCCAGTGCGCATCCCGCCGATCCGCCCGATAGTGCTGTCGAACAGCATCTGGATGATCCGCGAAGCAGCTTTGACGGGCGACTGTGTCGCCATTCTTCCGATCTACTCGATCACCGACGAACTGCGAAATGGCGCGCTGGTGCCGGTGTTCGAGGATTTTCGCGTGAGTGCTGCGATGTTGAACGCGTTTTATCGGCGTTCACCACAGGCCCCGGCCAAGGTGAGAACGCTGCTCAAATATCTCTCCGCGCAATATGACGGGCAGCCGCCATGGGAGCGGCTTTTGTTCCGCGACCGACCGCATCTGCGCCGCATCGTCCATGGACCGGAGTGCGATTCGTCAGTGGTAGGAAGACTGCAATGATAACGCTTTACCATCACGGATCGTCGGTTTGCGCTGCCAAGGTTCGTATCGTGCTGGCCGAAAAATCCCTGGCGTGGGATGGCATTTACATCGACATTCTGCGGGGCGATCAGTTCGACCCCGCTTATATGAAACTTAATCCGAAGGCGGTGGTACCTACCCTGGTCCATGACGGCAAAGTCATCATCGAGTCGAGCGTCATCTGCGAGTACCTCGACGAGGCATTTCCTGACCCACCGCTCAAGCCCGCCAATCCAGAGCACCGCGCCGCGATGCGCTTATGGACCAAAGCGGTCGACGAGTTTCTGCATCCAGCCTGCGCCGAACTGACGTTCGCGTCCTGTCACCGCCACATTATCGGCCGTTTGTCCCCCGAGAAATTCGCGCAGTTTCTCGAAAGCACGCCGCCGGTTTCGGTGACGGCCGACTGGCATGCGCGCAAGAAGGAAATCGTGCTTCAGGGCATGGCGGCGCCGCGGGTCGAACGCACCTTCCGCCTCTACGACAGTTATCTGCAGAAGATGGAAGACATGTTGGTGCACCACTCTTGGCTCGCCGGCAGCGCCTATTCGCTCGCCGACATCGCCATGGCACCCTATGTGAACAGGCTGGACATGCTGGGAATGTCGGAAATGTGGATCGGCAGCCGCCCGCGCCTGACGGAATGGTTTGAGCGGATGAAGTCGCACCCGAGCTTCACGCCTTCGCTGCTCGACATGTGCCCGCCCGACCTGACTAACGATCTCAAGACGTTCGGCACGCAAAGTTGGCCGGACGTCAAACGCCTCCTGGCTGCGTAGGCCATTAGCTCCGCTGCAAGAATAGCCGCGAGTTCGCCTACCCGCACCGTAATGTTGACAGCTACAGTGGACAACGCGATCGGCTCCGGCCCTCGACCTCCGACACCTACCCGCGATGTCTCCTCCTGGCCCTATTGCATCAGATATTGCAGCGCAAGCGAATGTCCGTTTCCCGGGGGTAAAGCTGCCGTGACGCGGACATCAAATGAGGTCGCAGATTGGACCCCTTGCGAACATTGAGATGGCGCCGACCGACGACCGAAGATGACTGCAGTAAACCGATGCAGAAAGCCGTGCTGGCGCAATTGGCGGGTCTCGATTAATCTTTTACTTAGACCGCCGAGTGAGGGTCAATCGCTAGCACAGGTTCTATTCATGCCGGGCCGTACGCTCTTCGAAAAAATCTGGACGCTGCATGCTGTCGCGGAACTCTCCAGTGAGTTGAGCCTCTTGGCGATCGATCGGCACTTCCTTCACGATCTCGAAGGCGGCCCGAGTTTCATGCGATTGGCGAAGCTCGGGCACCGCGTGCACGACTCGGACCTAACCTTCGCGATGCCCGACCATGCGATCTCTAGCCTGCCGGGGCGTACCACCGATACCAATCCGACCGGGGGCCGCTTGCTTCGTGAAATGCGCCGCGGCGCGTCGGCGGCGGGCATCAAGCTGTTCGACATCGGCGACGACGGCCAGGGCATCGTCCATGTTGCTGCTCCAGAAATGGGTTTGACGTTGCCGGGAGCCACGGTCGTCTGCCCCGACAGTCATACCTGTACGCACGGCGCTCTCGGGGCACTCGCCATCGCCATCGGCTCAAGCGAGGTCGCCCATGTGCTCGCGACGCAGACGCTACGGCAGAAAAAGCCGAAGACAATGCGCATTCGCCTGGAAGGCTCCCGCGCCCCGGGCGTTTCCGCCAAGGATGTGATTCTTTCCACGATCGGCCAACTCGGTACTGCGGTGGGACGCGGCCACGCGCTGGAATTCGCCGGCTCGCTGATCGATGAACTAACAATTGAGGAACGCCTTACCGTTTGCAATCTATCGATCGAATTGGGCTCCAAGACGGGGATCATGGCGCCGGACGAGGCGACTTACGAATATCTCGCCGGCCGCCCCTATGCCCCGAAGGGTGCATTGTTCGACAAAGCCGTCGCGCATTGGCGCAAACTGCCGAGCGACGAGGATGCGGTATTCGACGCCGAATACACCATCCACGTACCGAACATCGCACCGCAGATTACTTGGGGCACCAGCCCGCAGGACGTGATCGACGTCAGCGGGCGTATTCCTGATCCGTCCAACGAAGCCGATCCCGAACGACGCAAGAATATGGAAGCGGCGCTCAAATATATGGGGATGCGGCCGGGTGAGGCGATCGAAGGCACGCCGGTCGATTGGGTTTTCATCGGCTCATGCACCAACGGGCGATTGTCGGATCTGCGCGAGGCTGCCAAGGCGCTCTCGGGCCAAAAAGTGGCGTCGAGCGTTCGAGCATGGATCGTGCCCGGCTCCGTAGCGGTAAAGCGTGCCGCGGAGCGCGAAGGTCTGCACCGCAAATTTCTCGACGCGGGATTCGAATGGCGCGAGCCTGGCTGTTCCATGTGTGTGGGCGCTAATGGCGACATCATCGCGCCGGGAGAACGTTCCGTCTCCACCACCAACCGCAATTTTGTTGGCCGCCAAGGGCCAGGCGCCCGCACCCATCTGGCAAGTCCAGCCATGGCGGTCGCCGCCGCGTTGACCGGGCAAATTGCGGACATTCGCAAACTCGGCCACTGATCATGGATAAGTTCGTACGAGTGACCGGGGCTGCAGCCCCGCTGATGCGGATCAATATCGACACCGAAGTCGTCATTCCGATGAATCGGCTGGTCGCGCATAAGCGCGGCGAGCTGGGCCGCTATTGCTTTGAAGCTTGGCGCTATGGCCCGGACGGCGGCGAAAATCCTGAATTCGTGCTCAATAAGCCGCGCTACCGAGAGGCTAGAATTCTCGTGGCCGGCGAGAACTTCGGTTGCGGCTCCTCGCGCGAACACGCGGTTTGGTCGCTTTCCGACTTCGGATT
>Ga0302325_10026145_pt1 | contig 12126 bp, 9 predicted proteins | sample Palsa_T0_2_FD_201948 | JGI IMG/M metagenome (GOLD analysis project Ga0302325, IMG submission 201948) | Peat permafrost microbial communities from Stordalen Mire near Abisko, Sweden - Palsa_T0_2 | ecosystem: Environmental > Terrestrial > Soil > Palsa > Peat permafrost | place: Sweden: Abisko...
AGTTGCAGCCGCCAATCTCGATCGCAGCTCAGGCAGAAGCCGAGCCAGAAAAGGCCCGGCGCCGCGCTGTGAGAAAAACGGGAACGCGGCCGCGCAAGGCCGGCCGCAAGGTATAATCCCGTCCGCTGCGAATTTTGCTGCGAGACTTTACTGCGAGATTTTGCCATGCCTCAACTATTTGCCGGGACCTCGGGATGGGCCTATCCAAGCTGGAAGCCCGACTTCTATCCCGCCAAACTCGCGCAGAAGAAGTTCCTCAGTCACTACGCTATGCAACTCAACACGGTCGAGGTGAACTTCACTTTCCGGCAACTCGTAAAGGAGACCACGATTCAGAACTGGATTCAGGAGACCCCGGCACACTTCCGCTTGGGCATCAAGGCGCACCAGGTGATTACGCACATCAAGCGGTTGAAGGGGACCGAGGATTTTGTCCCGCGCTTCCTGGCGACGATCGAACCTTTGGCTTCCGCTGGCAAGCTTGGACCGGTTCTATTCCAGTTGCCGCCGAATTTAAAAGTGGATGCCGCACTGCTCAAGGATTTTCTCGCGCTTCTGCCGCGCACATTGCCGGCGGCATTTGAATTCCGTCACGAGTCCTGGTTTGCCGACTCGACCTGGGAATTGCTGAAATCGCACGGCGCAGCGCTGTGCGTGGCGGAGACCGAAGAACGGACCACTCCGGATGTGGTCACCGGGTCCTTTGTCTACTATAGGTTCCGCAAGCCGAATTACACGAGCGATGAGCGCCGTGACATGGTTGCACGCATCGGAGAACATCTGGCCGCAGGCCGCGACGTCTTCGCCTACTTCAAACATGAGGAAACGCCGGAGGGAGCGTTGTTCGCGGTGGATCTGCTGCGTGGTGCTGGCCAGACCTAGCGACCTCCCTTCGATGCGGTCAGGCTCGTGCACCCGCTTCATCACTTCCGTTTGCGTCCGATAACGGGCATACTCCGTTTATCCATTCATCATGGCTGCGGAAGCCAACTCGCGTGTGCTCTCCAGCTTTCTCGACTATTTGAGAATCGAGAAGGGATTGGCGCCGCTTTCCATCGCTGCCTATACGACGGACATCGGCCAGTTCTCAGAATTCCTGGAGAAACGCAAGCGCCTGCTGCTAACGGCTCGCCGCACTGACGTGCGCGACTTCCTGCAGCAGCTTTTCTCCCATCAAGTCGATGGCCGCAGCGTGGGACGAAAGCTGTCGGCGCTGCGTCATCTTTATCGTTACCTGCTGCTGGACAAGAAAATCGAGCACGATCCCACCCTGAACATCGAGTCGCCACGGCAATGGAAGGTCCTTCCCAAGGCGCTGGCGCGCGACGAAATGGAAGCGACGCTGGCCGCTCCGCTCACGCTGCATACGAGCGCAGCGCGCCATACGAAAGAGTCAGCCGCACTGGCCGCGCGCGATCACACGATGCTCGAAGTCTTCTACGCGGGCGCCTTGCGGGTTTCGGAAGTAATCGGCGCGAAGTTGGAAGACTTGAAGCTCGAGGCGGGATACATGCTGGTGCGCGGCAAAGGCGACAAGGAACGTGTGGTGCCGCTCGGGAAATCGGCTCAGGATGCGCTCACCGCGTATCTGTCACAGTCACGCCCGGCGCTGGCGGCAGGGAAGGCAAGCGGAGCACCGGGGACGGTCGCCGCGTCCGCCCGGAATTCGCCTCTGCTGTTTATCGCGCGTGGAGGGCGCAAGCTGACGCGCCAGCGCGTTTGGCAGATCGTGCGGGCTGCCTCGGCGGTTTCTGGGCGCGCTGCTTCTCCGCACATGCTGCGCCATTCCTGCGCCACGCACATGGTGGAGAACGGCGCCGACCTGCGCACCGTGCAAACCATTCTGGGCCATGCCGATATTTCCACCACGCAGATCTACACGCACTTGGCGCTCGACCGCCTCAGGACGGTGTATCAGCAGCATCATCCGAGGGCCAAAGCCAGATGAGGTGTACTCGGAGAATCCACCACGGAGCCCCAGAAACACGGAGCAAACCCTTTCATGAATTCCGTGTCTCCGGCGGCAGGTTCTGCATTTCGTTGCCATGAGCGTGCTGGCCAAGACGATAGTCGGCAAGGCTGCCGCCGACTTCTTGTGTCATCTGGGCGAGCGTAACGCCTCGCCGCACACCATTAAGGCTTACAGCCGTGATCTGTCGCTCTTCGCCGCCTACTCCGGTTCGCGGGGATGGAAACAGATTGACCACATTGTCGTGCGGGGATTTCTCTCGCAACTCTACGAGAAGGGACTGAGTAAAACGTCCGTGGCGCGCGCTTTGGCCGCAGTCCGGTCGCTTTACCGCTGGCTGGCGCGGGAAGGTGTGGTGGAGCAGAATCCGGCAAAGCTGGTGGCCACGCCGAAGCTTCCCAAGAAACTCCCGCGCGTGCCCACGATTGAAGAAATGAATTCGGTGATCGACGGCGAAATGCCCGCATCAGCAGCCTTCCCCGAACGCGACCGCCTCATGCTGGAATTGCTCTACGGATGCGGCATCCGCAATTCGGAACTTACTGGCATCAACCTCGACGACATTCGGCTGAGCGCCGAGGCCATTCTCATTCGTGGCAAGGGGAAAAAAGAACGCCACGTTCCGTTTGGAGATTCGGCGAGAACGGCACTGGCAGCGTATTTCCGCGAACGCCAGAGAATTCTCGACGAAATCCACAAGCGTTCAACCGCGTTGCTCATCAACCGGCGTGGTGGCCGGCTTACCACGCGCAGCGTCGGCCGCATCGTCAAGAAAATTGCCGTCGCAAAAGGCCTTTCCCCTGACGTCCACCCCCACACCCTGCGCCATGCCTTCGGCGCGCACATGCTGGAAGAGGGCGCGGACTTGCGGGCCATTCAGGAACTGCTGGGCCACGAGCGCCTCGCCACTACGCAGCGCTACACTCAGTTGTCGATGAAACACGTGCTGGAGGTGTACGACCGGACGCATCCGAGAGCAAAATAGGACGTGCTAACGCGCTCGGGGAGACTCTCTCCGCAGTCTCTCCCACATCTCGACCACCCGCGCTTTCAGGTCGCGAGTCAGCTTCTCATAAGCCGCTTCCGACGCCTCACTCTCCGGTGGTGGAAAAATCGGATCACCAAATACTATCTTCAGTGGCGTGAACCTCTGGAACGGTTTATTCCTCGGCCACGCCTCGTAAAAGCCCTCGATCGCCACGGGCATGATCGGCACTTGCATGTGAATGGACAAGATCGCTGCACCCTTCTTAAAGATTTTCGGCGTGCCGTCAATCGATCGCTCGCCTTCGGGATAAAGAATGAGCGGGCGACCCTGCCGCAACCCAAATGCGCCGGCGCGCATGGCAGGAATCAGATTCGCGTCGGGATCCACTACCACAATGCGCAAGGAACGCGCCAGCCGCAGCATGAATCCTTTCCCGAAGATCTCGCTTGTTCCCACCGCGAAGACTTTGTCAAACAATTTCGGTGGGAGAACGCTGGCCAGGATGGGCGGATCGAGATAGCTCTGGTGATTGGAGGAAATGATGAAAGCACCATTGCTTGGCAGCTTCTCAATTCCGCTGACGTGTAGATCAAACCGGTCGAGCGCGATTACTTGTATCAGCCGCGAAACCATGTACCAGAAGGCACCGCTAATTGGCTGCCGGGCCAGAGAAACTACGTCAGTGGCATCCGGCTCCTCAGCCAGAATCGCTTTCCAACCGGCAAAGGCGGTGCGTGTTCCGGGACCACCCGCGCCACTGGCGGCACTTTCGAGAACAGCGTCGACCAGATCGCGCACGGTATAGATCTCGGCAAGCTGCGACTCTTCGACGTTGCCACCGATCTGTTCTTCGATCTGGCTAAGCAATTCGATCCGCTGCATGGAGTCGAGTCCCAGGTCGAGCTCCAGATTGTGAGTAGGTCGCAAGGTTGGCGGCGCCGAGCGCGCCGCCGCGCGCACAATTTTCAGCGCCCGCTGCGCGTCAGGCTGAGCGAGCCACGCCATCTCGTCGTCGGTCAATGGGCGTTCCAAGGGCAACTCGGAATCGTCGTCGAGACGCCGCGCCTGCTTGGCCTTTACACGCTTCTCTACTTCGAAGCGCTTGATCTTGCGGGTCGTGGTGCGAGGCAAATCTTCCTGCCAGATCTCATAGCTGGCAATGCGCTTGGTGGAAGCGATCTGCTGCGACAGGCTTTCAATGTCGTAGCGGATAACCTCCTTGGCGTTCACGATCTTTTTCTGGCGCAGCACATCGAAGTTCGGCACGATCACAGCGTGCAGACGGTCGCCGCCTTCCCCAGGTTTGCCTTCCAGTCCCATCACGGCCAATTCTTTGATGTACGGAGACTTCAGGTAGTGTGCTTCAACTTCTTCGGGGTAGATGTTTTTTCCGTTACTGAGGACAATCAATTCCTTCTTGCGGCCGGTCAGGAACAAATTACCATCCGTGTCGAAGTAACCGAGATCGCCGGTGTAGAACCATCCTTCGCGCAGCACTGCCGCGGTTGCGTCCGGGCGGTTCCAGTAGCCCTTCATCACCACCGCACCGCGCAGTGCGATTTCGCCCGCGGCGAGTCCGCTATCTTCCTGTGGTTGCGGATCAACAATCTTGGCCTCTACGCCCTTCATGGCTTTGCCAACCGATCCGATTACGTTGTTGCCCGGCGAATTCGCAAACACGGCTGCGGTCGTTTCCGTCAGGCCATAGGCCTGGAGCACGTCAATGCCGAGGTCGTGAAAGTCGTGCGCAATCTCCGGGTCGAAGCGCGACCCTCCCGTGACCAGATATCGCATCTTCTTGCCCAGCGTCTCGTGGACCTTACGAAAAAGGATCGGACCGGCGTTGATTCCCACCTTGCGCAGCCCCCGATTGACTTCCACGAGTCCCTGAAACACTTTCCGCGTAAGCGCCCCTCGTTTCTCGACCTCCTGGAATATTCGCTCGTGAATCAGATAAAAAAACTGCGGCACCACCGCGAAGGTGGTGATATTGCGTTCGCGCAAAGCCCGCAAAAGCTCGGTCGTGTTCAAAGTTTCCAGGTACACCACGCGCGCGCCTTTCACCAGCGGCAGAAGCAGATTGGCCATCTGCGCCAGCACGTGAAACATGGGCAGCACGCCCAGCAAGGCATCGGTCGGCCCAATGTCGACCCAATTGAACACCGCTTCCACTTCACCCAGAAAGTTGGCGTGGGTAAGCATCACCCCCTTGGGGTCGGCGGTAGTCCCCGAGGTGTAGAGCAGCGAGGCGATGTCGCCCGCAGTGGAGGGCGCAGCCTGGAATTTCTCCGGCCCTCTGGCGAAAATTGCAGGCAGATTTTCCAGCCAGCGCTCGGGAACGGAGGGCTGGGTCATGCGGTCCGGGTCCATGAGCACGAGCCCGACGTTCAGCCCCGCAACCGCCTGCCGCGACGCTTGCGCGTGCTTCGCATCGCAGAACAGAGCAGAGCTGCCGCTGTCTTTCAACAGCTTCTTCAGTTGGTCGGGGTGCAGCGCAGTATCAAGCGGGACCACCGTACATCCCGCCGCAATCGTCCCGAGATACGCCGCCACCCACCGGGGATGGTTATCCGCCACGATGGCCAGACGCGATCCCCGCGTGAATCCCTTCTCTGAGACCCATCGTCCGATGGATTCGGCCATGCGGCGCAGTTCGTCGTAGGTGCAACTCTCGATCTGATCATGGCGCTGGAGTTCCAGTGCGACGTGTTCCGGCCAGCGCTCCGCGCATTCGACAAAGCGGTCGTAGAAAGTGGGCATGAGTCGTGTGGAATATACACGAAAATATCAAGAAACCGCATATCGTAGGTGGGTTGTCCTGAAAAACCTCTGGGCTTTCCGTCCGAGAAGCGGCCGGGCATAGGCTCGTCTTCGGGAACGGGAACGGAAGCAGAAGCTCGAGACGTTGCTGGAGGTGGTCGACGAAGACACATTCAGAGCGGGGCTGGCAGACGACTTCGGGATCACGCCGGATCCTCCGAAGTATGCGGAAATGCTAAGGATTAGGCGTGGCCTCGATTGCAAGGTCCGCGCGCTTGGCGAACCCGGCTACCCGGAGGTGCTTCAGCCCGTTGTCCTCGGCCGAGGTCGCTCATGGGTTGCTCGATCAGCGACCCCAGTTTGCCGGCGCCATTTTCCCTAGACGGCGCTGCGACTCTTCCCGATCTCCGCTTCCTGGCCATCTTCATCTTGGCCATTTCCCCCCGTGCTTTTTCGCGTGCGCCATATTTTCGTACCACAACCGCCTTCTTTGTACCATGCTGCAAACCGTCCCGACGCTGATCTCGTGCATCTAAATATGCTAGGCTAAAAGAGATACGCTGGGGCAGTTCCCGCCCTTTGAAGGATTTCACGGTTTGATTAACACTCTGATTGGCAAGGTCTTTGGGACCAAGAACGAGCGCGTCATCAAGGGCTTGATGCCGCAAGTTGAGGCCATCAATGCCCTCGAACCGCAGATGCAGAAGCTCACGGACGACGAGCTGCGCGCTAAGACCGACGAGTTCCGGCAGCGAATCCAGGATCGATTGAGTCGCGAGGGGAACAGTGGTGTCGCCAGTGTTGCGGCAGCGGACTCCGAGGCCGAAACTGACGCTGATCCCGACCGCCAGAAGCAGCTCGAGAAAGAGCAATATGAAACGCTGCAGGAAGTTCTGGATGAAATCCTGGCAGAGGCCTTCGCGGTGGTGCGCGAGGCCGGGCGCCGCGTACTCAACATGCGCCACTTTGACGTGCAGTTGATCGGCGGCATGGTGCAGCACAAGGGAATGATCTCGGAAATGAAGACTGGCGAAGGCAAGACCTTGGTCGCTACTCTTCCGGTCTATCTGAATGCCCTCAGCGGACGCGGCGTGCACGTGGTTACGGTCAACGATTATCTGGCCAAGCGCGACTCCGAATGGATGGGCAAACTCTATCGCTTCCTCGGCCTCACGGTAGGCGTGATCGTTCACGACCTCGACGACGAGGAGCGCCGCGCCGCCTACGCCGCCGACGTCACTTACGGCACGAATAACGAATTTGGCTTCGACTATCTGCGCGACAACATGAAGTTCGATCTCAAGGATTGCGTGCAGCGCGGCCACAACTTCGCCATCGTCGATGAAGTTGATTCCATCCTGATCGACGAAGCCCGCACACCGCTCATTATTTCAGGCGCGAGCGAGGAATCGACCGACAAGTATTATCGCGTAAACCGCATTATCCCGAAGCTGGAGAAGGGCGAGGAAATCGAAGGCCCTCCGGGCGAGCCCGCGCAACTCACCGGCGACTATGTGGTCGATGAGAAGCACCGTAACATCACCGTCACCGACGAAGGCTGGGTGAAGGTCGAGCAGCTGCTCGGCATCGGCAACATCGCCGATCCGGAGAACTGGCCGCTCAAGCATCATGTGGATACTGCGATCAAGGCCCACGCTCTCTATCGCCGCGACGTGGAGTATGTGATTAAAGACGGCGAAGTCATCATCGTCGACGAATTCACGGGACGCATGATGCCCGGCCGCCGCTGGTCCGACGGCCTCCACCAGGCGATCGAAGCCAAGGAAGGCGTGAAGATCGAACGCGAGAATCAGACGCTCGCCACCATCACCTTCCAGAATTATTTCCGCATGTTCAAGAAGCTCTCGGGCATGACCGGCACGGCCGAAACGGAAGCCGCCGAGTTCGACAAGATCTACAAGCTGGAAGTGGTGGTGATTCCTACCAACAAGCCGCTGCTGCGCCTGGAGAATCCCGACGTTGTTTTCCGCACGGAGAAAGAAAAATACTTCGCAGTGGCCGACGAGATTCAGAAGTTGACTGAGACCGGCCAGCCTGTGCTGGTGGGCACCACGTCGGTGGAAAAATCCGAGCGGCTTGACCAGTTGCTGAAAAAGAAAGGCATCAAAACCCACGTGGTCTTGAACGCGAAGTTTCACGAGCGCGAAGCCGAAATCGTCGCCCAAGCCGGGCGCAAAGGGGCGATTACCATCGCCACCAACATGGCTGGCCGCGGTACCGACATTCTGCTCGGCGGCAATCCTGAGTTCATGGCGAAGCAGGAGTTGGTGAAGAAGGGAATCGCGCAGCAACTGCGCGTGGCTCAAGGCAAGATCGAAGGTCCGCAGGAAGACGGCACGATCTCGATCTTCTACTACAACGGCAATGAATACGCGGTCCCGACGGACAAATGGAGCGAGGCACTGAGCCGCTACAAAACGCACACCGACAAAGAGCATGACGAAGTCACCGCTGTCGGCGGCCTGCACATTCTTGGCACCGAGCGTCACGAGTCGCGCCGCATCGACAACCAGCTCCGCGGACGCGCCGGTCGCCAGGGCGATCCCGGCTCTTCGCGTTTCTATCTGGCGCTTGAAGATGACCTCATGCGCATCTTTGCCAAGGAGTGGGTCTCGAAACTGCTGGAGCGGCTGGGCATGGAAGAAGGCGTTCCCATTGAGTCCAAGCTCATCAGCCGGCGAATCGAGACGGCACAGAAGGCGGTCGAAGGCCAGCATTTCGAATCCCGCAAACATTTGCTCGAATACGACGACGTGATGAACAAGCAGCGCGAGGCCGTATACGGCCTGCGCCGCCGCTTGCTCGAGGGTATGGATCAAAAAAATCTGATCCTCGAAGACTACGTTTCAGCGATTCTCGGCGACTTGATGGAAGAGTACTCTCCTGCCAAGGGCCACGCCGACGACTGGAATATCAAGGGCCTGAAAGACGCTGTTTTCACCCGCTTCGGCGTGGATTTCATCGCGGAAGGCGTGAAACCCGAAGAGCTGAACCGGCAGGAACTCGGCGACGCCATTTTCGAGAAGTTGAAAGAGCGTTATGACGCGAAAGAAAAACTAATTGGCCCCGAGGCCATGCGCCATCACGAGCGCATGATCATGCTCAGCGTTCTCGATTCTCAGTGGAAGGATCACCTCCTGAGCATGGATCACCTCAAGGAGGGCATCGGCCTGCGCGGCTACGGGCAGCACGATCCGTTGGTCGAGTACAAGAAAGAATCGTTCGAGATGTTTGAGGCTATGCTGCAGCGCTTTCAGGAAGACACGGCTCGCTATCTCTACCTGATGCAGATTATCGAGCGCCCGCCGGACGCTGGCGCCGCCGGTCCACCTTCACAGGGAGGGGAGGCGGCAGGTCAAGGTCCGGAGCGCGGTGTGCCGGCGCAACAAGGCGGTGGGGGCAACGGACATCGTCCGCCCCGCTTGGTCGCGACTTCTGCTGATGATCTGGAAGAGGCTTTCATGCGTCGCAAGCGTCGCGAGCTGGAACAGGCGCGTATGGCTGGCGCGGGAGACGTGCAACCGGTGCAGCAGGTCGTCCGATCGCAGGAAAAGGTGGGCCGCAACGATCCTTGCCCGTGCGGCTCCGGCAAGAAATATAAGAAGTGCCACGGGGCCTAACCGCTCTCCTCGGCTCTAGCAATCGAATTCGAATGGGAAGCAGTAAGCGCTGCCAGGTCTCATGAGCGTTCCCGCCCGTTGAGCGGCCTGGTTATTGTTTTTTGCTTGATCGCTTTGAACGTCATCTCCTCAGCTTTACTCTTTGTGTGAGCCTTCCATTCCAGAAACAATCCTGCGTAATTCTTCGTAATGTAATCCGCCCGGCTCACGCTAAGCTTCTTTGCCGTGGCATCAATCCATCGCGGCGCGCCTTCGATCTCGCAAAAATTGCCAATCGGCGTCTCGTCCACGACGACCTCGCCTTTTCCATCCGTCCACTCGGCGCGAAACTTTTCGTAGCGAAACGAGGGCATGTATCCCAGAGTGCGCAAGATTGCATCCATCTTCCTGCCGTCGGTCACACCTGTCTCTAACTCCTCTCGGCTGCTGTGACGTCCGGCCTTCTTGCCAGCTTTATGAGTCAGCGTCCACTCCGAGCCGTAGTTCCGAATGCGCAGCAGTTCCTTGCGTCCACGCAGCACCTCCCCCGGGAGGTCGTACAGCGTATTGATCTCGTGCGTCCGGGGCGTGACGATGCGGAATCCCGTCCCGCGCAGCTTACGCGTGAGCGTCCGAATGTCTGCGACGCGAAACTTGATCTCGATTTCTCTGTTGAAAGCCATCGGAATCGGATGCGCAACGGCCCGCTTGGCCGGACACTGCCGATCTGATGCTATCATTTTGACCTTTGGCAGAGGTTCAGGCCGGGGGAGATTCGTGTGAAGAATTTATTCCAACCAGATGCGGTCAACGAGGATCTCCCGCATGGACAAGCTGCCACCCGACGACCCAACCCCAGTGGAGCAAAATGGATGTCGCGGAGATGATGGCGCGTTGCCACGCGACACTCGCATGGGCTACCGGGATTTACAAACCCTTTGATCTTTGTCTTCGCCAATTCGGTGTGGGATCGAGGATTTGATGGCGAGTAGTTTAGCGAGTAGCGGCAAACGACTAGCGCCCAGCGGACTAACTGAACGTCGGCAGTTTCACCAGATCGTTCTGCGGTACCGACTCCAGCGGTTCGCCGGCCTTGCGCCAGGCCGTCAATCCGCCGACAATGACGAACGTGTTGAATCCTTTTTCCCGCAGCAGGTGCGCCACCCGGGCGCTGGTTGCTTCGCGCGCTCAAGTACAGTAAAGATAAATGTCTTTGTCCTTGGGAAGGTTCTTGATCTCTTCCTCAAGATTGCTGGGTTCGATGCGGATCGAGTTTTTGATCCGCGCTGCCCCTGAGTCGTAGTAGCCGTGACTGCGGACGTCGACGATCAGCACCCTGTTTGCGTCCTCAGAAGCCAAACGCCTGGCTAGCTCCTGAACCTGAATCCGCGGCACCACGCGATACATCTTGTGTTTGCGATATTGCACCACGCGGTAGATGGCATACACTACCAGCGCGGCGACCACGACGATTTCCATCGCCAGCCCGGCCGCGCGAAACCCGCGCAAGATGGCAGCCAGGAAATCGCGCGAAAGATATCCCACTAAAAGATAGGTGATGGCATACACCAGGGCGCCCAGGAAGTCCAAGCGCAGAAACTGGCCGAAGCGCATCTTCATGCTGCCGGCCAGCGGCGCCGCCATGGTATTCACCCCGGGGATGAACTTAGCAATTATCAGCGTGACTTTGCCGCGCTTGTAGAACGACTCTGCCGACCGCAGGATGCAGGTTTCCGGATTGATCGATACGCGGCACAGGAATCCCAGCAGCGCCCAGCCCATGTATCGCCCCAGCCAGAACTGCACGGTGTCACCCATCAGCAACGCAGTGACCGCTGCTAGCAAGACGTACGGACCCCATAATCCGTGCGCCGCCACCGTAGCTCCTGCTGCCACCAGCGCGATCGCCGCCGGAAAGGGAAGCCCGATCGCCTCCGCCAGCAACAGACTGAAGGTCAATACATATCCATGGCGCGCCATCAGCGAAAAGAAATTCATTGCTAGTCTTGGATAAGGAAAATCAGGAAAAGGTTCAGAAATAGACCTTTTTCGCGCTCTCCGCGGAAGTTCTCAGAGCCCTCAGCGATTGAAGGTTCAAGCTACTTCTCCCTGGCCACTACAAACTCCGGGGCCCACAGCAGCGCTCGCTTGATCTCCGAATCGGGGAGGGTGCAGATTGCCTTCCGCGCGGACTCCGCGTACTGTGCGGCGCGAGCGCTTGCCGCTTCCAGCGCTCCGTAGCGTTGCAGGATTTCCATAATCTGCGCGTGGGTCACGCCGTTGAAGGCGCGGTCGCGCAGGATGGTTTCAATCTTGGCTCGTTCCTCTGCTGTGCAGCGCTCCAGGGCGTGGATCACCGCCATGGTGACCTTGCCCTCGCGCAGGTCGCTCGCCACCGGTTTACCCAGAACATCTTCGGACGCGGTCAGGTCGAGCACGTCGTCAACAATCTGAAAGGCCATGCCCAGGTCGTGCCCGTACTGACCCAGAGCTTCTTCCTGCGCCAACGTCGCACCCCCCAGAATCGCCCCCAGCCGCATGCAAACCGAAAACAGGCAAGCCGTTTTGCGGTAGATCAGATCGAAATGCTCCTCCAGAGTGATCAGCCTCCCGAGTTTTTCCATCTGCAGCAGTTCGCCCTCAACCATCTGCTGCGTCAGTTCAATCAGCGTGTCGAGAATGCGGAAGTTCCGCTCCTGCACCGCTATTTTGAAGGCCTGCATATAGAGCCAGTCGCCCGCCAGCACGCATCTCGAATTTCCCCACTGGGTATTGGCGGCGGGCCGGCC
>Ga0302325_10026146_pt1 | contig 12126 bp, 12 predicted proteins | sample Palsa_T0_2_FD_201948 | JGI IMG/M metagenome (GOLD analysis project Ga0302325, IMG submission 201948) | Peat permafrost microbial communities from Stordalen Mire near Abisko, Sweden - Palsa_T0_2 | ecosystem: Environmental > Terrestrial > Soil > Palsa > Peat permafrost | place: Sweden: Abisko...
AGGGTCAGCGAGCCGTTCCTGCCGTACACGAGGCCGGAGGTTCGGTCACCGATCGCATAGCGGTTCAGCGCGTTGGCGTAGAGATAGTTGGCGCTGTCGTACATCGTCAGCGACCAGAACGCCCGAGCCGGGGGCAGCAAGCCCCCCGGGAACGTGATCGTGTAGTCGCCGGTACCGTTGAAGGTCCGGCCGGCGACGTCGACGTAGGCGACCGGGTAGATGCCCTGCACGGGGATGTTGGCGCCGAGGTAGTCGGTGGCTATGATCGCCCGCCCCAGATAGTCGAGGCCGTAGGTGCCGATCGCGCGGGTGATGATGTCCCAGCCGTGGTTGCCCCGCGCGTCGGCGACCAACAGCTTGCTGGTGGCTCCGGCGACGATCTGAGGGCCAGCGGCCACGCCGGCGTCGACCGCGGCGGTGGTGGCAGCGTCCTCTTGGCTTGCGGGCGTCTGGCCGGCGATGTTGGCGAGGTCGGCCGCCTCGCTCTGGGCGGGCGTCGGGTGGGTAAGCACGACGCCCGCCGGCGCCATTGCCTCGAGCGCGCAGTCATCCGCGGCGGGCGGAGGATCGATCGTCAGCTCCTGATCGAGCGTCGTGATGAACGCGGTGCCGCTCGGCAGCGACTTCTTCGTAGCGGACGGGTAGCTGCTGAGCGTCAACGACGGGACCCGCACACCGAGCTCCCACATCGACAGCGGCGTCAGCATGTACTGCTCCTGGATCTGCTTGACGGCCGGGTAGTCGGAGGGACCGTCAACGAGAGTGCGGCCGAGGAGCCAGATGGTGTTCGTCGGGCTCTTGATCGCGGTGACGCCGGCGGGCAGCGTGCCGCTCCAGCCCGGCGGGACGAGCGCGTAAGCGCCGGCCTCTGTTCCGGTGGATCCAGATCCGACGTAGGCGAACGCGTTCGTGTACGCGTCCATGAACTGGAACGTGTAGAAGTGCCCGCCCGTGTTCGGCACGTTGATGACCACCGGACCCGCGGTCAGATCGATCCAGGAGACCGAGTAGGCGGTGTCGACATTCGGGGAGACGACGCCCTGTGTGGATGGCGTCGCGAGCGCGTTGATATTGACGATCTCATTGCGCACGTACCCCTTGATCGTCTGCCGCAGGATCTCCTGCGGCATCCCGTACGCGTACGCGGCCGCCGCCGCGGCGAACGTCCGCTCGGCCTGCTCCTTCAGCGCCGCGGAGCCGACGCCGAGGGTCGCCCCGTAGGCGGCCGTCGCGCGGTCAAGCGCGGGCGCAAATCCGTTCCCGAGCCCCGGTGTCGCCGCCCCGAGCGCACAGGGCGCGATCAAGTTCGACGTGCCCGTGGCGGCCACACCAGAGCCGAGCGGAGCGATCGCCAGGACCAGCGCGAGCGCGGCAATCGAGATTAGCTTGGAACGCACGATGATGAAGAGGGTTCAAGAGCGGCCAGCCAATCCAGCCTGACACGCATTCTCCCCGATCCGACTGGGACGAGCGGCCCGCGTGCCGTATCGCCATGCCGATGCCGAGCGGTTTTCTGCGCACGGCGGCGCTAGCGTGCGACCGGTTCCAGCACCCACCGCGCGAAGTCGGCAGGATCCACGTTGCTACCACACAGGATCGTGGTGACGCGCCGCCCGGCGAACCGTTCGGGTTCCTCGATGATGGCGGCGACCCCAAGCGCTGCGGACGGCTCGACGACGAGTCCGGCGTGCTCATAGAGCATCCGCATGCCGGCCTTGATCGAATCCTCGCGAACCAGCATCACGTCGTCGAGCACGACGAGCAGGTCGTCCAACACCTCGGGGATCGGACAGCGCCCTGCCACGCCGTCGGCGATCGTCTCGATCCGGTCCGTCTCGACCACCGTTCGCTGACGCCACGACAGCGCCATCGCCGGTGCACCAACGGGCTGGATCCCGATCACCTCCACGTGCTCGGCAAGCGAGCGCACGGCGTAGCCCACGCCGCTGGCCATCGCTCCGCCGCCGAGCGCCACGAGCACGACGTCGAGCCCCGGATCGTCTCGGACGAGCTCGAGGCCGATCGTGGCGGCGCCCTCGCAGGTCGCCAGATTCAAGCTGTCCTCGACCAGATAGGCGTGACGCGCCTCCGCGATCTCGCGCGCCAGCACCCGGGCGCCTTCGATGTCCTCGCCATCGATCCGCACATCCGCGCCGAAGGCGGCGATCTGGCGCAGCTTGAGCGGGTTCGCAGTTCTCGCCGCCACGACGGTGACCTCCAGGCCTCGATTCCGGCCGCTGTAAGCCAGTGCCTGCCCGAGATTGCCGGCGCTCGCGCACACCACGCGTGATGCCCCCTGCTCGCGGGCCACGGCTGCCACCGTCTCGGTGCCGCGCCCCTTGAAGCTCCGGACCGGGTTGAGCGTCTCGACCTTCAGCGTCACCGGGCACCCGAGCGCCCGACCGAGCGGCGCGCACGGCAGCGCCGGCGTGTCGAGGAACGCCGGATCGATCTCGCCGACCGCAGCGCGGACGCGATCGAGCCGGAGTCGAACGCGGTCGAGGCCACTCACGACTCGCAGCATGCCAGTCCCGCGCCGGGCCAGGGCACGGGAAGCGACCGGATCCCGCCCCGACGCTCTACCGGCTTACCGGCGGGTCACTCGCTGTCGTACTCGTCGTGACGGCGGATCCAGAGCTGCCATCCCTCGTCCTCATCGCGGCCCTTCGGCGCATGGTCGAGGAACCCGTAGTAGGGCATCAGGAACTCGACCCCGCGACCGGTCGTCGAGTAAGTCTGGTAGACGGTTCCGTGCTGGAGCGTGAAGGCGGTGAAGCCGAACAGCTCGGTGAGGTAACCGTAGATGTCCGTGCCAACCTCCTTAGCGTTGCGGAGTGCGATGGGAGGCAGCTGGTCGAGAATCGGCTCGATCGCCTCCAGCGTCCGTTCAGGGCTGCTCGAGAAACCGAGGTCGGCGTTGAAGTCGCTCTCGTAGCTCGACGCCCAGTCAAAGCTCCACGCCATCCGCTCGCGATAGGCGAGCAGCTTCTCGATCGGGGCCCCGGAGACGGCGATCAGCGTCACGTCCCGAGCCTTCAAGTGCGGGATCAGACCGTCGAACGAATCGGCGATCGAGCTGTTGACCGGGCAGCCGGTCTCGTAGCTCGGGCCGAACATGAAGTGGTAGATCAACAGCTGAGAGCGACCGTCGAACAGCTCCGCGAGCGTCTTGTGGCCGTCCGCCGTCTGGAGCGTGTACTCCTTCTCGATCGGCACCCACGGAAGCTCCCGGCGCTGTCGTGCCAGTTCGTCGGCCGTCCGGGTGTGCTCCTTCTCGCGCTCCAGCAGCGCGACACGCGCCGCCAGCCACTCTTCTCGCGTGCCGATCTTGTGGGTCGTCATTGTCGTCTCCATGGTTCTGTTCACCCCTTACGCCGCGATCGGCTCGGCCGGCACCAGCGCCGCGTTCTGGCGCTCGAACTCCTTCGTCACACCCCCGCGCCAACCGTCTGCCAGCGACTGTGACATCGGGTCGGGGAAGATCTCCTCCTCACCCCGCTCCACGCCGTCCAAGGTGGCCCGGGCCACGTCTCCGGGGGGCGTCTTCGGGACCTCGAGATCCCGCACCATGTCCGTATCGATCGGACCCGGCATGACCGCGTAAACGCTCACACCCCGGCCCGCCAGCAGCGCCCGCAGGGACTGCGTGAGCGACAGCGACGCCGCCTTCGAGACCGAGTAAGCCGGCATGATCGGCACCGCGGCAACCGCGCTTAGCGACACGATGTTGACGACGGCTCCGCGGCTGCGGGTCAGCGACGGTAGGAACGCCCGGGTGACATCCAGGGTCCCGTACAGGTTGACCGCAAGGTGCTGCTCAAACGCGGAACGATCGCTCAAGTCGCCCACGACCGAGACACCCGCGTTGTTGATCAGGATGTCGAGAGCTTCGACTCCATCGGCGGCCTCCTGGATCTGCGACGGGGCGGTCACGTCCAATATCAAGGGCGTGACGCGCTGATCCGGGACGACCATCGGTCGCCGCGAGGCGGCGTACACCCGCTTCGCGCCCCTCCTCAGAGCCTCGTCGACCAGCTCCCGTCCCAGACCGCGATTGGCTCCGGTCACCAGAACGGTCTTGCCTGCGAACGTAGATTCCATCAGTCAGTCCTCCAGCTCACGTCGTTTGCCGTTGTGCTCGTTGAGACACCGTCGTCGCTGGAAACGGAACGGTCCGTTCGCGCCCGGCTGATTACTGCGGGAGCGTTCGTGGCAATCCGAAATGGGACAGCAGGCTGCGCTCGCCGAACCAGGTGATGGCCGAGACGCGGTCTTCGGTGAGCGTGATCACCATCAGTCCGTAGGCGCGGACGATCAGCGCGTGCGGATCGGGCAGGTAGCAGCCGAACGCCGGCTGGCCGTTGGCGCGAGTGGCCACGAGCCGGTAGTGCGCCCCGCGGCGGGCCGCGCGGTCGTCGAGGAATCTGGCGATCGCCGCGGCGCCCTGGTACTCGAACGGTTCGGGCGGCATCGTCAGCCATGCGTCATCAGTCAGGAGAGAGATGATGCCTGGCGTGTCGCCGCTCTCGACCGCGGCGGCGAAAAGGCCGACAAGCTCGCGCTCGCGGGCGGAATCCGGGAGTGGTGCGCGCTCGAGACCGCCGGCGGGAAGGCGCTCGTCGAGCGTCGCGCGGCCTCGCTGCAGCGCCCCTTTGACCGAGTTCTCGCTGCTGCCGAGGATGGCGGCCGCCTCGGATGTGTCAAAGCCGAGCACGTCGCGGAGCACGAGTGCGACCCGCTGGCGCGGCGGCAGGTGCTGCAACGCCGTCACGAATGCGAGCCCGACCGACTCCCGCGTCTCGTAACGGGTCTCTGGACCGGCAGCCGTGTCCGGGAGGCCCTCGAGCAGGACGTCGGGGTACGGCTCGAGCCACGTCCGCTCGGCCATGCGGGTGGGCTCGGGCGGCTCGACCATCGTGGACACCTCCTGGGGGCGACGTTTGCGGTCGCGAAGCGCGTTCAGGCAGCGATTGGTCGCGATCCGGTACAGCCAGGCGCGCAGCGAAGCCCGCTCCTCGAAGCGCTCCAGCCCGCGCCAGGCAGCCAACAGCGTCTCCTGCAGCACGTCCTCGGCGTCCTGAACCGAGCCGAGGATCCGGTAGCAGTGGAGCTGAAGCTCCCGCCGGTACGGATCGACCAGCTCCCGGAACGCGTTCTCGTCGCCGGCGCGGGCAGAGCTGAGCAGCGAAGCGCTCACGGCCGCACGCCGCTCATCTGACGGTCAGGTCTAAGTCGCATCACCTCTAAGGACACCAGACGCCGGCGAATCGGAACGGTCGCATCCTCGCGGGCCGGCGAGAACGGATCACCGTTCCGTGCCCGACGCACCCGGTGTCTCAAACGGCGGGACTGCAAAACCGCGACCGGAGATCGCAATGACATCCACACCACGAAATATCAACCGCTGGCGAGCGTTCGCTCTGTTGGCGACGGCCTACTTCATGACGGTCGTCGATTTCACGATCGTCAACGTTTCACTGCCGACGATCGCTCGCGATCTGCACCTGAGCGCGACGGGACTGCAGTGGGTCGTTACCGCGTATGCACTGACGCTCGGCGGCTTCCTTCTGTTCGGTGGTCGGGCGGCGGATCTTCTTGGTCGTCGCCGGATGCTGATGCTCGGCCTCACGCTGTTCACGGCTGCTTCGCTGTCGTGCGCGCTCGCGACCAGCGACGCTGTGCTGATCGGGGGCCGCGCGGTGCAGGGACTGGGCGGGGCGATCATGCTGCCCGCTGCTCTCTCAATCGTGATGAACATGTTCAAGGAGGGCGCCGAGCGCAATAAGGCGCTCGGGATCTGGGGAGGTCTGGGAGCCGCGGCCGGCACGACCGGACTGATCGCCGGTGGGATTCTCACCAAGTACGCCGGTTGGCAGGCCATCTTCTACGTGAACGTGCCGATCGGGGCTGTGGCACTCGCGCTCGCCCCGCGGATCGTTCCCGACAGCCGGCTCGTCGCACCCGGTCGGCGGTTCGACGCGCTCGGCGCGATCATGGGAACCGGCGGACTCGTGCTGCTGGTGGACGCGATCTCGCAGGCACCGCAGTACGGCTGGGGCGCCACGCGAACGATCGTGCTCTTGATGGCGTCGGTCGCCGTTCTGATCGCGTTCCTGGTGATCGAAAGCCGGGTCAAGGACCCGCTGCTACCGCTGTCGATCTTCCGGCTGCGGATGGTCGCCGGCGCGAACGTGGCCGGGCTGCTGTTGGGCGGAAGCTTCTTCGCGTTCGTGTTCGCCGGCACCCTGTACATGCAGCAGGTGCTGCACTACAGCGCCCTGCAAACCGGAGCCGCGTGGCTCGCCGCCTCGGTCACCTCGATGGCGCTTGCCGCAATCTCGCAGCTGCTCGTCACCCGGATCGGACCCAGGCTCGTGATGGCGATCGGGATGACGCTGATCGGCACCGGGATCATCTGGGCGACCCGAGTTCCGGTTCACGGGCACTTCCTGGCCAACCTCCTCGGGCCGTTCCTCGCCGCCGGGGCCGGGACGGCGTTCTCGTTCATCCCGATCTCGGTGGCCGCACTGGCGGGCGTGACCGAGCACCAATCCGGACTCGCCTCGGGGTTGCTGAACACCTCCACGCAGATTGGAGGCGCGATCGGGACAGCGATCGCGTCAAGCGTCGCGGCCAGCGGGGCCCACACGCTCCTGCGCGCGGGAGATGCTCTGCCCACCGCGCTCACCGGCGGCTTCCACCAGACCTTCTGGGTACTCGGGGCGATCGCGCTGATCGCACCCCCAGCGGTGCTGGTGCTCACACGTCGAGCCCGGTCGCCCAAAGCCGTAGCCGAGCCCGTGAGTGGTGACGCGCAGCCGGCCCTCGCCACCAGGATTTAATCCAAGGCAATCATTCAACAGCTACGCGAACGGAGATCCAGATGGCAAATGAGATGCGGATCGAGCTGATGAACTGCGCTTCGTCCAGCTCACGCCTCCGGGCTCCGCCTGCTCGATCGCGCTCACATCAGGCGCCCACCAGATGATGCCCGGAGCGCTCGAGGGGCTGCAGATGGTCGTCGACAACGCCGATGCGAGCCGCAATGAGCTCGCCGAGCGTGGCGTCGAAGTGAGCGACGTCCAGGTGTTCCCATGGGGAAGCTTCGTCTTCTTCAAGGACCCCGACGGCAACGGCTGGGCACTCCAGGCGATGACCCACAGGGAAGAGCCAGCCTAATTGCCGTTCGTGTCAACCGCCGCACCGCAGCAGCGCGGTGGTCGCACCTGGCGGTCGCACCAGCACCCAGCGCTTGGGACGTCCATCGTTGGTCAGGGATCGGGAGTCCTCAACGAGCTCGAAACGTAGGAGATCAGGCGTCCTTGGCCCCCACCTTCGTCACGAGCTTGCCAAGCCCCAGCCGGGCGATCTCGGACGTGAGGAGCTCAGCGCATTGCTGCAGGCCGGCGTCGGTCTCACCGCATAGCTCGGTCGCAGCATCCCGGATTCCGGTGAACTCGTGCCACACGATTGGGAACTCACGGTGATGGGACTGCAGCTTGAGCACGGTGGCGCCGGACCTGGCCGCCATTGGGAAGGCGACAACGAGCTCGATCGAGCCACGCATCTTGGCTCTCTTGAGTTCCTTGAGCGCCTTCAGCTCGGCAATGACGAAGGACGTCGCTGCCTGCAGGGCCCCGGCGAGCCTGGAGCACGCTTGAACCAACGTCCCCGAGCATGCGCTCCACCACCGCCAGCTGGAGACACGCGTACGCACGTTGCAGAGTGCCGTCGGGCTGAAGGGGGACGGCGCTGTGAAGCGCGACCGACGCGTTCCGCAGCTTGTCCGCACGTTCCTCCGGGCCGACCTGCGCGACCGCCGCCTCCTCGATGTACGTCCGGGCCGTCTCCCAGGGCCCGTCGATCAACCGCTGGACGTTCGCGTCGATCCGTGCGATTGCCTCCGCCTGCTCATCCTGCACATGGAGAAGCTCGTCGAGCAGCGGCTCGATCACCTCCGCGACCTCCCCGCCGCCAGGAATGCCCGCTGAGGTCATCGCACCTCCCGCCGCCTGGGCCACCACCTTCGCAGTGAGTTCCGCTACCCCCATGTTTCGCTCCTCCCCTAGCTCGATCGCGCCCGCCCGGACCTGTGACCTCTATCACGACCGCTCTCGGAATACCACTCTCGTTCGCTCAAATCCGCCGATGGAGCGGAGTTTGGCGCACCCGACAAGTCGTGCGCCAGGTTCTGAGATCCCCTGGAATGCAGAGCGACGACAACCAGGTACCCCCAGCCGGACTCGAACCGGCGATCTCCTGCGTGAAAGGGGTGCCCAAGGGTGCGCCGCTGATGGTCAGATCGCGGGATCTCCCGCAGAATCAGGGCTTCCCGAGGCCGATGACGGGCTCCGCCGACCGCTTCACGAAGTTTGAGGCTTCCATCGGGCTTCCAATGCGATCGCACTGCGGTCCAGGGTCACACCACGTGCCAAACTACCCGCATGGCTGTGGAGCGAGCGACCCACGTGACTCTGTCGGGCGACCTCTCAGGCGACTACGTCGTCCTCGAGAAGCGCGATGACGGATCGCTCGTTGTCGCCCCAGACACCTCGGCCGATGCCATCCTCCGCCGGCACAACATGACGCCTGCGACTCTCGAGGAGTTCGAGGCAGAGTACGGCCCGATTCAGCCGCCCGACGGCGAGGGGTAAGCACGTGCCGCAGCCGCGTCGGACGGGCCGGACGCCGCCCGTCGTCTTTGACGATGCTGCGTGGGCCGAGGACATGAAGAGAGCCTCGGTCACGGCGCGCCGCTCGGCGATGACGACGCGAGCAGAGTACGAGTCAAAGGGCGTGCCGTTTGTTGAGCTACGCGCCTGCGACCCCGAAGGTCCGGACGGGACGCAGCTCGAGCGCTGTATGAAGGTCTACGTGCCAGCTCCGACTGGCCCTCACGGAATGGTCTTCCAAATTGGTCGAGATCCGCACGGGAAGCTGGCGCTTGCCCATCTGGCGTTCGGCTTACGCCATCCCACTCGCGATATGCGACAGCCGTCGGTCTACCAGGTCGCACACCGACGGCTGCACCAGACGTCCGAGGATTGAGGCAGTTACTGCTTGAGTATCTCGGTGAACTCGGCGAGCATCCGCAAGCGGCGTAGCGGGCACCTCGACACGCCACGACTCGCGGTTCGCTCCATTTGCGCCCACTCGCCGAGTCCGCGACCTGGTTAGTGTCGTCGTTTGCCGTGAGCTTCACAGATCGAACGACGCTGTCGAACTTAGCGCTCAGCACCGGAAGCGAGAAGACGTGAAGGTCGAGCGAGAGGTCCAGGACCGCCTGCACGCCGACGTGTGCGCCGTCGACCCGACAGCTTGGTCGCGTGCGTTCACGACGCTTCTGGATCCGCTCGTGGACTGGCTGGGGTTCCGGTGGCCCGACCTTCGGGACTCCGAGCGCCTCCACGATTTCGCGGTTGACAGCATCATGAGTTATCTGCAGACCCGGCAGCCGGAACGATGTGCATAACAGACAACGTCGACGGAGAAGTGTCCTACATTGGGACGGGGCTGTCCCGCGCCGACAGGAGCGGGCTCGGGGTCGCCGAAAGGAGGGCTCGGACGCCCACCTGTAAATCCGGCAGCGTGCCTACGCAAACTGGCGTCCTGCCGGTTCGACCGCAGCGCCCGGCGGCGGTCCAGAGCGGGCTATCGTGTCGTCGGCAGCCAGAAACTGCGACCGATCCGCTCGGATGAGAAAGCATCACGCACCTGCTCGTGAGACCGATACGGTGCGTTACGTAGAGCCCTCGCCTGCCTGCGACTCAGGCGAGAATCGATCCACAGTCCACGCTGGCAGCTTGAACGCTACGCCTGGTGTTCGTTCTGGGGGATCATCGAGCGGATGAGAGGTGACCCAGGCGCTTCTGTGAACACTCGCATAAGCGGCCCGTTGTGCAACATCTCCTCGGGCGGGCGGCTGCTGCTCGCCGGATCAGCGGCCGCCAGGTTGTGGGTGGCAAGCTGCTCCGACGCGTCTCGTCGGAAGGCAACACCCTTGGTCCGCGTCATGAAGTGCTCGACTGCAAGCGCTAGTAGGTCAAAGCGACTCGCCTGGTCGAACTCGAACTTGGCTTCGCGGACCGTGACAAAGATCGTGGCATCCAGCACGTCGAGCTCGACAACACCTGAGTCGGAACGCAATAGACGTTCCTGCTGGGCTGAGAAATCGAGCCGGACCACAACTCGGAAGCCTCGAGTCGCCCCGTCCGGTCCGACGGCGAAGAGTGGCACCGAAGGCGCGGATGATTTTGCAAACGAACCCGAGCTTCGAGCATGACTGCCTTCGCCCTGGACCCAGGCAGGCCGCCGACGGGAAACGGCGTTTACAGGCCCAATTGTGGCTGGGGACCTCCAATCTGGACGCCCGAGGGGCGTGAGCGGGTCACGCACTCGCCCGGTTTGGGAAGGTCTACGCGGCCCCTGCGCGCGCCGTCGAGCAACGTCCGATGGAGCGGCGGGAGCGTTCCCGAGGAGGTTGACGATGAGCGACCGTGCGGTGTGGCTCCAGCAGTGGCGCCCTGAGCTTGTGGCGGCGCCGGGCGCGAGATCGGCGTCTGCGTGCGCAGGCTCAGGTGAGCGTCCGGAGGGCGTCGACCGCGAGCTGCTCGAGCGTCACGAGGCGCCGGTGGGTGGGCGTAACGTCCCGCTGAACCTCGACGAGCATCCCGGCGCGTACCGCGAAGGCCATGAGGATGTCGGTGTCGGTGTCGTCGGTGGCGAAGGCCGTCGTGCCCCCGCTCTGCACCACCGCCAGATGCTGAACCCGTGCGGTGCCGAGCAGCGCAGCGCGCTCTGAGCGGTTCATCCCCGTCCGAACGTCGAGTGTCAGATTGTCCCAGTCGCAAGCGCTTCCGCTGCGCGTCCCCGCCCCGCTCGCACCGGAGTGGCGAACCTCCGCGCGGGTGAGCACGCGGCAGGGGCTGAGGTGGCGACGCCGGGTCCTCAGGGCGGGCGCGGACGGGTTGACATCGAACTGTCGGCCACGATCGCCGACGACCAGGCGGGCGCCGGAGCCGGCGGTGACATTGACTCTGACGGCGGTGCCCGCGGGATCGAGCAGGATCGAGGCGGTGTCATCGGGACGGTCGAGCACGAGGTCACCGCCGGCGTCGGGGGGGTTGAGGCCAGGGAGGTGAATCTGGTCGACGACACCCGCCACGTCCCCGGCCGACGTCATCGCCTGCTCGCTCAGCCCAAAGTACGTCCGACGCCGCCCGGTGAGCAGGTCGACCTCCAGGAAGTCGCGCACGTACGCGATGGCTGTCTGGTTGAGAGACTCGATGCCCGCCCACACCCCAACAGCGCTTGCCGAGGTGATCTGGATCGAGTCGGGAAGCGCCACGTCGTCGGACGTCCCGAGACTGACGGGAGCGCCGTTTGGTTGCAGGCATCCCAGATAGGTCTCTCCTCCCCCCTGGTTCTCGGGCAGCGGCTCGGTGAAGACGAGCACCTTGGAGTCACTGGCCACGACGGTCGCGCCCACCGGCAGGGCCGCGGCCGTGCACGATGACGTGTCGGCGTGCACGGGTGCCGCAGCCGCGAGCACCAGCACGCACAGCAGGAGCGCACGCAGACCCGTCCGCGCCAACCGGCACCCGATCCGTCAGCCACCCAACGCGAACCCTCAACATCGTAGGCCCCTCTCGTCCGGTCTTGCGTGTCAGGCACGCGCGGGAAAACCTACCACCGGCGGACGCGCGGCCGGGTCTCGTTTGTCGCCTGCGGTGGACGGCCTCAGGCTCCAGCGCCGATCTGCTCGCTCAGCCCCGTTCGGACGCGCGAGCCTTGGCTCATTGGGACCAGCCGGCCCGCCCTGCCCAGCCCATGGGGCGGGACGTTGGCGTAGACGGCCTCGTACTCGCCGGACCCCGACGGGATGCTCGACCGGATACTGCAGTATCTGCTGCATTCCTCGGCGGCACGGAGGTCAAGGACGGTCCGCGCGGGTCACGCCGGGCCCGTACCTGCGAGCCGCCGGGGAGCGCGCAGGTCGCCGAAAGATGTCATATCCGGGTTGCGACCCGGAAGGCGCGTGAGGCTCCCGCCACGGTGAAGGTGGCCGGGCCTTCGTGTCGAACAGAAATAGCTGTGGCGCGCGCGGTTGCAGTCCGCGCGGCCGGA
>Ga0302325_10026147_pt1 | contig 12126 bp, 12 predicted proteins | sample Palsa_T0_2_FD_201948 | JGI IMG/M metagenome (GOLD analysis project Ga0302325, IMG submission 201948) | Peat permafrost microbial communities from Stordalen Mire near Abisko, Sweden - Palsa_T0_2 | ecosystem: Environmental > Terrestrial > Soil > Palsa > Peat permafrost | place: Sweden: Abisko...
GCAAGGTTTCCACACACTCCAGACAGCAGTTGGAGAGTGGCAAGCTGACCCCACGTCCGGAGTCAACAAGAAATCCTTTGGTACACCGCCCCAGGGAGCCATCACGGAAACCCTTAGATTTCTCTTCTAACTTTTGGATCCCTGACTCACGGAGAAAAAGATGCTGCTCAAGGTGATTCATCTCAAGTCAGCGAATTGGCACGTTCAGATTGTTGCATTCAGATAAAAGCTATCTGTCTAAAAGCAAGTCAGATGATAGAAAGCAGTTACACAGGCAGGATTTCTTACTTGCTTGTTTCCGTCTTTCAGGACTTGGAAGATTCGAGCCGCTTTCATCTCCTTCGGAACATGCTGGGATAGTGTGTAAATTAACTTTTGGATGCAACCATCCCATATGCTTCGGGCGCCGCCACCGCCATGGTTTTATCTGTTCGTCGATTCGACCCTCCTGGTCAACCAGGTACATGGATTCATTTATATCATCAGATTTTCTCTCGACCAGAAGAATGACTAGCCATGATAGCTTCAATCTTCTGATAAGCAAAGTAAGCATTTTGATGTTTTCGTTGACGGAGAACCTGCAAATTGCATATAGCCAGGTGTTTTCAGACTGACCTGGGCCGCATCTGAAGCTACTTGCACAAAGTTGTGCGTTCGTTGCACGAGATCCTGCTCGAGCCCCTGCCACAATACACGTCTCTGGCACTGCAATTTGCAGCCTTTCTGATTTGTAGATGGCGGTGCATGGCTATCTACTCTGTGAATCAGCTCTCTGTAGATTCGAAGTTGTATTCAGTGGAAGGATAGGACATTGGATCGAGTTTAGCTGGAAGTGTAAGTGCTCGGGTGAGAATTTTAGACAGACATACATACCTGAATTAGAGAAGGATTGCTATGCTGGAGAGTGAGCTTTTCTTGTGAAGATTGAAGGTACGAAAAAAGGAGATGGAGCAACGGAAAATTCAGAGGCTTTTTTTGTGGAAAAACGACTTATTCAACAACTCATTGGCGAGTCAGCGTAGGGAATCATATGATGCCCCTTTTCAAACTTTTGAGCGGAATTCAGGGTCACGTTTGTGACAAGTGGGTAAACAAGTGAAGGCAAAGCGAGTTCATGTGCACGGAAGTTCGTTTCTTTACGTCGTCGGGACGCATGCGGTATCATCTTCTCCTCTCTGAAACCCACCCATTGTCCCTCTATAAATACAAGGTAAGGTAGCAATCGTGTCCGTGATCCATGAAATCATGGCCGCAAATGCTCCACTTCAGATTTGCCTCATGTAATCCCGTAGCAAAGCTCAAAGCTCAGCTCAAATTGGGGAATTGTTCTCGTAATAACAACAGCATCATCATCCATCCATAACTCCATACACCACACGCCTCCCGTGCCATTTCGTTTGCCTGCCTTCAAGTCTCTATGACAATGAGGAACAGACTTTTCAACTTCCGCTGTCCCCACTACCTGTGCTCTCTCCACCAGTCTTGATCGCTGGCGACAGACTGATGGCGATTTTGTTGGCTTTACCACCTGAACCTCCCGCTGTATGAGAGGCATTGGTGAAGCTCTTCTTTCGTCTCAACATGCTGCTAGTATTCGAACCCACAGAACTACTTGAATTTCTGCGCTTGGGTTGCGAAAGCTTGGTAATCTCGTCATCATCTTCCTCTTCGCGCCGACGCTTCTCTGACAACTTTTCAGGAGGAGAAGATAAGAGCTGGGAAGGAAGTGATGGACTCTTTTCTACATCTTTAGTTGTGGATGGAGGTGTGTTTTCGTCAGCTCCCTCAAGGATACCACCAGACAAATCGGTTTCCATATTCTCGTTCTCTTCATCGGACGGGTAATCCACCAAGGGCTTCGAAAGGGGCGAGGCACCATTGACGGAAGCTCGATTCGCCTTTCCTAGAATGTCGTCCTCATCGTCTGATGTATTGAAATACTCTTCTTCCTGAGTATCGAGATCCTTCAGGCCCGTCTCCCATCTATTTCCTCTGCCAGTCTCCGGTCGTTTGGGCGTATCTTCTTCGGTATCTAGAAACGATGTTTCCAGACTCGGTGCAAATCCTTGCGTTTGGTCGTATCTGATAATGAAATTGCTGAAGATATCCACGTAGGTAATTTCCTTAAGCTTATCTCGATAGTTCTCGACTAGATGACTGATAATGTTCTTGATATTCTCCCTCTTGATAAAATCAAAAAACTCTAACGTCGCCGAATTTAGGAGATTGTCCCTTGGCATTGTCTCCACAACCAGGTTCAAGATCGGCTCGAAGAGCTTTCCCTGAGTCATCTGCTGATTGTAAAATTCGTCCTGTAAGCCAATAAGATTCCGGAAGAATTTTAAGGCGGCTGGGTGAAAGTTAGAGGCGGTTCGAAAAAAAAGGAGGGTAAAATTACTTAGTTTCAAATATTTCTCTGGGCTCGAGAGAAGTTGAGCAATTCGTTGACCGAGTTTTTCAGACAAGACAAAATATTTGCTGTGGTGGGTATGCTGACGGACGAAGAAGCAAAGGATTTCGATCAAGTAAATGAACAGAGACACCTGATGAACACTGAAATCCATGTTGTCTCGGTCTTTAAGATCAACAAGAGGCTTGAAAAGCTTCTTGGCCGAGTCGTCGTAGAAATCCTTCACAAACTCGGCTTGCTGGGGATCAGGTTGAGCTCGCAATCGCGCTGCCAAATCACCATTTGCCCTAGCCATTCCATCAAGAGGTCCATTTTGAGAACCAGGGTCAAGGAGGACCTTGATCGCATCTGCAATCTGTGCTTTGACGCCGAGATCGGCCTCTACAAGCAGTAGATCTATGAGTGAATCCGTCAAGGGTGTTTGCTTCTCGTTGATCTGCCGGAAAATTGTTTGTCGGATCATTTGCGGATCATGGTCAATCATGGAAACCAGCACATCGGTAGCTCCAACTCGTACTCCCACATCCGCATGGCGAAGTGCAAAGTTGATAACAGACAATAGGCCATGACTTAGAAAGTTATTGTATAGTTGTTGTCTTGCTGGTTGCTGCAAGTTCTTGGCAATTGCACAGCACTGCTGGATGAACAGTACAGCTTCCTTTTTGCGCTCCTGGTCTGTTTCCTGGGATCCAAAAATGCCGAATAATTCTTTGAGGAACGCCAGGTTCGTTTGCAAATGTTGAACAATATCCACTTGGTTGAAGAAGATCAGAGAATTAAGCACAGAGAAAGTAGGATCGTCCAGGATCCGGGCTAGTACAACGTCCTTCAGGTACTGCAAACGGTATGTGGCGTGTATCTTCTTGCGAACTCCTTCGTCGTCAATTCGGACAACCTCCTTATATCGTCCTTCCTTACCTAACCACTGCCGATGGTTTGCCTTGTGACTGGGGAAGTCCGGATCATATTCCAAAGCTCCCACAACTCCAAGGACCAAGTCGTCGGTGACTGCAAGCTCAATGATCGCCGTGTCATTGAGCAATATCATCGTCTTCATGATGTTGCAAAGCCGGTGCAAACTTGCTAGATCTTCCATATCCTCGGCCATCTCCACAAGGGGTATTAACTTTTGGATGTAGTCCTCTGACATTACATATTTTGTCAAAGCTTCCCGACCTGGCTGCGTATTGTGCAGTCCGCGCATTTGCGCTTCGATATCAGGAAGGCTTCCGAGCGTAGGGGTAGGAAGTGATATGGGACTATTGAATGGGTCTATGGCAATGTCGTCTGATAAGGCGTCATCTGCGAAAAGGATGAATCAGTGGGTGCCTTGGGACGGGTAAACAACTCGGAGCAAGAGAAACTTCTGAACATACCGGGTCCACCAATTGCCTGCAGCTGCTGCTGAATATTGTTCACAAACTTCCTGCAAGCCCAGAAACATTAGCATGAAGATCTCAGCCAGTATGCCAGAACTTGTACAGACCATATAGCAGCACAACCCTCAGATTCTTGGAAACTGAGGGCCATGTCGACGCCATTAGTTGGCTCTGTCCAGACTATGAGAGTATCTAAAGGTGTTTGTCAGCCTTCTCCTCAGCACAGAAGCCGAGCCGTCTTACCTTGTTGCTTCTGGAATCCATCTTCTTTACATATCCTAGTCTCTAGCAACATTCGGTCGGGCTGATCTTCTGACTGCACGAGCACGCGCGGTTCCTCCTGACGACTGGCCTCGTTCTAGAAACGCGTTAGGTTAGCCAACCGTCTATTTATCTACCGCCACCAGTGATCGGCGCGAGATGTGAGAGACGCGTAAAGAAGAAGTCGAGGCACATACAAAGGTGAACGCAGCCGTGCAGAAGCCGGTGCCTCTGTCAAACCAGTCATTGTTGCGCAACTCGTAGACCTTGACTCTCTTCTTGTCGTTCGGCGGATTAGGCACCGCTTGTGCCATCATCAAAGGTTGTAGTTCCCCCTCTAGTCCCTCCTCCGAACAATTCAGGATGTCCGGCGCGATGTTTAGGTGTTGTTGTAGGGAAAGCTGAGCCTGGCTCTGGGTAACGATCGTGAGCGCCACTTTCGAATCCTGCGCCCGAGGTCGCGCGCGCCGGGCAGAAACAGGGGGGCGGGGAGAAGGGCTCCTTGCAAAGAGCTATCACAGCGATCAAGGCGACATGTACTCTAGAGATCGTGAGGTCGACTACTCGCGAGGTCGTGTGCTGCAGGCGTCGCCAGATTGTTGAATGACGCTGCCGTTGGTTGACGTGAGGATTTGCCGTTCACGCAGATGCGCCCGAAGTTCGAGGAGGTTTAGCGAGAATTTCCGTAGTTGGGGTTGGGACCAGCCAGATCATCCGATAAGGCCACAGCGAAGGTTGAAGAGAGGGAGATTTGCGCTCAAAGCATTTATAGGACGAGAAAATTCGCGCTCAAGATTATCGTTTCTAGTTTCGCGTTTATTGCTCTCGATAACTTCTCGGCGGCGCGATGCTAGTAGTTTTTCGTGCTATCACGTGACCAGTTCTAAAAGAAGACGCGAAGCTGATTGGCGACTTGTCGTACAACGAACCTCGGACAATGCGTCATTCGTTTCAGGCTGTACATTCCTTGAGCTTAAATCCCACGGTCCACGGGTTCAGCGACTCAGCCTGTCACCCGTTCCCTTGTTCCTCCCCAGATTGCCTGCCGGGTGAGATCTGAATGCCCTCATATTCGTCCTTTTTCATGCTATCTCGATTCCCTCCAGATGCACGTGATCGGACAGCAATGGTCTTCATCCTGGCAGGCAAGCGTGTATAGATCTTGGAAACTGTTGGCTTGTTTTATTACAAGGTCATCGACTCCTCGACGTTGTTATCCACGTTTTGGATTCTCAAGATCCCTTGGGAACACGATGTCGAAGTGTTGAAAAGTATATTCGAGAGGAAGCCCTCTATAGGTAACTCTTGGAATGGGCTTTGATTTTATACCCCAGATTAATATATATGAGATGTGTACTTCCTATTCATAACTCAACCGCCAGGCGATTGTTCAAATTCTTGTTAGGAACTTTCGTTTTGAGTGAACTCCCTCCCGAAGGAAACAATTGGAATGTTGTGTTGATGCCGAAAGAGGAACGGTCTCGTGAAAGTTCACGAGCCCCTCACTCTGAAAAATGTCAAGCCAGGGGCAGGGCGATCGTTCCTGAGCCGCACGTTCTTTCGCCCTTTCTTAAAATAGCTCAACCAGGAGGGGCATCTTTAAGCGGATATCAGAATGGACCTGAGCCAACACCTGGTAGAAAATACGCAAGTTCGCAACTTGACACAAAAACCAGCGGTCTATCCTGAAAAGCACCTAGAATGGTGCTGACAGCAATGGGACCGAATTCTTTGCCAAGCATTCTGCGAAACCGGGACTTTTAAGCTTAGAGATAAGCTGCTTTTTGCTTCCGGGTGGTCCGCCACCATGGATATCGGATCGCACTGGTACAGTACTTCGAAAGTGCCCTATGCGAGTTGTCAAATCAAAAGGAGTTGCGGCGTGCAAAGAGGGGCCAGCAAGGATAAGAAACTTCGGATAACAACTCGCTCTCAGATGCTTTGTGATCCCAGAGCTTCAGTTATGGCTTGACGATGGGCATGATATTGCAGTTCTCTTCGAATTTGCTCTCACCAAAACTAGCCAACTACTTCGATGTGTGGACTTTGCCACTGGCTGTGCTGGCATTCTGCAACATGGAACAGGCATTCATGAAGGTGAGATGGACTCTGACTTGCAGCAGCACCTCGATTCGGTCTTTGGTCGGACGAGAGACGACTCAGACGAGACGAGACGTGGCGATGATGCGGCAACATCCTCGCGTGGGGGGTTGAGAGTGGGATGAGGTTGGAAACCTCGTCTGTCTCTGAACCTCCGCCGCAAGCAAGCTGACTACGCCCTAAACCAAGCGGGTACCTTTGCGGACGACTCAAATCGGCTCCAGGTGAAACATTGGCTGCTGTACACCAATTCCGAATCGTCTCGTCGCCGTATTTTCTTTACTTTAGCACGGGAAAGAATGAACGATATCAAAGATCACGATCAAACCGTCAGACGAGTGACCCACCACCTGGATCAAGAGGAGGCTGGTGCTCCGGCAATGATGCGACAGAACCCTGGCGTCAATCACAATAGCAAGGGTTGAGGGCGATTACTGTACAAACACGCCAGCGCTTGTCTCAGAAGAAGAAGCGCCGTCGAGATAAGAAGGTCGCAATGTTCCGAAAAGAAACAGCCACGCACAGCTTCATCTCTCAGAATCCGGAGGAGAAGCTCTTCCTCTGTCGGGACCCGGGAGGCTGCATCTTATATTGCTCTGGGGAGCGATGAGGGGTTCATTGAATCTCGTCCAGCATCACTCGAAAAAGGAGAAAGGGAGGCGACAGGTGACGGTTCAACCTTGGGGATCCAGACCTGCAATTGTTCGGAAGACATGGGTTGGCCCATTTATTACTTGAATATTTATTGTTGCAGATATTCAGAACAGGGGGACGCCTTGCACTTCCCCAACTCAGGCTTCCTTCCCGAACCCGGTTGGGCTGATCACGAATATTTCTTCCTGGTACTGTACCGTACAGTTACTTACTATTCGTTGGCATCAAAGCCTCTTTGGCCAGGTTCTTAGCTTCGCTTGTGAACCCTGGCCACTCACAACCTCTCAGCGACGCCATGGCTCGTCACTTTCGGAAGGAGTTTAATGTTAGAACAGAGAAGCGGGATGTGGTCCGCCACCACCAGGCCGACACGGCACACACATGGCCTACTGTAGCAACCTTGTCCTCATCAAACGGGAGCTCGCGCTTCGGCTCACCGAAGGCCTCGATGCCGTTCCGGAACGACAAGTGATGGATCATGGATGAGCTGTTGATAACTTGATACGGAAGCGTCTGCAACCAGCTTCTCAAACCTCCTGTCTCTTGGACGGTGTCACAGTTCATTAGGACACGAGGGTTCCACGGCGTCAGAGCGTGCGGCTGAGAAGAAAAACCTATGTGTTCGGTACCTGGGAGAGTGTCTTGGTCGTCAGCCTCCCTTGGGCCTCACTCATTTCAAAAAAGTTGAGACAAGGCCGCAAGGAGATTTTTTGGCCCCAAGTTCACGTTGCACAAACCCCCAAGACACTGCATACCGCTTGTTATAGCGGTGCCTTCTGTTGAGCCAACGTATCAGACCGGACATTTGAGCTTATGAGTTGTGCCTTGAATGCTTGGAAGATCTGCGGAGCAAAAGGAGAGGCAAAAATCCAGAGCAGGTTTCTGGATGGAGATATCCACTCTTTAAGAAGAGTGCCAACCAATCTTTGATATAAGGCCGCAAGTTCTAATATTGGCAAGTATGGGCGCCCCCTGGAGCGTGAGATTCGCGTATCGGGGGCCAGGTAGAAGAATCTTCCAAAGAGCAGGCGGATACGACTTGCTGGAGATTGTTTCTTTCACTGTCCAGGACATCCAAAACCCAGGATCCACGCGGCTGGAAAGACCTTGGCCGATTCACTGAAGGCCGAAAGAAGAACTGGGCTATTCTGTTCTGCAGGTTCTTTGGTTTCGTAGTTAATCACTGGCACCAGGCCCCGCACACGAACAACTGGCGTCCATGGAACACCACCCGCTGCGGGATCGTGGTCTGTGGATCCGCCCGGGTGCTGCTGTACTGTAGGTGCAGCCACGCTTTGTGACATATCATTCTTACAGCTGCTAGCCTGGCTTCAATGTTCAATTGCTCCAGTGGGGACTGCTCCCTCGCTCCCTCGCTCTAATCATCCCCTTCGCCATGCACCGTAACTCTGCAGGCAGGCCTGGTGGCCTGCAAGCAATGCAATGCCCACAATAGTGCCAAAAGGGCTGCATTGGGCGAATATCCCGTCTGCACAGAAGGCTGGATTTTCTCATTCGCAGATAAGGGTTAGAGCGACCCATGAACGCCCCCTTAGGCCCCCTTAGGCCCCCTCAGCCAAGCCAGGCCAAGCCTCGCAAGGCAGAGGGCAGAGAGCGGCGTCCCAGACTTCCAACCTTGGGCCAAGTTGGGTGAGGTCCCAACTTGCCCAAGTCCGAAGTCTCCAGACATAACAAACTAAGCCTTTTTGAGGGCCCACAACCCCTGCGCGGGCTGTATCTAGAAGTATTTATTTTCGCTCCCTCGTTCCGGATCCCCCATGCTGGGTCTTCCTGGGTATTGCTGGCAGAAGCCCCCTTTCCTCTTCGAGGCTTCAGCTGAGAAAAGCGCACGGTGAACAGCGGCTGCAACGGAGAAAAAAGTACCTGCTACCTTAAATCGCGCCTTCGTATCCTGCCCTTTTACTCCGCTCTCACCCTGACTGAACTGACTTCTCACCGTTTCCGTTTCTTGTCACAGCCAACACTTTTCTTATTCTCCTGCCACCACATCTTCTACCTCCCCCAACCCGCACTTTTAATAATCCCCAGCTTCCTCTTATTTGATCATTCGCCATCTATCTCTCCCTGCTCTCGTTGGTTCGAACTTCGCCAATCGACATCGATAGCACTACTATCAGTCAATCAAGCTATCAACGGATCCTCGCTTCAGGTAGGTAATCGATAGTCTGTTTCTATCCTCAAAAATTGGGACCTACCCCAGCTTAGTCCTAAGCTAAACAAATTGTCCGCAGTCAACTGTCAGCGTCTCCTACTACTGCTACTTGGTCTGTCCCGATAGACGGCCTCGAAAGATTTAGTATCGAGCTAGAAGCCATCCCAACATCCGCCACCAGCCAGAAGCTCTTGACGATTAAAGCCTCACACCCTCACCACCGGAACTGGTCCCGCTGCGTCACGCTGGAAGTCTGGTTCTTAAACCACCCTCACCCACCCGACTATCCTTCCCCAGAAACTTGTCCCAACAAACAAGATGTCGGTATTTTCAAAACTCATGATGTCGAGGAAGGCGGCCAAGGAGGCGAAGGATCACAAGATGATAGAGAAGCAGAAGGAGGAGGCCGCAGCGAAAATCCCCTATAAACATGTGCCCACACATGCAGCTGTCGATGCTTTGAGCGGTGCCCCCTCGACGTGGCAGGTTGAAGACAGATCTAAGATCAAGGCGCACCACCAGAGAAGGAGTCAGATGGTAATCAGCAGAACGGGAAGCTCTCTCTCAACAGTCTCATACATGAACGCCGCGGCCGGACCAAGTTCAGCTCCTGCTCTCCCACGAAACAGCAGTTACAGCAGCTACAACCCAACCTGGTTTGACCGAGGCGGAGATGTATACTACTCCAACGAACCGGCACATAAGCGAGCAAGGCCGTCGAGGGGCCACTCATACCATGACTCTGGAATTGGGCCCAGTCCGTTGGCAAGCAATTTGCAATCCGAAGGTACATCATCCAATAATTCTCTGCAACAGATGACAAATGGTACCTTTCAATCACAACTCGACCATCGACTGACTTCCTATGCAGAAGTTTCTCCTGTTGTCAGCTCTGGCAATAGTACCAACTCAAATTCATCCGACAATCTAGAGATTGCTGGCCCATCAAACCCCAAACGTGTTTCACAACGACCACAACCTATCGTTTATGCAGAAAAAGATATTTTTGATCGATTGCACACAAGTACCACCCGAAAGCTGGGCGAAGCTCCTCTCTATGACAGCCCTCCTGTTCATGTAAAAGCACATGTTGCAACTGTTGTCGCACAAGCGCCAAAGGCTAAGAAGCAAAGGTGGAGCCTGCTGGGGAAGAGGAATTCAGCTGCCATTGCGGCCTGATCCCGAGTACCCGGTGACGTACCATCACGAAATGGACGGCACGTTGCATGGAAATATTGGGGAACTGGACATACATCTTCTTCGCCGACCTCACTGCCGGACTGGGAGCGCGCACATATTTACGTTACCTTTGCATCATATGCATACAAAACTTTCGTGTGCGTCTAATGACACATCGAAACCCACGTCATTCTCATGACATTTCCGACGATCTCTAACTTTCCTTTGTCAAGGTTTGATTCAGCGCTCTTGGCTAGGAAGATGGTTTTTTAGCGATGCGATGTTTGTCTCCGCATTGGAGTTTTGTCTCGGGAAATCTTTTTGTCTCAAAAGACAACACGTTTGGTCTTACCGCCGCAATCCAATCTGGGGTATTTGGGGATGAGGAAAGCATGAACATGCAGCGAGAAGAATCGCATGGCATTGGAACATGGAGGATTGGGTTACTTCAACGCTTTCTTGATATTTTGCGTGGAGTTATTCTAGATTGGCTGGGCTGGACTACAGGAATTCAATTCTGCATCTTCGAGATAAGATGGAAAGTAGAATTGAATAATTGATGATTGCTTCGACAGAGAAGAGTTCTGGTACATATACGTTCTACGACATATGCATTGCATATCTATGGTTCCAAAAATATAAGGAAAATGAGCTCGTACCACAAACCGTCTTTTTTCAGCATGTGAAGACCCTAAGATGATGTATGGCGTTCCCCAGACTGCAAACTCCGTGCGCCTTCCAAGCCCCATGGATACGCTCCCGTACCAGCGCAGAGGTTCTGAGATCGACAGCGCATTAGGTATCTTCCACCGTCCCACCGTCCCACCGTCCCACCGTCCCCTCGTCAATGATCGAAGGTTTCATCGCGCTACGGGCCACGAGTTCTTAAGTCTTCCTGCCACGCACGCAGCAAAGCCTCCGTCACACCGCACGAGTGTTCACTTATTTGTGCGAGCTGAACACTACGGCTGCACCCGAGCAGCATCGATCGTTATCTCGTCTCATCTATCTCATCTCTAATTCGAGTGCACGGGAGTCTCCATGTCACGGTCACGGTCTCACTCACACTTTATCTGCATTCTGCACACTGCAGACCCGAAGTCCAACCTAAAATCCAGATAGGAAAATTGCTCGCACTCAATCCCACTTCCTCTCTCCCCTGAAAATTCCAAAGTTACCCCTCAAGGTTCAAGAAACGTAACGTTAAACCTGACATCCCACCGTCCTATCCTGTACGTCAGGCATCAGTTGCTGCAAATCGCACCACCTTGCTGTCTCCACTGCATAGGCGATACGAACAAGATCTTGATGCCCACCCAGCTCAGCTCAGCTCAGCTCAGCCTATCGACTGTACTATGCTAACTTGCTAAGCAAGCGGGGGGATAAAGAGGAACTCATAGCTACCCCGCCCCATTGGACCTACTGTACGTACTTCCTCCACCACATATCTGCTCTCACCCATCGGAACAAACCCAGCCATTCAGCCCCACCTCCGAACGCAAAACAGGACAGCAAAACCCCTCTTGATCCGGATCTCGTGTCTTGTCTCGGGCTTTTCGGAAACGCGTGGGAGGCGATGCGCGGGATGTAGCAATTTATTTTCTGAAAATGGAACAAGGAGCGTCAACGTCACGCAGGCGAAGTATTGATTCGGGGGTCTGCCTTCTGCCACAGGTGATTTTGAGAGGAGAGGACAAGCGAGGTGAGTGGGGAACGGAACGAACGGGCTGATCAGTCGGCGCTTGTGTAGGTATTGGGGAGGTTCTTTTACTTTGAAGCGCCTTGGCGGCTTCCTGTCAGACGTGAAATTGAAGAATAGTAGTTCGTATTGATTTGGCAGGTGGGTTCTCTTCAGGAAGGCTGAGGGCTAGGCCTTTCGCGGGGTCTGTAGCTATGCATTGCTAAGGAACCTCCAACCGGGATCAGATTTGTGGCAGGTTCTGGCGGGGTAGGTAAGTTCCGTGAGTCAA
>Ga0302325_10026148_pt1 | contig 12126 bp, 13 predicted proteins | sample Palsa_T0_2_FD_201948 | JGI IMG/M metagenome (GOLD analysis project Ga0302325, IMG submission 201948) | Peat permafrost microbial communities from Stordalen Mire near Abisko, Sweden - Palsa_T0_2 | ecosystem: Environmental > Terrestrial > Soil > Palsa > Peat permafrost | place: Sweden: Abisko...
CCACCCCCATATACCCATCTACCGGCAGCAATAACAGATCGACCAGTCCCATCTCTGCCAACTGCAGCACCACAAATAACGCTGGGTCCCGTACTCAATAATACGGACACCGACTTCAATAGCACTGACCTCTTCACGGACGACGACGAATTACCTCTGACGGGTCCACAGATAGGCGGTATAGTTGGAGGTGTTATGGCAGGCTTGGTGTTAATAACATGTATCTTAGCATATGTGTACTTGAGAGTACATCGACAACAGCATCCACGGACATTACTGCGGGACCCGGCGCCGGGGGAGTTGATGACTGGGGGGCAGGTATATAGTCGGAGGATGTATAAATATAAGGAAGAGGGGAAACATCATTCAAGAGAGAGTGTTTATGAACTATCTTCGGTGGCTTCAAGGGATGATGTATCGCAATCGGGAGCCACATTGAGGTATGAATGATTTCTGGGCTGGAGTTTGGTGTTTTCAGAAGTTCTACACCATTTGCACGAGAGAAGAAAGACAGAGACAGAGACTTCAAAGTCCAGAAATAGTAGTCTAACGGTTCATGAATCCTTATACATAGTTCAGTCCTTGCAATCGATATTTTTGACCATCATACTCGGCAGGATCCTTGGAACAAGAAATAAAATAATACATTATTCCGAATATGGACAAAAAATCTGAAAAGTTTTCCCCTTCCACCTTCCTTTAATGTTAGGGAGCCCCATTTGCGATATTCCCAAAGAACAGCACTATACTTGTCACAACAAGCATATACACGTGGTTTTCGCGATCGCTGTCGCCGGCGCAAGCGCCGTCAAACCCCGATCTCACTGAAGAAGAGGTGAGCGATCAGGAACTCAAATATTGTCCTACGAACGACATGCTAGCGGATATCATGACCATGGCGTTGGCCAGGGACAAACATGCAGCAATGCGCTGGTTGATTGGGATGGGAAACACTACACCATCTTCATATGAGGTCAATCTCTGGCTTTTCCTTTCCTAATCCGGATTTGACCTCAAATGAAGACGGCGTAGTGTTTCCCATCTCAATCAACCTGCAGTGCATTGTGGCATGTTTGTCCCTGGCCAACGCCTTGGGTCATGATATCCTCTAGCATGTCGTTCGTAGGACAATATTAGAGCTTGATCGTTCCGTTTTCGATGCTTTTGCGCACAAATTGGAGCCGTACGTCGAGGTGCTTTGTCCTGGCGTGATGAATAGGATTCTCTGCGAGTGCAATAGTGCCTTGGTTGTCGACATTGATGATCTTTGGTGCATATTTCGCCATACCAAGGTCCTTGAGGAGGTTCTGGAGCCAGATAGCTTCCTTCGTCGCTTGCGTGAGAGCTGCATGCTCCGCTTCAGCTGTTGATAGCGCAATTGTCGATTGTTTCTTGGCTTGCCACGAAATCGGTGATCCTGCGAGAATGAAGATGTATCCTGAAATCGACTTCCAATCTTCGCCAGCCGCGAAGTCCGCGTCTCAATAGCTCTGGATAACCTCTGTGACACCGCCGTTGTCTTTGAGGTCAAATCCGGATTAGGAAAGGGAAAGCCGGAGACTGACGAGTGGGAGTGTGGAAATACGCCACTCTCGGCTAGGACAATGGCGCCACCGGATGAGGAAGAATGAATCTCCTTGACCGGAACGGAGTGGAGGGAGAGGATTGAGAGGCATCAATTACGTAAACTTGTAACAGTCCGACCTGTCCGGCACACTGACTTGGATGACTTAATCAGCCAATCAGGTCAAGGAGACCGGACGCACACAGCGGACGCCTATGATGATGCGACGCACTGTATTGATATAATGGAGATGATTACACGCATTGTTAAAAGGACGATGCAGGACATTGTGATATTTGAAGAAATGGTGCGCGATCAAGAACTTGTTGAATTCAAATGCGAGACTAATCCATAGCTATATGGACGAGAAGGAAAGAATAATGCGCGTCTCACTATAATGCGCACCTCAGAATAAAGTGCGCTTGGCGATAATGTCCGCATAGCGCATCTCACTCAGCCGGGAATGGCGTAATTCCACAATATTGTTTCCTTTAGTCTTAAAATAGTGATCGCGATGGATTGGCCATCGATTGAAATCGAGAAGAAAGTTCCTGATCGCGCACCTTTTCTTCACTCACACCACTCAACCGCCTTATTCTCACATCCTGTTGACGATCACCACAAGTACGCACTGCTCGAGGCGGAAGCCATTTGTCCTTCAATTACTCCCGCGTACACTTGATTTAATACAACCCCCGCAATGCCATATCTGTCGCAATTTGATCGACGATCGCCAAATACGTCATCGGCCGGAAACACTGACCGCGTCGTTCGACTACCTCATCACAAAGGACATGTCTTCCAAAGAAGCCTCTCGATCCGACCTCCTGCGCTCCAAGGCCACAGCTTTCTGCCAGGCCTTCCTCGAGAACCTTCCACCCGACGATATGCTCAATAAATTCTTCACTTCCTCCCCCCGGATTCACGAACACGGTCCCTCCTGGGCGACTTCACGGCTCCCCTTCCTTGGACAAACGTTCGTCGGCCGCACAGAATGTGAGAGCTACTTTAAGTTGTTATCTTCTACTCTGAAATTCCATCCAAATGAAAAGACGTTCCCGCCTGCTGGGGAGTTTATCGTGGATACTGAAACGCGAATTCGGGGATTGGGTGCAGACTTGGAGGGAAGGGGGGCTGTGAGTGTAGTTGCGCATGCGATGTTCGAGAGCGTGACGACGGGGAAACGGTGGGAGGAAGATTTTATTTATCGGTTGAGTGGATTTGATCAAGAAGGGAAAATTGGATGCTGGGAAATCTGGGCGGATCCCCTAAGTGCATGGGAAGCTATGTGTGAGTAACTTCGCCGGCACCCAGTCAACCAACTCCACAATATTCCATAAACCTCTATTTACAGTCCATTGCATGCAAACCTACAAAGTTTATAGCGATGTCTAATTTATCCACATGGTACATTACTAAGCAACATAATCATAAACATCCCTCGTCCCCTCCTCGCGGCCCATATATTCCTTTTCAATCAACTTATCGATGTTCTTCTTGATATCCGCGACATCGAGCGTCCCGCGATTCCTAGTCTGCTCAATCACCTGCGCCACCAACTCTGCATGCCGAATCTTCTTGCGGGCCTTCATGATGCGCACGATCGTGGCCTGGACCTCGAATTGGCGGTCGCGTTTAACGGACTCGTGGGTATCGGATTGTTCCTGCGGCGTCTCCTTGAGCTGGATTTGGTTTATTTTGAGGCGGAAGAGCGGGGATGTGAAGGCTGTGTTGAGGGTGAATGTGTCGGTTGGGAGGATGGATTTGGATTTGGTGGATTTGAGGAGGACGCGGGATTTTCCTAGGGACAGGGATTGGAGGGTTCGTTCGAGTTCTGCTTCTTCTAGAGAGATTGGTGGTAAGTATTGGTAAAAGGAGGGCAGGAGGGAAGGGGGGTACCGAGGTTGGTGGCCTGTTTGAGGAATGAGTAGGATAAGTTATCTCCCGAATTAAATAATAGCAACACAACTCCCTGAAATAAACTCACACTCAACTCTTTCTTTCCCTACCCCGAATTAGCCTACTCTTCCGCAACCAAAAAATGGGCCAAAAACAAACACCTCTGCGATGAAGATTCTTTGGTTTCAAGGAACCGTCTTTTCGGAGTGTGTCCTTGCAGATTTAGGGAGCGTACCTTGGGAAAATCAGCACTTAGAATGCAGTGCCCTAGAGCATGTCTCCACATCAATTTCCTCCCACTTTGTTTCTTCAACCAAAATTCCTTGAAACATTCCAAGGCCTGGACCATCCCCTCCGGCAAAATGACCTACATATCAGCATCGTGCACAAGACAAATAGAAAGGAATAGAGCCGTCGAGTACGGCGGACATAGTATCGATAGGGACAAAGGGGGATATTGCCACAAAGGAACGGGGGAGGGTGGGTAGTCTCTGGCAGGGGGTAAGGGGCGGACCTGTTTGTCGGGGTATGTGGGCCACCATGATTGAGAGAGGACGTTGACGTGGAGACCTTTTTCGAGGGTAGTGGCGTGTCTTTGGTCTTTGAATGATTTTATAAAGTCTTGAGAGATGTCGATATCTTTGAACATTCCTTCTAGTTTCTGAGTGAATTGAGCACCACATTCTATTATCAGCTTGAGAGCAGGAAAATACAATCCCCCACAACACGCCAGAAGTAATCGCGCGGAGAGATGAAAGATCGGATAAAGAGGGATCCATACCATTTTTCAGCTTTGCCAACATCGACCTCTCTGCATCCGCCGAAGCACTCTTCCCCAACAACAACCGCTTCGCCAAATCCTTCTTATAAAACGCCTCAAAAACATCCTTCCCATGCACAAACCGGAACAAAATCAACACCCGGTCCATCTCCTCCTCGAGCGTCGCATCCGTCGTCAACCCCTTATCCCCCTTGCGCAGCAGATTGTCAAGGTACTTGGCTATGTACTCTGCGGGCTTGTCACGGCGGCGGTTGATGAAGAATTCAAAGGACTCGCGCAGGGATTGCGAGAAGAGGTCGTTGGAGGAGAAGGAGGTGGTTAGGATTGTGTCGAGGTGGTGCTTGAATTGGAGGAGGGAGGGGATCATTTCTTCGTCGCGGTCTTGGTGTAGGACCATTTCTACTCCGACGACCTATGTATATACGTCAGCATGGGGGATTGCGAGTGGGGACGGGAACGGAGATGGGGAGGGAGACTTTGACGTAGTTTGCCCATGCCACGCGCATGATTTCGATATCATCGACGAGGTTAAGAAGTTGATACAACGTCCTCAGTGAATCCGTATCATTCTCCTTGACAAGAGAAGTAAATCCCTTCTTGAGAATTTCCTCTGAGATCCGCCCAATGAGTTCATACTGAACAACAGTCATGATTTCCTTCTTCGATCCCCGTTCAAAGAAACGATCGCACCGCTGATCTTCTTGACGCAGACGCGAGTCAACGTGCGCTATGTATTCGGCGGGGGACATCGTGGCAGAGAGATTATCTGCTTCGAGGTGGTAGTATTCTTGAGTTGATTGGACGAGACGGTGGGCGAAAGTAGGGAAGTAGAGGTCTAGTGTTGAGAGGATAGAGAGGGACGAAATAAGGAGATGAGATGAGATTGGTTCGCCGGCGCTATTGGGTTAGAGATTTGGAACGAGGGGGATACCGATCGCGGGATATGATTGTGAGGAGACCGGTGATGAAGGCGTCTAATGTAGGTTCGTGACAAAGAATGCTATCGCGAAAGAATCCGTATCCCATATCCCTATTGTGAACACAGCATCCAAGTCGCATACGTTATAGATAACAATTTTGGATTCGTCATAATATGCGCTCTGTCCAAGTAATAGAAAATACTCCGGATAAGTCCCTATCATCAGACTCCCTCCTCCAGGGAATGAAACCAGTTGCGAAGTCCATTTGGCCCAAGAACTCTCAATACATTCCGCCGCTCTGAGGCCACCATCACCCCCAATCCCAATAGAACCCATAATCCCCCGCTCAACATTCCTCTTCAGCGTCTCGGCCACAAAGCTACGACAACTCTCCCGCAACATGGCATATAACTCGCCTCCCTTTTTCTCACGGACAAGGTTCTCTACACCGCGATAGAGTTCTTCGAGACTGTCTGCGAGATTGCCCTCGGTAAGGATTGTTGTGACCGCCCTTTGCAGCTTGCATGTCGTCTGTTGGAAGTATGCGGCGGGCACAGAGTCGGGCGTTGTCTTGAGGTTTCTGATGGTGATTTTGCGTGTTTGGGGACGCAGGGGCGTTGTGGGCGTTGTTTTGGGGGAGGCGGTGAGGTCAATGATGGGAGAGGAACGTGTTGGCAGGGGAGACGACGGGAGACGCGACATTGGATGGCAAATGTAGTGCGGTGGTGGTGATGCGTGCAAGGAAAGTCCAGTCCGTCCGGTAGGATGTTGCGGATCGGGGATGAATGACGATCACCGTCCCGCCGCCTTTAAAAACGCCTCCGAATAAATAGGGAGTCCCATCACCATCTCATCTCAAAACACGACTTCTGAGTGACGAGAGCAAGGAGAGTCAATGGATCGCCACAATCTATTTATACATAGTCCCATACTATGAAGAACGTCATGTCAGTTATGCATACTTCACGACACACACTTCCCCACCTCGCTCCGTTCCATCCACCTTGCTACACCACAATATTACTCCTATGCAGAACCATAAAGTCCAAAAAGCCAAACGCAGAAAGTCCAAACAACATGATGATACATACGAACACCACCCACCCAAACGAAAGCCGTTGTAGCCATTAATACTGTATCTCTCTATATGTTGCCGCTCAATCAAATGAAAGTAACGTAACCGGCACGCTCCTCGAACACACGCTGAAAACGCAGAAAGGTAGTAATTAACACGTGCTAAAATGTTGACCAGCTCCAGTCCCGAGGGACACTTGCTGCGGCAACTCCATCGAAGGCTGTTTGTTGTCAGCTCGTGCGTTTGAAGCGGTCATACCTGATTCTTCGGTTTGCGAGCCTCTGCGGATGAGGACGCCTACCCGTTCGCCACCAAGACAGTCGGAGCGGACGCTATTTTGGCGATTGCGTTTCCGCATGAGCCATTCCTGGTACTTGCCGTAACACTGCGGACAGCCCCTTACTAAGGGGAAGGATGTGTTTTCCGTGAACTGCAGGGTGTTTGGGTGCAATCGGAGAGATGTCGGGGAATGGGGATCGCAGAATATCTCGCCACACTTGCGGCAGTGATGTCTTCGGGTGAACAAGTTGAATCTGATATGACAGGAGGGCAAGGTGCATTCATTCGCTGCAGCATCGGGCTAATATTAGCACGGCGGAAAATGCGGAGCAACCTTCCAGTGATCGCGTTTGACCGAGGGAACCTGTTGCAGGGAGAACGAACTTCGCCGAGGAAAGGGCTGAGGAGGAGCCGGGTGGTCGGCGCTTCTTAGCGCGGCGGGTCTGTAGAGCGGCGCAGTGGGTTTGTTTGATGGGTGAAATTGTGTAAAGGTCGTAGGGAATTCATACGAGGATGAAGAGCTCGAGGTCTTTGTCGGGGATGATCCGGTGGAGTTCGTGTTGATCCGCTGTGGCGATGAGGGACTCGATAACGTTTCCTGGCTGGATCGATTGGAAGGAGGGACATTCACGCCAGCGCCAGCGGAAACCGTCGTGGTCGTCTCCTGGGGAAAGGTCGCCGTTGGAGCGACGGGGAATCTCATTCTTGGAGACAAGTTCGGGGTGGCCATCGTCGGGTGCGCAGGACGCTGCTGCCGAGCCGACAACTCGGCCATGACATCCATGTCTCTTCACGCTGCCCGCTTCTCTTCAGGTGCGCTGCCCCGAGTACGTCGCCAGGACAATGGTGGTGGGTTCAAAGGGCTGGCGTCCGGCTGGACTTTCGCGGGCTGGCTGGCCTTCTTCGGACGATGGTGGATGATTTGATTGATTGATGGCTTTTGGGTGGCAGTGCGTGCAGCCAACAGCGGGCGTTATTTTTTGTGTGGGCACAAACTTCGGGTGTTTCCCAAAACAGGTTAATAGACGTCGCCTGATTGGTCGGGCGCGCTGTGGAATATTGAAATCGGACCCGCTCGGTTGGATTCCTTACATAAGTATCTCTTATCTTTTACACCTGGAAACTTTGGGACTGCGGAAATTGAAATGGAAGGGCTTGTGATTGGCAGGGTAACCACGCCGCCCACATTGACTGTCGCCGAGAATGTCCTTCCCACGGAGAAATCCTCCTGGCTCGTACGAACCCAAGCTGAGGCAGCGAAGTGGTCTGGGGACGCGGTCTCGAGCACAGCAGCAAGTGCTAGATTTATGGATTTATCGTGCTGAGCGGACCGATCAAGCAGGCGGTTAGCGTCGGGCCGGATACCCGGGCCCCGAGGTGGGGAAAAGCAAATGCAACGCCGGCCCGTCATGATCTGCATCGCTTAGCGCGATCATCGTCGGTAATTTACACCTCGCATCTGTCAGACATCATTTGACATGCAATCACTCGACCAATTTTTTAAGGCAGTACGCTGTACGCGCCTTCATATCTTTGCACACTGACAGCTCGACGTCGTTGCTTCAAGATGCGTTCTATATGGGCGATGGCAAACGGCAACACTGCAATTGGTTTGACTGGAAGTTCTGTTGTACGGCATGTTTTGATCTCAAGGGTTCCGGTTGAAGTTGGATACGACCACTTGTGTCTGAACACAACTGATTGGCGTCGCAATGCTCCCTTCCACGTTACAGAGAGTCCCAACCTTCGTGCAACAACAGTTTTCACCGTTCCAACGACGCCATCCTCGATATCACACAGATATAGCCAGATAGTAACGCAATGCGTCGCCTCCGTCACCTCGGGATAACACCCTCAGATCTGAGTCCCCACAAATTTCGATCCCCCCACACTCATCACGAATAGGTCCCCTGAAATCCCACAATTCACTCCCCCCAAAAACTAATATTCCTACATAAAGTCCGACCAAAAGCCAGCCAGGTATCCAAAATCCCCTCCCAAATCCTCCTTTTCATACCTAATCCTCCTTTCCATACCTAATCCTTCTTTTTATACATAATAAAATCAATCATCATCGTATCAAGACTCTTATCCGCCTTGATCCCCTCGCCAGTGATCCCCTCGCACCCGCTCTGCGCACAAATCTCGCCCACGTCGCCGACATCCTTGGCACTCGAACTCTCGTTCAACTTGCCACTGTCGATCATCATGAAGATTGCCCGCAGGAGTTGGCCCACGGGCAGAATTTGGCGGTTTGCGCCGCAGACGGCGCGCGCGTCTTTGACTTCGTTGAAATACTTTGCGAGGAACCTAGAAAAACGTATGAGTACAGTTGTGCAACACGGGCAAGAAGCCAACGAGCGGGGGGAGGGGGGTGGGCGGAGGAGGGTTTGGGCGGGGGTTGAGGGAGGGAAGGGGGGTACCAAAATGCTATTGCGGACTTTTGATATAATGCCGGTTTTGACGAGGGATAATGTAACAGCGTTGCATTCCAAGCAGCCCTCCACTTATGCAACGCAAACGCAACCTCCTCATTCCGTTTCCTAAACACAATACTCCGAATCTGCGAATTATCCCCAATCGACGACTCATATTGCTGTTGTATCCAAACATGAATATGCAGACCTGTCATCAGTCTCCGCCAAAAGCCCGGGAACCCAAACCACGTTGCGGAAACCAAAGTGCGGAAACAAAGTGCGGGGTTATGGGGTGCGGGGAGGGGGTACCGTGAAGCAGACAAAAGTTCCCCAGCACACTGAGATTCGGTGGCGGCACAGGGATATCCGGGGAAATCAACATGGACATCAAGAGCGGGAATTCCGATTCATTGACGGGCATTTTATCTCGCATTTGGAGCCATTCGGAGGCTGTGCTGGCGCACCAGATGTCTTCGTGGCATTGGATGCGGTGGCGGATTTCGTAGACGGGGATGGAGGGCCGGTCGCCGAAGTACATTACCAGGCCGCAGTCCATGATCCACATGAAGAAGGCGAGGCTGTTGTCAGCAAGGCAAAACAACAGCAAACCCAGAGCAGCAATAAGCAGCAATAATACCTAGGCTCACAAGGGGGGGAGGAGGGGGGTTAAGGGAGGCGGGGTACCGCTTTTTGGATTCTGCGGCGATCCAGGTTTGCCAGTCGTTTGAGTGTTCTGATATCCGGTCTCCGTCAAATAGTTTCCATTCTTTGGCGGTGTTGATTAATTTGGAGAAGTTATAGGATGGATGTTCTCCTGCTTCGCGGAGGGAGAATATGTGAAATATGGATAACAGAAATAACGCTTGGAGCGTCTGAACGGTCCTTGGTGCTCCGGGTGTTAGATCCTATTATCAGTCCATGAACACACATCAACACCAAACGAGAAGCGACAGGGAAATAAACCCCAACTCAACAAGACAACGAGTGGAAACCCGGAAGGGAACCCGGAACTTGAAGGGGGAGGAAGAATATCCGGTTGCAACGGGTTTCGGGGAGTTACCGTTGCCTGTGACCAGACATACGCCTCAGCATGACTCCACAAACTATTAATAACCTCATCCTTATCCTCCTCCCCACAATGCAGCGCGCCGACAAGCAACATAGCAAAATACAACCCACTCGGTATCCGTCCAATCTCAAATGTCGGGAGATGCAAGAACGGACTATGCGGATGAAATCTTCGAAAATACGCATGAAAGAAGACTTTTGCGTTCCGTGCCCCCAGCGCGCCTAATTGACATGGTGTCGCGCCGTTCGCTTTGAGGTAGTCGAGGATCTCCAGACGACGGGATTCAAAGGGGTCGAGTTGGTGTAGGGAGAAGCCATCGAAGGCCCAGTCTAGGTTTGTCTCGTCGATGACGGAGAGGGGGGAGATGGGGAGTTGTTGCAGCATGCCGGGGAAGCCGCCTACCCATGGGTCGAAGTCGAGGGAGGGTTCCGGGAGGGAGTGTGAGGGATTTGGGTTCAGGGAGTTTGTTGTGGCTGATGGCGCGGTAGTCATATCCTGTAGGGTGGAGTAGAAGAAATTCCAATCGAGGGAGTCAAAGTTAGGCACCATACTATTAAACACATCCTTCGACTGATCCGCCGCGTCTTGTTGCACGGGATCAAAACCCGTCCCCTGAACAGGTCGTAAAAAGCTATTCAGATTGTACTTCGGCGTCCCTTCGTCCACAGGGCCAGGCGACTTGGCATCCGCGGTGGTATTATACGTCGCCGTCGTCGTCGAAGTCGTCGGTGACTGACTGGAGGAATCACGCTGACCCTGTTGCTCGGCACTGCTGCTGCTAGTGGGGTCCAGGCCGGGTTGATGTGAGGGATGATTCCGGGAGGAGCTGAGGGTACAGGTCTGGGAGGCTTGTTGACAGCGTTCGCAGGGGATGCCGCCTGAGCAGCGGGCTTTGAAGCGTTTGCATCTGTCGCAGGCGCGGCGGGTTTCGATTTTGGGGAGGGAGGATTGCGCGCGGGCGGCTTCGCAGCAGCCGTAGTGGCGGTATAATACGTCCCTAGAATCAGAGAGTCCAAGTACCTCCCAAGCAGCCAAAACATAACAAGTTCAAGGGAAACAAACGATCGCTCGACATGGATGTCGACATCCCCCAACCCAACAACAAACACAAACAAAACAGAAATCGTCGTTGGTCGCCAACCATTCCACACAAACAAAATACAGCTATCAAGGAATACACTCCTCAACGATGAGGGGATCATACTTCCTCGCAAACCGTTTCTGACAAAATTTACACTGAAAAGGCTTAACATTCGCATGCGCAGAAGCATGTCTACGCAAATGCTCTCCCCTCCCAAACTTGCGCCCACACACCGAACACACATAAGGCTTCGTAGCGCCGTCCTCGGACATTGTGACAATTGGCCGGTCGACCCGGAGAGCGGGTTTGACGTTGAGTGTTGATTGTGGCTGTTTCTCCGGTTTGCTTGGGGACGGGCATCCGAGGGAGCGAAGGTGGGGCTGTCGGGGCGGACGGAGAGCGGTCCGTTGCTAGGGAGGGTGATTTGATCTCAGCTCATGCTGGGATCCGGAGGAAGGAAGATGGGTCGGATGGGAGAAGGTATGGCATCTGAGGGTGGGCTAGTAAGCGACATGATAGTGTGAGGCTGGTCTGAGAGTGTTTTGGATTAAATAAACAGTGCCTTCAAAATCACTTAAGGAGTAAATGAATAGCACGCCTCAGAGAGGGCATCAAGCGCACGAAAATGATCGACACAGGAGGGATTTCCGAGTCTCCGACCCCGCAAGCAGGCACCGCACATCGCCCCGCAACTCCGCAACTCCATCAACCTTAAAACCCCCCCAACGCATCAACAATGTACCATCTCCCTAACGCGCAAACTCCCAATTCTCCTTCAACAACATACAATGTCCGATAAAAAACTCCTCAATATCCTTGTGATTGGTCCGACGGGACATGGTGGATCGTACCTTGTGCTCGAGTTGTGCGGAAGGGGTCATCATGTCACTGGCCTGAGTCGGAGACCAGAGACGATAGGCACGCATCCTAAGTATACGCCTAAACCGTTTGATGTGGTCAATTGTTCTTTTACGGAATTACACCAAACTCTCTCGGGATATGACGTTGTCATAAAGTACAGATTCCCCCCCACCCACCCAC
>Ga0302325_10026153_pt1 | contig 12125 bp, 11 predicted proteins | sample Palsa_T0_2_FD_201948 | JGI IMG/M metagenome (GOLD analysis project Ga0302325, IMG submission 201948) | Peat permafrost microbial communities from Stordalen Mire near Abisko, Sweden - Palsa_T0_2 | ecosystem: Environmental > Terrestrial > Soil > Palsa > Peat permafrost | place: Sweden: Abisko...
GATGGTGGAGGCGGCCGCCGGGACGGTCCTCCTGGCGCGCCCGGGTGAGCCGTCGCCCCGGGTGTCGTGGGAGGAGATCGCCGGCGCCGGCGCCGAGGTGGTGATGGTCGCCCCCTGCGGCTACGGCCTGGCCGAGGCGCGCGCCGAAGCCCTGACGCTTCTCGACCGGCCCGAGCTCGCCTCGGTCCCCGAGGTGTGGGCCCTCGACGGCAGCGCCTACTTCTCCCGGCCCGGTCCCCGGGTGGTGGACGGGGTGGAGCTCCTGGCCTCGGTCCTGCATCCCGGTCTCGTCCCCGCCCCGCCCGCCGGTCGGGCCGCCCGGCTGCGCTGAGTCCGGGGCCGGCCCCGCCGGGGTTCAGGGGGCCGGGGTTCAGAGGGCCGGGGTTCAGAGGGCCGGGGTTCAGAGGGCCGGGGTTCAGAGGGCCGGGGTTCAGAGGGCCGGGGTTCCGAGGATGGTGAAACCCGACGCATCCTCCACCGGCTCGTCGGTGACGGTGACACCGGTGACCCGGGCCATCGGCGGACCGGCGTCGCACCAGGCGACCAAGGCCTCGACGGCAGGGCCGGGGCCTTCGAAGGCGGCCTCCACCCGGTCGTCGGCCAGATTCCTGACCCAGCCGGCAAGGCCGGCCCGCACGGCCCGGTCCCGGCACGAGACCCGGAAGCCCACGGCCTGGACGCGGCCGGCGACCACCACCCGGCGCCGGATGGTCGACACCGGCACGTCAGCGACGGGTGGGCACGGGCGACGCCGGGAGGGAGTCCATCAGGCAGGGGTCGGAGGGGTCGTCGGTGCAGCGCTCGCACTCGAGCTCCAACGTGCTGTGGGCGATGGTGAAGGGCCCTGCCACGGCCTCCTTCACCCGGTCCCCGATGGCCTGCGCCTCCTCCAGGGAGGGATGGCCGGTCACCACGACATGGGCCGAGAGGGCCCGGACCTCGCTCGACAGGCTCCAGACATGGAGGTCGTGGACCTCGGCCACCCCGGGGATGGTGACCATGGCACCGGTGAGGGCGGCCAGGTCGACATCGGCGGGGGCCGACTCGAGCAGGACGTCCAGGCTGGCCCGCAGGAGCCGGTAGGCCTCGACGATGATGAGGGTCCCCACCGCCAGCGAGGCCGCCGGGTCGGCCCACCGGAGATGGCTGTCCACCAGGATGAGGGCTCCGGCCGCCGCCACCACCAGGGAGGCCGCCGCGTCGGCCGTCATGTGGAGCACGGCGCTCCTGATGTTCAAGTCGCCCCCGCCCCGCTCGCGCAGCACCAGGGCGGCGGCGGCGTTGACCACGAAGGCACCGAGGGCCACGCCCACCACGATCCCGCCTTGGACGGCCGAGGGGTGCAGGAGGCGCTCGATGCCGACGACCACGATGGCCACGGTCACCGCGGCGATGATGGCGGCGTTGCCCAGGGCGGCCAGGATGGTGCCCCGGTGGTAGCCGAAGGAGTGCTCGGGGTTGCGAGGCCGCAGGGCCCAGCGCACGGCCACCAGGGACATGGTGAGACCGGCCACGTCGGTGATGTTGTGGCCGGCGTCGGCCAGGAGCCCGGCCGAGTGGGCCACCAGGCCGGCCGCCACCTGGCCGGCGGCCAGGGCCACGTTCAGGCCGAGGATGATGGCCAGACGCCGTGTTCGGCTGCTTTCTCGGCCCATGGTCTCGGTACCCGCTCCTCGCATCGGTCCTGGTCACAGCCTACTGGGGCCGCCCGCCCCCGATCCGGCGCGCCGGACCGGCCCGGAGCCGGCCGGGGCGGGGCTCAGAAGGGGCCGAACCAGCCCCGGTCGGCCTGGCCGCTGCGGTAGCACGAGCCCAGGTGGTCGAACCAGGCCACCGAGTCTCCGAGGCCGCCCGGCCGGAACGCCTCCAGCCACAGCCGGCGGTGCTCGGAGACGACGGCGTCGAGTTCGCCGGCCAGGGTCCGGCGGTCGGCCGCCGGCACCGAGGCCAGGCTCCCGTCGCCGGCCAGGCGGAGACGGGCGTCGTGGGCCGAGAGGCGCAGGAGCGAGACGGTGGCCCGGACCTGGTCGAGAAGAGAGGCGGCGTCGGGGCGACGGGGCCGGGCCCGGCCGATCAGGGCCAGGGCGTCGTCGAGGGCGGTCTCCACCGCGTCGAGGTCTTCGGGGCTCAACCCGGCTGTGGCCCCCCGCCCGACGCGCCACTGGGGCAGCAGGAGGGGGAAGACGAGGGCCGACATGTTCGGTACCTGGGGCGTCACCAGCCGGGGGACGCGTCCGAGGCCGACGACGGCGGCGCCGAGGGCGCCGGCGGGGTCGTCGAAGGCATGGACGTCGAGGACGGTGGCCAGGGCGTCGAGGTCGAGGGCCCGGTGGGAGGCGGCACACCAGCTGAAGGCGGCGGCCACCGCCAACCCCGGTTCGCTCACGATGGGCTGCTGGTGATGTCCCATGTCGCCCCAGTCGGTGGTGAGGATGCCGGCCGCCCCGTGGTCGAGCCCGGCCCCGGCCGCCGCCGCGATGTTGCCGAGCATGTTCTCGACCCGACCGGAGATAGACAGCCAGCTCGAAGTGCCCGGGCATAGCCAGAAGGGGACCCCGGCCCCGGCCAGGGCGGCGGCCCGGTCGTCGAAGGGGTGGTTGTCCTCGTAGCCCCACTCGCACACCGTGACGCCGTCGCCGATCCCGGCCAGGAGGGCGGGATCGGCGGCCAGGACGTCGCCCCAGACGAGGGCCTCGTGGCTCGCCATCACCGGCAGGGCCACCAGGCGACGGAGCCAGTCCACCCACTCGGGCCGGCGTTCGGGGGCCAGCTCCCAGGGCTCGTCCAGGCCGATGTGGACGCGGCGGCTGCCCACCACGGGGACGAGCTGTCCGAGGAGATCGGTGACGAGGGCGAAGGCGTCGGAGTTGGCGGGGTCGAGGGTCATGGGGGATCGCCGGATCCCCCCGATCCACTCGAATCCGTCAGGGGCGATGGCCAGGGGCCGGTAGCGCTCGTGGACGAGCCACCGGTCGAAGTGGCCCAGGGTGTTCTGGTTGGCCACCAGCTCGATGCCCCGGCCGGCACAGTGGGCGCCGATGGCTTCGATGTCGGCGGCGCTGTAGGGGCTGGCCTGGCGCCAGACGTCCTCGTGGCCGGCGTAGGCGAAGGTGTGCTCGGTGTAGAGCTGGAGCTGGTTGAGCTTCCAGCCGGCCAGCCGGTCGACGAGGGCGAACAGCGCCGGGAGCGTGGGGACCCGGTCACGGGCGATGTCGAGCATGACGCCCCGGACGGCGAAGTCGGGCCAGTCGTCGATCCGGCAGCCGGGCAGGGTGGGCTCCCCCGAAGGGCCCGGGGCCCCGGCGGCGTGGCGGAGCTGGGCCAGGGTGGCCCGGCCGTGGCGGGCCCCGGCGTCGTCGGCGGCGACGAGGGAGGTCCCCCCTGCCCCGATCTCCAGGCGGTAGCCCTCGGCCGGCAGGGACCGGTCACGGGTCTCGGCCACCGGGGCGTTGGGGACCCGGGCGCCGGAGGGGTCGAGCTCGATGACGCGGGGCCGGGGGAGAAGGACGGGTTCGACCCCCGGCAGCGGGACGGCGCCGGTCAGAGGCCCGGCCCCCAGGGTCCTTCGGCCCGCAGGCCCTGGCCCACCATCTCGGCCAGCTCCATCCGGACCACGGGCAGGTCGTCGGCGTGGGTGACCCCGATGCAGCGCCCCGTCCCCGGCAGCACCCGGACCCGGCTGCCGGGGCCGTCGGCCCGTCGGGCCATGTCCCCCACCACCTCGGGCAGCAGGACCTCGGTGTCCGACGTCGGGGGCCCGGCCACCACCGCCCCGTCCGGTCCGAGGCCGGGATGGACGGCGTGCAGGGCGGCCTCGAGGACGGGCCAGATGGCGGGGTTGAACCCCCAGAGGTTCATCGACGCCGGGGTGTCGCCCGACAGCTCCTTGGGCTCCCGCCCGTCGTCGGCCGTGAAGCGGCCGTCGGCGCCGAGGGTGACGGAGCGCCTCTCCACCAGGGCCGTGAGCCATCCCTGGCTGTCGGTCTGGCACAGGCCCCGGGTCACCGGGTCCCCCGAGACGACGGTGTCGGCCAGCCGGTAGGAGACGAGGGCGTGGTCGGTGGCCCCGTCCAGGTGGCGGGCCAGCCGCTCGAGGGCGGGCACGCCGTAGATGTCGTCGGCGTTGAGCACGGCGAAGGGCCGGTCGCCCACCAGGGCGCGGGCGCTGAGGACGGCGTGGACGGTCCCGAGGGGCACGGCTTGGAGGGCGCTCGACACCGTCACCGACCCCGGCCAGCACCTGGCCACGTGGTACTCGATGGCCGGTCCCGTGGTGGGCCCGAGGACGAGGACGATGTCGCCGAAGCCGGCCCGGATGGCATCACCGGCGTTTAGGTCGATGACGGCTTCGCCGTGGAGGCCCACCGGGGCCAGTGGCTTGCAGCCGCCGTAGCGCCGGGCCACGCCGGCCGCCATCATCACCACGACGGGCCGATCGCGGTGCCCGCCCGTGGTGGCGGTCAGCCCCCCCATAGCAAGACGGCGCTGGCCCAGGTCATCCCCCCGCCGAATCCCGACATGAGCACACGAGCGCCCGGCCGCAGCAGCCCCGTCTCCAGGGCATCGGCCAGGGCCAGGGGGACCGAGGCCGACGAGGTGTTCCCGTAGCGGTCGATGGTGACCACGCACTTCTCCTCGGCGATGCCGAGACGTTCACGGGCGGCGGTGATGATCCGGGCGTTGGCCTGGTGGGGCACGAAGACGTCGACGTCGGCCGGGCTGAGGCCGGCCCGGCCCAGGGCGGCCAGGGAGGAGTCGACCACGGCCCGGACGGCGTGGCGGAAGATCTCCCGGCCGTTCATGTAGAGGTAGCCGCCGGTGTCGCACTTGAGCAGGTGCCGCAGCGATCCGTCGGCCCCGAGGTCCCAGGAGAGCAGCTCCCCGGGGCCGTCGGTGGCTTCGAGGACCACGGCGCCGGCCCCGTCGCCGACGATGACGGCCAGGCTCCGCTCGTCCCAGTCGGTGATCCGTGACAGGGTGTCGCTGCCCACCACCAGAACCCGGCGGGCGCCGGCCAGGACCATCCCGTGGGCCACCACCAGGGCGTAGACGAACCCCGAGCAGGCCGCGTTCAGGTCGAAGGCACCGCCGCCGGTGCCGAGGGCGTCCTGGACGGTGGCCGAGGTCCCCGGCACCACGGCGTCGGGCGTGGTGGTGGCCAGGACGAGGAGATCGATCTCCTCGGGGCGCCGGCCGGCGCGCTCGAGGGCCTGGCGGCCGGCCACGATGGCCAGCTCCGACGTGGTCCCCCCGATGTGCCGTTGCTTGATCCCGGTGCGTTCGGTGATCCAGGCGTCGTTGGTGTCGAGGGTGGCCGAGAGGTCCTCGTTGGTGACGATCTTGTCGGGAACGGCGATGCCCCAGCCGGTGACGACGGCTCCGGGCACCGCTCAGGCCCCCTGGAGGACGTGGATGCCGATGACGGCGGCGTCCCCGGAGATGATCCCGCCGGTGTTGACGGCCACGCCGATCCGGGCGCCGGGGCGTTGGCGGCCCACGGCCCGACCGAGCAGCTGGTGGACGAGCTCGGCGATCTGGCACAGCCCCGTCGCCCCCAGGGGATGGCCCCGGGCCACGAGGCCCCCACTGGGATTGACGCAGACGGCGCTGCCGTCGATGTCGGTGTCCCCGGCCACGGTGGCGGCGCCGGCGGTGCCGGGGGGGAAGAAGCCGAGGGACTCGAGGGCGTAGAGCTCCTCGGCGCTGGTGGCGTCGTGGAGCTCGATGACGTCGACGTCGGCCGGCCCCACCGAGGCCTCCTTCCAGGCCTCGGTCACCGTATCCTGCAGCCGCCGGTGGTAGTCGAGGTCGCCGTTGCCCGAGCGCAGGATGCTGGCCCGTACCCGGGGGGCGCCGCGGACGGGGCCGGCGGTGAGGACCGCGGCGGCGGCGCCGTCGGTGAACGACGAGCACATGAGCCGGGTGAGCGAGCCGGCTACGACGGGGGCGGCGAGCACCTCCTCGACGGTGACGGGCTTGCGGAACTGGGCCAGCGGGTTACGGGCCGCGCAGCGGCGGGCCTTGGCCGCGGCCGAGGCGATCTGGTGGACGGTGGTCCCGAGGACGTCGATCTGGTGGCGGACCCACTGGGCGTTGAGCCCCATGAGGACACTGCCGGCGTCGTTCTCGATGGTGGCCCGGAGCTGGGCGCGCTCGTCGGCCGGCAGGCCGTCCTCGATGCCGGCGATCGTCTGCTGGCGGTTTCCGGTCCACATCTTCTCGACGCCCACCACGAGCACCGGTGACTGGCCCGCCCGGGCGCCCATGACGGCCACGTGCATGGCCGAGGAGCCCCCGGCGCACGAGTTGTCCACGTTCACAACACCGGCGTTGCCGAGGCCGGCCTCCCGCAGCCACGACTGGCCCCGGATGCAGCCCTGGTCGTTCAGGCGACCGCCCAGGGCGTTGGCCACCACCACCAGCCCGATGTCACTGGGGGAGAGGCCGGCGTCGGCCAGTGCGTCACGAACGGCCTGGACGGCCAGGGCGTCGGGCGTGAGGTCGTGGCGGTCCATGGCGGTCATCCCGACTCCGACGATGCTCACCTCTTGGGTCACAGCAACCTCATTTCATCGCGCCGGGGACGGGGGGGAAGCGGCGGACCGGGGTCGTCACCGTCACCCGGCGGGACGGGCCGGACCAGCGGGGACCGGCGATTCGAAGGGCACGCCTCATGGTAACCCGAAGCCCGACAGGCACGGCCGGTGCCGCCCCGGCGGTACCCGCGGCACGCCTGGTGGGCCATCCACGGCACAATGGAGGCATGACCGAGCTGACCGACGAGGAACGAAGCGGACGATCGGACGCTCTGCACGAGTTGATCGAGCTCATGCGCCCCGCCGTCCAGAGCGACGGCGGGGATCTGGAGCTGGTCGCCTTCGACGTCGAGGCGGGCACGGTCGAGGTCCAGCTCCAGGGGGCCTGCAGCTCCTGCGCCATCTCGGCCTCCACCCTCCAGGGTGGGGTGGAGAGGATCCTCAAGACCCGGCTCGACTGGGTGACCGAGGTCACCGGCGGGGTCGACGAGTCGGCCGACCCCTTCGAGAGCGCTTCGCTCGGCCAGGGGGGCTACGTCCCCAAGTGGTGAGCGGTCCCCCGGGGTGAATCAGGCGGCCAGGTCGGCGCCGTCCACGGGGCCGTAGCGGACGAGGGGTTCGAAGAGGTCGAGGACGGTCCGGTCGGGGTCGGTGATGCCCCGCAGAGGCGCGCTGACGAGCCGGCGGGTGGCGAAGCGCCGGGCCACGGCCGCCTTGCGGGCGTCGCCGTCGCGGTCGAGGGCCCACGCTGCCTGTTCCACCAGCAGAGCCCCTTCGGAGACGTCGCCGAGGAGTTCGGCGAAACGGCGGGAGTGCAGCAGAGCCAGATCGTCGGGGGCCGAGGCCAGGTAGGTGACGGCGGCCCGGGCTTCGGCCAGGGCGCCGACTACGGCGTCGACCGTGGAGGCCAGGACCTTGTGGCCGGCGGCGGTGTCGAGCGCCTGTTCCATCCGGGAGAACAGCGCCAGGTGGGCCTGCTCGCCGGCGATGGCCCGCCGGACGTCGAGGCAGAGGATGTTCTCGGTGCCCTCCCAGATGGTGTGGCACTGCGCGTCGCGCAGCTGGCGGGCCATGGGCCAGTCCTCCATGTAGCCGTTGCCCCCGAAGACTTCCAAGGCGGTGGACGCCGCCCCCACGGCCGTCCGGGTGCAGCGCATCTTGGCCAGCGGTATCAGGATGCGGCGCACCAGCCGCCCGCTGGCCACGTCGGAGGCGGTGCGCTCGGCCGCCGCGCACTCGTAGGTGACAGCCATGCCCGCCTCCAGGTCGACGAGGAGGTCGACGAGGGTCTCGCGCACGAGGGGATAGGCGTCGATGCGGCTGCCGAACTGGCTGCGCCGCGCCGCGTAGATGGCCGCTTCGAGAAACGACCGGCGGTGGATGCCCAGGCCCATGAGGGCCACCCCGAAGCGCGAGCCGTTGACCATCTCCATCATCCGGTTGATGCCCCGGCCGTCGCGCGCGGCGTCGCCGGTGGCGTCGCCGGAAGCCGTCCGGTTCCCGGCCAGCCAGGCCCGGGCCCCGTCCAGGGTGACCTCGCCGGTGGGGACGCCCACGGTGCCGAGCTTCGGCTTCAGCCGTTTGATGGAGAAGCCGTTGGGTGATCCGTCGGGGAGGTGGCGGGGGACGATGAAGGTGCCGAGGCCGCGGCTGCCGCCGGGGGCGCCCTCGGGCCGGGCCAGGACGATGAAGACGTCGGCGTCGACGTTCGAACAGAAATGCTTGTCGCCGAAGAGGCGCCACTCGTCGCCGTCCTCCACGGCCCGCATGGTGTTGGCCCCGACGTCGGATCCGCCCTGGCGCTCGGTCAGGAACATCCCGCCCTCCCAGGCCTCGGCCGGGTCGAGGCTGCGCAGCCGCCGGACCATGTCGTCGCCCACGGCCGCCGGGGAGTGGCGCTCGATGATGTCGGCCGCCCCCGAGGTCATGCCCAGGCCGCAGTAGATGGCCGTCTCGGCTTGGGAGACGAGATAGGACAACGAGGCACCGACGACGGCCGGGGCCGGCCGGCCGGCGTAGGTCTCGAGGCTCACGAATCCGTTGCGGACCAGGTCGGCCTTGTTCTCGGTCCAGGTGGCGTGGTGGACGATCTCGTCGACCTCGTCGCCCCGGCGGTCGTAACGACGAAGGGCGGGCCCGTGCTTGTCGGTCTCCTCGGCCCGGGGGGCAACCACCTGGCCCACCAGGGGGCCGAAGCGGCCCACGTGGTCCTCGGCGAAGGCCCGGTCACCGGGGTCGGGGAGGTAGCGGTCGAGGAGGAACGAGAGGTTCGGGTCCATCCGGTACCAATCGAGGCCGATGGCCTGGTCGAACTCGGCGTAGTCGGGGAGCATGCCCTCCATGCTACGTGCGGCCTGGCCGCCGTCCCCCCGGTGGACATTGGTTAGCAAACCTAATTAGAATGGTGAACGATGACCACGGTGACCCCCGGAGACAGCGTCGAGGTGGCTCTGGCCGCCCTCGAGTCCGAGACCGAGCTGGCTGCCCGGCTGCGCCTGGCCGTGACCCGGCTGTCGCGGCGGATCCGTCAGCAGGTGGCCGGCGGGGTGACGACGTCGCAGGTGTCGGCTCTGGCCACCGTGGAACGCCTGGGGGCACCGACGCTCGGTGAGCTGGCCGCCTCGGAGCAGGTGCGACCGCCGAGCATGACCCGGATCGTGGTCGGGCTCGAGGCGGCCGGGCTCGTCACCCGGACGGTGGACGCCGGCGACCGTCGGGTGGCGCGGGTGACCCTCACCGCGGAGGGCCGCCGGGCCCTGCAGCGCAGCCGCTCGCTGCGCACGGCCTTCCTGGCCCGGCGCCTGCGCCGGTTGTCAGCGGCCGAGCGCCAGGCCCTGGGCGAGGTCGTCTCCCTGCTCGAACGACTGGTGGAGGAGGCGTGACCCGGCTGCGACGGGCCGGGAAGGGGACGTTTCAGTCCCTCCATGTCCGCAACTACCGGATCTACTTCACGGCCCAGCTCATCTCGGTGAGCGGGACGTGGATGCAGACGGTGGCCCAGGCCTTCCTCGTGCTCCATCTGGCTCCACCGGGGCGGGCCGGGATCTACCTGGGACTGGTGACGGCGTTGCAGTTCCTGCCCATGCTGCTGTTCGGGTCCTGGGGCGGTCTCATCGCCGACCGGCTCGACAAGCGACGGCTGCTCTACGTCACCCAGAGCGCGGCGGGGATCCTGGCCCTCGCCCTCGGGTTGCTCACCGCCGTGGGGGCGGTGCGCTTGTGGCAGGTCTTCGCCCTGGCCAGCCTCCTCGGGTTCGTGAACGTCGTCGACAACCCGTCGCGCCAGACCTTCGTCGTCGAACTGGTGGGGCGCGACGACCTCCCGAACGCCGTGAGCCTGAACGCCGTGGTCATGAACTCGGCCCGGGTGATCGGCCCCGCCATCGGCGGCGCCCTCATCGCCCTGGTGGGCCTGTCGGTGTGCTTCGAGGTGAACGCGGCGTCGTACGTGGCCGTGATCATCGGGCTGTCGCTCATGCGCCGCAGTGAGCTGCGCCCGACGGTGCCGGTGGCCCGGGGCAAGGGTCAGCTACGGGAGGGCCTGCGTTACGTGTGGCGGACGCCGGGGTTGCGCCAGCCCCTCGTGCTCGTGGCCGTGGTGGGAACGCTGGCCTACAACTTCCAGGTCGTCCTGGCCCTGTTCGCCCGGTTCACCTTCCACGGCGGGGCCGGGGTCTATTCGGCGCTCACCGCGCTGATGGGCGGGGGGGCGGTGCTCGGGGGGCTGATCATCGCCGGCCGGAACCGACCCAACATCCACCGGCTCACCGCCATCGGCGCCACCTTCGGCGTCCTCATCCTGGCCGTGGCCCTGTCTCCGGACCTGGCCACCGCCCTCGTGCTCATCTTCCCCATGGGGGCGCTGTCCATCGCCTTCATCGCCACCGCCAACGCCACCCTGCAGCTGCGGGCCGAACCGTCGATGCGGGGCCGGGTCATGGCCCTCTACGCCATCGCCTTCCTGGGGACGACCCCCATCGGCAGCCCCCTGGTGGGATGGATCTCCCAGCAGTGGAGCCCGCGGGTGGCCCTGGGCGTGGGGGCGCTGTCCACCATCGCCGCCTCCCTCATCACCCGCCGTGTCCACCGGCGCCAGCACGACCGCCTGCGGGTGGAGGAGCTGCCCCCGACGGGGGCCGTCGATGTCGACGAGGCCGAGCCGGGGAGCGAGCTGGGGGTGGCCTGAGCTCAGGGGACGGCCTTGGGCTCCTTCGGGAGCCCGAGGACGCGCTCGCCCACGATGTTGCGCTGGATCTCGGCCGTCCCGCCCCAAATGGTCTCCGAGCGGGAGAAGAAGAAGGAGGCTTGGACCTCGCTCACCGGGTAGCTCGGGTTGCCCCGGCGCGACAGTGGTCCGTCGAGGGCGTCGGCCCGGCCGCCGGTGCCGGTGAGGATCTGACCCTCGAGGCCGAGGATGTCGATGGCCAGGTTCATGGTGTCGCGGTGGTACTCGGACCAGAACATCTTGTTGGTGGCCCCGAGGGCGGCGGCGTGGTGGGTGCCGTGGAGCGAGTCGGTGAGGGACCGGTAGCCGTTGATCTGCATGATCTTCACCTTGGACCAGGCCTGGGCCAGGCCCTGGCGGACCAGGGGATCGGTGTCGAGGCCCCGGCGCTGGGCCGTGGCCACGATGGCGTCGAGCTCCTTCTGGAAACGTCGGTGTCCGGTGGTGGCCGACGAGCCCCGCTCGAACCCGAGGGTGGTCATGGCCACCTTCCAGCCGTTGTTGTCCCCGCCGACGACGTTGCGGCGCGGGCAGCGGGCCTCGGTGAAGAAGACCTCGTTGAACTCGGCCGAGCCGTCGATCTGCTTGATCGGCCGGACCTCCACCCCGGGCTGCTTCATCGGCATCAGGAGATAGGAGATACCGGCGTGCTTGTCCACGTCGGGATCGGTGCGGGCCAGGACGAAGATGTATTCGGCGAACTGGGCCTGGGTCGTCCACACCTTCTGCCCGCTCACCACCCACTCGTCGCCGTCGGCCACGGCCCTGGTCTTGAGCGAGGCCAGGTCGCTGCCGGCGTCGGGCTCGGAGAACCCCTGGCACCAGGAGATGGTGCCGTTCAGGATCTTGGGGATGAACTCGCGCTTCTGCTCTTCGGTCCCCCACTGCAAGATGGTGGGCCCGACCAGGGTGTCGCCGAAGAAGTCGGCCCGCATGGGGGCGTCGCGGCGGGCGAACTCCTCGTTCAGCACGACCAGCTCGATGAGCGACAGGCCCTTACCGCCGTACTCCTTCGGCCACGAGGCGCAGATCCAGCCGCCCTGGTGGAGCTTGCCCACCCAGTCGACGTTGAAAGCCTTGCGCTCGTCCCGCGTCATCTGGAAGCCCGGGGTCCCCCAACCGGGCGGCAGGTTCTCCTCCAGCCAGCCCCGGATCTCCTGGCGGAAGGTCTCCGCCTCGGGCGGGTAGGTCAGATCCATCGTACGAACGTACCGCCGGGCCCGGCTCTCGGCCAGGGGGCTGCCCGCCCCCGGCGCCGGCCCGGTCAACCGAGCTGGACGGCCTTGACCAGGAGCAGGGCCACGGAGGCGACCAGGTAGAGACGCAGGACGAGCATGGCCCGCTTGCGCCCGGCCGACCACTCC
>Ga0302325_10026155_pt1 | contig 12125 bp, 6 predicted proteins | sample Palsa_T0_2_FD_201948 | JGI IMG/M metagenome (GOLD analysis project Ga0302325, IMG submission 201948) | Peat permafrost microbial communities from Stordalen Mire near Abisko, Sweden - Palsa_T0_2 | ecosystem: Environmental > Terrestrial > Soil > Palsa > Peat permafrost | place: Sweden: Abisko...
TCAACGCCGCCGCCGCCCGTTACCGCCCGAAGGAGTAGCTGATGTCCAGGCACTATGACGTCGTCATCATCGGTTCGGGGGCCGGAGGCTCGACGATCGCCCAACGCCTGGCTCCGACCGGCAAGTCGATCCTGATCCTCGAGCGGGGCGAACACCTGCCGCGCGAGGCGGACAACTGGAGCCCCAAGGCGGTGTTCATAGACAACAAGTACCGGGCCAAGGAAACCTGGTACGACAGCGCCGGCAAGGCCTTTCACCCGAACACCTACTATTGGGCCGGTGGCAACACCAGCTTCTACGGGGCCGCGCTGATGCGCCTGCGCCAGGGAGATTTCCAGGAGACGCAGCACAAGGGGGGCGTCTCGCGGGCCTGGCCGATCGACTACACGGACCTGAAGCCCTACTACGCGGAGGCCGAAGCCCTGTGGAAGGTGCACGGCGAGCGGGGGGTCGATCCGGCCGAGGCCCCCGGCGACCCACCCTACGCCTATCCGCCAATCAGGCACGACCCTGGGATCGAACGCTTGAAGACCCACCTCGAGGGCCAGGGCTGGAAGCCGTTCACCCTGCCGCTCGGCGTGGATTTCGACGAGGGCAAGCCGCTGACGACGCCTTGCATCAAGTGCAAGACCTGCGGCGGCTATCCCTGTTTGCTGAAGGCCAAGTGCGACGCCCGGACCCGGGCGCTCGAGCCGACCATCTTCGGCTATCCCAACGTGACCCTGATGACCGGCAAGAAGGCCATCCGGCTGGAAACCGACGCCTCGGGGCGGACGGTGGCGGCGGTGGTGACGACAAGCACCGAAGGCGAGGAGCGCTGGAGCGGCGACATCGTGGTGTCGGCCGCTGGCGCGGTGAACACCGCCGCCCTGTTCCTCGCCTCGGCCAACGCCGCCCACCCCTCGGGCCTGGCCAACGGTTCCGACCAGGTGGGCCGCAACTATGCGTTCCACACCCTGACCGCGGTGGTCTCCCTGACCTTGGCGCCGCTGGACGCCCCGTTCCCCAAAACCCTGGCGGTGAACGACTTCTATTGGCGCGACCCCCGTGGAGGTTTCGACTTCCCGATGGGTCATATCCAGCTGCTCGAGTACATGTCGGGCCAAACCCTGGAGGGTCAGGTCTCCAACTATCTGCCGCCGTTCCTGGCGCCCGGCTTCGCCTTCGAGGCGGCGGCCGAACGGATGCTCAGCTTCCTGGTGATTTCCGAGGACCTGGCCGATCCGAACAACCGAATCCGCCTTGGGCCGAACGGGCGGATCGAGGTCGACTACACCCACAACAATATGGAGGGGCACGAGCGCCTCGTCGGGGCCCTGACGCAGGCTCTGAACGGTTTCGTCAGCCACCAGCACCCGATCAGCCAGCATCGGATGGAGTTCTCTTCTCTTCTGCCGCTCTATGGCACCGCCCACCAGGCCGGCACGGTGCGGTTCGGGGCCGATCCGCGGTCGTCGGTGCTCGACCCCTGGTGCAAGGCCCACGAACTCGACAACCTCTATGTGGCCGACTCCGGCTTCTTCGTATCATCGGCGGCGGTGAACCCCACCTTGACCATCGTCGCCAACGCCATGCGCGTGGGCGATCACCTCAAGGAAAGACTGGGGGCGGCTGGCGCGATCGCGGCCGACTGAAGGCGGGCGGTGAACCATGGCGGTGAGCGGACGTCATGCGGATCCCCGCGTCAACGCCGGGTCAGACCACCGTGGCGGCAATGACCGGATCGACGCCGGTCGGAACGATCTTCCCAATTCGTAGAAGCGCGGTCACCTCGACGGCGGGCAGGGGCTTGGCGAGATAGAAGCCCTGCACGATCCGGCCTCCCCAGGCCTTGAGCAGTTTGAGTTGCGCGGCGGTCTCCACGCCCTCCGCGACCGCCTCGATGTTGAGTGCGCGCGCCAGGTCGAGGGCGACCTTCACGATCGCATCGTTCCCCGCCACTCTGCCGATGTCGGCTATGAAGTTCTGGTCGATCTTGACCCGGTCCACCGGGTAGCGGCGCAGATAGTCGAGCGAGGAGTAACCGCTCCCAAAATCGTCGATGGCGATGCGGTGGCCACACTCGCGCAGGCGCAGAAGCGTATCGCTGCGCGCCCGCGACGCCTCCATGAGCACGGTTTCGGTCAACTCCAGTTCGAGGAGCCGCGCCGGCAGGCGGAACTCCGCCAGGATCGAGGCGATGTCGTTCTCCAGTCCGCGCGCCGTCCTGAACTGTATGGCCGAGACGTTGACCGCAACCAGAGGGAGCGCAATGCCGGCGTCCAGCCACTCTCGGGCCTGGCGACACGCCTCGCGCATCACCCAGTGCCCAAGCGGGACGATCAGACCGTTCTTTTCCGCCGCCGGGATGAACTCGCCGGCGGCCAGGACGCCCCGCGTCGGATGATCCCAGCGCGCCAGAGCTTCCAACCCCACGATGCGGCCGGTGCGGATGTCGACCTGGGGCTGGTACAGGAGAAACAGCTGGTCGGAGCCGATGGCCTCGCGCAGTTCCGCGTCCAGGGTCACCCTGGCGCGAGTCTCGGTGTCCATCTGGGTGGTGAACAGTCGATGGGTTCCCCTCAATTGCGACTTTGCCCGGTACAGCGCCACATCCGCATGGGACAGCAGCGTGTCGGCGGTTGGTGAATCCGGTCCCCAGACCGCGATGCCAATCGTCGCGCCAGAGCGGATCTCATTGCCCAGAATCTGGTAGGGCTCGCTGAGCGCCTTGAGAATCTTGTCGGCGACGCCGCCGGCGACCGCCGCCTCCTGGCCGACCGTCGGTTCGCCCGCGGCGTACTGGATTTTGCGAGCGGCGCTGCGCGGACTTGCCGGCCGCGCGATATCGGTGACGATCACGGCAAACTCATCGCCACCAAATCGGGCGACGGTGTCGACTTCTCGCACGCTTGCCCGCAGGCGCTCGGCGACCGCCTGAAGCAGGCGGTCGCCGATGGGATGGCGCAGCGTGTCGTTCACATCCTTGAAGTGGTCGAGGTCGAGATACAGAACCGCGAGGCTCTTGCCGCTCCGGCGCGCCCGGGCGATTGCCTGAACGAGCGCCTCGACGAAGACCACGCGATTGGCCAGATCGGTGAGCGGATCGTGGCGGGCCATGTGGGCGATCTGCGCGTCGACCCGCTTGCGCTCGGTGATGTCCCGGGTCGTCGACAACAGAACGTTCCGCGCGCCGAACGCGGCGCGGCGGATCGACGCCTCGACCCAGAACCAATGCCCGTCCTTGGCCTTGCACCGCCATTCGAAGACGGCGGCTTCGCCCGTCGCCACGCTATCGACCTGGTGAGCCAGGCGTTCGCGCGCGGCGGCGGAATCATCCGCCGAAAAGTCCGCCAAGTTGAGTTGGAGCATCTCCTCCCGTGTGTAGCCGAACATCGCACACTGCCGCTGGTTGACATCGATGAAGGTGGCGGTGGCGGCGTCAAGGACGATGATGCCGTCATTGACGGAATCGAAGATGGCGCGGAAGCGTTGCTCGCTCTCTCGCAGCCGCGCCTGGGCCGCGTGCGCCTCGGTGGTGTCGAGCCCAATCGCGAGAAGGTATTGCTGGCCCTGGGTGGAGATGGTTTTGGCGCTCCAGCTCACCAGCCGCACGTCTCCCCGTTTTGTGGCTATGCGAAATTCGACCTCGCCCTGTCCGTTGGCAAACGCCTCCAGCACCTTGTCTTTGATCAGGCCGCGATCGTTCTCGATGCCGATCGTCGTCACGTCCAACCCTCGAAGCTCCTTGTCCGAGAGGCCGGTCACGGCCGACAAATTGTTGTTCCAGAGCACGAAAGTGCCGGTTTTTTCGACCAGCGCGAAGAAACCCGGCAGACTGTTGATCACCGCGGTTGTGAAGTCGCGGGCGCTTCTGCGCTCGGCGTCGAACAGCGCCGCGATCAGCGCCAGGCCGATGATCGCGAGCGTGGCCAGGCCGACCGCCCAGGCCACCTGCACTGAATTGGAGACCAGCCACGTCTTCAGAGCGCTCGTCTCGGGATAGAAGACCGTGGCGAACATTCCGCTGTAGTGCATGCTGACGATGGCGAGCCCCATGATCAGGGACGCGATGAAGCGGGACAGGCGCGGGCGGCCCTGGGCGGCGCGCGAAATCTCGCGGAGCGAGAGCAACGCGGCGGTCGACAGGGTGACGGCCACGACCGCCGATAGGACGAAAAACAGGCGATCGTAGTAGAGATGCGCCGGCATGCGCAGCGCCGCCATGCCGACATAGTGCATGAAGCCAATGCCCGCGCCCAGCACGAGTCCGGCCAGCAGGAGTCGCCGGTTCTTGTGGCGGTCCCCGACCACCAGGCTCAAAGCGGCCCAACTGGCCAGCACGGCGACACCGGCCGAGAGGGCCGTGACCCAGAGGTCATAGCCGATGGGTATGGCGATCACCACCGCCAGCATGGCGATGAAATGCATCGACCAGATACCCAAGCCCATCGCGACGCCGGCGGTCGCCAGCCACGCCCGGCGGGCGATCGGCGTTGTCGCGGCTCGAACGCGATCGAACAAATGAAATGACGTATAGGCGGCAAAGACGGCGAGTAGATACGATAACGCGACCAGCCAGGCGTTATATTGGTAGTGAATACAGAGTGAAAGCGGTATAGCGTCTGTCAGAAACCAGCGTTCGAACATTGTCTAACGATCCAGATATACGCCTATCCGCGTGCGGAGACTAAGGTTATCGCCTCAGCGGTGTCCACGACCAGAATGGCTATGCCTACCTTGAGGATTCGCGTCGGCAATTTCACCTGAAGACCTGAGCGGCCTTCGATTCGGATTTCGCCAAGGTGAGCGCCGAAATACTTCATTACGTTTCTAACTATATACGCTTGTCCCGACAATCGCAATGAAATTGCGGTTCGATGCCGAAGAATTGTTGAGGTATCACGAGATTTTGTTTGGCACGTTGCCGCGCCGGTCAGGCTGAGTCCGCCTCCTCAACGGGTAAGCCAAGAGAATGACCGGGCGACTGGCCAGTTGGGAAAACGCCGGCGGCCTCGTTCCCTTTCACAAAGCTGCCCATCCTAGAGCGCCTCCCGCCTAAGAGGGGAAGGGCTCGGGACTAGGGCGACTTGAACAGAGCTTTTGACAGGCGCACATGCACGCCCTTGTTGCGGTCGACCAGTTCGGTGATCTCGACGTCGCCGGCGACGCTGATCAGCATGTAGGCCTCATCGCGGGTCATGTGTTTCTCGGCGACCAGGAAATCGATCATGTGGCGCAGCGCCTTGCGGGTGGCGTGGCTGAGGTCGTCGTCGAAGCCCATGGCGATATAGTCGGTTGGGGTCTCGGCCCGTGGATAGGGACCGCCCTCCCCCAGGCCGCCGTCCGGGCCCAGGCCCACGCCCTTGTGCAGCACGAACTGGATCGTCCCCACCAGCGAAGTTTCCATGGCGGTGATGTCGACCTCGCCGTTGCCCTGGCCGGCGTGGCCGTCGCCGATCTCGAACAGGCCGCCCGGCGTCCACACCGGCAGGAAGAGCGTGGTTCCGGCCACCAGCGCCTTATCGTCCATGTTGCCGCCGATCACGGTGGGCGGGGCGCTGTCGTAGCGGCCGAAGGCCGCCGGCGGGGCGACGCCCATGCTGCCGAAGAACGGGTGCAGCGGGACCTCGATCCCCGGCCCGAAACGGGCGACCATGCGGTCGCGATCAAGCGGAATGATCTTCACGCGGGCGTAGGGAAAGTCGTCGGTCAGGAAGCCGGCGCCATAGCGAAAGGCGTTGTAGGCGTAGGGGATCGCCAGATCGATTTTCTGGATGCGCACTTCGAGGGTGTCGCCGGGCTGCGCGCCCTCGACATAGACCGGACCGGTGAGGATGTGGCCGCCCGGTCCGCGATCCTTCACCTGGTCGAATACCTCACGCAGACTGGTCTCGACATCGGCGGGGGCGACACCGGCCTTTTCCAGACCCGTGGGGCTGTTGGTGAGCAGGGTGTGGAAGACGACGGTGTCGCCGGAGCGGATGTGCAACACCGGCCGCGCGGCGGCGTCGTAGTTGCCCCAGGCGACGGTGGCGGGGGTCGCCTGGAGCGTGAAGGTTTCGGCGTGGGCGGCGGCGGCGGACAGAACCCACCCCACGGCGCCGGCGCAGGCGGCAAGCCAGCCAGTATTCGTCATCGGCAATCTCCAGGACGGTGAGAGTCTTCGGGTCGCCGCGACCCGGCGGCGAGAATGCGGGAACCTCAGAGGTATGCCCAGGCCGCCAGTCCCAGACCCACGGCCGTCAGTCCAAGCGCCGTCAGCCAGGGCCAGCGGGTCTGCAGGATGATCGCCAGGGTGGCGATGGCGATGGCCATGTGCAGCAGGGTCGAGGCCATGGTCAGCCGCCCGTGTCGGCGTTCGTGGACCTCCGCCTCCTCGCTCTTGGTGTCCCGCGCCGCCTCGAAGCCCTTGGCCTTGGCCGCGATGCTCTTCTGGTCGTCGGCGTTCTGAACCGCGGTCCTGGCGTAGACGGCGGCCTTGGGGCCACCCTCGTCGGCCGCGAGGGCGTAGATGTTCTTCTTCAGGCTCTTGGCCTCATATTCGTTCCAGGCGTCGGTGGCCTGGTTCTGCAGCAGCACCGCCTCGTTCTTGGCGACGATGGTCTTGTCGCCCTCTGTGGTCTCCAGGCTGGCGCCGACGGCCGCGATCACCGCCATCACCGCGATGGTCATGGTCACCTGCGAGATCAGCGGGCTGTTCTCGTGGGCCGCGTGCTGGGCGTGTTCGGCGTGCTCGCGCGCCTCCACCTCCTCGAACGGCGAGTCGCTCACGAAGCCTGGCTCTTGCCCGCGTTGAGCGCGGCCTGGGCCGCCGCCAGCCGGGCGATCGGCACCCGGTAGGCCGAGCAACTGACGTAGTCGAGGCCGATCGCCTCGCAGAAGGCGATGGTGGCCGGATCGCCGCCGTGTTCGCCGCAGATGCCGAGCTTGACTCCGGGCCGCGCGGCGCGGCCGCGCTCGGCGCCGATCTTGACCAGCGCGCCCACGCCCTCGACGTCGATCGAGACGAAGGGATCCTTCTCGAATATGCCCTTGTCGATATAGGCGTTGAGGAACCGCCCCGAGTCGTCGCGGCTGATGCCGAAGGTGGTCTGGGTGAGGTCGTTGGTGCCGAACGAGAAGAACTCGGCGCTCACCGCCAGGTCGCCGGCGCAAAGGGCCGCGCGAGGAAGTTCGATCATCGCGCCGACGCTGTAGTCGATGGTCACGCCCCGCTCGGTGATCACCTGTCTGGCCACCCGGTCGGTCAGGGCGCGCAGGTAGTTCATCTCCTCGGCCTTGGCCACCAGCGGATGCATGATCTCCGGCCGTGGCGTGGCCCTGCCGGAGGCGGCCACCTCGCAGGCCGCCTCGATGATCGCCCGCACCTGCATCTCATAGATCTCGGGGTAGGAGACGCCGAGGCGGCAGCCGCGATGGCCGAGCATGGGGTTGGTCTCCCGCAGTTCCTCGGCGCGGCGCATCAGCTTGGCGGCGTCCAGGCCGGTGGACCTGGCGACCTCGGCGACCTCCTCTTCGCTGTGCGGCAGGAACTCGTGGAGCGGCGGGTCGAGCAGCCGGAAGGTGACCGGATAGCCATCCATGATGTTGAGCAGCTCGACGAAATCGCCCCGCTGCATCGGCAGGATTCGCGCCAGGGGCGCGCGGCGGCCAGCCTCGTCGTCGGCCAGGATCATCTCCCGCACGGCAGCCAGGCGGACGTCGTCGAAGAACATGTGTTCTGTGCGCACCAGGCCGATGCCCTCGGCCCCGAACTGCCGGGCGGTGCGGGCGTCGAGCGCCGTCTCGGCGTTGGCGCGGACCTTCAGACGGCGCACCGAATCGGCCCAGCCCATCAACACGCCGAAGTCGCCGGACAGTTCCGGTTCGATCATGGCGATCGCGCCGGCCAGCACCTCGCCCTGCGACCCGTCGATAGTGATCACTTCGCCGGCCCGCCAGATCCGGCCGCGGGCGCGCATCTCGCCGGCCTCGGCGTCAATGCTGAGCTCTCCCGCCCCCGAGACGCAGGGCCGGCCCATGCCACGCGCCACGACCGCGGCGTGGCTGGTCATGCCGCCCCGCGCGGTGACGACGCCGCGCGCCGCGTCCATGCCCCGGATGTCTTCCGGCGAGGTCTCGTCCCGAACCAGGATCACGTTTTCCGTGGCGCCCTCGCGTTCAGCGGCTTCGGCGCTGAACACGATCTTGCCGGTGGCCGCGCCCGGCGACGCCGGCAGGCCGACGGCGATCACCTGGCGGTCGGCGGCCGGGTCGATGGTGGGATGCAACAACTGGTCCAGGGAGGCCGGGTCGACCCGCAGGATCGCCTCCTCGCGCGTGATCAGCCCCCCCTCGGCCATGTCCACGGCGATCTTCAGCGCCGCCTTGGCGGTGCGCTTGCCGTTGCGGGTCTGCAGCATGTAGAGCCGGCCGCGCTCGATGGTGAACTCGATGTCCTGCATATCGCGGTAGTGCCGCTCCAGCCGCCCCACCACCTCATGGAACTGGGCGTAGACCTCGGGCATCGCCTCTTCCATCGACGGCGAGGTCTCGCCCATTTCCTCGCGCGCCGCGCGGGTCAGGGGCTGGGGGGTGCGGATGCCCGCCACCACATCCTCGCCCTGGGCGTTGATCAGGAACTCGCCGTAGAGCCGGTTCTCGCCGGTGGAGGGGTTGCGAGTGAAGGCGACGCCGGTGGCGCTGGTCTCGCCCATGTTGCCGAACACCATCGACTGGACGTTGACCGCCGTGCCCCAGGCCGCCGGAATGTCGTGCAGGCGGCGATAGAACTGGGCCCGATCATTCATCCAGCTGTCGAACACCGCCGCGATGGCGCCCCAGAGTTGCTCCTGAGGGTCCTGCGGGAAGGGCCGACCCAATTCGCGCAGCACCTCGGCCTTGTAGGCGTCGACCACGCCCCGCCAGTCGTCGGCCGAAAGGGCGGTGTCGACGCTGACGCCCAGGCCGTCCTTCTTGTCGTCGAGGATCTCCTCGAACATGTGGTGGTCGAGGCCGAGCACCACGTTGGAATACATCTGGATGAAGCGCCGGTAGCTGTCGAAGGCGAACCGGCGATCGCCGGCCAGGACCGCCAAGCCCTCGACCGTGGCGTCGTTCAGGCCCAGGTTCAGCACCGTGTCCATCATGCCCGGCATCGAGGCGCGCGCGCCGGAGCGGACCGACACCAGCAGCGGGTTGGCCGCGGCGCCAAAGCCCTTGCCGACCTGGGCCTCGACCCTGACGAGCGCGGCGCCCAACTGGTCGCGGAGTTCGGCCGGATAGGCGCCGCCCTGGCTGTAGTAGTGATTGCAGGCCTCGGTGGTGATCGTGAAACCGGGGGGCACCGGCAGGCCGAGCGACGACATCTCGGCCAGGTTGGCCCCTTTGCCGCCCAGCAGGTTCTTCATCTGCGCGCCGCCGTCGGCCGATCCGCCGCCGAAGGCGTAGACCCATTGGGTCCGGGCGAGAACGGTCGGTGTCGCGGTGCTCATCGGGTGATCATTCCTTTCGGAAACGGCGCTCGGCTTTGACCTGCGGGCGCCCGGGCCAGGGTATCCGTTAAACGAGAAAACTGGAATTTCACAATTCCGCCGCTGGCGCGCAGACCAGATCAGCCGGACACGAGCGAGAAATCCGCCACCCCGCCCATTTCATCGCGGACCCAGGAGACAAGCCGCAGCCGGTTCGCTCGAACCGAAGCGTCGTCCGCATTGACCAGCACCTTGTCGAAGAAGGCATCCACCGGCTCCCTGAGCCCGGCCAGCGCGGCCATCGCGCCGGTGAAATCCTCGGTCGCCAGGCAGGCGCCGATCTTCGGTCGAGCGACCGAAAGGGCGTCGAACAACGCGGCCTCTTCGGGCGGATCGGAGACGCGCGCGGGCTCGCCGTCGGGAACCGGTTCCTTCTTCGCCTCGGCGGCGAGGATGTTGGAGGCCCGCTTGTGACCGGCCAGCAGGTTGGCGCCGTCGGGCGTGGCGAGGAAGGCCGCCAGGGCGTCGAGCCGCGCGGCGATGCGCACCAGATCGTCGTCACCCAGGGCGAACACCGCATCGACCAGGTCATGGCGACGGCCCTGGTCGCGCAGCAGCACCTTCAGGCGATCGGCGAAGAACGCGAGCACAGCCGGCGTTTGCCCAGAGCCCCATCGGTCCGCGAGCTCCGCGAGGCCGGCGATCGACAGACGCAGACCATTTTCAAAGATGATGCGGATCACCCCCAACGCGGCGCGGCGCAGCGCGAACGGATCGCGAGAGCCGGTCGGCGCCTGGCCGATGGCGAAGAAGCCCACCAGCGTATCGAGCTTATCGGCCATGGCCACGGCCACCGACACCGGCTCGCCAGGCACCGTGTCGCTGGGGCCTTGGGGTTTGTAGTGGTCGCGCACCGCGGCGACCACCCGGGCGTCCTCGCCCTGAGCGGCGGCGTAGTAGCCGCCCATCACACCCTGCAGTTCAGGAAACTCGCCGACCATGCCCGAGCCGAGGTCGGCCTTCGCCAGCCGACCAGCGCGCGCGGCGAGATCGGGGTCGGCGCCGACGCTGGGCGAGATCGCCCGCGCCAGGGCTTCGATCCGCTCCACGCGCTGGTGGAGCGTGCCGAGCCGGGCGTGGAAGGTGACGCCCTTGAGCACCTCGAGCCGCGCCTCCAGCGGAACCTGGCGATCACCGTCCCAGAAGAACCGGGCGTCGCTCAGGCGCGCCGACAGCACCCGCGCGTTGCCGGCCGAGATCAGGGTCCCGCCGTCGGCCGCCTCGATATTGGCGACGCAAAGGAAGTGAGGCGCGAGCCGTCCGCCGGCGGCCTCGCGCACGGCGAAATAGCGCTGGTGCGTGCGCATCGACGTTCGCACCACCTCCGGCGGCAGGTCGAGGAACGCCGGGTCCATGTCGCCCAGAATCGGCGCCGGCCATTCGACCATGCCCGCCACCTCGTCCAGCAGACCGGCGTCTTCGACCAGCTCAAGACCCCGGGCCACGCAGAGCGCATGGGCGCCCTGGAGAATGCGGCGCTTGCGCTCGGCGACGTCCAGCACCACGAAATGGCCGGCCAGCGCCTCGCGATACTCGTCGAAGTCCCGGGCCCGGAACGGACGCCGAGGACCCATGAAGCGGTGGCCCTCGCTGAGGTCGCCGACGCGAACGCCGGGGATCTCCACCGGCGCCACCGCCCGGTCGAACACGCACAGCAGGCTGTGGAGCGGGCGCACCCAGCGCAGGGTTCCCGACCCCCAGGTCATCGACTTGGGCCAGGGAAACCTCGCCACGATCGACTGCGTCAGCCCCGCCAGAATGTCGGCGACCGGCCGGCCGGCGCGCTGGATCATCGCGAACCAGACGCCGTCGCGCTCGACGAGCGAGTCTCCGGAAACACCCGCCGACCTCAGAAACCCCTGCAACGCCGCTTCCGGCGCTCCCACCCGGGGGCCCTTGCGCTCGTCTACCCGATCCGCCTGAACGATCGGCAGATCATCGACGACCAGCGTCAGCCGGCGCGAGCCGGCGAACGCCCGCAGCGCCCCGAACTGCACGCCAGCCTCGCCGAGGCCTTCGCGGGCCAGCCGTTCCAGGTCGCGGGCCGCGCCCTCCTGCATGCGCGCGGGGATTTCCTCGCTGAACAGCTCGAGCAGAAACTGTGGCATCGAGCCTAGGCCGCCGTCTCTTCGAGGGCGACCCAGGCCTGGGCGCAGGCTTTGCAGAGGTCGCGGATACGGCCGATGTAGCTTTGCCGCTCGGCGACGGCGATCGATCCTCGGGCGTCCATCAGATTGAACAGGTGCGAGGCCTTGAGCACGTGGTCGTAGGCCGGCAGCACCAGCGACTGGCCCTGGCGCCCGGCCTGGGCGAGGATGGTCGGCACCGCCCGCTCCATGTCCTCGAACTGGCGCTTGAGCACCGCGACGTCGGCCGTCTCGAGCTCGAAGGTCGAGAACTGGCGCTCATTCTCCAGGAACACCTCGCCATAGGTCTTGAAGTCGGGGCTCTGCGGATCGTTGAAGGCGAGGTCGTAGACGTTGTCGACGCCCTGCACATAGAGAGCCAGGCGCTCGAGCCCGTAGGTCAGTTCGCCCGACACCGGAAACACGTCCAGGCCACCGACCTGCTGAAAGTAAGTGTACTGACTGACTTCCATGCCGTCGCACCACACTTCCCAGCCCAGGCCCC
>Ga0302325_10026157_pt1 | contig 12124 bp, 12 predicted proteins | sample Palsa_T0_2_FD_201948 | JGI IMG/M metagenome (GOLD analysis project Ga0302325, IMG submission 201948) | Peat permafrost microbial communities from Stordalen Mire near Abisko, Sweden - Palsa_T0_2 | ecosystem: Environmental > Terrestrial > Soil > Palsa > Peat permafrost | place: Sweden: Abisko...
CTGCAAAGTACCCGCGTCCTGGCGCCTTCTTTATAAAGATGGCGATGAGTGGAAACCGGTAGAAACAGCCGGACCGTATGCAGTGGAGAAAGATAAGTACAACAAGGTGACATTCAAGCCGGTCACTACCACTGGATTGCGCGTGGAAGTAACTATGCAGCCGAGTGTTTCGGCGGGCATCGAGCGCTGGCGCGTCCGGTAGCCCGCCTTCGGCGCGTCGACCGGCCAGGAGGCCGGTCCCACCGATTGCTAGAATGGCTCCAATGGCGGAAACCCAACCCGGCGCGCAGCCCGCAGCATCCTTCGAATCGTCCATGGACGAGTTGGAAAAAGTGGTCAAAGAGCTCGAAGGCGGCGATCTCTCGCTCGACCGCTCGCTCGAACTCTTCGAGCGCGGCATGAGCCTCAGCGACATCTGCCGCAAGCAATTGGAACAAGCGGAGACGCGCGTCGAAATGCTCATCCGTAAGGATGGCAAGACCATCGCCGAGCCCTTCCGCCCCGAGAAGTCCTGACCATGCTTCTGCGCGAATACCTCGCCCGGCAACAGCAGCTTGTCGACGCCGAACTGGGGCGCCTGGTTCCTTCCGAAGACACGCCGCCCGCGACCATTCACCGCGCCATGCGCTACAGTCTGTTCGCCGGAGGGAAACGCATCCGGCCCATTCTGTGCATTGAAGCGGCGCGCGCGGTTTCCGATTCGGCCGACGGGGCCATCGCGGCGGCGTGTTCGCTCGAGCTCATCCACACTTACTCGTTGATTCACGACGACCTTCCGGCGCTCGATAACGACGACTACCGCCGCGGCAAGCTCACCAACCACAAAGTCTTCGGCGACGCCATGGCAATTCTCGCGGGCGATTCGCTGCTCACCCTGGCATTCCAAGTCCTTGCCCAGCTGGATGCGCCGGATTCGCGAAAGACGCGCATGATCGCCGAACTCTCCACCGCCGCGGGCACTGTGGGCGGCATGATCGGCGGGCAGGTGGCCGACCTTGAAGGCGAAGGCAAAACGCCCAACGCTCAACTTCTCGAAACCATCCACCGCGCCAAGACCGGCGCGCTGCTCCGCGCCAGCCTCCGCCTGGGCGCCATCTATGCGGGCCCGAGCGATGAACAATACGCCGCGCTCTCCTGCTATGGCGAGCACGTGGGCCTGGCGTTCCAGATTGTCGACGATATTCTCGACGTGGAAGAATCCTCCGAAGCGCTCGGCAAGACGGCCGGCAAGGACGCGCAACAGCAAAAGATCACGTTCCCCGCGGTCTACGGCCTGGACGATTCGCGCCGCATGGCGGCTGAGGAATGCAAGCGCGCGCACCAGACGCTGGAGCCTTTCGCCGATCGCGCCACGCGCCTGCATGAGCTGGCCGACATGATCGTCCAACGCAAATCATGAAAACGCGGCTGGACCGCCTGCTGGTGGAACGCCACCTGGCGGAATCGCGCGAAAAGGCGCAGGCGCTGATCATGGCCGGCGAGGTGCTCCTCAACGGCCAAAAGGCTGCCAAGCCCGGGCAGACCGTCGCCGAAGACGCGATCCTTCAGGTGCTCGCGCGTCCGCCCTACGTGGGCCGCGGCGGTTTCAAACTGGCCGCCGCGCTGCGTCACTTCGCGATCGATGTCACTGGCGAAATCTGCATTGATATTGGCTCTTCCACGGGCGGCTTCACCGACGCCTTGCTGCAAGCCGGCGCGGCGCGCGTTCACGCCGTGGATTGCGGCTCGGGCCAACTCGATTGGAAACTGCGCAACCATCCGCGCGTCTCCGTGCACGAAGGCATCAATGCGCGCGAACTGGCATTCGCGGATATCGGCGAACTTGCGGGGATGGTCACTTGCGACGTCAGCTTCATTTCGGTGACGCTCATACTGCCCGCCGCGGCTCCACTCTTACGCAACGGCGGTCAAATGGTTATACTGATCAAACCGCAGTTCGAAGTGGGCAAAGGGCAGGTGGGCAAGGGCGGCATCGTTCGCGAGCCGGAATTACACAAAGCCGCCTGCGACCGCATCGAACGCGCCGTGCGCGAATTTGGATTCGAGACGAGCCTGATGGATAGCCCGATACTGGGCGCGGAAGGGAATAAGGAGTTTCTTCTGCATGCCCGGCGTTAATGTGGGGCAGGCAATCTTGCCTGCAGCCGCCTTTCAGGCGGCTTCTTCGGCTTGGGGCGAATTTTCGAGCGTCCGTTCGCCGTCACTGGGTCTTGGCCGTCGACGCGTCTTGAGCAGACCAGCATGAAGCAGCACTTCGTAAAGTACGGCTTGCGGCGCGGGGCCGACAGGTGAGCAGCGCCAGCAGGGTCGCCACGGTCGCCGCTGGCGCGGTGGGTTGAAGCCAGTCGTTTCGACGTCGAGGACTACTGCGGTCCCGACGGCTGGCGCCGGTCTTGCCATGGAAAGCGCCTCCGTCTAAGGTCAACCTGAGACACATGAATTTCAGCTCAGGCTCTCAAGGATTTGGTCAATGTCCTTCTCCATGGCGACCAGGGCTTTCGTGGCTTCCCTGTATGCCTCAATGAAGCCGGTAGCATCAAAACCGGCTGTCAGATCCTACATAACTCGTGTATGGCAGGTACCTCCAGACGGACGACTCGTCTGACAATTCGCCATCGGCATACTGACTGGCGCGCTCAAACCTTGGCGGTGGTTTGAGCTCGGCGGTGAACTGCTGCCGCTTCTCCCAGTTTGGAGGCACATACAAGTTGACATACGGCTCGTTGTCGTCCCGAACGGGCCAGGCAGGGGAAATCTCAATCGCGATGACGTCGTCTTCTACGACGGACCACTTCGGTAGTAATGCGTTATCCCCCAGGGGGCTGGAGTATAGGCTGCCTTCCGAAGGATACAGGTCCTCCCACCTCGCCGGACGGAATACACTGCGACTGAGATCCTGCCTAAGATAATTCGCAAGGTCCTGCATGTCCTTCTTCAGCCCGGCGCCGTTCACGTATTCATTTAAGGTGCGAACGGCCTTGAGGTGATCGACAATCAACTTGAACTTTGGTGCGAAAGTAAATTCTTTGGGCATGATCGATCAGACCTCCAAATCCGAAACAATGTGTTCGCAAAAATCCGCTGTGAGCATCACAGCCGAAGGATCAGGAGTCAACCGCTCGAGGATCCGCCGAACCTCTCCGCAAGAAATCCAAGGAGTCGAATTTGTTGGCCGGCGGGCTGGTGTGACGTACGCCTGCTCTCCGCGGTCAGTGAGTTTCCTGCAATATTCCTGATACTTGCCGCACTGGTCGTCCCCGGGTGGATCATCGATCTTGGTCTCCACGACCAAACACCAGCAGTCTCCTTTCACGTGGATGTCGAATCTCATGCCGCCACATTGCAATTCAGCCGACACAGTTACATCCATGGTGGAGTGCGGCTCCGTTCCTATAGCCTCCGCCATGAATTGGCGCAGGAACGCATCTCTCAATCCGTGGGCTTCGGCAGGATCGAGCAGCCAAGCCAGAAAGCTTGAATGGGCCCGCTCACGGCGAGTGCGGCCTAAAACGTCGAACACGTTGAACCGGGTGTTTCGCCATCCGCCAGCTGCTTTGGCTTCCTGAACTGACTGGAGCAGTTCTTCAATCGCTCCGTAGTCTTCAGCGAACCGTCGATCCAAATCGATCGCGGCATCCCGTTCGTTTGCAAGAATCTCGTCGAGATCCACGCTGATCGCATGAAGCTCTTCGGCCAGTTCGCCGTCGGTCATTCAGCCGTACTATAGCACCGGGCTTCCGACCGCAACATGCCGGCACATTGCTCTTGGCTATACTGAACCTATGCAGCTTACTCTCGACCTGCCGGACGAGCTTTCCGCTGCCTTGGCTAGCTCCGAGCAAGATCTCTCTCGCGCTGTTCTCGAAGCCATTGCCCTTGAAGCCTACCGTGTAAATAAGCTTTCGACTGCACAACTGCGGCGCTTGCTCGGGTATCACACCAGATCTCAAGTCCATGCTTTTCTAAAGCAGCATGGCGTTTACCTGCGCTACGGGCCGGAGGATCTGGAGCATGATCGGCAGGCAGGCGATGCCCTCGGGGCTCCGCCAGCCGCATGATCGTCGTTGCCGACACAACTCCGTTGAATTACCTGGTGCTCATTCAGCATGAAGATTTGCTTCCCCGCCTCTTCGGTCGCGTCTTGATTCCTCCGGCGGTTTCCGCGGAACTACGGCGCCAGGAGACCCCGCACCCGGTGCGGTTGTGGCTCGCTCAGTCTCCGTCCTGGCTACAGGTACAGCCGCTCCGGTCCCAGCCAGATCAGGGGCTCGACTATCTTGATCCGGGAGAGCGGGAAGCCATTGCCCTGGCAGAAGAACTCAAGGCAGATCAAATCCTGCTCGACGAGGCCGACGCTCGGCAAGAAGCCGCACGCCGCAAATTACCGTTCATTGGCACCCTCGGCGTTTTGCGCAGAGCAGCGCAACTCGACCTGATTGAGTTGCCCTCCGCTCTCGCCCGCCTCCAGCAGACAACATTCTACGTCGACCCGGAGTTGATAGGTCGCTGCTGGACGAAGACGCTCAGCGGAGAAATCGCCGATGATAGGACCCATGGCGAGCAGGATGCGGCTCTGATTCTGCCCGCCGCCGGTCCGTTGTTATGACGCGCGTTACGAAGCGGCGGGTTACGCAACGGCGGTCAAATGGTTATACTGATCAAACCGCAGTTCGAAGTGGGCAAAGGGCAGGTGGGCAAGGGCGGCATCGTGCGCGAGCCGGAATTGCACAAAGCCGCCTGCGACCGCATCGAACGCGCCGTGCGCGAATTTGGATTCGAGACGAGCCTGATGGATAGCCCGATACTGGGCGCGGAAGGGAATAAGGAGTTTCTTCTGCATGCCCGCCATTAACACGGTTGGAATCTGTTCCAAGCCGAATTCGACGCCCGCCGCCGGAGTGGCGCCGCAGTTGGTCTCTTGGTTGCGCGAGCGCGGAATTGGCATCCGCGCCGACGAAGAGACCGCCGGTTATGCGGGCGGCGCCGTGGAAGGCATGCCGCGCGGTGAAGTCCCCAAAGGCTGCGATCTTATCGTCGTTTTGGGCGGCGACGGCACGCTGCTATCGGCCGCGCGCGCAATTGGCAAACGTGAAATTCCGCTCTTTCCCGTCAATCTCGGCGGCCTCGGCTTCCTTACCGCGATCACTGTGGGCGAACTCTTCCCCGAGTTGGAACGCGCCTTCCGCGGAGAGCATCGCATCGCCAAACGTAAGCTGCTGAGCATCGAAGTGCTGCGCGACGGCGAAACATTTGCCAGCTATGAGGCCCTGAACGACGCGGTGCTGGCGAAATCTTCCATCGCCCGCATCATCGATCTCGATACTTACGTGGACGATCAATTCGTGTGCGCCTATAAGGCCGACGGGCTCATAATCTCCACCCCCACCGGGTCCACGGCCTACTCGCTCTCCGCCGGAGGGCCGATCATTTATCCTTCGGTTCCCACCATCTGTTTGACGCCCATCTGCCCGCATATGCTAACCAACCGGCCGCTGCTGGTGCCGGAGACCAGCGTGATCAAAGCGCTGGCGCGCGGGCCGGACGAATCGGTTTACCTTACTATTGACGGGCAGGTGGGCAACCCGATCCACCAGGGCGATGCAGTGGTGTGCCGCAGCTCGAAGTTTTCGCTGATGCTGATCAATCCGCCGCACATGATGTTCTTCGACGTGCTGCGGCAAAAATTGAAATGGGGCGAACGATGAAACGGATTTCCCTCACCGCCTGGATCTTCATCGGCATGGCCGCAGGCGTGCTTCTCGGCGTCTTTGCGCCGGATCTCGCCAAGCAACTCGGCCCGGTGAGCGCGGTGTTTCTGCGCCTCATTCGCTCCATTGTCGCGCCGCTGATCTTCGCCACGCTGGTGGCGGGCATCGCCGGCAGCGGAGGGTCGAAGAATATGGGCCGCATCGGCGCCAAGGCCATTCTGTATTTCGAAATCGTCACCACGCTGGCGCTGTTCCTGGGATTGGCCGCCGTAAATCTGATCCGGCCGGGCCTGGGAGTTCCTATCTCGCAAACCGCGGGCGACAGGATTCCGCAGACGGCTACCACCGCCGGCTCGTTTGTGGAACACATTGTTCCAGTCAGCTTGATCGACGCCATGGCGCGTAACGACGTGCTACAGGTGGTGGTTTTCGCCTTCCTGTTCGGCGCCGCATGCGCGGCCATCGGCGCCAAAGCGGCTCCCGTGGTTGCGTTTTGCGGATCGCTGGCGGAGGTGATGTTTCGGTACACCAAGTACGTCATGTATCTGGCTCCGTTCGGCGTGGGCGCGGCTATTGCCGTCACCGTGGGCTCGAAGGGCATCGGCGTATTGTTCGGGTTGAGCAAACTCATCCTCACCATGTACGGCGCCGCGGTGCTGTGCGTCTTGCTCATTCTGTGGCCTGCCATTCCGCTGTTCCGCATTCCGGCAGGTAAGTTCTACCGCGCCATTCGCGAGCCGGTAATGATCGCATTCTCCACGGCATCAAGCGAAGCCGCGTTGCCGCTTGCGCTCGAGAACATGGAACGCTTCGGCGTGCCGAAACACATTGTCGGCTTCGTGATTCCCACCGGCTACAGTTTCAACCTCGTGGGCAGCACGCTTTACCTATCTCTCGCTTCGGTCTTCGTGGCGCAAGCCGCGGGCGTCCACATGTCGCTCGGAGAGCAGTTGCTTATGATGTTGACGCTGATGCTCACTAGCAAGGGCGTTGCGGGCATTCCGCGCGCCGCGCTGGTGATTCTCTCGGGTACCCTCGTCACATTCCACCTGCCTCTTGAAGGCGCGGCGGTATTGCTCGGCGTGGACGCTCTGCTCGATATGGCTCGCACCGCGATTAACGTGCTTGGCAACTGTCTCGCCAGCGCGGTTGTCGCCCGGTGGGAGGGTTATAAACTGACAGGCAATGTAGCGGATTAGCAACAAGTGGCGCCAGCAGCGGCAAGGCGCGACTGGCTTGATAACGAGGCGCCCCTTAGAGTAAGTTACCTTGATCGTGAGGCCAAGACGAGCTACACGCTCTCACCGGAGTCTGTAGCGTTTCTGGAGGCGGTGCGCCAGAAGCGGCGGCCCAGGTCGATCTCTGCCATTTTGGAGGAGATCCTCCAAGCCGTTCGGCACGAACATGAGCGCCCATCGGTTGAACGGGCGGTCGCGGATTACTACGGCTCGCTTTCGACTGAGGACGCAACGGACCAGGCTGAATGGGGTGAGTTTGCGTTCCGCGAGTTTCCTTACGAGGAGCGCGCCTGAGCGCCGTCAACTCCGAGAACTACATTCCGCCGCGAGACTGGGTTTGTCAAGATTCCCATTGAACCTCCGGTAGGTGGAGCATGATTCGGCTTGCCCCCGACAAGCTAATAACGGCCCTGGGCAAGCTGAAGCATACCCCACTCGTCGCGCTTCTCATCATGCTCGCGGCATTTTCAACGCCCAGCCTCACGAAAGTCCTTAAGCCGCGTAGAATTGAAGAGAAGGAGTCTGCTTTGCTCAGGATCGCTTTCACCGCATCGCTTTGCGCCTTGGCGCTTGCCGCTCAAACGCCGCCGGCTTCCAAGCCCAATTCGCTCCGCTTCGATATCAACGCCCTTGACCGGTCGGCCGATCCGTGCGTCGATTTCTACCAATTCGCCTGCGGAACCTGGATGAAGAACAACCCGATTCCTCCAGACCAATCGCGCTGGGGGCGTTTCTCGGAATTGCAGGAGCGCAACCGCGAGGTGCTGCATGAGATCCTCGAAGCGGCCTCCAAACCGGACGCGAACCGCGACCAGGTCACGCGCGAGATCGGCGATTACTATGCCGCCTGCATGGACGAAAATGGCATTAACGCGCGTGGCATCGACGCGCTCAAGCCGGAGCTCGACCGCATACGCAACCTGAAGGACAAATTGCAGCTTGCCGAGGAAATCGCGCACCTGCAACGCGCCGGCGCCGGCGCTCTATTCGATTTCAATTCCGGACAGGACTTCAAGGATTCCACCGAGGTCATCGCGCAGCTCGATCAGGGCGGCCTCGGCCTGCCGGAACGCGACTACTATCTCAAGGACGATCCGAAATCGGTCGAGCTTCGCAAGCAATACCTGGTCCACGTTCAGCGCATATTCGAGCTGATGGGTGAAAAAGCAGACGTTGCCAAGGCCCATGCCGATACCGTGATGAAGATCGAAACCGCGCTGGCCAAAGGTTCTCTCGACAACGTCTCCCGCCGCGACCCGGAAAAGGTCTACCACAAGATGACCAGGCAGGAACTGCAAGCGCTCAGCCCTGACTTCCGCTGGAGCCAGTACCTGACCACCAGCGGCGCCCCGGAATTCCAAAACGTAAACGTGGCATGGCCGGATTTCTTCAAGGCACTGAACGCCGAGATCCAGAGCGCAAGCCTGGACGATTGGAAGACGTATCTCACGTGGCATCTGGTACATGCCGAAACGGCGTTTCTGCCCAAGCCATTCGTGGATGAGACCTTCGATTTCTTCGGTAAGACACTCACCGGCGCCAAGGAACAGCGGGCGCGCTGGAAGCGCTGCGTCGATTTCACCGATAACGAATTGGGCGAAGCGCTGGGCCAGAAGTTCGTCGAGCGCACATTCGGAAAAGAAGGCAAGCAGCGCACTCTGGCCATGGTGGACCGGCTTGAGAAAGCGTTGGGCGAAGATCTGCAGGCCGTATCGTGGATGACGCCCGCCACCAGGCAGAAGGCGATTCAAAAGCTGGCCGCCATCAAGAACAAGATCGGTTATCCCGATCATTGGCGCGACTATTCCAGCGTCGCCATCAAGCGCGATGACGCCCTGGGCAACAGTTTCCGCGCCGACCAGTTCGAGTTCCAGCGCCAATTGAACAAGATCGGCAAGCCGGTGGACCGCAACGAATGGGCCATGTCTCCGCCCACTGTCAATGCCTATTACGATCCGCAAATGAACGATATCAACTTCCCCGCGGGAATCCTGCAGCCGCCGTTTTACGACAACGATATGGACGATGCGGTGAACTTTGGCGGCATCGGCATGGTGATCGGCCACGAGCTGACGCATGGCTTCGACGACGAAGGCCGCCAGTTCGACGCCAGCGGCAACCTGAAAGACTGGTGGACGCCGGAAGACGCTAAGGAGTTCGACCAGCGCGAGGCATGCGTAGTCAATGAGTATTCGAAGTTCACCGTGGCCGGGGTCAACGTCAACGGCAAGCTGACGCTCGGCGAGAACACCGCCGACAACGGCGGCGTGCGCATTGCACTGATGGCGCTGGAGACGGCGCTCGCCAATAAGACCCGGCCCCAGATCGGCGGATTCAGCCCCGAGCAGCGCTTCTTCCTCTCGTTCGGCCAGGTGTGGTGCGGCAACTCGCGCGAAGAGGCCGAGCGGCTGCAAGTGCAGACCGACCCGCACTCGCCGGCGCGCTTCAGGGTGAACGGCGTGGTGCAGAATATGCCAGAGTTCCAGAAGGCTTTTTCGTGCAAGGCGGGCCAACCTATGACGCCGGCAAATGCGTGCCATGTCTGGTGAGAGCAGGCGCTGGCTTTTCGTGGGCAGTGCGAGGAGGCCCTGTCCGTTTTGCGCGGTATTCCTCAGAGGTCAATCCGTCCCTGGTCGGGTATCAAACAGCCTGGGCCCTTTTCAATCTGGGGAGAAGAGTTCTGATCGATACCGTTTCCACGGCGCTTCCAGAGTTATCCCGCATCGGTCGCATTAAGCCGACGCCAAATGGTGCGGGAGGTTGAGCGTAAACCTGATGCGGTCGATCTCCTGAATCGGTTTGAGGAATGCCGGCTCCTCTAACGGCCAGAGTTGCGCTTGAGGAGCCGTCGAACCGGAGGCCACCAGCAGACAGTTCACCGCACGCCGCGCGGCCTCATTCGCGGCCTCCATGCAGGCAATGTCCGTATAGGTACGCACGTAATCCGAAGCCACAAAGAAATTCTCCAACTCCACCTGGGCTTCAGGCCGGTACTGAAGCGATCCTGCCGTGTTGATGAGCAACGGCTCGGCATTAACGGCCATGCTCGGATTGGGAAACTGGATGTCCGGATCGAGAAACCAGGCAATCAGGTTCGCATCCTTAATCGGCATGGCGCCGCTGACATTCAGGTGCTGCTTGAGTTGGGTCCAGACCTCGTCCTTGATCTGTTCCGCGGTGCACTCCTGTGCAGGTTTGCCGTATACGACGCCGGGCGCCTGCCACTCGGAGATGTCCACGGAGAGGATGCCGCGGATCAACCCGTTTCCGAATTGCGACATGTCCACATTGGTCCAGAATTGCCGTTGTGAGATGGAAGTCAGCGCCCAAGGCGAGTCGAGGTAGATCGCATGACCGTTCACCAGCGGTTCATCCTGGGAGAGATAGAACTGGATGCCATTCATCCACCGGGTACTCAACTTGTCGAGATTCGCCAGTGCCGGCGCGGCTCGCTTTAAGCTATCGGTCATCAGCGTGGCCATCACCTCCACCGGCAGGGCCGCTATGTAGTGATCCGCAGCGATCGCAGAATTCCCGGAGGCGCTCTCCACTGTAACGGCGGTCACTCGGGCGCCAGCCGTCTCGATTCCAGTGACCTGAGTCCCGGGATAGAATTCCACTCCGAGTTGCTCGAGATACTGGGTCCAAGGAGTGATCCAGACGTCGTTGGTGGGTCCCGATAGGAGACGATCGAACACGCGGTCGGGGCATATCAGTCCATACAGTAGCTGCAACTGAGTGCAGCCTACCGTCCGCGTGCTGCTCTCTTCCGCCCGCATGGCTACCAGGGAGCGCGTGAGTCCTTCTCCCAGATATGTCTGGTAAGCCTTCGACATTCGGGGAGCCGCGATGAAGTCCCACCATGCGATCTTTTCGAACTCCGCAAGCCGGCGCTCGGGGCAGCTTGTGGCTACTATCAACAGGCGGCTGACGAAGTAACTCGTCTCGTCAAGCGGAACGCCGAGAGGCGTGAACAGTTCTAGAAGAAATGCCCGGAAATCGTCTAACGTAGTAGGGGAACGGGCGACCCATGTGATCTCTGTCTGTCCGGCCCTTGCCAGCAGGATTCGCGTCGCCAGGGCGAGATTGTCAAAGGTGTTGCCGTGAGCGCCATAGGGAATGCGGCGCATCGTGTCGATGACATGCTTGTAGAAGCCGGGGAAGAACCGGAAACCGTGCTCGCCAGGAAGGGGCTTACGGCCGTCATCCCCGGAATTGGGGACGGGAATGCTGCGGGCCTTGCCGCCCAGCACCGGCTTGCGCTCATACACACGCACCTGATAGCCGCGCTCCGCCAGCTCATGAGCCGCGCTAAGGCCTGCAACTCCTCCGCCGAGAATGGCCACTGTCTGCTGCATTCCGTCATTCTACGCCTGCCAACCTCCGCGAGCGACACAGTTCTTGCCTGAAACTTCTCAGCGCACACTCAGTGAGATACCCGCATCCGCCGCACCGCGCATCGCGCAAGGCCAGGTAGTCCCGCGCAGCACCAATTCCGTCGCGAGCACTGTCTCCGGCAACGGCGCGCCCGGAGTGTTCGCCTTCTCGATGGCCATTCGCGCCAACTGTCGTCCTAACTCCAGATATGGTACGCGCACGGTAGTTAGCGGAGGCACAGTCGACCGCGCATCCGGCAGATCGCTGAAGCCTATTAGGGATACGTCGTCCGGTACCCGTAGTCCGCTCAGCCGCAGTTGCTCCCAGACTCCCACCGCCACATCGTCTCCACCCGCGAAAATGGCGCTGATGGGCAGTCCGCGCCGCAAGAGCGCTTCCGCGGATGCGAACCCGTTGCGCGCAATATCCGGCGAGAGACTCACTGTCTGCGCCAGCGGTTCGAAGCCCGCTTCGGCCATCACTTCCAGGTAGGCCCGATACCGCACTTCGTACCACGGCAGCGAAATGTCGCCGATGTAGCAAATGTTCCGGTGGCCCAGCCGCACCAGGTAGCGCACCGCATCTTTGGCGCCCGCCGCATCGTCGGAACGCGCCAAGTCTACCGGCCCGTGCGGCGCGCGTCCCACCAGGTTGTTCCCGTAAAGCACGTAGGGTACGCCCGCGCGCTCGGTGGCGTCCAGCAGATTTAAATGATTCGTTCCGGCCAGGATCAGGCAATCGGCAATGCCGTGCTCCCGCAGCAACGCCGGCAGTTTCAATTCGCTCACCGGCGCATCGAAC
>Ga0302325_10026158_pt1 | contig 12124 bp, 11 predicted proteins | sample Palsa_T0_2_FD_201948 | JGI IMG/M metagenome (GOLD analysis project Ga0302325, IMG submission 201948) | Peat permafrost microbial communities from Stordalen Mire near Abisko, Sweden - Palsa_T0_2 | ecosystem: Environmental > Terrestrial > Soil > Palsa > Peat permafrost | place: Sweden: Abisko...
CGCTATTGCACCAAAACGAATACTGCAGGTCGCCCGGCGCAAGTTCCGCCAAGCGCTTCGCCGCACGACCGAGCACGACGTTGAACATCGTCTTGCCCGAAAGCGACATGCGTTCCATCTGCTCGCGCACCGCGGCGATGACGCGCGGATGCGAATGCCCCAGCGTGAAGACGCCGTAGCCACCGGCGAAATCGAGATACGCCTTGCCGTTTTGATCCCAGATCGTCGTGCCCGACGCGCGCACTTCAACCGGAGAACCGGAAAGTTTCATTACCCGCGCCAGCGGCGGGTTGATGAAGTTCTTATAATTCTCGAACGTTTCGGCAGCGAGATCCTCGACGGTTCCTTTAGTCACCTTCACTTCTTCAAGTCCCACCGGGCGCCACCCGCCTCGCTGAGCTCCTTGACGCGGCCCGGTCAACCGCGATAACGTCAGATAGCTTAGTCGGGGCGGTGCTTACATCCGTAAGCTACAAGAAAGGGGATTGCGCAAGCGGTCCCTTTTCGCTTTCTGGTTCGACCCTAACGGCCATCTCACGCTGCGACCATTGCAGCGGACTGCACGCGCGCGATTGTCTCTTCGATCGTGGTAATCGCTTCGTCGGCGGAATCGATGCGCATTATCCGCTCGCGCAGAATCGCCGCACCGGGAATCCCTTTGAGATAGAGGGCCACGTGCTTGCGCATCTGCGGAACTGCGCGCGCTTCTCCCCATTCGTCGACCATCGCGCGATAGTGCACGATGCAATAGCGCAGCCGATCGGCGGCTGAGGGCACCGGCCGCATTTCGCGTCCTTCCATCAAGTCGGCGATTTGCGCGATCAGCCACGGATTGCCAAGCGTGCCGCGGCCCAGCATGATCGCATCGACGCCGCTGTGGAGCATGCGCTCCATCGCGAGGTGCGGATCGTCCAGATCGCCGTTGCCGATCACCGGAATGTCGATCGCTTCTTTCAAGCGCGCGATGTGTTCCCAATCCGCGTTGCCCTTGTAGAACTGGCGCGCGGTACGCGCGTGCAAGGTGACGGCTTGCACGCCGACCGCTTGCGCGCGCTTCGCAACGTCGACGTACACGAGGTCGGTTTCACTCCAACCCAGACGCATCTTCATCGTCACCGGGCAATCGACCGCATCGACGACTGCTTTCATAATCGCCTCGCAACGATCGACGTCACGCAAGCAGGCCGAACCGCCGTTGGTCTTGGTAACCTTCGGGGCGGGGCAGCCGAAATTGATGTCGACGATATCGGCGCCGCACTCTCGCACGACCTTCGCCGCGGCGGCCATGGTGGTGGGATCGTCGCCCCAGAGCTGCGTCGAGACGGGTTTCTCGAGCCCGTGCTGGTCGATCATCTCCATCGTGCGTTTGCTGCCGTATTTTAGCGCGTTCGAGGACACGAACTCGGTGACGGTCAGTCCAAGGCCAAAGGGTTTATAGAGCGCTCGCATCGTCCGATTGGTAACGCCGGACATAGGGGCGAGCACGAGTGGAGGCCAGATCTGATGGCTGCCGATCTGCAGCCCGGGCACGGTAGCGGGCATGGCGCCCCCTACTATACCACAAGCCTCCGACCGCTAGGTCTGCGCGAAGGCGCGCAGCCCGTACAAACTCAGGTGCGGATCGACCGACTCGATCACCGCCGCGTGCTTGGCCATGACGCTCGCGAGACCGCCGGTCGCAACGACGCGCGCCTCGACGCCCATCTCGCGGCGCATTCGCGCAACCAGCGCTTCCGTCTGCCCGACAAAGCCGAAGATGATGCCGGCCTGCAACGACTCAATCGTATTGCGGCCGATTGCGTGCGCGGGGGCGTCGAGCGCAATCTGCGGCAATTTTGCGGTGCGCCCGATCAACGCGTCGATCGAGATATTGATTCCCGGCGCAATCGCCACGCCTAAGTAGTCGCCCGCTGCGGAAAGCGCCATAAACACCGTAGCGGTTCCGTAACTCACGAGGATCAGCGGAACGCCGTACCGTTCCTTTCCGCCGATTGCGCACGCGACGAGATCGGCCCCCACTTCCGCCGGCCTGTCGGTCTTGACGGCGATGACCGATTGATGCTGCGCCTCGAGTACCATCGGCGTGACGTTAAAGAACTTTTGGCAGACCTCGATGAGCGTATGATCGAGACGCGGCACGACGCTAGCAATGGCGACCGCATCGATCTCACGCGCGCGAAGGCCCGCCGTCGCAAAGAGCTGCGTGAAGAAGACGCCGTATTCGTCGGCCGTACGACGCGATTCCGTGGTCACACGCCAATGATGCGACAAATCGGTTGCGCCGTTCGCGAAGACACCCAGTTTGGTCTCGGTGTTGCCGACGTCGATCGCAAGGAGCATCAGCGCAGGTCCTCGATAGCGTCGAGCAGACGCGCCGCGAGCTCTGCCTTACTTGCAGTACCGAGTTCCTTGCGTCCATCCTTCCAAAGCAGCGTCAACGTGTTCTCGCTCGTGCCGAAGCCGCGTTCGCCGCGCACGTCGTTCACGACGACCGCATCGAGCCCTTTGCGTTCAAGTTTCTCGCGTGCGTGTGCTTCATGATCCTCCGTTTCGGCGGCGAAGCCGACGACAAAGGCCTCGTCGTTGCGCTGCGCGAGCGCCGCGATCACGTCGGGGTTGCGTACCATTTGCACGATCAAATCCTCGTCCGTCTTCTTTAGCTTGGACTCCGAGTGCTGGGCCGGGCGCCAGTCGGCAACGGCTGCGCTCGCAATCACCAGATCGGCGCGCAGACCGTGCGCGAGCGCAAGATCGAGTAGATCCTGCGCGCTGGTGAAGCGATGGGTCGTTACGCCTGCCGGCGGCTCGAGCAGTGTCGGTCCAAGCAACAACGTCACCTCTGCGCCGCGCATTGCCGCCTCGCGCGCAATCGCGACGCCGGTCGAACCGGTCGATGCGTTGCTCACAAAACGAATCGGATCGAAGGCCTCGCGCGTGGGACCTGCCGTCACCAGCACGCGCACGCCGGCCAGACGCTTGGAGCGCGCGAGAACGCGCTCGAGCGCTTCGAGCAACGCCTCTTCATTCGCTAATCGTCCGATGCCGCTCTCGCGCTCGGCCAGAAATCCGCGCTCGGGATCGACGATCTCGCAACCACGCTCGCGCAGCGCGCGCAGATTGGCTTGCGTCGCGGGATGGGCGTACATCGCCGAATTCATTGCGGGCGCAAGCACCAGCGGAATGCGCGCGGCTAGTGCCGCCGTCGTCACCAAATCGTCGGCGATGCCTTGCGCGAGTTTGGCAATACAATTCGCGGTTGCAGGAGCGATGAGCATCACTTGCGCGTCGCGAACCAAGCGAATGTGTGGAATGTGCTCGGGGGCATCCCACAAGGACGTGTAGACTGGACGCGCGGTCAAGGACGAAAAGGTCAGCGCGCCGACAAAGCGCTCCGCCTCTGCCGTCATGATGACGTCGACCGTTGCGCCGCGCTGCACGAGCGTGCTGGTCAGCGCCGCGATCTTGTATGCCGCGATCCCCCCACACACGCCGATCAAAATGCGCGCGTTCGTCATTCGATCCAAAGGTTATCGAGCAACCGCGTTCTGCCGAACCGCGCGGCCCCAATCACAAACGCGGGTGGTGAAAGCGTGTCGATCGGATTGAACGAGTTGGCATCGACCACGTCAAGATAATCGAGCTCCGCGAGCGGATGCAAGCGCGTGCGCCCCGCGGCAATCGCGTCAGCTTTGGAGCGTCCGCTCGCCATCGCCAGACGCACCGCCTGTAATGCGTGATGCAGCGACGGCGCCGCTTCGCGTTCGTCGGGCGATAGGTAGGCATTGCGGCTCGACATCGCGAGGCCATCTGATTCGCGCTCCGTCGGCACGATGGTCACGCTTGTGGGAATCTCCAGATCGCGAATCATCCGCCGCAGGATCGCGGTTTGCTGCGCATCCTTTTGACCTAGATAGAGCACGTCGGGACGCACGACGTTGAGCAGCTTGCACACGACCGTGGTCACGCCCCGAAAGTGCCCCGGCCGGATCGCACCTTCGAAGACCTCTGCGATCGGCCCGGCATCGACCGACGTGCTGAAGTCGGGTGGATACATGGCCGCCGGGCTCGGGGCGAAAAGTACGTCGACGCCGGCCTGGGCAAGCTTGGCACGATCGCCCTCGGCATCGCGTGGATAGCGCGCGAGATCCTCGTCCGGCGCAAACTGCAGCGGATTGACGAAGACCGACGCCCCCACGGCGACCGATTCAGCGCGCGCTCGACGAACCAAGGCGAGATGCCCCTCGTGGAGCGCCCCCATTGTCGGCACGAAGCCAAGTGGGCGAGGCAAGACGTCAAAGAGCGCATGTGCTTGCGAAATGGTCGAAGCGACTTGCACGGTGGCTAGATACGCGTAACGCGGAGCACCGTGCGACCGACCATGAAGGGAGCCCCAATCTCGATTGCCGCGTCGCCGCTCACCAGCTCGCCGTTCACCTTCGTTCCGTTGCGGCTCTCGAGGTCGGTGAGATGCAAATTCTCCCCATCGATGCGAACGTGCGCGTGCTTGCGCGAGACGTAGCGATCGAGGGCTATACACGCTTGTGCCACCGAATCGTCGCGGCCGATCGTGATTTCGCTTTCGAATGTCCAACTTTTTCCGTCGAGCGGTCCGCTGAGGACCTCAAGCAGGTACATGGCGGCGAGCCCTTCTCTGGTGCAGCCGCCCGGCTCCTGGTCGCTGGGGGTGCTTGGTGTTAAGGTAGGCTAACAAAAAGCCCCGTCCGGACGATTACTCATAGGGTGACGAGCAACGACCGGATCGACGAGCTCCTCGAGCTCATAGAAGTGGAGCCGGATGCCCTACGAGAGGCAGAATTCCTGCAGGCGCAGGCAATTCTTGAGACCTTAGTGGGGAAATCCATCACGGCCGCAGAGATCCAAGATACGCGTATCGTTATCACGACCAACGACGGCAATCGCTACTTTTTCTACGGCTTTTTGGGCGAATCGCGAAACGGCTGATCGAGCCGGCTCACTTTGCGGGTTGTTTTGAAGTCACGAACGCCGCGATCTTTTCATGATCGCCGGACGTGTATTGCGTAAACGCGACCCCGTGCGCATAACGCTTGGTTGAGGCGTCGAAGAACGTCAGCGCAATCTTCGCTCGAACGAGCATTTCACGATCCACTTCCGGGAGCGTAAAGCGCAACACGATCGGCTGTCCGGCGGGAAGGTCGGTAGTCGTCGTAATCCGCATGCCGCCGCGACTGAGATCAACCGCGACTCCGCTTAAAACCAACTCGTGCCCCGGGACGATAATCGTGACCGGGAAGTCCACGACGGCCCGGAAGAACCGGCGCTCGTGCGAGTGATCCTCTTGAGTACTCACCGCTGACGGTTCTTCTCTGCTGCTGCGGCGCGGCCTTCAGGCCATCACCGCTTGTGCGGCGAGCAACGCGCCAAGCATCGCGTGCTCGGCGACGATACCGCCCTGGAGATATACCTCAAACGGCGCGCGCAGCGGAGCGTCGCAAGAGAGCTCGATCGTCGCACCGCCGACGAAAGCTCCGCTCGACATCACCACCGGATCGACGTAGCCTGGTACCGGCCCCGGCTCCGGGCGGAAGCGTGCATTAAGCGGCATCGCGGTTTGTAAACCGGCGGTAAAGCGCAAGAGCCGCTGCGCGTCTAAAAGACGAATCGCTTGCACGATGTCGGTGCGCACCGCTCCCGGCTGCGGATCGACCTCGAAACCGAGTTCGGCGAAAAGCGCGGCGGCGAAATCGAGACCGCGCAGCGTTTGCTCAACGATCGTCGGCGCAATAAAGAGCCCTTGCACGAATGCGCGCCCAAAACCAAGTGTCGGCCCAAGGCCGCTGCGAAGCCCCGGGGCGTATAAGCGGGCGCTCACACGCTCCACGAGATCGCCGCGGCCGGCTACGTAGCCCCCTCCGGGCGCGAGCGAACCGCCTAAGTTCTTGATCAGCGATCCCAATACGAGATCCGCGCCATCGTGGGTAGGCTCGCGCTCTTCAACGAGCTCTCCGTAGCAGTTGTCGACCAGCACCGCAACTTGGGGTGCGACACGTTTTACTCGCGCCGTCACTTGCGCGCAGGTCGCGACGTCTAGCGATGGTCGCGGCGCATAGCCACGCGAACGCTGCACGAAGACAATCGCGGCGTCGTCTTTGGCGGCCGCTACGGCAATCGCGTCAAGATCGGGCGTTCCGTCACCGCGCAACGCGATCTCTTCATAGAGAATTCCCTGCGATACGAGCGAGTAGTCGGCGTCGCAAATCGCATTGCGCAGCGTATCGTACGGCCGTCCCGCGACTGCGATGAGGCGCCGCCCGGGCGGAACGCAGGCTGCAAGCGCGGTCACGATGGCGTGGGTTCCGCTTACTATCGAGAGCCGCGCCAGCGCGCGCTCCGCGCCGAGAACGCGCGCCAGGAGCGACTCGTAGCGTTCCCGCGCTGCATCGTCATAGCCGTAGCCGCTCGTACCGGCGAGATCGCTTTCGTCGACGCCTTCATCGAGAAATGCGCGCAGCACGCGCGCTTTGACGCGCCCCTGCGCCGGATAATTCAGCGTACGCGTGCGCTCGTAGGCGCGGGTTCCCGCAACGCGGATACGCTCGTCGATTGCAAACGTGTCGCATAGCAGGTCGATCACGCCGCCGCCTCGAGCTGGTCGTGGAGATGATGTTCGTACGCGCGTACAAACGGCAAATAGATCAGTGTTGCCAGCACGAGATTGAGCAGCACGAGCAGGATCGCACGCGCATCGAACGTCGCGACGTAGGTGGAGATGAGCGTGGGAATCGACGATGGCACATAGTAAATCGCGCGGCCTACCCAGCCGAGCGCTACGACGACGTAGGTGGTCGTCGCCAAAACGAGCGGTGCAATGATAAACGGAGGAACCAGAAATGGATTGAGCACAACCGGCACGCTGAAGAGCAGCGGCTCGTTCGCGTTAAAGATCGCAGGCACGATCGTGGCGCGGCCCACGGTCCGCAGCCGCGGCACGCGCGAGAGCGCGAGTAAGGCCGCAAGCGGCAGCGTCGAACCCGCGCCGCCGGGAAAAATAAAAAGGAAGAGCGACACGACGACGATATGCGGCAGCCTTGCGTGGTGTTCGTAGGCGAGCGTGTTTTGCATCTGCAGCTGTAGATAGACCGGCGTGACGAATGCGGCAAGCAGCGCCGGCCCGTGCAGGCCAATCGTCCAGAACAACGTCTGCACGCCCACGATGACAATGAGCGCAACGTAGGTGTCGCCAAGTTCACCGAGCGGCCGCAGCGCGCGTGCAATCGCGTCGCTCACCGAGACGTGGAGTCCGCGTAACCCGGCTGCAACCACGACGGCGAACGCCGCGCCGACCCACGCATTGCCGCTCAGCCGAATACCGAGCGCTACGAGCCCGCAACCGCCCAGTGCGATGAACAGCCCGCCCGGACCAACGTCGTGCAAATACGCAAGCGGCGTTCCGCTATACGGCGGCAGTACAATCAGATACGCAAGGGTTGAGCCGAGTACCGTCGGGAGCGCGTCGATTCCGGCGCGTCGCGCATAGAACCATCCGAGCGCCGGTGCCAATACGAGGCCCATCACGCCGAAAGCCGGGATGAGGGCGCCGGCCACGCGCAGTCCCAGCGATGGGCCAATCAAGGGACCGGAAACCGGAACGAACGGTAGGATAACCAGAAAGGCCGCAAGCAGCCCGGCAAAGCTCCAGGGTAGGGCTTCGCGCGTCGCGGCTAAGAACGGAAGTTGGGCGACTGCTTGGAGCGCTGCGAAGCGTTTAGAGGCGGCGGACGACGGCTTCGACGCGACCGATGATCTCGACATCGCTCGCGTAGATTGGCGCCATGCTGCGATTCTCCGGCTGAAGCCGGATTCGGCCATCCTCGCGATAGTAACGTTTCACGGTGGCCTCGCCGTCGAGCATCGCGACCACGATTTCCCCGTCGCGCGCCACGCGCTGCGGCCGGACCATAATCAGGTCCCCATCGAGAATGGCGGCCTCGATCATCGAATCGCCCTGTACGCGGAGCATGAACCCATCCGTTAGCCGCGGCACAAATGATGCCGGCAGCACGAACTCCCCTTCCAGGTGCTCCTCGGCCGTGATCGGGGTGCCGGCGGCAACCTTGCCGACGATCGGCAGGACGATGCTTTCGGGAACCGGTGACGACCCCAACCCCAAATCCGAGCGCAACGCGCGCGGCTTGGTGGGATCGCGCAAGATCAGCCCGCGGCGCTCGAGCGCCTTGAGGTGGGCGTGAATGGTGGACGAAGATGAGAGGCCGACCCGCTCGCCGATCTCACGGACCGAAGGCGGGTACCCGCGTTCAACAGTGAAGGCGCGGATCACATCGAGGATCCGCTGCTGTCGTTCCGTCGCTGGTTTGTCGGTCAAGGCTCCCTCCGGATTGTGCAGCGCAATGCCACCCGTATGGCATGGGTTTGCCTTACAACCCTAGCACAGGCTATTCAAAAAGGCAAACATACGTTCGGCTCTCGCTTGACAGCTCGTGGTCTGCATGTGCTAAAATCTAGGGGACGAACAGCTGTTTGGCCCAAGATGTGGGTAAATTGGTAGTCGAACACTCGTTTGGCACAAGATATGGAAGGGAGCTGGAGAACAGTGGTCACGCGCAAACGGTTCACGCTCATGCCCGCAATCGCGATAGTTTCGCTCAGTCTGATGGTGACGGTGCCGGCACTTTCGAGCATGCATCTCTCCGCGGCAACGGCGCAGCGCTACGCGACGGTGACGGTGCAGCCCGGCGACACGCTCTGGTCGATTGCGTCCGCGCACACAACGGGAAGCGCCGACGTGCAAGAGACGATCGATCAAATCAGCGCCGCGAACCATCTCCAAGCGTCGATGCTGCTCCCCGGCGAAAAGCTCCGCATCCCCGAATAGCACGCACTAAAAACGAAAAAGGCCGCATTTGCGGCTTTTTTTATTTTCTGCGAGAGACGAGCACGATCGAGTGCCCAACATGATCGTTCAAAAAGTCGAGGCCCTCCATCATCCACGAGTCGAGACCGTTACTCGAGTGTCTAGCGACCTCACGCGCCACGTGAACGCGATCGCGCAGCCAGGCGAGCTCCGTGCGCGTCGTCGTCGGAAAAACGGCGACCTCGCAATCCTCGCACTTATATCCGTACTGCATCCGCGCAGCACTTCGCGCTCGCGATGCAAAAAGGCCTCCGCTTTCGCGGAGGCCTTTTTGTTCGCTCGCAGCGAGATTGCGTACGTCGACTTTAGAGTCTGATCTTGAAGTCGAGATACGCGTTGAAGGGCAGCGTTCCCAGTCCCGGATAGTACGCCGGAACACGGAACGATTGCACCGGTGTACCCGGGTTGTAGTTGTTTCCGATCGGTCCGACGCCGACGCCGGCATAGCCGGCTCCGTAGCCGCAGATCATCGATTGGGAAACTCCCGGGAAGCTGCTCCATGGTTCTTTCGAACCGCCGAAGCAGCCGTCGTAGAGGTTCGCCAACGTCAACACCGCCTGGATACGCGGGCTCATCTGGTAACTCGTCTGCAACGAGAGCGTTACCCGATCGGGTGCCGTGAACGCGCCAATTGAGTCGAAGTTGCCCGTTTGGGGATTCGGAATCGGGATTGCGAACGTTCCGGCGCACGTTGATGCATCATATGCGCTTCCGGAGCCGCCGTACGGATAGCGGGGGTCGCCCGCGACCGCACCGGTGGAACCGGTACAGGTTGATGCATCGACGCCGAGTTCGTCGATCGGGTAGCCGTACTTGCTGCCCGACGAGAACTGCAGGGCCGGGGTGATCGCCCACTTGTCATGCGTGTAATTCAGGACAAGCGTCGCGACGTTTGGCGCGATGAACGACCCGTAGCCGCCCGCACCCGGCGCACCGGCCGGGAAGAGCGAGTACGGAACGTACGAAGCGCTGGGATCGAGGAAGCCCTGTACCGGAGCGTTCCAGTACGGGTTTGCGATATCCGCAGCGGTACAAGCCGCAGCGGTCGCAACCGGGGTGCCGCCCGGGCCGTAACACGGAGCAGCCGTTACGCCGGCGGCGCAGACGGACTGACCGTACTGCGATTTGCCCGCGGCGTTTCCGCCGTTACAGGCGCTCGTCTCGCCGTTGTACGTCGAGATCGCCTGATTGATCGACGTCACCGGGGTCGTGCCGTTCGACGTCGCCTTGTACTTCACGGATGCATTCGTGAACGTGTAGCTAAAGAGCCCCGAGAAGCCGTTCTTCGCGAAGTTGCCCTTTTGGATCTGCAGCTCGACGCCATCCGACGTCTGCGAACCGATGTTCAGACCGGAAACGAAGTTCGTCTGGACGTCCAGATAGAATTCCTCGATCTGGTCTTGCGTCTGGCGGAAGAACGGTGTCACTTTCCACGACAGATCCGTACCCTTGACCTGGTGCTCCCACGAGAGGTCGTAGTTCCACGAGGTTTCCGGATAGATCGGGTGCGTGGGTTGAGTGAAGCCGAGCGTGTAGAAGTTCTTCAGGTTGAAGATACCACCGCTAGGCGTGTTCTGGTCGAAGTAGGTGTACTGTTCGAACGCCGTGTTCGGCGCTTGGTCGTACTTGCCGACGCTGAAGCGTAACACGTTGTCAGGATTGAGCGTGTACGTCGCCGCAACGCGCGGTTGGAAGACCGTGTAGGTTTGCGTGTCGCTGACGTTGCTGATCGTCGCCGGGACGTAGGTGGCACCAGCCACTCCGGTAGGTAGATTAGCAGCGCCGCAACCGGCTCCTGGAACAGCAACTTCGATCGGTGCAACCGACGGAGTTGCCGGGTTGGTGCAATACGAGCTGTTCCATGCCGCATACCAGAAGTCGGAGGCTCCGCCTTGGGTATTCTGCGGCACGAACGTGTATGAGTCCAAACGGAGCCCGAGATTGATATGGAGCGCATCGCTCGGATCCCATTCGTCGGTGATTGAGGCGGATCCGAACTCTGGCTTGACGGTGTTGTTCTCACCGCTCGCTCCAGTGTCGACGGTATCCCATTCGCAGGGACCGCCGCCGCAGCTGGTGCCAGGCGCAACGGCCGGAAGCGTGTACGGGCCAGGGCCGAATTCCCCAGCACATCCACCGTAGGGGATGTTAGCGTTCGGGTTTTGCGCACAGGCAAGCTGCTCAGTGCTGAAGCTCGCCGCCCCATTGTCGCACGTTGCAGCCGCACCGGTCGTGGTGTAGCAGATGCCGGCGTTGGGATGATTTCCGTTGACGAGCACCCCAACGTTGTACGGATAGCCGCCGAGGAGCGGCGTAACCAGATACACGCGCTGCGAGTTCGCTGACACGTACGACCCTTGCACTTGCAAGAGGTTGTGCGCGTTCAGCTGATCCGCGAACGTGCCGCTAAAGCCGTAGCTGTGCGCGTACACGTCGTACGCCGGCGGAATGCCGGTGCAGCAGAGAGACGCGCTATTCGGACCGTAGTCAAACCAGCCCGAGTAGACGGTGTAGCCGTAGACACGCAGATAAGCATCCGAGCTGAAGTTCTTCTGATACTGCAGCTTGACGATGCTTTCAACGTTGTTTTCGTTGTCCGCCTGATTCGCGGGAACCAAGCCGCCGCATCCCAATCCCGGTCCCGCTTGCGGGAAACAGAAGGGATTGACCGCGGCGAAGCTCGCTCCCGTCGCTGTTGCGGCTGGGGTTAGCTGGTTGAGCGCTCCCGAGTACACATTCGCGTACGGGTACGACGCATAGGGTCCGCTGACACCCAAGTCGCCCGGCTCCGAGGCTGCGTACGTGGTCAGGTTCTCGGACTGCCAGAGGAGTTGGATATCGTCGCGACCGCCATCATGATGATGCGGGATCGCGAAGTGGAGGTTCACGACATTGTCACGATCGGTGATCATGTTTGTGTCGTAGAAGTTGTACCCGCCGAGCACGTAGAACGGCGAGGCGGTGTTTCCGCCTTGGTAGACGCCGTTGCTGTAGCAGCTCGCCGGGCCGGCCGTGCCCGCTGGGCACTGTGCGCCGGTCAGGTAGCCCAAGGTTGAGCCGTAAGCCGCGCCGTCTTGTTGATCGAGGACTCGGAAGTCCTGATTGTAGCCGCCGAAGCCCACGTAATACGAGAAGAGACGGTCCGGTGAGGCGCCGCCGGCTTCGATATTCGCCTTGTGGTAGAAGACCGGCGATCCGATGCCCAGGTCGCTG
>Ga0302325_10026159_pt1 | contig 12124 bp, 13 predicted proteins | sample Palsa_T0_2_FD_201948 | JGI IMG/M metagenome (GOLD analysis project Ga0302325, IMG submission 201948) | Peat permafrost microbial communities from Stordalen Mire near Abisko, Sweden - Palsa_T0_2 | ecosystem: Environmental > Terrestrial > Soil > Palsa > Peat permafrost | place: Sweden: Abisko...
CGAACAGGATCAATCGGCCGATGATGGATCCGGCGAACCATTCGAACTTGGCGTAACCGTTGGGTCCGGAAGCGGCGGCCAGGAACCACCAGGCCAGGATGAGCGTGCCGAAGTAGAGGCCGAATCCGGTGATGCGATGGACGATCGACATCATCATCGTCAGCATCGGGCGGTAGATTTGCAGGTGGGGCGACAGCGGCCGTGCGGCGGGAGCCTTGGTGTCGGCCATTGTGTCCATCCGAATGCTTGGCAACGTTCCTATCCAATCCGGCCATATGCTGCAATGCAGTAGGCGCTGACGATGGTTGGTTGACGCCTTATGCTTCGCATTAGGCGAAAGATTAGCATTGAACGGCCCAAGTGCAATTGGCATTATTCAAAAGCTGGCTTCGTCAAATGCGAAGGTAAGGTTTTCGTGCGCTTCGACCTCGCCGACCTCAGCCTGTTCCGCCATGTGGTGGAGGCGGGAAGCATCACCCACGGGGCCGAGCGCGCGAACCTCGCGCTTGCCGCCGCCTCGACCCGCATCAGCAACATGGAGGAAACGCTCGGCGTCGCGCTGCTCACGCGCGGACGGGCGGGCGTCACCCCAACGCAACCCGGCCGCACCTTGCTGCAGCACGCGCGCGCGATCCTGCGCCAGGCCGAGCGCCTGCACGAGGACCTCGGTGCTTACGGCGGCGGCCTCGCCGGCCAAATCCGCGTGTTGTCGAACACCAACGCGCTGACCGAGTTCCTGCCGGAAGCGCTCAGCTCATTCCTCGCCGCGCATCCGAGTGTCAGCGTCGATCTGGAAGAGCGCCTGAGCGACGAGATCGTCGGCCTGATCGCCGAAGGGGTCGCCGACCTCGGCATCGTGGCCGGCACCGTCGATGCCCGCGCACTCGAAACCTATCCGTTCCGCCGCGACCGCTTTGTGCTCGTGGTCGCGCGCGAACATGCGTTGGCGAAAAGAGCGAAGATCGGCTTTGAAGACGTTCTCGACCATGACTTCGTCGGGTTGGATCGCGCCAGCGCGCTCCAGCGGTTCCTCGCCAGCAAGGCGGTGCGCATCGGCCGGCCGCTGCGCTTGCGCGTGCAATTGCGCAGCTTCGACGCCGTATGCCGGCTGGTGGAATGCAAGGTCGGCATCGGTATCGTGCCGCAGACCACGGCGCAGCGCGTCGCCAAGACCATGGCGATCGCGGTCGTGCCGCTCACCGATGCCTGGGCGGTGCGCGAACTGACGATCTGCATCCGAAACATGAAGGAACTGCCGCTCTATGCGCGGCAGCTGGTCGAGCATTTACGGCACCCAGGGATCAGTAGTCAGGCATCAGGGATCAAACAGCGCGCGTCGTCATCCTGACGCCTGGCCCCTGATTTCCTGATGTTAGACATCAACCACAAGCGTTGCCGCGATGACTCCGCCGTCCGTAACATAGTGGTTGACGTGTTGGGCGGGCAGATGTTGCCGAGCCTGATATGAACTCACGTCGCCGATCACTTCATTTCTTCTCAGCTCGTCGACGATGTAGTCCCGCTCGGCATCCGTATCGGAATCGGTCGCGTGGGTGATCTGAAATGTGAGTTGTGTCAACGAGAAGCCGGTATCTTTGGTGCCCGCACCGACCCAGTAGACGTGCTCGCGATCCGGTGGCCGGTGGGTTTTTAGCCACAAGTCGGCTGTCCCCAACGTCGCCTGTGCACGCGTGAGGCTTAGAGCCCAAAATCGAATGTGATGGCGCTTGCGCGGGCCGTTATCGATGGCCTTCTGGAAGCCAATGTCCTGTCCGCGTCCGAAAAGGTAGAGAGTGCTGAACGGGGCCGTCGGATAAGGAGAGTTGAGCATGAAGGCGCGGACCATGCGCCACGCGCTCGCCAGAGTCAGCCGATCGGCCTCCGCCCACCCTGCTATCGCAAAGCCGGCGCGAAGCTGTTGCAGCGTGCCTTCAAGCACGAGATTGACGGGATCGCCGGGCAGTCCGTCGCCGGTAATGGTGTAGCGCGGTACGTGCTTGCGCTGGAGAATTTTTAGACTGATGAAAACGGTGCGCGGCAGGATTACGTACGCCGCGATTCCATAAGTAACGGCGAAAGCCAGAACCCATGGCAGCCTGTGGTCGGCAAATCTGAAGACGATAAAGACAATCAGCCAAACGCTCAGTGCGCCCAACGCCAGGACGAGCAGGCGCTGCAAAAACCGTTTCAGCAATCTCACCATCTAGCCGCCGTAACCGCCTCGTGAATCCGCTGTAGCGAGGTAGCTGTAATGGTTATTACAAATCCCAGTCACCGCGGCATCAGCACCCAATAATCGAGGTCGAGCAGGATCGCTTTGTCGTAATCCTCGCCGGACTTGAACGGAAAATCCTCACACGGACGGTCGCCTGTAGCAACGGTGCGCAGCCGTAGTGCACCGACGTCCGCGCGTCCCGGCAGCTCGGACTTGGCGAGAACTTCCGACCAAGCGAACACGGTCTTGCCGGCAAAGAGCGGCGCCACGTGGCGGCCGCCATTGATGGCGGCGACGTGGAAGGCATTGGCGAGCCCGTTGAAGGAGAGCGTGCGGGCGACCGAAATTACGTGGCCGCCATAGATCAGCCGGCGGCCGAAGCGGCCCTTGCCCTCGATATACTGATTGAAGTGGATGCGCGCCGTGTTCTGGTAAAGCCGGGTGGCGATCATGTGCTCGGCCTCTTCCACGGTCACGCCGTCCACGTGATCGATGCGTTCCCCGATTTCATAATCGCCGAAACGATGGGCGCTGCCGGCGAGGGCGAAATCGTAAGATCCCAAATCGATCGGCGGGCAGGCTTCGCCCAAAACCTTGGGATCAAGCACGGTCGGCAAGCGCGGCACATGATCGCCGGGCGCGGGTGCGGCTTCGTTGCGTTTGCGCACCATCACCCAGCGGACATATTCGAGCACCGGCGTGCCGTCTTGCTGGTATCCGGTCGTGCGCACATAGACGATGCCGGTCTTGCGGCTCGAATTCTCCTTGAGCCCGATGACCTCGGAGCGCGCCGTCAGCGTATCGCCTGGAAAGACCGGACTGCGGAAATAACAGCCGGCATAACCGAGATTGGCGACGGCATTGAGCGAGACCTCGGGGACGGTTTTGCCGAAGATGACGTGAAACACGAGCAGGTCATCGATCGGCGCGCGCGGGTAGCCGATCGCCTTGGCAAACACGTCCGACGACTGCACCGCGAAGCGTGGTCCGAACAAGCCATTGTAAAGGGCGACATCGCCGGTGGTCACCGTCCGCGGCGTGGCGTGACGGATCACCTGACCGATGCGGAAATCCTCGAAAAAATTGCCGGGACTGGTCTTCGACATTGGCAAACCCTTTGGTCAACCCGGCAATCGGTGCGCGCTTCATAGCCCACCGCCGCCGCGCCGAAAAGCGGCGCGAATTTTTAATTTTGCGCACGGTCTTTTCCGAAAACCGGTATCCACTTTTCGGGATCATGCGCGATCACGCAGCCGTGAGGATGGGGCTGAAACCCGCCGATGCAGCCGCCGTATCTCGATGCAGTGACGCGGTTCACGACGTCACCCCGGCAACTCGCCGGCAAATCTAGATCGCAACTCTCAACGGCAAAAATGGAGGTCCTCATGTCCAAGCGTTTCGCCTTGATCGCCGCTGCGGCGGCTCTCGCCTTGACCGCCGGTGCGGCGGTGCCGCTCTCCGCGGCGGAGATGTCGGAAAAAACCGTCAATGTCGGCGGCGCCCCGATGTATCCGTCGAAGAACATCATCCAGAACGCGGTGAATTCGAAGGACCACACGACTTTGGTCGCGGCGGTCAAGGCCGCCGGTTTGGTCGATACGCTGTCCGGCCCGGGCCCGTTCACTGTGTTCGCGCCAACCAACGAAGCCTTCGCCAAGCTGCCGGCGGGCACGGTCGACAACCTGCTCAAGCCTGAGAACAAGGAGACCCTGGTAAAGGTGCTCACCTATCACGTCGTCCCTGGCCGCATGACCGCCGTCAATCTGATGAAGGCGGTGAAGGACGGCGAGGGCGCGGCCAAGCTCAAGACCGTTGCGGGCGAGGATATCTGGGTCAAGCAGGCTGGCCCCGGCAAACTCACCATCACCGACTCCAAGGGCGACGTCGCCATGGTGACGATAGCCGATGTGATCCAGTCGAATGGCGTGATCCACGTCATCGACACCGTGTTGCTGCCGTAATGTGAGGCGTTTATCCGCCTCGATTCTGCTGCCTCTCCCCGCTTGCGGGGAGAGGTTTTTTTGCCCCTTCACGCCGCTGTGTTTCCGCCGAGTGCGTGGCGTGACACGAATGTGAGGCGCTTGCCCGCTGACATTTTGCTATAGCCTTCAAAACGCCGGACGATGTCATGACGATCGAAGCCGCAACAAACCCGCATTTGGCGGCGGACGCCGCCGCCACCGGGCCCATCATCCACCCGCGCTGGGTGCGCGTGACCCATTGGATCAACGCGCTGGCGATGTTTATGATGATCGGGTCAGGCTGGCAGATCTACGATGCCTCGCCGCTGTTCGGTTTCGAATTTCCCCGCCAGATCGCGCTTGGTAACTGGCTCGCCGGTGCGCTCCTGTGGCACTTCGCGGCGATGTGGCTCCTGGTGATCAACGGCCTTGTTTACGTCACGCTCGGGATCGTCACTGGCCGCTACCGTCGCAAGCTTTTTCCGATCCGTCCAAGCGAGGTTCTTCACGATCTCCTTGCCGCGTTGCGGGGCAAGCTGTCGCATGACGACCTTAGTGTCTATAACGCGGTGCAGAAGCTCCTCTACCTCGGCATTCTGCTCACCGGAATCGTGATCGTGCTCTCGGGCCTGTCGATCTGGAAGCCGGTGCAGTTTCAGGCCTTGACGAGCTTCTTCGGCGGCTACAATACCGCGCGTTACGTGCACTTCGCCGCCATGACCGCGATCGTGTCGTTCTTGGTGATGCATGTGACGCTCGCGGTCCTTGTGCCGAAAAGCCTGCGCGCGATGATCGTCGGTCGCTGAGAATCCGGGAGAGAATCAATGCCCCGTCAGCGCAAACCGGTCCCCGGCGTCGATCCGAAGCTCCTGATCAAGGACGCGGCGAAGCTTCTGCCCGAGCCGTCGCGGCGCTTTTTCCTGCGCGGTGCCGCGAGCCTCGGCGCCCTCGCCGTGCTCTCCGGCTGCGACATCATCGACGGCGACACTTCGGAGAACGCGCTGCGCGTCATCTCGAGCTTCAACGATCGCGTCCAGGCTCTGCTGTTTAACCCGAACACACTGGCGCCGGAATATCCGGAAAACATGATCACGCGGCCGTTTCCATTCAACGCCTATTACAGCGAGGACGAGGCGCCCGACATCGATGGCGACCAATGGCAGCTGGAGATCGGCGGTCTGGTCGACAACAAAAGGCCGTGGACGCTTCCTGATCTCGCCAAGCTGCCGGAGGTTTCGCAGATCACGCGCCACGTTTGCGTCGAGGGCTGGAGCGCCATCGGCTCCTGGCAGGGCGTGAAGCTCTCCGACTTCCTTAAAGCTATCGGCGCTGATACCCGCGCCAAATATGTTTGGTTCCAGTGCGCCGAGGGCTACTCGAACACGATCGACATGCCGACGGCGCTGCATCCGCAGACGCAACTGACGCTCAAATTCGATCATCAGATCCTGACGCGCGCCTACGGCTTCCCGATCAAGATCCGCATTCCCACCAAGCTCGGCTTCAAAAATCCCAAATACGTCACAGCGATGTGGGTGCAAAACAACGACGCTGGCGGCTATTGGGAGAACCAAGGCTACAACTGGTTCAGCGGGCTCTGACGGACCGCCTTCCGTTCAACAGTTGCCATAATCCGATCCTGCCAGTAGCACTGCGCGTGCGCTCCGCGCGGTGCAAGGATGTCCTTTCATGTCCAGTCCAAAAAAGCTCCTTCTGCTCGCCGGCGACGGCATCGGCCCGGAAGTGATGGCCGAGGTGAAGCGGCTGCTTGGCTTCTTCGCTAAAGCGGGCATCGGCAATTTCACCTTCGAGGAAGGGCTGGTCGGCGGCTGCTGCTACGACGCTTATAAGGTCGCCATCACCGAGAAGACCATGGCGAAGGCGCACGCGGCCGATGCCGTCATCTTCGGCGCGTGCGGCGGCCCGAAATGGGACGACGTGCCTTACGAGGTGCGACCGGAAGCGGGGCTTCTTCGACTACGCAAGGAACTCGGGTTGTTCGCCAACATCCGGCCGGCAATCTGCTACCCGGCGCTGGCGGAATCTTCGAGCCTCAAGCGTGAGGTGGTGGAAGGGCTCGACATTATCATCCTGCGCGAACTGACCGGCGGCGTGTATTTCGGCGAGCCCAAGACCATCACGGATCTCGGTAACGGCCAGAAGCGCGCCGTCGATACTCAGGTTTACGACACCTACGAGATCGAGCGCATCGCCCGCGTCGGCTTCGAGCTTGCCCGCAGGCGGCGCAACAAAGTCACCTCGATGGAGAAGCGCAATGTCATGAAGACCGGCGTGCTGTGGCGCGAGGTCGTCGGCGAGGTGCATGCGCGTGGATACGAAGATGTGCAGCTCGAGCACATGCTGGCGGATGCCGGTGGCATGCAGCTCGTGCGCTGGCCGAAACAGTTCGATGTCATCGTCACCGACAATCTGTTCGGCGATATGCTTTCGGATATCGCGGCAATGCTGACCGGCTCGCTCGGCATGCTGCCTTCGGCCTCGCTCGGCGAGGTCGATGCCAAGACCAAGCGGCGCAAGGCGCTCTACGAGCCGGTGCACGGTTCGGCGCCGGACATCGCCGGCAAGGGCATCGCCAATCCGATCGCCATGCTGGCCTCGTTCGGCATGGCGCTGCGCTACTCGTTCAATATGGCCGAGGAGGCCGACCTCATTGACGCGGCGATCGCCGCCGCGCTGGCCAAAGGACTGCGCACTGCTGACATCAACTCAGAGGGCGCGAAAGTCGTCAGCACAAGCAAAATGGGTGAGGCGATTGTCGGCGAGCTGGAACGGCTCGCGACGCGACACTAGCGCGACCAATTTGGGCCGCGCGGCGCTGGGCTATTTCAGGGTGGCGAGATCAATACGGGGTTGGATAGCCCGGAGAAAATCCAGGGACCAAGAACGGCTGGGCGAGTGGGGTACCGCCAATCCCGGCCGTGTCGGGGCCGAAATACCAATAAGGCCGGCCGGGATCGCCATCCGGCGGAAACGCATAGTCCATACGGCTGCCGTAACCTACAGGCACTTCGGTGCCGACATCGAGATACGAGCGCCGCGGGACAACGATGACGGTGGTGGTGCCGTCGAGATTATGGATGATCGTCCGCGTCGGCTGGATGACCGTACCGCTCGCGGAGCGAAGCACCGGCGGTTGATTTTTCTTGGGTGGCGTCTGTGCGGATGCGGCAAGCGGTATGGCCGAAATGGCAAGGGCAGCAATGCCGACTCCAACGATCAATCCACGCATAGCTCCTCGCTTTCGTATCCCGCAGTGTAACCGGCTCGCGCCGGCCGCAACAGTCTCTTGGCAACCGTGCGCGTCGTCTTAAGTTCCTAGCCTACGGCCCTGGCTATGACGGGCCAATGACGCAGATCAATAGCGAATCTCGGACTACCCGTGTGATATTACTCCATAAATTGGTGTACCGGGGCATAACGGGATGCGCCGAATCCGAAGCGCCGCTAGGCCGTCGCCATGATCACGCGACGAAGGCTGATTGAGGCTGCCGGAGCAGGTGTAGCGTGCGCCGGCGGCGGGCCAGGTGCGCCGCTTCTGTATGCGGCCACCGCTGGCGTGCCTTTGTCGCCGGGAGTGCCGGCAGGCCTCGACGGCTCGGCTGTGCTGGAGGCGCTGCCGGGCAAGCAGCCGCTGATCAAGCTGTCTTACCGGCCGCCGAACTACGAATCTCCGCTGCAATATTTCGACACACCGATCACGCCGAATGATCGGTTCTACGTCCGCTATCACCTCGCGGACATCCCCAATGTCGATGCCAAGACTCTCGACGCCAAGACCTACAAGATCGTCGTAGGCGGGGAGGGTGCCAACGCGCAGGCCGAGATCACGTTCGACGATCTCAAGAAATTTCCGGCTTACGAGATCGTCGCGGTCAATCAGTGCTCGGGAAACCGGCGCGGCCTTTCACAGCCGCACGTCCCCGGCGTGCAATGGGGCTATGGCGCGATGGGCTGCGCGCGATGGAAAGGTGCGCGGCTCAAGGATCTGCTCGACAGGGTCGGCCTGAAAAAAGAGGCGATCGAAATCGCGTTCAACGGCGCCGACGGGCCGGCGTTCGACCAGACTCCGGACTTCATCAAAAGCCTGCCGGTGTGGAAAGCCATCGATGAATCGACACTGGTCGCCTACGAGATGAACGGCGAGCCGTTACCGCATTTCAACGGCTACCCGGCGCGTCTCGTCGTGCCCGGCTGGACCGGCACCTATTGGATGAAACATCTGATCGACATCAACGTGATGACCAGACCGCAGGGCGGCTTCTGGATGAATCCGGCTTATCGCATCCCGGTCGGCGAATTCCCGGCGGTGGTGCGCTTCATGACGCAGGAAACCGCGACGACCGCGCCGATCACAGAAATGGTGGTCAACTCGCTGATCACCAGCCACGCCGACGGCGCCGAGGTGAAGGCCGGCACGATCACGATGCGGGGTCTCGCGTGGGACGGCGGCTACGGCATCCGCGCCGTCGAAGCCTCGACCGACGGCGGACAAAGCTGGTCGGCGGCAACGCTTGGCGACGATCTCGGCCGCTTTGCCTTCCGGCCGTGGAGCTTCGATCTCACGGTCAGGTCCGGCAAGAACACGGTGACGGTCAACGCCACTAACAAGCGCGGCGAGACCCAGGTGGCGGCGTTGCTCTTCAATCCCGCCGGCTATCACAACAACGTCAGGCAAAGCGTGACGCTGAATGCCGCATAGAATGATGCGCGTCGTTGCCTTCACCTCGATAGCGGCACTCGCCGGCCTCGTTGCCGCGGCGGCCGACGAACGGCCGATTGAGCTCAAGCCCGGTGCAGGCCGCGAGGCGGTCGAAGACAATTGCGGCGCCTGCCACAGCCTCGATTATATCCTGATGAACTCACCGTTCCTCAACGCTGCCGGATGGAACGCGGAAGTGACGAAGATGATCAAGGCCTTCGGCGCGCCGATCAACGAAACCGACGCCAAGTCCATCGCCAACTATCTGGCGAAGAATTACGGGTCGTGAAGGAGATCCTGAAGGGCCTGTACGTTCGACGTTGTATTTGCGGCATTTCTCGCTTAGAAGCGCATCCGCTTCAGCCCTGCTCATGGGCAGGGGCGAAGTTCAGGAGATTTGACGATGGGTTACAGCGTCGCCGTCGCGGGCGCGACCGGCAATGTGGGCCGGGAAATGCTCAATATTCTCGCCGAGCGGTCGTTCCCGGCCGACGAAGTGGTGGCGCTTGCCTCGCGCAAGAGCATGGGCGTCGAGGTGTCTTATGGCGAGCGGACGCTGAAGGTCAAAGCGCTCGAGCATTACGACTTCTCCGCCACCGATATCTGCCTGATGTCGGCGGGTTCCGCCGTGTCTAGGGAATGGGCGCCGAAGATCGCCGCCGCCGGCGCGGTGGTGATCGATAATTCATCGTGCTGGCGCTACGACTCCGACGTTCCGTTGATCGTGCCCGAAGTCAACGCCGACGCGGTCTCAGGCTTTCGCAAGCGCGGCATCATCGCCAATCCCAATTGCTCCACCGCGCAGCTTGTCGTCGCGCTCAAGCCGCTCCACGACCGCGCCAAGATCAAGCGCGTCGTGGTCGCCACCTATCAGTCGGTTTCGGGCGCCGGCAAGGAGGCGATGGACGAGCTGTTCGCGCAGACCAAGGCGGTCTTTCAGATCAACGAGATCGTGCCGAAGAAGTTTCCCAAGCGCATCGCCTTTAACGTCATCCCGCAGATCGATACGTTCATGGAGGACGGCTACACGAGAGAGGAATGGAAGATGGTGGTCGAGACCAAGAAAATCCTCGACCTCAAGATCAAGCTCGTCGCCACCTGCGTGCGCGTGCCGGTCTTCGTCGGCCATTCGGAAGCGGTGAACATCGAGTTCGAGAACCCAATCACGCCCGATGAGGCGCGCGAAACCTTGCGCAACGCCCCGGGCTGCATCGTTATCGACAAGCACGAGCCGGGCGGCTACGTGACGCCCTACGAGTCGGCCGGCGAGGACGCGACCTATATCAGCCGCATCCGCGAGGATGCGACAGTCGAGAACGGGCTGGCGATGTGGATCGTCTCCGACAATCTGCGTAAAGGAGGAGCCCTCAACGCCATCCAGATCGCCGAATGCCTGATCAACCGCAAGCTGATCACTGCCAAGCGGAAGGCGGCTTGATCGTCACCTGATCACGGGTGCGGCGGCGCGTAGAGCCGCGCCTGGTCGCCTGCCGCGATTTGCACGAACGCGCCGGTATTTTCGTCGCGCACCGAGAGCTGCCCCGTGGCGACGCCGAAATACGCGCCGTGGGTCGCGACTTGGCCGCGCTCGATCAGTTTTCGAAGGCGGGGAAACGTCTTGAGGTTGTCGAGGCTGTTGGCGACGTTCGCCTGTTCGAGCCGCGTCAGATAATCCGGCCACGAAAGTCCGTCCTGCGGCCCGGCCTTGGCGACCGCGGGCGTCATCAGCCGCATCCAGTTGCCGATGAAGTCGCCGGGCGACAGCGGCGCGGCCTTTTCCGCGAAGGCCCGCACCCCGCCGCAGCGAGCATGTCCGAGCACGACGATGTGCCTTATTTTCAGTGCCGCGATACCGAATTCCAGCGCCGCCGACACGCCGTGCGCGTGACCGTCGGGTTGATATGGCGGCACGATATTCGCCACGTTGCGCACGACGAACAGTTCGCCCGGCCGCGCGTCGAAGATGGCTTCGGGCGAGACGCGGGAATCGGAACAGCCGATCACCATCACTTCCGGCGCTTGCCCGGTTTCCGCAAGCTCGCGATAGCGATCTTGCTCGCGCGGCAGCTGGCCGTCGAGAAAGGCGCGATATCCGTCGATCAGGCGTTGCGGGAATGGCATGCGCTGCGGGATACTGGCCCTGGAGGCCCGGCCCGCTCACTCAATCACGCCGTCCTTGCAATTGGCAACCGGCCGATTGCCCCTAGCCCCGGCACCCGCGCAGGAACTCGGTACGGGCGCCGCGTTCGGCCTCCACGGCCGGAATCGGCGCGCTGAGACACCACTCGAAATGCACCCGCCGCTCGGGCGCCCAGCGCGCGCCGCTGATATGGCGCGCGCAAACCGGGTTTGCGAGTGCGCCGCGAACCTGATTGATTGCCGCATCCGCATACTCACGGCAGAATTCCGGCGGGGCGGCTTGTACAGACAGCGGCGTGAGAAACGTCAGCGCAGTCATCCACAGGCTTGCGCCAATAAGCTTCCCAAGCACGTTTTCCTCCGCAGGTTTTGTATCCGAGATTCGTCTTGCATCATGTCCGGTTGGCATGTTGCCTGCAAGGCCGCTAGTTTGCCGTTCTGAGACAAGGAGCGAACGATGACCATCCGGCCGCGGCGCAGTGTCCTCTACATGCCCGGATCGAACGCGCGCGCGATGGAAAAAGCGCGCGAGCTGCCGGTCGATGCCGTCATCCTCGATTTGGAGGACGCCGTGGCGCCGGACGCCAAGGCGACAGCGCGCGAGCTGATCGTCGGCACTTTGCAGAAAGGCGGGTTCGGCGGCCGCGAGGTTCTGGTGCGGATCAACGCGCTCGATACGGCTTGGTGGCTCGACGACCTTGCCGTCGCCGCCGCGGGTCCCGATGCGATTCTGGTGCCCAAGGTGTCGACACCCGACCACCTTAGCGAAGTGGCAAAGCATCTCGTCGGCGTCCGTGCCGAAGCGGGCATTCGCGTCTGGGCGATGATGGAGACGCCGCTTGCCATGCTCAACGCCGGCGCGATTGCGGCGGCGGCGCGCGATGCCGGAACGCGGCTTGCCGGGTTTGTCATGGGCACCAACGATCTCGCCAAGGATACGGGCGCGCGCCTTGTGCCGGGGCGGGCGCCGATGCTGCCATGGCTGATGAATTGCGTGGCGGCGGCGCGCGCCTATGGCCTTGACATCCTCGACGGCGTCTACAATGAGCTCGGCAATGCCGACGGCTTCGCCGCCGAATGCCGGCAGGC
>Ga0302325_10026160_pt1 | contig 12124 bp, 18 predicted proteins | sample Palsa_T0_2_FD_201948 | JGI IMG/M metagenome (GOLD analysis project Ga0302325, IMG submission 201948) | Peat permafrost microbial communities from Stordalen Mire near Abisko, Sweden - Palsa_T0_2 | ecosystem: Environmental > Terrestrial > Soil > Palsa > Peat permafrost | place: Sweden: Abisko...
GCCAACTTGACGATAACCTGCAGACCGCGGTCCCCATAATCCCTTTTCAGATCCACGCTCTTTTCTGGTTTCAGGATATCTGTACCAGGCTGAAAGAACTCATCTCGATAGGCGTCTGGTACAGTGGGTGGATGAAACTCGCCAGCATCAGGTTGAAGCACGCGTCGAGTAGCGTGTTCCCACTGCCATAGCCGGTCCTCATATTCGTCTTCATCTTCATCATCTCCTTGCTGCGGCCGGTCTGGATAGGACAGTAGATTTTGATCCGGGTCGTACTCAATGCACTTGACGGCGATACGCTCAAATCTCAGGTATTCGGTCGTTACGTCCCCGAAAATTGGCGAGGTATAGTGCGTCTTGAGGGGGGTGAGAGTCATGTTCCAAAGTGGTATTGCTTTAGAAATAATGTCCTCTATCACCCTGTACAGGCCTCGGTACCTTTGAGGGTGGAGATTGTTTATGTAAGACGTAATGCTGTTGGATGTCAGTATTAGACGTACTAAATTATTTTGATTCGTGAACTCACTGAACTGATCCGTCATCTCTCGAGATATCCACATCGCACGGAAGCCATTGAAAATGCTTCGAGTAAGGTGGCGGAGATCGTTTCCACATGTTCAGACCAGATGAACCACTTCCTTTCTTATCAATGACAGTCTCTTCAGTTGCTCGGATTGGAAGAACTTTTCCCTTGCCAATAGCCTCAATACACTCGTCCAGCGTTACCAAACTATCCTCAAGAACGCGAGTCCGACCATACATAAGGGGATACAGGGACGGATGTACGAGATCTAGCACCTTTCCATCAGAGCCCGGATGGTAGTCTTTGTGCCATTCAGAAATATCTTCGAGCATTCGAACGCCCGCTTTCAGCGACTCTTGAACGTCTTGGGGAATTGCGAAATCAGATTTGACGACGTCGCCATTGAAGACGCTCACTGCCCCACTGGTCTCTTTGAAGATGTTTGCTTTGTAACGCAGTTCGGCAATTATCCAATTAACCATGTTCTCTGTCACATCACGGCCTTCTGTTGCTAGTATTTCTGCTTTCCACTTCTGGGCAATAGCCTCGTCAAAAACCTATACAGGGTGGTTAGCAGTCCGTAAATATGCAGTATCTGAGTAAAAAGGATCTTTGAATAAAGTAAATCAAACTGGCCTTATCTTCCCAGCCTGGTTTGTCCGTCAAGGTATTCATGATATCAAGCATCGTGATCTCACGAAGGGTGATGAGAGCCAACCTGCGAACCACAACAATCAGACTAGTCCCTCCTCTTGCTTTAAAAACAATCAGGTCACGCAAATTCAAATTTCCTTACGAAGTTTTGCCAACTAGGACATCTGCATCGCTCAAGGCGGTTTGAAACAAGTCCTTGCCATCCCCCTGTGCAGGAACTTCAATCGTCTTCGAGGAATCGGCAACGCGATTTGGGGCTGCATATATATAACCTGCGTTCTTGCGATATTTGGCATGGGGTGTCCAGTTCAGCGGGAGATTCAGGCCGGGGAGATCAAAGCGCGGCTGCCTTGTCGTCTCTGTGGTCGTGGATGAAGACATTCTCCTTTAAACTATCTATATCATATGATAGTGATTGGTGACAAGATAGTCATTTAGGGTCTCTAAACAGAGTAGCTGTCGCAATGGAATGAGCAGAATCTGGGATGGGAAGGAAGAAAGAAAGAAAATCGGTGAGAGAGAGATGCAGAGTTGTGTGCGTGGCTGACACGCTGATTGGTCAATACATTTATAGCTCCCGGGAGGCTTTTCAGCTCGCAGGCAGGTGATCGTAACTAGTCACGTGAAGTATAGTCTTTTTCTTATGGTCAAGCAGAAATTCAACTGAACACGAAGAGGAACATGACTAAAATGTTGTTGAGATGGACATGGACTTTGATAATGAAGAATCTTCATACGGTCCACGGTTGTGAGAAAGAAATTTCTCAGCAATCTGGCACCCAGATCTGGCAGCTATTTGCTGCACAAGGATATGAAAAATAAAAATAAAAAGGAAAAAACTCGTGCATTGGAAACAAGAATAAAATAATGCTTAGGAATCATTGTGATGCTGAACTCGAAAAAGCAGGTCAGTCTTATAGCTGAGGAGAAGCAAAGAATCTATCTGCACTGTCGGCAAGATGGTGTATCGTGAAAATTAATGCTATATTCATGCGCTAGTCCGCTCGTTTTCAATCGCTCGTTGAGGTTTGGAAGAATGCGATAAGATGATCAATACCCCTGAATTGCTGGACAGAAGGGGCGTTGGTGAAGGGAACTCTTGTTTCACAGGTCGCTACTTTGCAGATACTTCTACAAGACGTCAGATAAGGTGAAGTTTACATGAAATCTTCTTCTGTGTTTTGAAGAGGCAATGGAAAATATGACTGGGAAGTGGGAGCTAGGAAAGATCAAATGGGAAAGGGAGCCCACTCTCGCTTCTGATTGGAGGAACTTCACATCATACCACACCACATCAACGCCTTGTGGCTTCGGAAAATCTCCCAAATTCATCACATTGCGCCAACCCCCGGGTGAAAAAATATGGTATATAAACAATCACCTCCCGTCCCCTTGTTACTATTCCTCTCCTCTGCTTCCGGCTCACCTACTCATCAGCCCATCCCTTGCTCATCGACACAGCCTTCTCCCATCTCCTAAACCTCTTCTCCCTGTCCTCCTTGCTAATCTTCGGCTCGAAAGTCTTTACACCGGCAGTATTCACGTTCTTGAGCTCGTCGAAGGTCTGCCAGACGCCGATGGCGAAGCCGGCTGCGATGGCAGCGCCGAGGGCGGTGGTTTCCAGCATGCGGGGGCGCTCGACGGGGATGCCAATCAGGTCTGCTTGTGTCTTTCGGACGTATTAGCGAGCTTTAAAAGAGGAGCTGAGTGGGAAGGGGACAAGCTTGGAATGATGAAGGCGAGGAGTGGAAATATGAAGGGAAACAAACCTGCATGCAAAGATCCGAGTTCGTCATTCCGCCATCGACGGCCAGTTCAGCAAGCGGTCTCCCGCTATCCTTGGCCATAGCGTCGAGGATGGCTTTGGTTTGGAAACAGGTTGCTTCCAGCGTGGCGCGCGCGACGTGGCCTTTTTGCGTGTACGCAGTGATGCCGACTTCAAATTTTCAGCTTTGGCACGGGCGGTAAGAACGGGAAGTTGACTTACAGATTGTTCCACGAGCGTCATCATACCAGTAAGGAGCAAAAAGCCCACTGAACGCCGTGACAAACGTAACGCCACCGCTATCCTCGACTGTCTCGGCAAGGACGCTGATCTCGCTGCTCGAGCCGATGAACCCAAAGTTATTTTGCAGGAATTTGACGGAAGATCCGGCAACTGCGATGCTGCCTTCCAATGCGTACTGCGGCTTGCCGTCGAAGTCGTACGCTACTGTGGTGAGAAGGCCATGGGTCGAGATAACCGGCTTGTCACCGACGTGGTAAAGCAAAAAGCACCCGGTTCCGTAGGTGTTCTTTGCTCTTCCGGGGGAGAACCCTTTTTGGCCTACGAGAGCGGCGGATTGATCGCCTAGGCAGCCTGCGATAGGAATGTCTTTTAGAACGCCCGTGGTGAGTTTACCATATGCTTTTGGGTCTGAGGAGCGCACAATCTTGGGCAGCTTCAGCTTGTCCATGTCGAAGCGGAAAAAATCAAGGAGCTGCTCGTCGTATTTAAGGGTGTGGATGTTCATGAACATGCTTCTGGAGGCATTGCTGGGATCTGTTACGAAGACGTTGGCCTTCGCTCCGCCGTTCAGTCTGTATACAACCCAGGCATCTATTGTGCCGAATGCGAGTCGTCCTTTCTCGTATGCTTCCGCGACTTTCGGCACATTCTCAATCATCCACAAGAGCTTGCCAACTGAGGGATATGTTGAAAGTGGTAGACCACAGAGATCTTGGAGCTTGTCTGCACCCAGACGAGCTTTGAGTTTCCGCACGAGATGTTGGTGCCTGGTATCGGTCCATACAATTGCATTGTAAAGAGGTTCACCAGTTTCGTAATCCCAGACGACTGTAGTTTCTCGTTGATTTGTGATGCCGACAGCTTTGATGGATCTGGCTGAGTGGCCTTGAGTCTCGAAGGTTTTCACAGCCCCCTCAATACAATCCTCAATGGAGGTAATAATCTCAAGTGGGTCATGTTCGTGCCATCTATTTTCTTTTAGCATTTGCGTGGGATTTTTGAGAATTTGTATGTATGTCCTACCCTGGATGAGGATAGTATTGCTTGAACTCAATCTGATGAGAAGCAACCGGTTCTCCATCTCGATTGAAGATCAAGAATCTAGTGCTCGTAGTTCCTTGATCTATGGAACCGACATAGGAATCATGAGGAGCAACCAGAATTGGAGAGTCTGAAGTGTCTGACATTGTGAAGAGGGGATTGAATGGGAAGCAGAAGGAGTATGTACGGGTTCAGGAGGCGTCTAACTGAAGCAGAAGACTCGAGAGAGTGGCGGTGATGGCATGAAAGCTCAAGCTCTGAGAGAAGTATATCAAGAGGGGAGGTCTCCAATCTGGGGACTCCAGAGCCCCTCGCTATCGTCTGAACCCTGGGAAAACCAATGCATGTGATAAACCAGTCTCTCCCAAACAGGCATTCATACCCTTCCCAAGAAGCATGCGAGCTTTGACCCAGAAATGGGGATTGACCGAGACTAGCAGTAGCAGCTAGTCAAAACTTGACAGTTTGACTAGTGCTAGTGTAGCCAAAGCATTGGGGTGAAGTTATTCGGTTTCGTCCGTGAAGAAGTAATTCGCGTGGGAGACGGGTTGGCGAGGGGTCGGCCGCATGGAGAAGATCGGAACGGCACGGCCTTGATTGGTGTCAACAATTCGTGGAAGGCGATATCGAATCCGTAGCGCGGATTCACGAGAACTTGTCGACTGCAGTGCCTCAATCGGATAGTCACAAGCCTCCAAAGACAAATCTTGAATTCTGATCAGGGATGCTCGCTGCTGGTGACGACAGGGGCGATTTTGAGTAAGACTTCGTACGACCTTCTTAGTTGGATGCATCGAGCAGAGGACGGACGCAGCCAGAAGCGGTACACGACTGTTCCCCACTTGCTGAGTCAAGCACCTCGGCGAATGGATGAGGTTATACGAACTGCAAGAGGGGGGATAGGTAGTTTATTGCATGCTGTTTTTGAGGATTGGGGATTGTAGGTGCGAGCAGAAAATAGTGAGGGGCTTGTCCTTGTCCTTGTCCTTGTCCTGTCCTTGTCCCTGTCAGACCTAAACCCCGTCAAAGAGCGGGATGCGCGGTCCCTCGGGTGGGCGCTTTCTTGCAGCACGCTGTTGTGCCGCCTGTGTCTTGGTGCGGGGTTGACTCAAGTAAAGCCGAAGTACTCGGTACTCTGAGACACTGCAGCCAGTGCGGGATGGAGAACAATTTGAGGCTTTGAGGTCGGGAGCGTAGTTCGCGGGACTTCTGGGGATGAGTGGAAGAAGCGGATGTTTTGCAGCTTCGAGGAAGATCGACGTTGAAAAGGGTTCGAGCTAGGCGCAATAGGGAAAGCGGCCCCCCTTTCCCTAACGCCACAGCGACGGCAAGCGCAAGCCACATCTCGGCTCTTCAGCCTGCGTCTTTCTAATATCAACTTCCTCGTTTTCACCGCAACACCAACATCCAACATCCAAGCCCTCTTGAACTGCCGCCAGACTTTGCACACGGCACGACGAGGGTGAAGGCAACCTGCAAGTGAAATGCACTGCATTCACCTCAGCTACCTACGCGTACCAGGCTTATTTCCGCTCTCGATCCCAGAAATGGCAGAACCTGCATCCAAGAAAACCTCGGCCTGCCCGGGGATACTCGGCCGTCGGGCCAAGGATTGCAGCCTGGAGACAGTCTCTGTTAGTTGCAGTAGCGTCTTACCAAATCGCGCCATGGGGACAGTAACTCGTCGTAGAACTGTCCAACGGCTGCTGGGAGTGGGGAGGCGGGGGAGATGGCGATCACTACCAATCCGTGGCCGCAAAATACAGCAAGTGCTCACCCCTCCATCACGACCACACCGTTTGGATATTGCCACCATATCATTCATCTTTTTTGATTTCCTAGATTTGCCTGACTGGCCAATGCCAAAATCAGAATCGTTGGTTGGCCTCCTTTACTAGTCTTGTTCGTGAGACGAGTGACAAAGATCCTCGGCAGAGTGGCCGAACTTAGCGCTGATTGTCCAACAACCGTCTGCGGGGCTTTGACTCGATACTCTAGACTTGCTATTTATCGCGGGGTCAATTTAGCTTGCATCTCATTGGTTCAATTTGAACATCCGTGGTGTGCTTGGACTTTGCACGGCTACAGTCTTAACTCACAGACCATAATCTGCTAGTGTTCTATGGCAACCGCGGACTTTATGATCTCATTATCCTGGCATTTCATAGAAGAGGCGAAGAACGTCCAAAGAATGATCACTTGGCAGTATTGTGGGTCTGCGATCACATATGGCTGTGTAGAAGGAGGATGCATACTTGGTAGGTTCCAAGCAGTCCCATCGATTTGAGTGAATGTGTGAGAATAAGGAGATCCTTTGAGGATGCTTTCACACGGCAGTGATCCACAACCTCCCATCCCAGCCCTTGCACCTCTAAAGAGAGTACCATGAGATGCATTGAAATCCCCTCCTGCTCCTACCGATGCCCCTCTCTAGATGTACTCTGTCGCCTGAACAAAATATTCAGCGCCCAATTCCTCGGCCGTTGCAACCCTTGCGAATGCTAGTCTCGACCGGCTTGTACGATAACGAAAAGTGGCCGAGGAATACCCCTCACATCGTTTTCCTGTACGACTCAGGTATGAGGCCATGGCGAATGTGTCCTGTCAACTTGACTTCCAACCCCACAGTAACCCTGTCCCGTAGTTACGACCCGTGAGCACGAAGCGGCGACACGAGATGCAGGTAGTCTCGAAGGCATCCTGCATTGAATGGTCTGCCATATCTCGGGACAGTCCGTTCTCGACTAAGTGCGAGCCAAGGAAAGAGTAGTCGATGGATCTCACGGAAGCGTTACTCTCCAAGAGAAAGTCTGAAGTCATCCCAACCTGCTTTAGTCTAGTGAGATCTTTCTATAGCCTGCCAATTGCCTCTGGTATATAGATTCTGGAAGTTGAGCCCAGAGCTCCTGCTTTTGATTTCATCTTTCGACGTCTCCTTTCGGTGTAACTCATCATTGATTCATTTCAATTCTCTTTCTTTTGCATCTAAGTATGTCTGACGAGAAGAAGTCCTCAGCGCCGACAAGTCCTGCCATCTCTCATGATGAGCATGCCAAGCGCCCCAATCCGGAAGGAAGCTCCTCTGATTCAGAACACAAACCATACGAAGAACACGGTCCTGGGATTGACCATCACATCCCACAAGATGATGTCGTGCAAGCTGAGCCACAACTCTGGTGGAGCAAAACTCGACATATGATCCGAGAACCGCTCGCTGAGTTCTTCGGTGTCTTCATTCTGATTCTGTTTGGTGATGGGTGAGCCTCGAAACCTATATTACTTTATCAAACACTAACGATGCCTCGAGTGTGGTCGCTCAGGTGGTTCTCAGTGGTGGAGAAAAAGGCTCATACCAATCGATTTCATGGGGCTGGGGGTACGTTTCGTCATCATAATCTCCTTCCACAAGCAAGCAAGGCTGACCAAAGGATTAGTCTTGGCGTGATGTTAGGTGTTTATACAGCAGGAGTAAGCACCGCTCTCGTCCCCAGAACCCTCGGACTTCCCAACTGACCTCTTACAGATCAGCGGAGCTCATCTGAATCCAGCAGTGACGTTTGCAAACTGGTTAGTATTCTTCCGTCCTTCACTTCACCAGAAATACTTTCTGACACATACAGCGTCTATCGCAAGTTCCCATGGTGGAAATGGCCAGGATATCTCGTTGCCCAAGTCTTAGGCGCCATGTGCGCAGCAGGAGTAGTTTACGGTTTGTCATTTACTTCTCACCCAATCCCAACCCTGTTCTTCTCCACCTATCCACCGAATCCATCCTCGTCATTACTAACCCTAATTTCAACAGGGAACTACAAATCCGCAATAGATGTCTACGAAGGCGGCCCTAACATCCGCACCGTCCCCGGCTTCTCAAATCATAGCACCGCCGGTATCTTCTGCACCTACCCCGCCGCCTTCATGACGCGCACCGGCCAATTCTTCTCCGAGTTCATCGCCAGCACGATCCTCATGTTCCTCATCTACGTACTACAGGACAATGGCAATCTAGGGGCTGGGAATCTGACACCGCTGATGTTGTTTTTCGTGATTTTCGGAATAGGGGCTTGTTTCGGGTGGGAGACGGGTTATGCTATTAACCTAGCTAGGGATTTCGGTAAGCTCTTCAATTTTCCCTTTAAGCTTCTCGATGGGAATTGGAGATGGGGGATGTGGGCTAACGATGGAAAGGCCCTCGATTGGTAACCTACATGCTCGGCTACGGCCATGAAGTATGGAGCGCGGGCAACTACTACTTCTGGATCCCCATGGTGGCGCCGTTCTTCGGGTGCACATTTGGTGGATTTCTTTACGATGTGTTTATCTTCACAGGTAGTTACGCCTCCCGTTCTATTGTCCTCTGCTCTTTCCATGCGCTTCCTGCTCCTAAGGGATGATTTGGAGTGTGGCTGACAGATTTCTTTAGGCGATAGTCCGATCAATACCCCTTGGATGGGACTAAAGAGGATCTTACGTCCCGGTCACGCTAGCAGGAAGAGGATTCATAGCCACGTTTGAACGCTCAATGCTGAGTTCTACGATGCAATGCGATGATATGAGAGAAGAATTAGATGACTATAAGGTCGATGTTCTTGCTTGACCCCTGGGGATGGAGAAGTCAGTGGGTCCGGATTTGGAATTATATAAACGATGTGTGATGATTGATGATTACGAAACGCTTTCTGGCGACTAGCTGGCGTTATTAAGGCTCTTATAAAAGGAATACCCGTTCTCAAATGCCCAATGTCCTAGACTTTAAGGTACAATACGACTGTTAGTAAAGTGTTACGAGATTGAGACCAAAAATTGAGTTGAATACCCTGGGTGCTCCTTGACGTCGAGACTCTGGATTTTGAGGGATTGAAGTAGTTTCAGTAAAAACACCTCTCCTGCGAGAACACCTTTAATTTCATCCTAGTGATGAGCTAGTAGCCGGTTCTCAACCAGCTGCGAGCCCTCTGATGAACTCGTGAGAATCTTGATCCGCAACAGGTTTAAGTTACCTATCACACCGCTGATCCGTGCGGTTAAAGCCCCCTAAATTCCCATGATTCTTCCACCTTCATACATTATCGTTTTGCTAAAATTTTATTCCATTCTCGCTCCCTAGAACTCACTTCTCGTCGACCTTCTCTCCTCCAACAGCAACCCAAGCACTCAATGGATCTGCCCAAATTTCCCAATGTCCAATCCGTCCCTCATCGTCAAAACCGCTGAGCCGATAAATAAAGCTCTCGCTCCACCCCTTCCCCGTCTTCAAACTCTTGAAACCACCTTTTCCAACCACGGTAACAACGCCTTTACCCTGTTCCCCCTGAACCTTCGCATCAACATCAACCACAAACCCTCCTTCACTGACACTTGGGAACGAATCGCTTGGGAGATCCATAGATAAAGTTTGAGACAAGAGCTCGAAGTATTGCGCGCATTCTTCATGTCCAGAGAATGTTTTGCCGAGAAATGGGAGGCGTGATTGAGCCCATGCGGGACCGTGTTCTGTAATGCGGGGGTGGGAAGAGAAGTATTTCGAGAGTAGGGTCTTGGGTTGGGGTGGGTCGATGAGAGATGCGCAGAAGGAAGAGCTGGTTTCAAGGAGGGGAGCTCTGCGCGAAGACATCATGGATGTTTTGAATCATGGATGCGTTTGAGTTTACTATAGTTCGGAAGCGTTTATGAAAGATTGGTAGAAAACTGGTGTTGAAGGCGGTGATGTCATCCTTCAGTACCTTAAACAACAGCCCATGTTTTCTTTTCGAGCTTTGAGGTATCACCTAGAATTCGGTTGTAATAACTTACCATTTTAACATCTTCGATCTATATATGAGAAATTGAGGCTGTGCATATCAAGAATGGTCGAATAGATGGCTCCTCTCTATGTGAGAGAAGGGTCATTTAGCTGGGAGTCTAAATTTGATCTTCCTTTTCCAGGCCTCAATCCAACTCAGCTATTCGAAGACTAAACCACAACATCATAAAGACTTGAACTATAAAGAAGTTGAATGGTTCCCATATTTACCCTGTGCTGCTATGATCAAATTTCCAGCGGAAGCAGCTCACTCATTGGCGGTATGGCTACCAAGGTCTGTGAAGGCACGAGGACTGACGCAGCTCTTCCACATCGTGGCTTTCTCCATGCTACTAAACCTCGAAATCCTCTAAGTGTAGATTCAGGAAGATGTACATCCAGGTAGTGGAAGGCCACCCCATAGTTGAGAGCATCGAAAGACGTGTTTCAGAGTTCAGACAGAGGTAGTAAGAATTATTGGGCGGATGAAAACGTGTTCATTGCTCGGGATTATACTCCCAAATTATCTACCAATCTCGATAGTGGAAATAGTTCGAACAAGGAAAATGATCAGTACAGAATTTGGAAGCGAAGAGATGTTGATTGTTGAGAAAAAAAAAGGGGGCAGCGATAGGGCAGAAGCGAACCTCGGCACTTTCTTCCCCATCACGTGCGACGCGACACGTCGCCAAAACCAACAATTTTTGAAGCTCCATCACAAGCTCAACAACTCTTAATCCACACCTCACAGCCCTCCGAGCTTTCTCGCAAAGTCAGAAATCACCATGGCGCCTCCAATTACCCTTAAAGTTTCTAGTCGCAGTACGCCGTCCGTCTTCAATTAACCAACAAGTACTAACGTCTATGATAGTTCCTAAGAAGCCAATCAAGAAACTGCCGACCAGCGTTGAAGTCACGGATAAAACGACAGTGCAGGATGTGAAAGAAATCCTTGCGAGGAGGGCTGGAGGATGGGACCCGAACCGGTTCGGGCTGTACGAGCCAGAGAAGAAGAAGCTGTTGAAGGATCGGAGGGCGTTGATTTCGCAGCAGCAGTCCATTCTTTCTGGGAAGGAGATTTTAGTTAAAGATCTGGGTATGTGTCTCTCGCGTTCAATTCCCTACCCAATCTGCGAATCATCGATTGTCAGAATTATGCTAATTGACGGGATGCAGGTCCTCAATTGAGCTGGACAACAGTTTTCCTGATCGAATACTCGGGCCCCCTCTTCATCCACCTCCTGTTCCCCTTCGTCCTGCGACCATACCTCTACAACTTGTCCTTCCCCTACCTGCCGTTCTCCAAATCCCTGCCACCTCTTACAACAAGCCAGCTCCTCGCATCCGCAATGATCGTCCTGCATTTCGCAAAGCGAGAATACGAGACGCTATTCATCCATCGCTTCTCCCTCGCCACAATGCCAATCTTCAACATCTTCAAAAACAGCACGCATTACTGGATCCTGTCCGGCGTATGGATGGCGTACTGGATTTACGGTCCCACCGCCGCCACCGCGCTCGAAACTCCCCTGACCAAAAATCTCGACATCCTTGGCTTGGTTCTCTACCTCTTCGGCGAGATCAGCAATTTCCACACCCATGTTACATTATCGAAGTTACGCAGCCCAGGTGGAACGGAGAGAGGAATCCCCCAGGGTTACGGCTTTGGACTGGTTACGTGTCCTAATTATATGTTTGAGATGATTTCTTGGGTGGGGGTGTTGCTTGTTACCAGGAGTGGTGTGGCGATGCTGCCGTTTATGGTGGCGGCCTTTGTGCAGATGTATTTTTGGGCGGTGAAGAAGGAGAAGGCGTTGCGCGCGGAGTTTCCCAAGGAGTATAGGAGGAAGAGGTATGTGATTATTCCGGGGGTTATGTGAGTAGACGCCAAGGGCACAGTTTGGAGAGAGGAACAAAATAAGGTGGAAATTAGACATGGGGGCATATTGAAATCGAATGCAGGGGATTGCAGAAGTCAAAAGTGGCCAATTGATGGTGGCTCCATAGATGCCGGAAGGATTGCTTGTGCGTTATGCACATTGCATTCATCGTAAGTAGGACAAGAAAGCTAATGAAGGTTCAATCCCCAAAAGATCCCAAGTTAAAGAATAGAATCACG
>Ga0302325_10026162_pt1 | contig 12123 bp, 11 predicted proteins | sample Palsa_T0_2_FD_201948 | JGI IMG/M metagenome (GOLD analysis project Ga0302325, IMG submission 201948) | Peat permafrost microbial communities from Stordalen Mire near Abisko, Sweden - Palsa_T0_2 | ecosystem: Environmental > Terrestrial > Soil > Palsa > Peat permafrost | place: Sweden: Abisko...
ACTTTGCACACGCGGACGTTGTGGGGAAGAGGACCGTGTTCAATATCCACGGAAATGTCTATCGGTTGATTGCACGCGTAAACTACAAAACCGGACGCGTTTTCATTCTGCATATCCTGACCCACGATGCGTACAGCAGAGGAGATTGGAAGAAATGAGCGCCACACTCGAAATCGACGATACGGTCTATGCGAAGTTGCTGTCGAAGTCCCTCCCGCGTCCTATTAGGAGCGATGAAGAACATGCACGGCTTACTCAATTGCTGCTGGAACTGGACGAACGCGACAAGCTTACTCCTGAAGAAGACGCTCTGGCCGAGGTATTGACCCTGCTTATCGAGGATTACGAGGATAGGCATTACCCGTTGCCGCAAGTGTCGCCAAACGAATCGCTGAACTGCTTGATGGAAGAACGGGGATTGCATCATAAGGATATCTGGCCGGTGCTGGGGAACAAAGGAGCCGCTACGGAGATTCTGAATGGGCGGCGGTCGATCAGCAAAGCGCAGGCCAAGAGATTGGCCGAGTTCTTTCGCGTGCCTGTCGATCTGTTCATTTGAACCTGCGCTACCTCTACAACTCGCACGCTGCCCGGAACCCATAATCCGCGTAGCAAAACTCCGGCGGAATACTGCTGCGCGCGGCGCAGCGCGCGATCTTGATGTGATGCCGCCAGGCCCCGCCGCGTGACGCACGCCGCGTCCCCGCCGCCGGCCCTTGCGGATTCTCCGCGGGCGACATCGCGTAATATCCGGGGTCGTACCAGTCCGTGCACCATTCGTGCACGTTTTCACACATGTCGAAAAGGCCAAATGCATTGGGCGCGGCAGTGGCCACCGGCTCGGGCGCGCGCGCCCAGCGCGTGTGATACTCCGCGCGCTCGAATACCGGCTGGTCGCCCCAAGGATACAGGCGCTGCGCCATGCCGCCTCTCGCGGCGAATTCCCACTCGGCCTCCGTCGGCAAACGGACGCGCCCGCCGGACTGCGCCGACAGCCAATCGCAGTATGCCACCGCGTCGAACCAGCTCACGCCCACCACCGGCTGCGCGGGACCCGAGAAGTCGGGCTGTGCGCGAAAAGCCGTCATCGCGCGGCCAGTCGCGTGCCGGAACTCGTCGTACTCGGCGTTGGTCACCTGGCAGCGGCCCAGGCGGAATGCCGCCACCCGCACGCGATGCACGGGCTTCTCTTCGTCACGGCCATCCGCTTGGCCCATCAGAAATTCGCCGCCGGGAATCGGGACCATTTCCGGCATCACGTGCGCGCCCGTTTCTTGCGCTTACGTTCCGGCTCGACCAGCGAGAATTGCAGCTTGCGCTCCGCGGCGTCCACGCGGTCCAGCGACACACGCGCGCTATCGCCGATCGCAAATTCGCGCCGCGTATGCTGACCCACGATCTTGCGCACGTTCTCGTGATAGGTGTAGCGGTCGTCCGGCAGCATGTCGATGGGCACCAGTCCTTCGATGAACAGATTCTCCAGCTCGACGAACAGCCCGTATTTCGTGGTGCTGATCACCAGCGCGCCGAACTCCTCGCCCACGCGCGCCTCCATGAATTTCACTTTCTTCCATTCCACCAGCTCGCGCTCGGCATCCGCGGCGCGCCGCTCCGATTGCGAGCATTCCTCGGCGATCGCCCGCAGCTCGGGCTCCCCCATCCCGGCTTTGTCCTGCAAAGCCGCCCTCAGCAGCCGGTGCACGATCAGGTCGGGATAGCGGCGGATGGGCGACGTGAAGTGCGTGTAGGAATCCGCCGCCAGCGCGAAATGCCCGGCGTTGTCGGTGCTGTAGCGCGCCTGCTTCAGCGAGCGCAGCATCAGGTAGCTGAGGATGCGCTCTTCCGGCTTGCCCTCGATCTTGGCCACCAGCTTTTGATAATTTCGCGACGAGATGCTGGCCGCGGCATCCGCCAGCACGATCTCTTTACGCACCTTGCGCCCGTCGCGCCGGTGGTCGGCATAGGCGAATTTCTTCACCGGAATGGCGCCCGCTCCCAGCGAATATCCGAAGTGCGCCGCCACCTCTTCGAATTCCATGACGCGCTTGGGATCGGGCGGCTCGTGGATGCGATAGATGGACGCTTCCAACGCGGCTTCCAAATGCGACGCCACCGCCTCATTGGCGGCCAGCATGAATTCCTCGATCAGCCGGTGCGCGATGTTGCGCGGGGCGCGGATCACGCCGGTCATCTCGCCAAACTCGTCGAACTCGATCAGCGGCTCGGGTAGATCGAAATCGATGGAGCCGCGCCGCACGCGCTTGCGGTTCAGGATCAGCGCCAGTTCGCGCATCAGTTCGAAGCGCGCCACCAGCGGTGCGTAGCGCGCGCGCAGGCCGGCGTCGCCTTCGAGCAACAGGTGCACGTTGGTGTACGTCATGCGCTCCGCGCTGCGAATCACGCCCGCCGTGAAGCGCTGGCTCACGCGATCGCCCTGACGGTCGAACTCCATCAGCGCCGAAAGCACCAGCCGGTCCGTTTGGGGAACCAGTGAACAGATATTGGTCGAAAGCTCGAACGGCAGCATGGGCACGGCGCGGTCGGGGAAGTAGACGCTGGTGCCGCGCAGCCGCGCCTCTGCGTCAATGGGCGTGCCGGGGCGCACGTAATGGCTCACGTCGGCGATGTGCACGTGCAGCGCATAGTTGCCGTTGGGCAGGCGGTCCACCCATACGGCATCGTCGAAATCGCGCGCGGTCTCGCCATCGATGGTGACAATGTCGAAGGTGCGAAAATCCTCGCGCCCGCGCAGCTCGTTGTCGGCGATGGCCTGCGGAACGCGCTCGGCCTGCTCCACCACTTCGGGCGGAAACTGGTGCGGCAGATGATGCTTCCGGATGACGATCTCCACGTCGATGCCGAAATCGTCCGGATGGCCCAGAATCTCGATCACCCGTCCCGCGGCGCGTCCGCCATCTTCGGGAAAATCGAGCAACTCCACGTTGACGATCAGCCCATCCAGATCGGCAACTTCCGCGACCATGATGGGCTGCGCCCCAATGCGGTCGATCTGGCGCGTGCCGGCGGGAATTTCCATGCCTTCCGGAATGTCGATCCATTGCTGGATGCGCTCATCCTGCGGCACCACGTAACAGCCGTGGCGGCCCACGCGGAATTCGCCGACCACCGTGGGATGCGCGCGCTTCAAAACTTTCACGATCTCGCCGTCGGCGCGGCCGTCCGCCTCGATGCGCGCGATACGCACCAGCACACGGTCGCCATGCATGGCCTGGCGCGCGGAATCGGCCGGAATGTAGATATCGCCTTTAAGCCCTTCGATGGGCCGCTCCGCGATCAGGAAGCCGTAGCCGTCGCGGTGCATGTTCATGCGGCCCACAGCGTACTCGCGGGTGCGGGCGGTGACCACGTAATGGCCGGAGCGCAGTTCCACCAGTTCGCCGCGCGCCAACAGGCGGACGAGGGCCAGTTCAAGGTCGGCGCGGGTGGCGCCTTTCCCGCCGAGTTCGCGCACCAGTTGTTTGAAATTGGCCTTGGAGTGCGGCAGGCGGGTGATGTGGTCGAGTAGCGCCGCGTCGGTCATAGTCCGATTGTAGACGTGGCGCAGGCCCGCGTGCTTCGCCCGCGGCGACCGCAAGAGTGCGGTCGCGGCACGCTGAGAGCGTGCGCCACGTCAGAAACTCGAGGAGCCGGCTGAAAACCGGCTGCGGCCACGATTGGCCGCCCCACGCTGAGATTCGTCGTCACCGGAATTCCAGCACGATCCGGTAGACGGCTTGGCCCGCAGCGTTGGAGAGCGTGTCCACATCCCCAGCTTGCAGGCTCTCTTGCTCGCGCCGCGAAAACACCAGCATCAGCTCCAGTTGCGCGGGCGTGCCGGATTCCAAGCCGCCGTCTGTAGGCACTGCGTAGCGTTGCCCCTTTTCAGCCGGCAGGCTGGCAACTCCGTTCCAAGCGCCGGTAGCGTCCTTCCGAAAAAGGTAAATGTACCCCGCATCATTCGCCTCAACTTGAATGCGAACTGAGTCGCCCACGTGAAATGCGGCGTCCGTTGGCGCAGGCGAATAAGCGCCGTCCGCACCTTTCAGCAGCAGGCTGTACGTAACTGTGGGACCGGGGGCCTTCGCCGCCTTGGCTCGTATCGGCGAAGGGGACGGCAACGCGCTCCGTTGGCCGAAGCGGTTGACCGCCGCCTGCGCGGGTGCAAACGAACGGCCGGCGACTCCCCCGATCGCGCCACCAGTGGCCGGGCCCGGCAGCGGCGGCGCGGCCTGCGGGGGCGGGGGGGCGGGCGTGGTGGGCAAGGTCGCCGGCGCCAGCCCCTCGTCTTGGGCGCTTAAAGCCGGGGGCGCGGGCAGTTGTACGGGTTCTTGTGCCTGCGCGGCGGTCTTTTCAGGCACCGCACGCTGGTGCAGTTTTCCCGCGGCCAGCCGCGGCTGAGCCCCTATCGCCCGAGCCGGGCCGGGCGCGGACTGCCGTGCGGTAATGGCATCCGCCATCATCGCCTCCGGGCGCGGCAGAGGCCTCGGCCGTAGCACTAACCCGGCCACGATCAGCAACGTCGCCAAGCCTCCCGCCATCGCCAGCACCGCGGGGCGCCGCAGCCAGCGCCACACGCCCGCTCCGAACGGCTCCCGGGCGGGACCCAGCGCCTCGATCAATTGTTGGCGCGCCGCCGGATCGTGCAGCACTTCGCGCAGCGCCTGTTCCTTGGCCAGCCTGTCGAAGAGTTCCCGATCGTCGAGCGCCGCTTCGAATAGCGCGCGCTTCTGCGCTTCGCCGAGAGTATCGGTGGCGTAACCGCCCAGCAGTTTTTCGATCTCCTCGCGGCTCATCTCTTCTCCACTTCTCAGTCTCCGCCCATCAGATCCATCAACTGCTGCCGGCAGCGATGGTCCCACGTGTAAACGGTGTTGATGGACTGCGCGCCCATGCGTTTCCGGATCTCCTCGAAATTCTTGCCCTGCAATTTCAGGCGCAACAGATCGCGGCAGCGTTCGCCCAATTGGGCCACCGCCTGCGTCAGGCGCTCCAGCATCTGCTTGCGCTCCACCTGCATCGCGGGGTCGGCTTCCAGATCGGGCAACTGAATATCGGCGATGGATACCTGCGTGTATTCCCCGTGGCGTTGCGACTTGCGGCGCAGGCTCATGATTTTGAACCTTGCGATCTGCAGAGAAAGCGGGACCAGTTCCTCGAGGCGGTCCACGTGGCTGTACTTCTCATGCAGGAGGATCAACACCTCTTGCGCCAAGTCTTCGGCAATATCCCCCTGCAGACGAGATGCCGCGAAGGCCACGATCCTTTCACGTAGCTTGAGAAGGATCTGCTCTCGTTCCACGCGCGTTTACCGGCCGATGCACTCATCATGACATAAAGTTTGCGGCGCGCTCAAACGGCTGGGACTAACGCCCCCGGCCGATACTCAGTATGCCGAGCGAATCGCGTGCGCCACATACTTTCACAGTGGGGCGGCCAATCATGGCCGCAGCCGCCTTTTTAGGCGGCCAAAGCCGGCTGAAAGCCGTCCCCAGAGGCGACCCCAGGGCAGAATCGCCCGCCCCACGGTGCAAGAAGCATGTGGCAATTGCGCTGAGCATCCGCCTGCTACAATCCACTAGATGTTCCGCAAGGTACTCATCGCCAACCGCGGCGAAATCGCGGTGCGCGTCATCCGCACGCTGCGCGAGATGGACATCGCCCCCGTGGCGGTCTTCTCCGACGCCGACCGCACTTCGCTGCACGTGCGCATGGCCGCCGAAGCCGAGTGGGTGGGGCCGTCGCCCTCCGCCGAAAGCTATCTGCGCATCGACCGAATCCTGGACGCGGCCCGCAAACACGGCGCCGAGGCCATCCATCCCGGCTACGGCTTCCTCAGCGAGAATGCGGATTTCGCGGCCGCTTGCGAAGCGGCCGGCATCGTCTTCATTGGCCCGTCGGCCGAATCCATCCGCCGCATGGGGTCAAAGACCGCCGCGCGCCAGATGGCCATTGCGGCGGGCGCGCCCATCGTGCCCGGCGCGCATGACGTGCTGCGCGACGCCGCGGAAGCCCGCGTTTTCGCACAACAGTATGGCTATCCGCTGCTGCTCAAAGCGGTGGCCGGAGGAGGCGGCAAAGGCATGCGGCGCGTTGATTCGGATGCCGATCTCGACGCCGCGTTCCGCGATGCGTCGAGCGAGGCCCAGCGCTCCTTCAACAATCCGGAACTTTATGTCGAGAAGCTGATCGAGCGCCCGCGGCATATCGAGATCCAATTGCTGGGCGACCGCCACGGCAATATGATCCACTTCGGCGAGCGCGAATGTTCCATCCAGCGCCGCCATCAGAAAGTGATGGAAGAGTGCCCCTCGCCGCTGGTGGCCGCGCGCCCAGGCATGCGCGAGGCCATGGGCGAGGCCGCCTTGCGCGTGGCGCGCAGCGCGGGCTATTACAACGCGGGTACCGTCGAGTTCCTGGTTGACGCCCACGGCGATTTCTACTTCCTGGAGATGAACACGCGCCTGCAGGTGGAGCATCCCATCACCGAACTGGTCACCGGTCACGACCTGGTGCGGCTGCAACTGGAAGTGGCCGCGGGCGAAAAACTTCGCTTGCGGCAGGAAGACATTACATGGCGCGGCTCGGCCATCGAGTGCCGCGTGTACGCCGAGGATCCTTACAACAACTTCTTCCCCTCGCCCGGCAAAATCACGCGGCTATCGCGACCGCTGGGACCGGGCGTGCGCCTGGATGGCTGCGTCTACGAAGGTTGGACGGTGCCCATCGACTACGATCCGCTGCTGGCCAAACTGGCCGTGTGGAACGGGACGCGCGATACCGCCATCGCCCGCATGCTGCGCGCGCTCGGGGAATACGACGTGGCCGGCATTCATACCAATATCACTTTTTTCCGCCAGATTCTGGAAGACGCGGAATTTCGCGCGGGCCACTTGCACACGCATTTTGTGGACGAATTTCTGGAGCGCCGCCAGCCCTTCGCGCCTCCGCCGGACCTGGAATCCATCGCCGAACTGGTGGCTGCTTTCCACGCCGGGCAAAGCGCGGCGCGTCCGATCGCCACGGCTGCACCGGCAAGCCGCTGGCGGGAGATCGGCCGCCACGAGGCGCTGCGATGAAGCCCGCCGGCGATGCCCAGATCGTGGCCGTCGAGCCGGGTGTTTATTCCGTCCTGCTGGACGGCCGCAGCTACGAAGCGCGCGTAGAGCAGTCCGAGGGCTGCGTGGTGGTCTTCATCGACGGTCACCGCTTCGAACTGGAGATCCGCGATCCGCGGCGCTGGTCGCGGCAGTCCGGCCAGCCCGGCGTCGAGGGACGCTCGCAAGTGGTGGCGCCCATGCCCGGCAAAATCGTGCGTCTGCTGGTGGCCGAGGGCGATACGGTGACGGCCGGCCAAGGGCTGCTGGTAGTCGAAGCCATGAAGATGCAGAACGAAATGAAAGCGCCTAAAGCCGGACGGGTGATGGCGTTCGCCGCCCGCGAGGGCGCCACGGTAACCGCGGGCGAGATCCTGGCTATTATCGAGTAAGGTCTAGTGGGGCAGGCCCTCGGCCTGCGGCGGCCTCCCAGGCCGCCCTCCGGCGCCGGTTTGGACCTCAGATCCCGCCTATACATCGTGTAAGCAGGTAGCGAAGAAGAGATAACAATCATGCCGAGCACTACAGCGCAGAAGCATCGGGAGTATTGCTTTGCCGGCCAACCGGCTGCGTGTCCGGGTTACTTTGCGGAAGACGTGCTGCCGTGCGTGTGCGGCGCCGGCGGGACCGTTCTGTAGGCATTAAGCCGGATTGCCGCGCCGTTTCTCCCGCTTGGGGGCAGTCACTGGGCGTGGCGCAGCACTTTGCCGGGCAGCGCGTTTGTCATGCGGCCTTCCTCGATCACGGGCACGCCGTTCACCAGCACGAAGCGCATGCCCTCGGAGAGCTGGTTGGGATTCTCAAAAGTCGCGCGGTCGCGGATGGTCTGCGGATCGAAGACCACCACGTCGGCCCACATGCCCTGCTTCAGCACACCGCGATCCGTCAGACGCATACGCTGCGCAGGCAACGCGCTGAATTTGCGAATGGCATCCGGCAGCGTCAGCTTCTTTTCCTCGCGCACATATTTGCTCAGAATGCGCGGGAAGGTCCCATAGGCGCGCGGATGCGGATGCTCTTTGCCCAACAGCCCATCGGGCGCGGTCCCCTCGGAATCGTTGCAAATCGAGACCCAAGGCTGCTGGAGCGCTAGCGCGATATCCGGTTCCGACATCATAAAGAGCGCCACACTGGTGAAAGCCTGGTCCTCAATCAGCAGATCGAAAATCGTGTCGAAAGGATCTTTGCCCCACAGCTTGGCGATCTCCGCGATGGTTTTGCCCTGCAACGGCAGCAGCTTGGGGTTGGCCACCGCGCCCACCAGAATGGACTCCGGTCCGGTGACCTCCTGCCATTCGTTCTCCCAGTGGCCGCCGGGCGTCTCCATCTCTTTGCGAATGCGCGCGCGCATGGCCGGGTCCTTGAGGCGCTCGATCAGCTTGGCGTCGCCGCCATCGTGCGCCCAAGGCGGAATAATCGCGGAAAAGGTGTTGAAACCGGCCGGGTATGCGTAAGTATCGGCGGTGATGTCCACGCCGGAATCGCGGGCCTGCTGGATGTGCGCGATCACCTCCGGCATGCGGCCCCAGTTGGCTTTGCCGGCGGTCTTCAGATGCCAGATTTCCACCGGAATGCGGGCCTCGCGTCCGATGCGGATGGCCTCGTCGAGCGCGGGGATGATGGCGTCGGCTTCGCTGCGCATGTGGGTGGCATAGATGCCGCCGGACTTGGCGGCCTCGGACGCCAACGCGATCAGCTCTTCGGTGCTGGCGTAGGGCGCGGGCGCGTACTGCAGCGAAGTGGAAACGCCCACCGCCCCATCGCGCATGGCCTCGCGCACCAACTCGCGCATGCGCTCCAGTTCGGCGGCGTTCGGCGCGCGATCGTCGTCGCCCAGCACCATGCGGCGTACTTGGGTGGCGCCCACGTAGCTCGCCAGGTTGATGCCCATACCCTGTTTTTCGAGGCGCGCGAAATAGTCGCGGAAAGTGCGCCAGCCGGGCTGGATGCCGTAGTGCTCGTAGCCAATACGATCGGCCTTCAGAATGGCGTCGTTCACGGGCGCGGCGGACGAACCTTCGCCGGTGATCTCGGTGGTAATTCCCTGGTAGATCTTGGAGGGGAGATGCGGGTTCACCAGGATGGTGAGCTCGGATTGGCCGAGCATGTCGATGAATCCGGGGGCCACCACCATGCCGCGCGCATCGATGGTGCGGCGAGCGGGCGCGCCCGAAAGATTGCCGATGGCCGCGATGTGCCCTTGGCGGATGCCGATGTCGCCGGAATACCATGGCGAACCGGTGCCGTCCACGATCTTGCCGTGTTGGATCAGCACATCATATGGACTGTTCGCGGCAAGCAGGAAAAACGCCAGTAGCAGCATCGTGCGAGTGTAGCACGGGGGCGGGCTGCGCTCGCCTGCTTTTGGCACCGTGGGGCGGGTAATCATGGCCGCAGCCGGCTGACAGCCGGCCCTGGAGCTTGGACATTCTACGACTATGACGTGGCGCACGCTCTCAGCGTGCCGCGACCGCACTTTTGCGGTCGCCGCGGGCGTAGCCCGCGTTAGCCGGCTGACAGCCGGCTGCGGGCAGTATTGCCCGCCCCACGGTGCAAAAAGCATGTCGCAAAGTGTCCAAGCTGTTACCGGCGTTAGAATGATAGACTGTGCACCGCTTCGTCCTCCACAATGAAGAAATCCGCGACGCCTCGGAGAAGCTGCTGGCTCCCGGTCAGGTAGGGCTGCTCTCCGGCTGGGGGGTTTTCAGCACCATCCGCGTGTTCGACGGCGTGCTTTTCGCCTTTGAACACCACTGGGCGCGCATGCGCAAGGACGCGGCCGCACTGCGCGTGCCGCTGCCGCCCGATCCCGAATCGGTGCGCCGCAAGCTGCGCGAATTGGTGGAGGCCAACCAGGCGTTCCACTCCTCCATGCGGGTGGTGGTGGTGCGCAATACCGGCGGCATATGGGAGGGACCGGGCGTGGGACGCGCCAGCGACCTGATCGCGCTAACCTCCGGCATTAAACAATGGGGCAGCGGCGTACGGCTCTGCTACACGCCGCGGGCGCGGTATGCGGCGGGCGAGTTCGCGGGCGCCAAGATCGACTCGTGGGCCATGAACCTGACCTGGCTCGAGAGAGCCCAGGACCGCGGGTTCGACGAAACCATCCTGTTAAACGAACGCGGCGAGGCCGCCGAGTGCACTTCGGCGAATATTTTCGCAGCCGTGGGAAAGCAAGTGTGGACTCCGCCACTCAACTCGGGCTGCCTGCCGGGCGTGACCCGCGAATTGCTGCTGCACCAGATCCAGGTGCCGGGCTTCACCATCGCCGAGAAACCGCTGGCGCCCGCCGACCTTGAGTGCGCCGACGAGGTCTTCATCACCTCGACTACCCGCAACCTGCTGCCGGTGGTGGAAATCGAAGGCCGCGCCATAGCGCATGCGGGTCCCGCCTGCGCCGCCTTGCGGACCGCTTTCAGCGGCTACCTGGACGAGTACGCCGCCAGCCACAAGGAAGCGCCCGCCGCGCGCTTATGACGGTCTGTTGCCCGAGTTGCGGCAGCCGGTATCTGCGGGTGAGCCATTACCGCAGCCTGCGGGAGAGGCTGCGGGAACTGGTGGGCATCTCGCCACTGCGCTGCGGCGATTGCGGGCAGCGTTTCATCGCACGCACCTGGGATCTCTCGGTGCTGACGCATAGCCGCTGCCCGAAGTGCCTGCGCGTGGACCTGAATACCTGGACGGATCAACAGTATTGGCCCAGCGCGTTCATGAAGCTGAAGATCAAGTTGGGCGCGCATCGCTGGCGCTGCGAGTATTGCCGGCACAATTTCGTGGGGTTCTGGCCGCGCATAGAGAAATTCAGCTTTACGCGGTGGCGGGAGAGGGAAGAGGGGCGCGGGCAAGACAGTCAGTAGGGGGCGGTAGCGGGGCCAAAAAAACTTGGTTCCAAGTGATCCGAAGGTCAGCCAACCCGACGCCGGCATGCACGGCTCAGAGCTTTGCAGCCAGAATGACCAGCGGTAACTCCGCAGCTCCCCGCCACCCTTTTTGGGGGCGACGGATTAACGCCTTGGAGGTCGCCCGGCATCCTTTCCGGCTGGACCCCGCTTCTCGCAACGGCCTTTCGCTCCCCCGTAATGACTGCCCGTTTCCAGGCCACCATCGCGGGATCGAAGTTCCCGGCCTGCTGCTTCGATGCGTTGCGGAACTTTCATCGAGCCCGTTCGGCTTGCGGCTCCTTCGCTCTCCCCGGTTAGCCCCGGTTTGGGCGAAATCGACGCTGCAAGCCCGTTTCCCGACTCCAGCCCCACAATCTCGATCAGCCGCCGGATCTCCACTCCCCCTCGGGGCTTTTGTGCCCCTCCGGATCAAACGCTTCAACCCAGCCGCTGTTCGAGAGACTCACCTTCCGGATGCGTCCGATAACCCTTCGCTCCCCGCCGCCTACTCTATTGGAATAGTTTCGGCTGCGGATCAACGTTCCAGGCTCGCTTCGCTTCCGGTCGGCTCGCTGTTCCTCGAACCTCTTGGAACCAAGTGTCATATTGACTTGGAACTGCGTTACAGTCAAATGAATTTTGTGGTGCCGCACCGGTTTTCCTCAGGATTGTTGCCTTGTATTTTGTTACAGTTGCGAGACAACGACGTTGAATTGTCTGTGCATAAAACAGGCTGGCTGAGCTTTGTTCAGAAGGTTCAGGCGATATACGGCCGCTATGTGCGGCACTGCCACGTTCTGGAGCACGAGACCCTCGATCTGGTGGCCTACACCGTTTGGAGCGACTGCTGCGGAAAATGCTCCGAAAAGCAGCCCTGCGACCGTTGCTGTGCATGCCAGGCCGACTGTGACGACGGTTGTGGGGACGACGAGAACGACAGCAGTTCGGAATCCCTGGCGTTGTCCTCCAGGTTTAGAATTCGCACTTTGTCTTTCATTTCGATCCCGTACGGAGCGACCCAGGCGGCGGCTCGTTGATCAGCGCCCAGAACACACCGAGTTGTTCCACGGCTCCCATGAACTCATCGAAGCGGACCGGCTTCACGACGTACGCGTTCACGCCCAGACGGTAGCTCTCCAATAGAT
>Ga0302325_10026163_pt1 | contig 12122 bp, 15 predicted proteins | sample Palsa_T0_2_FD_201948 | JGI IMG/M metagenome (GOLD analysis project Ga0302325, IMG submission 201948) | Peat permafrost microbial communities from Stordalen Mire near Abisko, Sweden - Palsa_T0_2 | ecosystem: Environmental > Terrestrial > Soil > Palsa > Peat permafrost | place: Sweden: Abisko...
CGCGCATGACATTTCGACCGTGATTGCACATTGGTGACGTGATACCATGTCACCGTTTCTCCGGTTTCTCCGGGTTTCTCCGGGTTTCTCCGGGTTTCTCCGGTTTCTCCGGGTCTCTCCGACGGATTAGTCGGGCGCGCAGATGCTCTCGATAAAGGCTGTTTTTCCGGCTGTGTAGTCGCCCCGCGTCGGGGCGCTCGCCGCCAGCTTCAGTTTGAGCCCTTCATATGCGGCCCGCACGTCTGGCTCGCGTCGTAGTCGGTCCCGAAAGCGCGGCGACCGGCGCCATTGCTGCCCCTCGTAGGCCACAACATGAGCCAGGTAGGTTCGGGCCTTTCCTCTTCCAAAGATGTGGTGCTCGGGTATCCCCTGGTCGCCCGCGTAGTCATAGCCAAGGCCAGCCATGGGCTCGATGAAGCGCAGTCCGTCGCGAATGTCGGCGACGCCGATTTGAAGGTCGATGATCGGCTTCGCCCGAAGGCCTGGAACGGATGTGCTGCCATAGTGCTCGATCGCCAACGCCCGGTCACCAAGTGCGGCCTTGATCCGAGCCTCTTCCTCAGAGAAAGCCAGCGGCCACAACGAATTGTATTCGACCAATCTGTTCACGCCTTGCTTCAGGCCAAGGCCGTACTTGGGATCAGGATCGTCCATCGCTTCACCTCAGAGACAGGATGAGTCTCCCGCGAAAGGTTCGCCGGTCAAGCCGCGCTTCTTCCGGACGCCCGGGTTCCACCCAAGGCGGCGAATGGGGGTGGCAAAACGGCGACGTCAAAACGGCGACGCCATATCATGTCACCATTTCTCCATTTCTATTTCTCCATTTCTCGATTTCTCGGTTGATTTCTCAAGGTTGCGGACCGTCATGTCTTCGATCATTCTACCTACGCCGCAGCGGGTTGATGACCTCTCCGTTCATCACTCGTCTTCTGTCTTGGAGAGGGCGTGGCCCACCCACGCTCCTCTTCAGACAGGAGGCTCCCGCTGTTCACATACTCAAAGCGCCCCCCTGCCGCGCTAGCGGTTTAGTCCAACGACCCATGTCAGACCTTATGATGGGGTCAAACGTGGGCTTTTGGATGGCCCGGAGACTTCGTCGTGCCGGGCATGCCGAAAGGGTGAGACGGCCAGATAGCCCGCCACGAGGGCGAAACCGGCTATGGCGAGCCACAAGGTCGGGCGATAGCCGATCGTGTCGGCGAGGAGGCCTCCCAGAGGCGCGCCGACAACGATCATGCCGCGATTGACCGACCGCCTCGTGGCGTTCATCCGACCCTGCAGGGCGTCTGGCGTCACGGCCTGCCAATAGCCCATCTCGTTGGCGTTCTCGGCGCCCATGGCGAACCCGTAGAGCGCCTGGCCGATCGCCAGGGCTGCGACGGTGATCCAGTGGCTGGCGCTCGCGGGCGCAAGGGCGACGATCGCCCAGGCGACGGGCATCAAGGCGCGACACGCGATCACGGCGCGTCCGGCGCCCCAGCGTAGACCGAGCCGCGTCGAATACAGGCTGCCGAGAAGTCCCGTCCCGCCAGCGGCGGCGAGCGCCAGCCCAAGCTCGAAGGGCGTGAGGTGGAGGCGTAAGAGCACGAAGGGCACGAAGACGGTCGTCACCATGCTGTTGCACACGAACCAGCCGTGGGTGGAGATGGCCAGCGGCGCGAGTGTCCGGTGTCGGTAAATCCACCTCAGGCCCTCATCGATCTCTTGGCGCAGGTTCAAACGTCGGGCGCCCAGGCCGGGCTTCGGCTCAGCTATGCCGATGCCTGCGATGGTGATGGCCGAGATCAGGTAGGTGACCGCGTCGATGAGAACGGCCAGCGGCGCACCCAGAGCCGTGACGAGCGCGCCGGCGAGAACGGGACCAGAGGTCTGTGCGACCGCGGCGCCCTGGTCCAGCCTCGCGTTGGCGGCGAGCAGCGAAGAGGAAGGCGCTAACCGGGGAAGAAAGGACTGGCTGGCGGCGTCGTTCCACAGGGTCATGAGGCCGAACAGGGCGACAAACCCCATCAGGACCGGAAGGCTGAGCCAGCCCAGCAGCCACAGGGCGGGGATCGCTCCAAGAGACAACGCCCGGGCCAGGTCCGTGGCCACCAGGATCGGCTTGCGCCGTCGCCGCTCCACCGTGGCGCCGACGATCAGGCCGAACAGCAGGTAGGGCAGCCACCTGGACGCATTGACCAGTCCAACCTCGGTGGGTGTGCCATGCAAGGTCACCACGACCAGAACTTGCAGGGCCAGCGACGTGATGTAGCTGCCGAACGCCGAGACGGTTTCAGCCGTCCAAAAGGCGAGATAGCCGGGAAGCCGGAAGACGTCCGGTTGCGAGGGACGCTCGTGCGGAGAGGCAGGCGGTCCTGTCACCTGGCTTCCACGAGGGCGCTGAGTGTCTCGGTCACGCTGGTGCGGCCTCTCCCTGCCGTGGCGAGATCGTAGCGAGAAGAAAGTGCGACCAGCGAGGGTGAAGTGGAGACCGTGTATCTGAAGTCCGCTTCCCACCCCTTCCGAGCCATTCGGAAGGTCCGCTAGTAGGTATCGAGCTAGTGATCATTCGGGGCATGGAGAGGCGGGCCCGCGCGCCGCCAAATATCAGACTCCATCCACTAGTCGCCAAGCACATGGACGGCGATTTCACGGCGATGGGGGGCGGCGCGATGTTCGAAGAGGTAGATTCCCTGCCAGGCGCCCAGCATCAGCCGGCCGCCGAGGATGGGGATGGAGACCTGGAGGCCGGTCAAGGCGGCGCGCAGGTGGGCGGGCATGTCGTCCGGACCCTCGTCGTCGTGGGCGTAGCGGGCGGGATCTTCCGGGGCGATGGTCTCGAAGAAGGTCTCGATGTCGGTCCGCGCCTCGCGGGCGGCGTTTTCCTGGATGAGGAGCGAGGCCGAGGTGTGGCGGCAGAAGAGGGTCAGCAGGCCGGTGGCGATCACCTGGCGGCCAAGCCAGTCCACGACCTTCGGCGTTATCTCGTGCAGGCCGCGGCCGGAGGTGCGAAACTCGAGGATGTCGACGGCCTGGCGCATCGGGTCGACATAGCAACTCGACGCAGGCGGGCGAAGTCGTGGCGCTGATCCGAAGCGCCCTCCTCCCGGGCGACGCGGCGGCCATCGCGGCCATCGACACGTCGTTCACCACCTCGCAGATCTACGAGATCGAAACCGCCGCAGACGGTTTTCGCATCGTTCTCCGCGACTTGGAGCAGCCGCTTACCAAGCGATTTCCGCTGGACGACCTGGAGAGCCCGGATCGGCCCTATGCCGATGCCTGGGTCGCGCTGGAAGACGATCGCCCGGTCGGATTCGCCGCGGCGTCCTTTCAGACGTGGAACGGGCGCCTGGTGCTGTGGCACCTCTACGTCGATCGCGCGTGGCGTGGACAAGGCATCGCACGGCGTCTTCTCGAGACCGTCGAGGACCATGGCGTCGGACGGGGCGCGCGACATCTGTGGCTGGAGACAAGTTCGCTCAACGCGCCGGGCGTCGCCGCCTATCGCGCCCTCGGTTTCACCCTGACCGGCGTCGATCTCACCCTCTACGACGGCACGCCGGCGGAGGGCGAAGCGGCGCTGTTCTTTTCCCGGGCTATTGCGGGCTGAAGCTCGACTACTTCGCCGCAGCGATGGCGGCGTCGAGATCGGCGAGCGGATGGTACCCGGGCGTGAGCGCCGCGCCATTGACGACGAAGGTGGGCGTGGCCTGGACGCGGTCGACCTTCGAATAGCGCTCGACGCGCCGGTCGAGGGCCGCCAGGGCCTTGCTGTCGGTGACGCAGGTATCGAAGGTCTTTTCGTCCATGCCGTTGGCCTTGGCGATGGACATGAGGACGCCGCGCGGATCGTCGAAGAGGCCCGGTTGGCTTGCGTATATCGCGCCGGTCACGTCGAAGTACTTGTCCCTGCCGAGGCATCGCGCGAGCAGGAATCCGGCGGCGGCGGCCGTGACCTCGCCGGTGTCGCCGACCAGCATTTCGCGCGAGACGAAGTGGATCTTGCCGGTGTCGATGTACCTGGCTTTGAAGGTCGGCCAGACCTCCCTGTACCATTGGCCGCACACCGGGCAGGCGACCGAGGCGTACTCGATCACCGTCACCTTGGCGTGGGGATTGCCAAGACTCATGTCGTCGGGAACGGGCGTCGGCGCCTTGGCGCAGGCGGCTGCGGCCAGAACCAGGGCGCCAGCGACCAGCAGGCGGCGATCGATCGACGGCATCGGGTGGACTTCCCTTCTTCCCTCCGGCCGCACGGGCGACCCAGGATCCGCGAGATAGCCTATCTAAGTCCCGAGCGGCGATAGCCTATGCAGTGGAGATTGACTTCGCCTCGCCTCTCCGTATGGTCCGCGGCCTTCAATTTCATCGCGCGGCGGCTCTCCCGCGCCCCTCGGAATCGTTCTCATGGCCAAACCGGCTTCAATCAAGATTCGCCTGAATTCCTCGGCGGATACCGGATTCTTCTATGTCACCAAGAAGAATGCGCGGACCATGACCGAGAAGATGGTCGTCAAGAAGTACGACCCGGTCGTGCGCAAGCACGTCGAATTCCGCGAAGGCAAGATAAAGTAGCCTAGGAGGTCCGGCGCGGCGCGCCTGTGGATCAGGCGGCTCGCGCGACCACGACGTTGCGGCCGGCGGCCTTGGCTTCGTAGACCGCTCTGTCGGCCCGCTTGAGCAGGGCCTGGGCGGTGTCACCAGCGCCGAGGGTCGCGGCGACGCCGATCGAGATCGTCACGTCCAGCAGGTCACCGCCCTCGCCGACCTTGAAAGGCGATCCGGCGACGTTCTTGCGGATGCGCTCGGCGATCCGATGGGCGTCTTCGAGGCGGGTGTCGGGCATGATCACCAGGAACTCCTCGCCGCCATAGCGGCAGGGAAGATCCATGGCCCTGACGTTCGAGGCCAGGCGGACCGCGAACACGCGCAGCACGTCGTCGCCGGCGTCGTGGCCGAAGCTGTCGTTGATGTGCTTGAAGTGGTCGAGGTCCAGCATCAGCGCCGCGACCGGCTCGCCGCCACGCTCGGCGCGTTTGGTCAGGGCCGCCAACTGGCCCTCCATATAGCGACGGTTGTGCAGACCGGTCAGCGGATCGGTGACCGCCAGTTCGAGGCTGTGCTCGAGGTGATTGCGCAGGAAGTCCGCGTAACGCTTTCCCTTGATGAGGCTTTTCACCCGAGCGATCAGTTCCTCGGGATCGACGGGCCTGGCGATGACATCGTTGAACCCAATCTCCAGGGCCTTGACCAGGCGGGCTCGATCGTTCGGGTCGACGACGCCGAGGATCGGCAGGTGCCTGGTGGTCTCTTCGGCGCGCAGCTCGGCGCCGAACCTCAGGCCATCGAAACCCTTGGCGGTGGCGTTCACGATCACTAGGTCCACCGGACCCTTGGCGCTCAGATGGCCCTTCTCGGGGTCGGACTCCACGATCGGCCGGTGCTCGTCGGTCAGAACTTCGGCGATCCGCCCGGCCTGGCGTTCCTGGTCGTCGACGATCAGCACCCGGCCGCCCGCGCCTCCAAGCTTGGCGACCGCGGCGGCCATGCCCAGGCGCCGACCGGTGGCCTCGCGCTGGCGCAGTTCGTCGATGACCATCTTCAGGCGGGTGAGGCTCTTGACCCTCGCCAGCAGGGTGAGATCGTCGATGGGCTTGGTCAGGAACTCGTCGGCGCCCGCCTCGAGGCCGGTGATTCGTTCGGCCCTGCCGTCCAGCGCCGTGACCAGGACCACCGGAATGTGACTGGTCGCTTCGTCGCGCTTCAGGCGCCGGCAGACCTCGAAACCGTCCATTCCGGGCATCATCACGTCCAGCAGGATGACGTCGGGGCGCTCGCTCTGGGCCATGTCCAGCGCCGCCTGGCCGTTGCGGGCGGTCAGGATCTGATAGTATTCGGCCTGGAGCTTGGCCTCGAGCAGGCGAACGTTGGCCTCGACATCGTCGACCACCAGGACTCGACCAGGCATCGCCCCGCTACTCCAGAAGCCGGCGAATGGTGGCCAGGAACGGAGCGACGGCGATCGGCTTGGCGATGTAGGCCTCGCAGCCACCTTCGCGGATCCGCTCCTCGTCTCCCTTCATGGCGAAGGCGGTCACGGCGACGATCGGGATGTGGGAGAGCGAATCGTCCTCCTTGAGCCACTTGGTGACTTCCAGACCGGAGATCTCGGGGAGCTGGATATCCATCAGGATGAGGTCGGGCCGATGCAGCCTCGCCAGCGTCAGGGCCTCCAGGCCCTCCCGGGTCTGCAACGTCTTGTAGCCCTGAGCCTCGAGCAGATCATGAAAGAGCTTCATGTTCAGCTCGTTGTCCTCGACGATGAGGACCGTCTTGGCGGCCGAAGCTGAAGGCATTCGAGTTCTCGGACCGTGCGAGTCGCCCTCGACCCGCTCCGATCACCCGCTAGACACACCAATATCCTTAAGTCGAGGTTAGTCCCCCCGATCAGCGGCTCTTTGGGGTCACGTTCGGGCGCGGCCTGATCTAAGCTTCCGCCATGATCCGCATTGGCGTCGATTTCGGCGGAACGAAGATCGAGGCGGCGGCGCTGGACGAGGCCGGCGCCATAATTGCGCGCGCACGTGCGCCCAACCCAGGCCACTACGAGGGCTCGCTCCAGACGGTCCGGGCCGTGGTGGCGGAGACCGAACGCCTAAGCGGCGCGCTGGGCGCAACGGTCGGCATCGGCGTTCCAGGCTCGACATCGCCGAAGTCCGGCCGGATGCGCAACGCCAACAGCGTCTGGCTGAACGACAGGCCCTTCCACCAGGACCTGGAAGAGACCCTGGGGCGCCCGATTCGGCTGGAAAACGACGCCAACTGTTTCGCCCTCTCGGAAGCCTGTGGCGGCGCGGCCGACGGCGCGGAGGTGGTGTTCGGCGCGATCCTCGGCACCGGGTGCGGCGGTGGCGTCGTGGTCCGGGGCCGGACGATCGAGGGCCGCAACCACATCGGCGGCGAATGGGGCCACACCCCCCTCCCCTGGCCGAACCGCGAGGAGTTCGACGCCCATCGCTGCTGGTGCGGTCGGCGCAACTGCCTGGAGACCTGGATCTCGGGGACGGCGCTGGGGGCGACCTACGAACGCGCCACCGGAGAGCGGGCCACGGCCGAGGCCGTGGTCGCCGCTGCGCGCGACGGCGAGGCCGCCGCCGGCGCGGTCTTCGAGGCCTGGATAGAGCGGCTCGGCCGCGCCTTCGCCGTCATCTGCGACATCCTGGACCCGGACGTCATCGTCTGCGGCGGGGGTATGTCGAACGTCGCCGAGATCTACGAGCAGGTCACGCCGCACATCCGCCGCCACGTGTTCTCCGACGTCTTCTCGACCCCGGTCCTCCAGGCCCTGCACGGCGATTCTTCCGGGGTGCGCGGCGCCGCGTGGCTGTGGCCGCTGGACCAATGAGCACCCTCTGCCGCGATTGCGAGGCGATCGTCACCGCGCCGGCCGGAGTCTGCGCCGCCTGCGGCTCGCGGCGCACCGCCAGCCATCCCGAGCTCGAGACCCTCGCCATCGCTCATCTGGATTGTGACGCCTTCTACGCCTCGGTGGAGAAACGGGACCATCCGGAGCTGCGCGACCAGCCGCTGATCGTCGGCGGCGGCGTGCGAGGGGTCGTCACCACCTGCTGCTACATCGCGCGCACCTTCGGCGTCCGCTCGGCGATGCCGATGTTCAAGGCCAGGGCCCTCTGCCCGCAGGCGGTGATCCTGCGACCGGACTTCACGCGATACCGGGCCGAGAGCCGGCGGATCATGGCCGCCCTGCGCGACCTGACCCCGCTCGTCGAGCCGCTGTCGCTGGACGAGGCGTGGCTCGATCTTTCGGGAACCGCGCGCCTGCACGGAGCGCCGGCGGCGGTGGTGCTCTGCCGCCTGCAGGGCCGGATCGAGCGCGAGATCGGACTGGCGGTCTCGATCGGGCTCGCGCCGGCGAAGTTTCTCGCCAAGATCGCCTCAGATCTCGACAAGCCGCGCGGCTATGCGGTGATCGGCGCCGCCGAGGCCAAGAGCTTCCTGGCGCCAAGGCCGGTGTCGATCCTGCCGGGGGTGGGATCGGTGTTCGCCCAGACCCTCGCCCGGTCCGGGTTCGCCACGGTGGGCGACCTCGCCCGCGCCGATCCCCGCGACCTCGTCCGCCGATTCGGCGCCGGCGGGGCGCGCCTCGCCAGGCTCGCCCACGGCCAGGACGCCCGGCGGGTCGACCCGACCTCGCCGCGCAAGAGCATCAGCGCCGAAACAACCTTCGACGACGACATCGCCACCGTGGGCGCTCTCGAGGATCGGCTTTGGCCATTGTGCGAGAAGGTCGCGCGCCGCGCCCGCGCCGAGGCGACCGCCGGACGCGTCGTAACGCTGAAGCTGCGGCTCGCGGACTTCCGCATCATCACCAGGAGGCGGTCCCTCGACGCCGCGACCCAGACCGCCAAGTCCCTGTTCGCCAATGCCCGCGCGCTTCTCGAGGACGAGGCCGGCGCCGCCGCCTATCGCCTGATCGGCGTCGGGCTTTCGGAGCTCGAAGAGGCGCGCGCGGGCGCCGACGACCTCTTCGGCGGGGCCGAATCACGCGCCCTCATCGGCGAGCGCACGGCCGACGCCATCCGCGCGCGCTATGGCGATGCCGTCCTGGTGAGCGGGCGCAGCCTCGATCGGGGCGCCAAGAGCCGACTTCCGCGTTGAAAGCACGCAGGGATTGAAACGGGGCTTTCAATGGCCGCAGTTTGTCATATCTAATCGTGCAGCGTGGGGTAGGACCCACGGCCTTGGAGAGCCGTCGTGGCGGAACGACAACAGGGAGATCAGGTTATCGGCACAGGTACGGCCGTCGTCACCCAGACGAAGACCAAGACCCAGAAGCCTGCCATGTACCGCGTATTGATTCTGAATGACGACTACACTCCGATGGAGTTCGTCACCTACATATTGGAACGATTTTTCAGCAAATCGAGAGAGACTGCGATTCGCATCATGCTTCACGTGCACCAGAATGGAGTGGGGGTATGTGGCGTCTTTACCTATGAGGTGGCGGAGACCAAGGTGGCGCAGGTCATCGAAGCCGCCCGCAGGCATCAGCACCCGCTTCAGTGCACCATGGAAAAGGATTGAGAGGCCGTAATTGCCGTCGTTCTCGCGTAATCTCGAAGAATCCCTGCACCGCGCGGTCGCCTACGCGAAGCAGCGCAAGCACGAATACGCGACCTTGGAGCATCTGCTCCTCTCGCTGATCGACGACAACGACGCGAGCGCCGTCATGCGCGCCTGCGACGTCGATCTCGTGGCCCTGAAGAAGAACCTGGTCCACTACGTCGACAGCGAACTCAAATCCCTGGTCGTCGACGACGCCGAGGACGCCAAGCCCACGGCCGGCTTCCAGCGGGTCATCCAGCGCGCCGTGATCCACGTCCAGTCCTCGGGCCGCGAAGACGTCACCGGGGCCAACGTGCTGGTCGCCATCTTCTCCGAGCGCGAGAGCCACGCCGCCTACTTCCTGCAGCAGCAGGAGATGACCCGCTACGACGCGGTGAACTTCATCGCCCACGGGATCGCCAAGAAGGCGGGCGCTTCGGAGACACGGCCGCCCAAGCCGACCGGGGAGGACGAGGAGAAGCCTCCCGTCAAGACCGGCGGCGAGGCCCTGGAAGCCTACTGCGTGAACCTCAACGAGAAGGCCCGCCAGGGCAAGGTAGACCCGCTGATCGGCCGGATGAACGAGGTCGAGCGCTGCATCCAGATTCTCTGCCGCCGGACCAAGAACAACCCGCTCCTGGTCGGCGACCCAGGCGTCGGCAAGACCGCCATCGCCGAAGGCCTGGCGCGCAAGATCGTCGGCCACCAGGTCCCCGACGTCCTGGCAAGCTCCACCATCTTCTGCCTGGACATGGGGGCGCTGCTCGCCGGCACCCGCTACCGCGGCGATTTCGAGGAGCGGGTCAAACAGGTGATCAAGGAACTCGAGCGCCAGGAAGGGGCGATCCTGTTCATCGACGAGATCCACACCGTCATCGGCGCGGGCGCCACCAGCGGCGGTGCCATGGACGCCTCGAACCTGCTGAAGCCGGCCCTCGCGTCCGGCAACCTGCGGTGCATGGGATCGACGACCTACAAGGAGTTCCGCCAGCATTTCGAGAAGGACCGGGCTTTGGTCCGCAGGTTCCAGAAGATCGACGTCAACGAGCCGTCAGTCGAAGACACCGTGAAAATCCTCAAGGGTTTGAAGACCTACTACGAGGAATTTCACAAGCTGAAGTACACCGCCGAGGCGTTGCGCGCGGCCGTGGAGCTGTCGGCCAAGTACATCACCGACCGCAAGTTGCCCGACAAGGCGATCGACGTGATCGACGAGGCCGGCGCCTCGCAGATGCTGGTCGCCGAGGCTCGGCGGCGCAAGGTTATCGGACTCAAGGAAATCGAGGCGGTGGTGGCCAAGATCGCCCGCATCCCGCCCAAGTCGGTCTCCAAGTCGGACACCGAGGCGCTGAAGCAGCTGGAAACCGACCTCACCGGCGCGGTCTTCGGCCAGGCCGAGGCGATCAAGCAGCTTTCCTCGGCGATGAAGATGGCCCGCGCCGGCCTTCGCGACGCCGGAAAGCCGATCGGCTGCTATCTGTTCTCGGGCCCCACCGGCACCGGCAAGACCGAGACGGCGCGGCAACTGGCCCTGACGCTCGGCATAGAGCTGCTCCGGTTCGACATGAGCGAATACATGGAGCGGCACACCGTGAGCCGCCTGATCGGCGCGCCTCCGGGCTACGTCGGCTTCGACCAGGGCGGCCTGCTGACCGACGCGGTCGACCAGCATCCCCACGCCGTCGTGCTCCTCGACGAAATCGAGAAGGCGCACCAGGATGTCTACAACATCCTGCTGCAGGTCATGGACCACGGGGTGCTGACCGACGCCAACGGCAAGAAGGTCGATTTCCGCAACGTCATTCTGATCATGACCACCAACGCCGGGGCCCAGGACGCCCAGCGCAATTCGATCGGGTTCGGCCGTGGCAAGGTCGAAGGCGAGAACGAGGAAGCGATCAAGCGCCTCTTCACCCCCGAGTTCCGCAACCGGCTGGACGCCATCATCGGATTCAAGGCCCTGACCCCGGAGGTGATCCGGATGGTTGTCCAGAAGTTCATCCTCCAGCTCGAAGCCCAGCTGGCCGACCGTCACGTCACCATCGAAACCACCGACGAGGCCATCGACTGGCTGGCCAAGAACGGCTTCGACGAGCTCTACGGCGCCCGTCCGCTGGCTCGGGTGATCCAGGAGGAGATCAAGCGGCCGCTCGCCGACGACATCCTCTTTGGTCGCCTCGCCAAGGGCGGACACGTCAAGGTGGTGCTCAAGGACGGAAAGCTCGCCTTCGAGTTCGACGAGAAGGCGGCCATCGGCGTCCCTAGCGTCGACGAACCCGAAGCCGAGAGCGCAGTCGCCGTGGGCGAGCCCGACGCCGAGGAGCCGGTGCTGGCCTAACCGGCCGGGCGTCCCCGGCCGCCGTTCAAGGGATCCGTGCGGCGATCGCCTTCGCCAGCTCCGCCAATTCGGCCGGATCGGCGGCGCCGGCGCCGTGGCGGCCGAGCGGTGCCCCGGCCCAGCGCGGAATGATGTGAAAGTGCAGGTGGAAGACGGTCTGGCCGGAGGCCGAGCCGTTGAACTGGGTGACGACGATCCCATCCGGTCTCAGGGAGGCGCGCACCGCCGTCGTGACGCGCTGCACAGTGACGATCAGGGCTTTGAGCGCCGCAGGCTCGATGTCCATCAGGTTGCGCGCGGTCGAGGTCTTGTGCACCGCCAGGGCGTGGCCGCGCGCCTGAGGGAAGGCGTCCATGAAAGCCAGGGTTTCGTCGTCTTCGAAGATCTTGATCGCCGAGGCTTCGCCACGAATGATCTTGGCGAAGATATTGCCCGGATCGTAGGCGCCATCGAGACTCATTTCCTTGCCCCTGGCTGTCGGTCTGATCCATGATCCTTATCAGAGACCCTAGAAGCGAGGGAGCCATGGCCGGACTGCAGCTCAGCCCCCGTCAACAGAAGTGGTTCGCCTCCGTTCGCGCCAGCCTCGAGCGCGACACCGGCAAGACGCTGGCCGAGTGGGTCGCCATCGCCCGCGGCTGTCCGGAGACCGGCCACCGGGCCAGGCTCAAGTGGC
>Ga0302325_10026164_pt1 | contig 12122 bp, 10 predicted proteins | sample Palsa_T0_2_FD_201948 | JGI IMG/M metagenome (GOLD analysis project Ga0302325, IMG submission 201948) | Peat permafrost microbial communities from Stordalen Mire near Abisko, Sweden - Palsa_T0_2 | ecosystem: Environmental > Terrestrial > Soil > Palsa > Peat permafrost | place: Sweden: Abisko...
ATCTGCTCGGGGATCGCGATCGCGGCCAGCATCGCGCCCGCAAGCAGGTCGTTCGGCAGCCACGCGAACCGCATGCCGCGCAGCGACGCAAAAACGAGACGGTTCATTGGATGTGAACCTTCATCTCCCACTACTTACGTGGTCAAATCGTCGTTCCCGCTGCCGAGATGCGGATCGCTGGGCGGTCGACGGAAGCAGCGCGCGGTCGTCGAAGCAGCCGGGGTGAAGATCGCGCTCATCGGGAGCTTTCTGGTCGCGGCATTACCGTCGCCGGTCGCGCCGCCGCCGCCCGGGCCGTCACCGTCTCCTGAATTGCGCGAAATCGGACACGTGCGCACGACGGCGCTCTGCACGATGTTGCGCGACGGGGTCGTACCGGCGGTCGCGGGCCTGGCGAAGAACGACGAGCTCATCGACGCCGGCCACCGCGGTTTCTCGAAGATGGCCCGCGACGTCTCCGATAGTTCGAGTGCCGGAGCGGCGATGGATAAAATGTACCTGGGACAAATCCAGACACGCCTGGTTCGCAATCTCAAAACCCTAGAAGCGCTCCTTGGCGATCGAGCGCGGTTCCCGGACGACCCTGGCAGCGCTGCCGCAGCCGACACGAATTCGATGAAGAGTGAACTCAAGGCCGTCGCGGACTCGCAGCGCGAGGCGCTCGCTTTGCTGTCCGGCGTCGTGGAAACCGAAGCGCAAGGCCAAATGCAGCACGAGATGTCCGATCAGATGAGCTCGGTTACGGGCCGTCCCGGGCCCGCTCCGTTCGGACGTGCAACGGACGCGCCGGTTTCGTTCCTGGGCTCGGCGGGTTTACCCGAAGACCCGCCCGCGACCGGCCTGCCGACGCTCGCCCCAAACATGTCGACGCTCGGCGGTCACACCGTCTACGATACGATCCTGGCCGCGCTGGAAAGTCGCCAACTCACGATCGCACACCGCGAGCAGTCCGTATCCACCTCGGTGATCGCGGCGGTTCGCGCGTGCCGTGCGGGGGTCGCGCCACAAGAAGCGCCGGCGCCCGCGCCGAGTTCGCCCTAGCCTATATCTTGACCATTTCCCCGTACGTTTCTGGACGGCGGTCGCGGTAGAACTGCCAGGTGTTGCGGACCTCCTCGATCATACGGCGGTCCATGTCGCCGATCACGACTTCGTCCTGGTCGCGGCTTCCGATGCTGACGAACTGGCCGCGCGGATCGACGAGGTAGGATTGTCCGTAAAACTCGCCCATGTTCCAGGGCGCTTCGACGCCGACCCGATTGATCGCGCCGACGTAGTACCCGTTTGCGACCGCGTGGGCGGGCTGCTCGAGTTTCCAAAGGTATTCGGAAAGCCCGGCAACCGTCGCCGAGGGGTTAAAGACGATCTCCGCGCCGTTTAGGCCGAGCAATCGCGCGCCTTCGGGGAAGTGGCGGTCGTAACAGATGTACACGCCGATTCGCGCGAATTTCGTTTGGAACGTCGGGTAACCGGCGTTGCCGGGCTTAAAGTAGAATTTCTCCCAGAAGCCGCAGCCGGGCGGCCCCGCCGCTACCTGCGGGAGATGGTTCTTGCGATAGATGCCGAGCACCGAGCCGTCGGCGTCGATGACGACCGCGGTGTTGTAGTACACGCCGCTGATCGTGCGCTCGTAGAGCGGAACGACGAGCGCGATACTGAGTTCGCGCGCGAGATCCGCCATCAACCGTGTCGTCGGACCGTCGGGAACGAGTTCGGTTGCCTCGTACCACCGCGCGTTTTGTTCGGTACAAAAATACGGGCCGTAGAACAGTTCCTGCAGGCACACGATCTGCGCGCCGCGCTGCGCCGCTTCGCGAATCATCTTCACGTGCTTATCGGTCGCGACCCGCTTGTGGACCTCGACCGGCTCGGAACCGGCGGTATCGTGATGGGCTTGGATCAGTCCGATGGTGACGACGTCGCTCACTGGTTGGTCTCGTCCTAGCTACAGCTGCACGGGGCGGAAAGGAGCCGATTTCTGACGGATTCCGCGGCCGGTTTCGCCGACGTATTTGCCGCCTTCGACGAGCAGGCGCCCGCGCGAGAACACGTAACGCGGCGTACCGCGAACGGTCATGCCTTCGAAAATACTGTTGTCGGCCGCCATGTGATGGGTCGCTGCGGAAATCGTGCGCGTCGCGGCGGGATCCCACACGACGAGGTCCCCGTCGCTGCCGACCGCGATCGTGCCCTTACGCGGGAAGAGCCCAAAAAGCTTGGCCGGGTTGGTGGCCGCAAGCGCAACGAATTGGTTGAGCCCGATCGCACCCGTGTTGACCGTGCGCTCGTAGAGAATCGCCACGCGGTCCTCGATCGTCGGCGCTCCATTGGGGATTTTCGAAAAGTCGTCTTTGCCGAGCGCCTTCTGCCCGCAGTTGAACGAACAGTGGTCGGAACCGACCGCTTGGAGCTCGCCGTTTTTGAGCTTGGCGATCAGGACGTTCTGATTCCACTTCTCGCGCAGCGGCGGTGACATCACGTAATTCGCGCCGGCGAACGCCGGCCGGTCGTAATCGCTCGTGTCGCAGACAAGATATTGCGGACACGTCTCGCCGTAAATCGGCAGGCCGCGCTTGCGCCCGTCGCTGATTGCGTCGGCTGCGCCGGCGCTTGAAACGTGCACGACGTAGAGCGGCGCGCCCGCCACCTCGGCCATCCAGATCGCGCGCGCGGTGGCTTCCATCTCGAGCTGGACCGGCCGCGTGAGCGCGTGATACTTGGGCGCCGTGAGCCCTTCGGCGAGCGCATCCTTGACCGTCACCTCGATGACGTCGCCGTTTTCCGCATGCACTTGCACGAGGCCCCCGAACTTCGCGGCCGCCTGCATCACCCGGAAGATCGTTTCGTCGTCGACTTGCAAGATGTGCTTGTAGGCCATGAAGCACTTGAACGAGTTGACGCCCTCGCGTTCGATCATGACCGGGATCTCTTCAAGCGTCTCGGGACGGCCGTCGGCGATCGTCAGGTGGAAGGCGTAGTCGATCGATGCTTTCCCGGCAGCTTTCTTCTCCCACGTTGCGAGCGCATTCGCGAGCGAATTGCCCCGCTGGTGCAGGGCGAAATCGACAATCGTCGTCGTGCCGCCAAGTGCGGCGGCGCCCGTACCGCTCGCAAAATCGTCGGCGGTGACCGTCCCGCCGAACGGCATGTCGAGGTGCGTGTGCGGATCGATGAAGCCGGGGAAGACGTAACTCCCCGAAGCGTCGATCACCTGCGCTCCCGAGGCCGGAAGAGCGTTCGCGATGGCGGCGATCGTGCCGTTCTCGATCAGCACGTCGGCGACGAAGCGGTCCGTCGCCGTGACGATCGTGCCGCCCTTTATGATGGTACCGATAGCCGTTCTCTCCAGGTGTGTACGCTTTCACCGTCGTCGACACGTACCATCGTGATGCACTCGTCGACCGGGCACACCATGCTGCACAGATTGCAGCCGACGCAGTGTTCCTCGTCGACCTCGAGGACGCTCGCTCCGGTTTCATCGACGAGCCGGTCGATGCACTGGTGCGCCGCATCCTCGCACGCGATCCAGCAGCGGTTGCAGTTGATGCAGGTTGCCGGATCGATCCGGGCGACGATCTTGTAGTCGAGGTTGAGGTCGTTCCAGTCGACGAAGCGCGGAACGGTCTTGCCGACGATCTCGGCAACGCTTGCGATGCCGCGATCGTCGAGGTAATTGTTGAGTCCTTCGATCATGTCGGCGACGATCCGGAAACCGTCACGCATCACCGCGGTGCAGACCTGCACGTTGGTCGCGCCCATCAGCATGAACTCGACCGCGTCGCGCCAGGTGGCGATGCCGCCGATACCCGAGATCGGAACGGTCACCTGCGGATCGCGCGCGCACTCGCCGACCATGTTGAGCGCGATCGGCTTGACTGCCGGACCGCAGAAACCGCCGTGCGACGATTTTCCGTCGACGTGCGGGATCGGATTCCACGTATCGAGGTCGACGCCCATGAGGCTGTTGAGCGTGTTGATCAGCGAAATCGCATCGGCGCCGCCGCGGGCCGCGGCGCGCGCGGTGTAGCGCACGTCGGTAATGTTCGGGGTCAGCTTGACGATCACGGGAACGCGTGCGGCTTCCTTGACCCAGCGCGTGATCTGCTCGACGAGAGCCGGATCCTGACCGACCGCCGAGCCCATCCCGCGCTCCGACATCCCGTGCGGGCAGCCGAAGTTCAGCTCGAAGCCGTCGACCGCAACGTCCTGCACCGCGTTCACGAGCTCGTGCCACGAGCGCTGCGTGCAGCCGGTCATCAGCGAGGCGACGATCGGGCGATCGGGATAGGCCGCCTTGCACGCGGCGATCTCGCGCAGGTTGTCGTCGAGCGGCCGATCGGTGATCAGCTCGATGTTGTTCATGCCGATCATCTTGGTCGCGCCGGCGTTCAGCCCGGCGAAACGAGAGGTGACGTTGACGATCGGTTCGCCGAGCGTCTTCCAAACGGCGCCGCCCCAACCCGCGGCAAACGCGCGCATCACTTGATAACCGGAATTCGTCGGCGGTGCGGACGCAAGCCAAAACGGGTTGGGGCTGCGAATTCCGGCTAAATTGCTCGAAAGATCGGCCATCAGGCGGTTCCTTCGCGCAGGAAGGCATCGATGCTTCGAGCCGCCGTCTTGCCGCGCTCGGCCGCTTCGACGACCATCGCGTCGCCTGCTCCCACACGGAACATGCAATCTCCGGCCGCGAACACCCGCGGCTGATTCGTGCGCATGTCATCGTCGACGACGGCGACGCCGTGCTCGTGAATTACGCCGAAGGCGTCGAGCAGCGCCGCGAACCTCGACTGGCCGATCGCCCGAATCACGTTGTCGACGGGGATCGTGTACGCGCTCCCCGGGATCGGCCGCGCCGAACCATCGGTGTCGGTTCGAATCAATTCGAGGCCCGCAACGCGACCCTCGTTCGTGACGATGCGCTTGGGGATCACGCAGTGCCGAAACTCGACGCCTTCGCTCCGGGCGAACTCGATCTCAAACGCGTAGGCCGTCATCCGCTCGGCGCCGCGCCGGTAGAACATCGTCACGGAGCTCGCGCCCAGGCGCTTTGAAGCGGTTGCAGCGTCGATCGCCGTGTTGCCGCCGCCGATCACGGCAACGGTATCGCCGAGCCCCGGCACCGCTCCGTCCTCCTTGGCCCGGCGAATAAAGTCGAGTGCGTCCCACACGCCGCCGGCATCTTCGCCCGGAATGCCGAGGTGCGGGACGCGACCCATGCCGCAGGCGATAACGATCGCGTCGTACTCCGCGAGCAATTCGGCCGCCGCGACGCCGGTTCCGACGGCGACTCCGGTGCGAATGTCGACGCCCAAACGACGCACTTGTTCCGCCTCCCACAGCGCAACCTCGGCCGGCAGCCGGTACGGCACGATCCCGTAGGTATTGAGACCGCCCGGAAGATCGTCGCGTTCGAACACGGTTACTTGGTGGCCGAGCCGCGCTAAATCCCTGGCTGCCGAAAGCCCCGCCGGCCCGCCGCCCACGACGGCGACGCGCTTGCCGCTTGGAGTGCCGGGCGAAAAGAGCGCACGCCCGTCGGCCATGAGCCAGTCCGTTGCATGCTGCTGCAGCTGCCCGATCCGAATCGCGGGCGCATCCGGCGTGTAAACGCACGCCCCCTCGCAGAGTTCTTCCGTCGGGCAAACGCGTGCACAGCTCGCGCCCATCGGGTTGGCATCCATGATCGTTCGCGCGGCGCCGGCCTTATCGCCCGAGGCGATCCGGCGAATGAAGCGCGGGATGTCGATTCCCGTCGGGCACGCGCGGGTGCAGGGCGCGTCGTAGCAATTGAGGCAGCGGTTCGCTTCCACGATCACGTCGAGCGGGGCGAGCGGCTCGGCCATCGGCGGCCCAAGCGCGAAGGTCGGCTTCATCGCCATGACGGCATCCTATCATAGCCAGGAACGCGGCGCACGAAGCGGCTAAAGCTGTGGGTTCCGACCAACGACGGGAGAGCCGCGTGTACCTTGCCGACGACATCAAGACCCTGCATCGCAAGAACGTCTTGTCCCCGTGGGTCGCGCAGGGTTCGCTCGACGTGCCGGTCATCGTCCGCGGTGAGGGGGTCTTCCTCATCGACGCGGACGGCAAGCGTTACATGGACTTGTCGTCGGGACTCATTGCGGTCAATCTCGGGCACGGGAACGCGACCGTGCTCGCCGCAATGCACGCGCAGATCGACCGGCTGTGCTTTAGCCCGCCGAATTGGTTCAACGATCAGCGCGCGCGTCTGGGCGAGGCGCTCGTTGCGATTTCGCCGTGGGGTGACGAAGGCGCGCGCGTCTTCTTTACGACGAGCGGCGCGCAGGCGAACGAAGATGCGGTAAAATTCGCGCGCGCATCGACCGGGCGGCAGAAGGTTCTGTCCGCTTACCGGTCGTTTCACGGATCGAGTTCCGGCGCATCGGCCCTGACCGGCGAGAACCGCCGCTGGTATAGCGAGCCCGGGACGCCCGGGGACGTCGTTCACTTTTGGGGGCCGTACCCGTACCGCAGTCCCTTTTTCACGGACGACCCGGCGACCGAGACGCAGCGCGCGCTGCACCACCTGCGCGAGACGATCGAGGCGGAAGATCCCGCACGGGTCGCGGCGATTCTCGTCGAGCCGGTCGTCGGCTCCAACGGCGTCGTCGTTCCGCCGCCTGGGTATCTCGCCGGCCTGCGCGCGCTGTGCGACGAGTTCGGCATCTGCTTGATTTTCGACGAGGTCATGACCGGCTTTGGCCGCACCGGCGCGCCGTTTGCCGCGCAGCGCTTCGGCGTCACTCCCGACATCATCTCGTTTGCCAAAGGCGTGACGTCGGCGTACGTTCCGCTCGGTGGTGTCCTCGTGCGCGAGCAGCTGGCGTCGGCCTACGATTCGAAGCCGCTCGGTTCCGGACACACCTACAGCGGCCATCCGTTGGCCATGGCCGCCGGGCTCGGCGCGATCACGGCGTATCGCGAAGGTTCCTATTTCCAGCGCGGGATGCGCATCGAAAGCTGGCTGCGCGAGAAGCTCGGCAAACTTCAAGAGAAGCACGACGTGATCGGTGACGTGCGCGGACTGGGAGCGTTCTTCTGCTTGGAATTCGTGAAGGATCGCTCGACGCGCGAACCGCTGATCGCGTGGCAGGGCAAGGACCTCGGGCCGATGCCGGCGCTCTTTAGGGCTTTGCGCGAGCGCGGCGTCTACACGTTTGGGCGCTACAACATCATGATCGTTGCGCCGCCGCTGATCGTGGAGGAGACGGAACTGGACGAGGCGATCGCCTCGCTCGACGGCGCACTCGACGCGCTGACGGCGGGACGCCGCAGCTGATGGCGACTACGCAGCGTCTCGAAGGTGACGTCGTCACCCTGACCGGGACTGCTGCGCAGGAGCTTTCGAGTAACGGCGAGCTCTGGAACGACGACCTGCGGCCCTGCACGCTTGCAGAACACGCCTGGCCGGCGCGGCGCTTTGCGTCGCTGTGGATCGGGATGTGCATCTGCATTCCGACCTACTCGCTCGCAAGCGGAATGATTTCACTCGGCATGAACTGGTGGCAGGCAACGTTTACGATCTTCGCCGGGAGCGCGATCGTGCTCGTTCCGATCCTGCTCGTCGCGGCCGCGGGAACGCGCTACGGGTTTCCCTATCCGGTTTTCGCGCGCTTATGGTTTGGGACGCGCGGCGCGCACGTGCCGGCGCTCGCGCGCGCGCTGATCGCGGCGGGCTGGTTCGGCATCAACTCGTGGTTCGGCGGCCTCGCGCTCGATGCGATCCTGCAACGCGTCGTCGCGGCCTGGGGTGGTTTCGGTCCACACGTCGCGATCGCGTTTACGATCTTTTGGCTGCTCAACGTCGGCGTCGCGATGCGCGGCCCGCAAGCGATCGGCCGGCTCGCCGCGATCGCGGCGCCGACCTTGGCCGTGGCCGCAATCGCGCTGTTCGTCTGGGGTGCCGCTGCCGCGCACGGCGTGGGGGCGATGCTCTCGACGCCTTCGACCTTGCACGGCGTCCAATTCTGGAGCGTTTTCTTCGGCTCGGTCATCGGCGTCGTGTCCTTCTGGGCGACGCTCGCGCTCAACATTCCCGACTATTCGCGCTACGCCCGTTCGCAGCGCGCGCAGATCCGTGGACAACTCGTGATGCCGCTCGCGATGGCGGGCTTTTCATTTGTCGGGATCGCCGTGACGTCCGCGACCGTAGCACTTTACGGCAAAGCGCTCTGGAACCCGGTCGATTTACTGCTTCACTTCTCAACGCCCGTCGTGATCTTGGGCGGCGCCATCGTCATCTTGTCATCGATTACGATCAATGTGGGCGCCAACGTCATGGCCCCCGCGCGCGCGTTCGAAAACCTTTGGCCGCGCGTCATCACCTTCGGAATCGGCGCGATCCTCACCGGGTTGCTCGCACTGCTCATGCAGCCGTGGTACGTGCTCTCGACGTTCAGCGCGTACGTGTTCACGTGGCTCGGCAGCTACGGTACCTTGCTTGGACCATTCGACGGTATCGCCATCGCGGACTATTGGCTCGTCCGAGCGCAACGCATCGATCTCTTCGCGCTCTACCAGCCGCTCGGGCGTTACGATTACGCGGCCGGGTTCAACCTGCGGGCACTCGCCGCGCTCGCGGCCGGCTGGATCCTGCCGTTGCTTGGATTGTTCGTCGCGCCGTTTCACGTTTTTTGGGTCGGCGGCTGGTTCTTCGGCCTGGCCGTGGCGCTTGGCGCCTATGCGTTCTTCATGCGCGACGACCCGTCGCGCTTGGATGCCGCGACGTTCGCATCGATCACGGAAGGGCCGGCCCGGGTTACCGAAGGGTAGGCCGATGGAGTTTGTGCCATACTTTGGCCATTCTTTTCACCGGGCTCCCGAGCGGGCGTTTTGCGAGCTATTGTAGTCGAGGAAACCACAAGGAGATCTTCAGCATGAGAATCGGTGCGCTAAGCATGTCTTGTCTCGTTGCGCTTTTGTGCGCGGTGGCCGCTTCCCCATGCGCTGCCGCCACGAGCGGTGTCACCGGCAGCGTCGTGCTCCTGACCCCGGGTACGAACGCTTACGCCGGTGTGCTACTCGAGCAGTGCAGCGGCAACTTTGCAACGATGCGAGTCATACTCGCCCAGCCGCAACTCTTGCAATCGACCCAGTTCCTCGCCATCCAGGTGGGACGGATCGAGGTGCCGGCAATTCGCGTGGACGCGAACAACGAGGGACCGGAAGTTGCCGCTTTCGATGGCGTCAGTACGGCAGGCTGCGTTGCCGCAGGCACGCGTGTGTCCCTCGTGATCAGTCCAGGCGGTAAGCTAAACTCCCTGTTGGTCGTTATGGGCAAAGGAACGCTGTCGATCTAAGCGGCCGATGCGCCGCACCACGACATGGCGGTCCAGACGCGCTTGCCCCCGGCCGGTAGAAGTACTGGCCGCTTTTCCGCTCCCGTCGCCTAGTCCTCAACCGTCTAGGCACAAAGGCTCAGGGCTGAAGGCACCAGGGTAGCGAAGAAGCTCGCTACGCTTCGTACCTCGGCGTACCTCGGCCTTTCGGACTGTTGGCGGATGTCGTGCGGCTCCGCATTCTATGGAGGTAGCCTCGTGAATTCCGGTCGCGCGAGAGCTCGCTTAGATCCAAACAACTCCTTCTCGGCCGCTTGTCAGCACTTCTTTCGTTATTTGAACGATCCCCAGGAGCTCGAGCGGAACCCCCTGACGCGCCAGCAGCTTCTAGCGAACGCAGATTCCGCAGACCCCGTGACGTGCGACATCCTGACGTTGGCAAATCTCCATACCGCAGTTCTCGCGGCCGCACAAGTGGTGCGAGACTCCGAGGCCGTCGCGGGTCGCCACGAGATCGGCGAACGCCACTATCGCATTATCGTCGAACACGCGCTCAGGGGGAAACCGCCGAGGAGCGTCGCCAAGCAGCTTGGGTTATCGTTGCGGCAATTCTACCGCGACCGCAACCGCGCGTACGCTGCGGTAGGGCAAGAATTTCTGCGGCCGCGCCAACCCATCGCCCAGAGGATCGCCGTTTCGCTCGATGCCGGGATGCTCGCGCTCGCGCAAGCCCGCTTCTTGAGCGAGAACGCACAATACGACGCCGCCCTAAGTCTCGCGAGAAGCGTAGCGGATTATGCGCCGGAAACGCATCGTCGGGTTGAGAGCCTGTGTGTTGCCGCGGAAATCCTCTGCTTGCAGAAGAAGGTCAGCGAAGCGAAGGGGGTCATAGAGGCCGCAAGACACGCTCTCATTATCGAATCCGGTTCCGACTCGGCCTCGAACCGAACGTGTCTCGCGCAGCTCGACGCAACGGAGGCGCTCTGTCACGACGCGGCCTATCGTCCCAAGCTTGCCGAGGCTATGCGTGCGAAAGCGCTCGACGCTCTTCGGATCGGCAGCGTCGGCGGCGAGGATCGGGAGAAGGAACTCTTCGTTCGAACTCTGCTCGTCAAAGCGAACCAGTCGTTTAACCTCGGTAATTGCACCGCCGGCCTCGCTCACATGCAGACCGCCAAATCTGTTTTCGAGACGCTGTCCGCGCCCGCGCCGGACCTACAGATCGATCTTTGGACGGCACTCGCCGACGCGCAGGCTTGCGTTCCAAACGGCGCACCGGACGCGATCGCGACGATGTACGCTCATGCCTTAACCCGCGCGCAACAGCTTGGCCACACGAAGCGGGCCCTGAAGGCTTTGACGGGGACGGCATGCTTCGAAGCCTACTTTCGCGGAAATCGCGACGCGGCTTGCGCGTTGATCCAGAGTGGTCTTCAAACCGCACTTCAACTCGGGGACGCGACAACGACGGCGACGGCTTACCTGGACGCCGGAACCCTCGAGATGAGTTGCGGCAATTTCGCCGTCGCGGAGGCATTGCTCGACAAAGCCGAGGCATTGGGCGGCTACGACCGCTTTGAAGGCACCGGCCTCCAAATTGTCAGAGCCCAGGCGCGCCGCGGCCGGCGGCGATACGCCGGCGCCTTGCAGGCGGCGCGAGCAGCCTGGGCGCTTGCGGAGCGCAGTGAGAACCCGCGCCTGAAAAGTGCGGCTGCGCGCGAGCTCGCCGAGGCAAATGCAGCGATGGGCCTTACCGCGCTTGCGATCGAGCATGCCTCGGAAGCGGTTATGCTTGCCGAGCGCTACGCAAGCGCAAACTCGCTTGCGGCGACGTATCACTCGGCGGCGAGAATCACGGGAAACAAATCCCACGTGCGCCAAGCCGACCTCATCGGCCGCACGGTGACGTAGCGTTATGCCGTTCGTACGCATCGATCTTCTCCGAGGCCAATCAACCGACTACCGGAAGACGATTGGTGACGTTGTCTATGGAGCGATGCGCGAGTCTCTAAACGTTCCCGAGAACGATCGTTTTCAGGTCATTACGGAGCATGCCGCCGAAGGGCTCCTGTTCGATCGCGGATATCTTGGCATCGAGCGAACCGATGACTGCGTCTTCATCCAAGTGACGCTCAATGACGGCCGGACGGTCGAAATGAAGCGAGCCTTCTACAAGCGCGTTGCCGACGGGCTTCACGAGCGTTTGGGGCTCCGGCGCGAAGACGTCTTCATCAGCCTCGTGGAGGTAAAGAAAGAGAACTGGTCGTTCGGCAACGGCGAGGCGCAGTACGCCGAAACGTAGCCGGCGAAGGCGAAAGGGTGAACGCATCTCGCGGGCCGGATAAAGAGGTCCGATCGCCGTTTGGGGTGCTCTTGCGCCGGTTCCGTTTTGCAGCGGGGCTATCGCAGGAACTCCTCGCCGAACGCGCGCGCATCAGTCCCGAAACGATCGGATCCTTGGAGCGCGGCGCGCGTAGCGCTCCGCAGCGCGAAACGCTCGCGCTTTTGATCGAAGGACTGGTGCTTAACGCGGCGCAACGCGACGAACTCGAGGCGGCCGCGGCCGCCTCGAGGAGAGTCGGGCGGCCCCGCATCGGCGCCCCCGGTCACGAGGCCGCGGGACAAACGACGGTCTCCGGAACGCAGGCCGAGGTTCCGAACAACCTCCCGCACGCCGTCAACTCATTTGTGGGCCGCGAGCGGGAACTCGGCGAGGTGCAGCGTCAGCTGCTGAGCCGCCGTGTCGTTACGCTGCTGGGAGCGGGTGGGTCGGGAAAGACGCGTCTCGCTCTCCAAATCGGGCGCGCGCAACTGGGCGGT
>Ga0302325_10026167_pt1 | contig 12121 bp, 13 predicted proteins | sample Palsa_T0_2_FD_201948 | JGI IMG/M metagenome (GOLD analysis project Ga0302325, IMG submission 201948) | Peat permafrost microbial communities from Stordalen Mire near Abisko, Sweden - Palsa_T0_2 | ecosystem: Environmental > Terrestrial > Soil > Palsa > Peat permafrost | place: Sweden: Abisko...
ACCGATAAAATCGTTCCCCAGACGCAAAGCCTCCTCCCTGCTGAATGATATAATCTCCTTTACCTGGGCTGAAAAATTATTATCCATTTTTAAGTAATTGAGCTTTATACAATAATAACGAATATTTTTGACTTCTGTTTTATGCTATTTATTAACGGCCGTTAATATCTTTAAGTGTATATGCAAGTCAAAATTGATACCAGAGAAAAATTTCATGCCATTACCATCCTTGAACCGGTTCTTGCTGCTAATATGACAGAAGAGCTCGAAAAGGTCCTCCTGCCCATAATCGGGCTGGATGTTAAAAACGTGGTTCTCATATTAAAAGACATCCCGGAGGTGGAGGAAGCTGCTGCGGACTCCCTGGTAAAGATTCAGCAGGCATTCTATGACAACAGCGCCTCCTTCGTTATTTGCGAACTTACCCCGGAGGTGGAAAAGTATCTGGAAGACGACGGCTTTCTCGAACTGATGAACGTTACCCCCACGGAAAGCGAAGCCTGGGATATCGTGCAATTGGAAGAAGTAGAAAGGGAATTGCTGAATGGGCCTGACTTGTAGCCCGTTGCACTTCCGCTTTCCGGCCACCTTCCTGCCCGCTTATGTCCGGTGGCGCAGTCCTGGTCCGGAGCGCCGCGCCGTCTCTTCAGTATCCGCTCCCACCCTTTAGGCTCACTTGGCTCCCACCGGCCTTCCATCAAAATCCCGTCGTTCCCCACCAGGCCGTTCGGACACATCCACCACCCGATCATTCCTTGCTCCTGCCGGCCTCTCAGCCGGACCCAAATGCCCCTGCACGGTTGACGCGCCGGGGTGGGACAACAAGACAGAACGTCAGCCCTGGGAAATATTTTACACACAATTCGGCGCTTTTAATGGACGTTACCCCTATATTCGCCATTACCCCCGACACCTGTTCCAATCCCGTAATTTTCAAGGGTCAAGCAGCAGATGGCCTTCATCTGCCGTCTCTACCCGGATATATAAACAAAATCGAGTAATGCTGGCTGTCACTATTTTAGGCAACAATTCCGCTCTCCCGGCTTTTGATCGTCACCCGACGGCTCAGGTGGTTACCATGGAAGATCAGATCTTTCTGGTCGACTGTGGCGAGGGCACTCAGATGCAGATGGCCAAATACAAGATCCGCCGCAGTAAGATCAATTACATCTTCATTTCCCATCTGCATGGTGATCATTACTTCGGGCTGATTGGCCTGTTGACCAGCATGGGCCTCCTGGGGCGCACCCAGGAACTTCATGTCCATGCCCCTGCCCCGTTGGAAGAGATCATCGGAATGCAACTCAAGGTGGCCGACATCCATCTGCCCTATCCTTTACATTTTCATGCGCTCGGTGGCACGAACGTCATCATCCGCGAGGCCCGGTTCGAAGTCGGCTGTTTTCCCGTCTTTCACCGTATCGAATGTTGGGGCTTTCTCTTCCGGGAGGTTCGGCCTTTCCGCCGGATCAATCCCGAGAAGGCGCGTGAGTACGAAGTCCCCTCCTCTTTCTTCGACCGGCTCAAATGGGGGGAGAGCTATCTGAGAAAGGATGGGATGCTGATAGAAAACCAATGGGTCACAGAGCCCGCCAGCAGGGCAAAGTCCTACGCGTATACTGCCGATACCCTGTTTGATCCGCGTATCGCCGACAGCGTCAGGGGCGTCGACATCCTCTATCATGAGACCACCTATCTGAAAGACCTCGAAGTCCAGGCCGGTAAGAGATTTCATAGCACGAGTACCCAGGCCGCCACTATCGCCCGCGACGCCGGAGTTCAACGGCTGCTGATTGGCCATTTCAGTTCCAAGTATGAAAAACTGAATGCCTTCGAAGTAGAAGCCCGCGAGATTTTCCCCAATACCGAACTAGCCCTCGAAGGGGTGACCTATAAGGTGTAAACTGAGCCTTCGTCCCCGGCCCCGCGGATGCCCCACGCCGTCCCCTACCCCGGCAACAGGAACCCCAGCGAAAAGCTCGATTTCACCCCCACAAGCAGCGCGTGTAATAAATAATAAGAGAAATACCGCTCTTTATCCCGTTTATAGTTCACCTTGCCCGTCCGCTTCGACACCGGCAGTGACTTGTCCTTGTCTTTCGGGATGATGAACTTCTTCAACGCATAGGACTTTAGCTTATCCACCTTTTTGTCATCACTGTTTTCTTTCAGTTTGTCGACCACCAGGTCGTGATATTCGCCAACTATCTGACCCGTCGCCTTTTCATCATTCATTTCAAACCGGAAGGCAAGACTGTTCAGCATGCCCGATTCCAAGTGCAGCTTACCCAGGTTTTCAGCCGGATTGTTCAGCTTCGTCACGTCCAGTTCGTGGAAAGCACCCTCGACTATATACGGATCGCCTTTGTGCAAAGGCATTTTCGTCGTTGCTGTCACCGACCCTGAATTCATCAGCGAACCCTCCGTTGTCATCGTGATATAGGCAGGGTCACCATTCACCGGCTTGTTGATCAGTGGGGCCAATGTCCCCCTCATCCGGTAAATGGTCAGCGTACCCGTTTTGTTACCTTTTTTAGGGAATTCTTCGTAGGCAAAAGTAGTCGTTCCCATTTTCAGCCGTCTCACCCGCAGGGACAGCGGCATGCTCTTCAATTCTTCCACCGGCATGGCCTTTTCTCCCGGTTCCAATGGCAGCTGCCTGTCCCTGAATACATGCACCTCATTGCTTCGGATGCTGATCTCGTCAGCGCTGAGCTCGTGTTGCAGCAGGGCCATCACATCCAGGTTTTTGACATCGATCCCTTCACTGGATGATTCAACCACATCTACCTGATGACCCTTCACCCGCCCCATTTCTTCTTTATCGAGATTGGGGGTGATCCGCAAGGTATCCATCCGTAGCAATCTTTTTTTGCTGTCAAGTTCGAATCCTCGCAAATGCATTGTTTCGTTCATCCCGGCAGCCAAATAACGGGCCTTTTCAGCCAGTACCCGGATACCGCCTGCCCCTTGAGCCCCGGTCGTATCCCGATACACCGAGTCAAGCTCAATATGTCCTTCCACAGCAAAACTTTCTTTTGACGCCTCCTTTCCCGTAACCTTCACCCCCGTCAGCCTCACCTGGTCAATCAGTAATCGGTGACTACGCCAAAATTCCATCATATGCAGACCCGAAATATGCACATTCTCGATGGAGAAAGTATCGGCATGGGACTCATCAGGCCTATAGTGGCCTGCAATTCCGTCGATCGCCAGTGATCCGGCCAGCAGATTAACCTGCAGTGTCTTATAGCCCACTTGCCAGGCCGGCGGTAATCCCCGCAGGGCCTCGTCGACCTTTTTGCGGACGATAGCATGGGCAATAAAATAACCGGCAACCAGTAAAATCACCAGTATGCCGGTTATAAATAGTAATATTCTGCCCCATCTGCGCTTTCGGGGTGGTGCTGTCTGTCCGTTCATGTCTATACGAACGGCATATACCGTGCCCTCAGTTGCCAGCCAGGTATTCCTTCCATTTGGCTTGCAGTCCCGCGCTCAGCGGCACCACAGGGAGGCGGACATAATTGCCGATCAGCCCTTTTTCCGCCATCGCCCCCTTGATACCCGCAGGGTTGTTCTCGGCGAACATAATGTCATAACCGGCGATCAACCGGTCATTCAGGGCCTTGGCGCCCCTTAAATCCCCTTGCAAAGCCAGCCGGACCATATCACTGAATTCCCGCGAAAAGCCATTGGCAGCCACGCTGATCACCCCTTCCATACCGCAGGCAATCTGGGGGAAGGCCAGGGCGTCGTCGCCGCTGACCACCAGGAAATCGTCGGGTTTGTCCCGGAGGATCTCCATACATTGGGCCATATCTCCGCTCGCCTCTTTGATGCCTGCGACATTTTTCACTTCGTGGGCCAGGCGGATCGTGGTGGCAGCAGAGAGATTTCTGCCCGTACGACCAGGAACGTTATACAGCAACAAAGGTTTCGGCGACGCTTCAGCCAGCGCCTTATAGTGGAGGAACAGGCCCTCTTGAGAAGGTTTGCTATAGTAAGGGCTGGCGCTCAGCACCGCAGCCGCTTTATCCAGGGGGAACGAGGCCAGTTCTTGCAGCAGTTCAGCCGTATTGTTGCCGCCGATGCCGACGACAACCGGTACTCTCCCGGCAACTTTTTCATAGGTGAACAGGGCAATCTGTTTCTTTTCTTCTTTCGACAGCGTCGGGGTTTCCCCGGTGGTCCCCAGCGTGACGACATATTCTACGCCGCCGGCGATGACAAAATCGATGACTTTTTCCAGCGCGGTATAATCGATGCTGGTGTTGGATTGAAAAGGTGTAATCAAAGCGACTCCGGTTCCGCGGAGTGTTTCCCTAAGTGACATTTATTTGAAGTTGAATAGATGAGATAAATTGTTTTGTTCGACGATCGCTCCCGGTTCTCCGCATCTCAGCGGGTCATCCGGTCTCTTAATCTGCGCTCCGCCAGTCATTCGACCCGCGCTCGCGCTCGCGTCTTGCCCGCCCTTCGGCGCCCGCAATCACGCTTTGGCCTGTCCAAGCTTCAGGAACGTTTTTTTCGATGCTTTACGTCCTCGTGACGTCAGGCCGGCACCTCGTTCCAGAAGCCCATCTTGCCGAACTTCTCAATCCGCTTCTCGATGCGTTGCTGAGGGGTTAACTGGCTGAGTTCCTTGAGGGTCTCGACCAGCTTAGGTTTCAATAAATTGGCTGCTTCGGTATAATCCCAGTGGGCTCCGCCCAGCGGTTCGGGGATGATGCTATCGATCAGGCCGAAATTGTGCATATGGTCGGGAGTGAGACGCAATTCCTCCGCGGCTTTCTCCTTTTGGTCCCAGCTTCTCCACAGGATCGAGCTGCAGTTTTCGGGCGAGATGACCGTATACCAGCTGTTCTCCAGCATGTATACGCGGTCGCCCACGCCGATACCCAGGGCGCCGCCCGAGGCGCCTTCGCCGATGATAACGCAGATGACCGGCACTTTCAGCCGCATCATTTCATAGATATTGCGGGCGATCGCCTCCCCCTGGCCGCGTTCTTCGGCTTCCATGCCCGGGTAAGCCCCCGGGGTGTCGATGAGGGTGATGACAGGTTTATCGAACTTTTCAGCCAGCTTCATCAGCCTCAGCGCTTTCCGGTATCCTTCAGGGTTGGCCATGCCGAAATTGCGAAGCTGCCGCAGCTTAGTGTTGGTACCCTTTTGCTGGCCGATCAGCATGACCGTGTGGCCGTCCAGTTGGCCGAATCCGCCCACCATCGCCTTATCATCCTTGACATTCCGGTCACCGTACAGTTCGATGAAGTTCGTACACATCTTGTCGATGTACTTAAAGGTATAGGGTCGGTCCGGGTGGCGGCTCAACTGTACCTTTTGCCATGCCGTGAGGTTCTGGGTGATATCCCGGCGTTTTTGGATCACCTGGTCCTCCAGTTTCCGGATGGAATCGCTGAGGTCCACCTTGGTCTTCTCGGCAGTCTGCTTGAGCTTTTCGATCTCATCAAATAATTCTTTGATAGGTTTCTCGAAATCCAGGAACTGACGATTTTTGGCTTGAGGCATAATTTATTGGGTAGTATGAAGGTGTAAAATTAAGGGTCTTACCTTTTCTATAAAAAGTTTTGTTACAATTCGTTGGAGAAAAACGAAATTCCCCTATCTTTGCCATCCCGAAAATTTCGCATCTGCCGCGCCCCAAAAGCCCGGCAGGCCGCATGGGTCCTGACTTCAAGCCCCATTGGCACCCGCGAGATCCGGAGGTTGGATTGGTAGTTCAGTTGGTTAGAATGCCGCCCTGTCACGGCGGAGGTCGCGGGTTCGAGTCCCGTCCAGTCCGCAAGGCAAGAGATCAAACCTCTTCAAACCCGCTTCAAGTACAATACTGAAGCGGGTTTTGCTTTTGGGGCGTGTCAAATCGCAACCAATCATATCCATGTATTCGGTCGCAATTCGGTTAGCAACTGCCTGCGGGTATTTTTGCTAACCGAATAGAATGGAAATCCGCCACTGTGTTGGTTTCCAGCGGTTTGACCAAGCCGGATTTTCCCGGGGAAAAGAGCTTCAAACAAACATCATTCGGTTACCAAAAAAAATTGAATTGTATGAGTACGAAGCAAAGCTTTTCAATCCTCGTCTGGCAGGTCAAGTACCGTGCTAAAAATGGCAAAGCCCCTCTTTCTATCCGGGTTAGTGTCAACGGTGAACGCGCCGAGATCCTTACCAATCGTGAAGTAGCCCCCACACTATGGGATTCCAAAGCCCAACGGGTCAAAGGAACTTCCGAAGAAGCGAAGGCCATCAATGCCCACCTGGAAACGATCAAGGGTTCTCTTCGAATGCATGAAAGCCGCCTGATCGCATTAGGAAAAACCGTAACGGCCGAATTGTTGAAAAACGAATACCTGGGTGTCCGGCCGGATCGTCATTCCTTATGCACGGCATTCGAAGTGCATATTAAAAGGATGGCCGAAAAGGTGAAGGTGGGAAATAAAGCATCCGCTACCCTGGACAAATACAGTTACACCTTTGACAAGGTGAAGGCCTTTTTGAAACATCAGTATAAGGTATCGGATATTTACCTGGAAGATATCAAGCGATCTTTTGCCCACGACTTCGAGCATTATCTTTTCACGGTGGAGCATTTACAGAACAATACGGTGATGAAATACCTCCGTCAAACCAAGACCGTTCTCAAAATGGCGGTGGAGATGGGTTGGTTGGCGACCGATCCCACTGCCGGATTCCGATTGTCTTTTGAGGAAAAAGAGCCGGTGCGTTTGGAGATGGAAGAGCTGAATGCCCTCCTCTCTAAAGAAATTTCTATTGCACGATTGGCGGAAGCAAGGGATTGCTATGTGTTCATGTGTTATACCGGGTATGCATATGAAGATGCCTTCGGCCTGGGTCCGGAAAATATATTCATCGGCATCGACAGCCAGAAATGGATCACCAAAGATCGGCAAAAGACCGAGCAGGCGGAATGCGTTCCCTTGCTACCAATACCCTTGGAGATCATCAGCAAGTATAAAAATCATCCTCATTGCTCGTCCCATAACAAGCTTCTACCCGTCCGTTCCAACCAGCGGGTTAACGGTTACCTGAAGGAAATTGCCGCTATCTGCGGAATCAATAAGGAACTAACAACCCATACCGCCCGGCATACCTTCGCCACAACCATCACCTTGGAGAACGATGTTCCCATCGAAACGGTTAGCAAAATGCTCGGTCACATGGATCGCTTTTTGCCTAAATGGAAGACCTATCGGGATGAGCTAAACAATCTTCCAGTAAGCCATATTGATTGGGCATATTAAAAGGCTCCCTTGGAGGCTATAACATAGCGATAACCTTCGCAAGTCTTTGTTTTACAGTATCAACAGTACCATTTACGGTATCATTTATGGTATCATCCATTTCAGCGATCCCTGCAGTTTTTGACTCCGGCAATTCAATTTATCAAGTCCTTATTTGTCATATTTATTACGTATAAAATATGACATAAATGAAAATATCCCTATCTTTGCAGTAGAAATTATGACAGCCACTCAAAAAATAAAGGGCACCCTTGCAAGTGTATCAGACGGAGAGGTATTTGACTACGGTCGTTTTGCCGTAGGTGAGGGCCAAGAATCTGCGCTCACAAAAGCGCTCAGCCGGTTAGCGAAATCGGGGGAGATCGTGCGTCTTGAGAAGGGAAAATATTACAAGCCTCGTCAGACAAAATTTGGGGCAGTCCGTCCGCCGGAATCCCAGGTCGTAAAGGCCTTAAGTATGAAAAATAACCGGCCAGTCGGTTATATAACAGGAACCGCCTTATACAATAGCCTTGGGTTGACCACACAGGTGTCCAATGTGCTGGAAATCGCTCGGAATACCCGGTTACCCGAAAAGGATCTCTTGGGATATAAGGTCCGGTTTGTTGTCAAGCCCTTTACATTCAAAGAGCAGGATATTCCGCTCCTGCAATTATTGGATGCTTTGCGGGACATCAAGAAGATTCCCGACACCTCCGCTGAAAAGGTGATTCCTGTATTACTGGACAGGATGAAAAAGCTAACGGAGGAAGAGCTGAAAAGAATGGCAAAGCTGGCTTTGGAGTACAATCCTGCGACAAGAGCCCTACTAGGCTCCTTACTGGAGCAATTATTTCCTTCTGTCCCGGTGACTTCGTTGAGAAAGTCATTAAATCCCTTATCGAAGTATAAACTGAATATTCCCGAAACTGTATTGCCTAATAGATCAAATTGGAATATTGAATGAAACTGCATGAATCAAAACAAGATTTTATAGACCTTATAGAAGCTGCCGCTCAGCATCTTCGGTTACGTCCGGTATTTGTGGAAAAGGATTATTGGGTTACTTACGTCCTGAGGAATCTTTCCCAATCGGTTCACAGGGGTAATGTTGTCTTCAAAGGTGGAACCTCTTTGTCAAAAGCTTATAACCTAATAGAAAGATTTTCAGAAGATATCGATCTTGCCGTCCTGTCCCCCGGAGAGTATACGGATGCGAAAATGAAAGCGTTGCTAAAGCGGATAGCGGCAGATATTACCGGCGGTCTTACGCTGATAGATGGCCACCCGTCTGAGGTAAAATTTGGGAAGAACAGGACCACTGCATACCAATATCCGGAAGCTTTAGACAATCCCGACTTTGGTGTGGTAAAGGATTATATCTTGTTGGAGATTAACTGTTTCACCAATCCCGTCCCTTACAACGAGCGGAAAATCCAGTCCTATGCCGCCCAATACCTTCAGCAAGCCAACAGCGCGGACTTGATAGCTGAATATGAATTGGAACCATTTACCATAAACGCACTGTCCCTTGAAAGGACCTATATCGAAAAGGTGCTTTCCGTAAACAGGTTGTCCTATACAGGAAAGGAGGCATTGATGGAAAAAGTTCGCCACTTCTATGATATTCATCAATTACAAAGCAGCCCTGCCCTAAAGGATCGGATCCTGACACCGGCATATTTTGACCTGCTTTTGGCCGCCAGGAAAGATGATGAAAATAACCGTACCATGCAGGGGGAATGGAGGAATAAGCGTCTGGCAGAATCACCTCTTTTTTCGGACCTCGAAAATCAATGGAACGCCGTTGCACCGACCTATCAAAAGGATATGACCGACCTGGTTTGGGCAAAGACAATTCCTAAGCCGGAAGAAATACAAGAAACGCTGAAAGCACTTAAGTCCTTCCTTCAAAGCTTTGATGAAACTCATCCGCCTTTGACTGGCGATGTGACCTTAAACGAGGGTTGAGGTACAGATCATTGTTTTCGTAAAACCGGTATAAGATGCTAATTTATTTCAAAGTCGGCAATTATAAATCAATCAAAGACCCCATTGAATTGAATTTTAATGCGGCGGCGATAAGTGAGCACGCTGATTCGAACGTGATAGGGGACGGAAGTATGCCTCTGTTGAAATCGATTTTACTATATGGTCATAATACGAGTGGGAAGTCCAGGATATTGGACGCCTTTTTGTTTTTCAGGTTGTTTGTCATCAATTCGGCGATTGAAAACCAAAGGAATGAGATAATTGACGTAGAACCTTTCAAATTGAATACGGCCACGGTGGGCAAGCCGAGTTTTTTTGAGGCCTCCTTTATGGTAGGCGAGTCGAAATATCGGTACGGCTTCGAAGTGGATGCGGAAAGAGTACATAAGGAATGGCAGCTGACTAAGAAATATATTACCCGCCAAAACCCTACTTTTTTGACCAGTTTTGGCATCCAATAAAATTATTACTCGCCAAAAGTGCCTTTTTTTACCCGGTTTTGGCAGGTAATAAATAAGCTATGACAACATCCCATAATCGGCCGTGAAGCTGACCAATGTGGATGCATTATAAAATGATGCTGTGCGATAATACTAATCTGATGCTTTACGAAAATATGTAATACATATATAAATATTTGTTTATCAAATATTTATATAACCTTTTACAAAATAAATTCCGGACTGTTATTAGGTTTCCGTGCGGGCTATTATTAGGATCCCGTGCAAGAAGGCAAAAGGCAGGAAAAGCCATACCTTTATCCCAGCTCTTTCCCCAGGTCGCAATTCGGTCGCCACCCAATCGCCAGCCTCGCAACTCATTGTATTTGAAGTATAAATACCGGCCTGTTCGAGTCCCGTCCAGTCCGCTCACCGAAATGAAGGTTCCAATATACCTTGTAGGCACCATGCGATTCTGGTTATCCTCCTTACCAGAATTATCTTTTCCCGTCTATAGTTTAACCATCACCGTCTTCATTGCAATTATATGCATTTACATATAAAATATTGAAATTCATTCAAACTATATGCAATTAAATATAATTTACCTATTTTTACCACAATTATATCCAAATGCATATAATCTCATCGACTGCGGGATTCGTAAAGGAAAAGCGCAAACAAGCAAAGCTGACGCAAACCAGCTTAGCAGAACGCGCCGGCGTCGCCTTGACCGTGATCCGAAAGATCGAACAAGGAAAGGGCAATCTGAACTTGGACAAAGTCAACCAGGTCCTTGCGCTATTTGGGCATGTACTCGCGCCAGTCAGTCTAAAAGAATTGAAAACAGAAAAATAAACATCCCATGCGGCAAGCCAATATATTTTACGACGACGAGCTGGCTGGACGTCTTATCGAGACCGATGAAGGCGAATATGTCTTCACTTATGAGCACACCTACATTGAACATCGCCCGGACCAATTTATCACATTCACGATGCCGGTCCGGCGTGAGCCCTTCAATGACCGGCGTCTCTTTGCCTTTTTCGAAGGACTTATTCCCGAAGGATGGCTGCTCGACATCGCTGCCACTAGTTGGAAGATCAACCCCAATGACCGAATGGGCCTCCTCCTCGCCTGCTGCAGTAATTGTATTGGGGCGGTGAGCGTACAACCCGTAAAGCAACAAAATGAAGCGTAATTGCCTATATTGTTATAAACCGCTTCCCGATGACAAATCCGGCGACTTTCATCCCGCATGTAGTCGATCGATCTTTGGCAATATCCAATCACCAGTAATTCCTTACCGATTGGATGAAATGGAGGAATTGGCCAAAAAGGTGGTGGAAAGCCATGTCGCCGTACCCGGTGTACAGCCAAAAATCTCACTAAAGCTTATTCGGGATACCCTAACCGACGGCAAAAAAGGCAGGCTTACGATCGTTGATGCCATGGGCGGCAATTATATCTTCAAGCCTCCATCGGCCATCTACCCCGAAATGCCCGCCAACGAACATTTAACCATGCGCATCGCCGAAGCGTTCGACATCCGTGTTGTACCCTCTACACTCATCCGCCTGGCGTCCGGCGAACTATCCTACATAACGAAACGCATCGACCGCACGGCCAAAGGCCAAAAGATCCACATGCTCGATATGTTCCAAATCACCGAAGCTTCGGATAAATACCGCAGCTCGATGGAACGCGTGGGCAAAGCGATCGGACAGTATTCCTCGCGACCGGGACTAGATAGGATATTTTTCTTCGAACTCACTCTATTTTGTTTTTTGACCGGCAACAATGATATGCATCTAAAAAACTTCTCATTGATCCGCGACGAAACAGAATGGGTGCTCTCCCCGGCCTATGACCTCCTAAACGTTCGTATTGCCAACCCTGCCGACGACGAAGATCTTGCCCTAACGCTCGATGGGAAGAAGAAAAAATTGAAACGGGTTCATTTTGAAGACCTGGCCCGCGGCCTCAACCTAAACAGCCGCCAGATCGACCATGCCTTTCATCGCATGCAGGAGGCAAGACCACTCGCTGAAGAATGGATCGATCATAGCTTTCTATCTCCTGAATATCAACATAAGTATAAAGAGGTGCTCGACGAACGATATTCCCGGCTTACACTTTCTGCATAGTCGCTATCGTTGTACCGTCACGTTCGAAATTGTAAGCCTTTGTATGCTACGAGAACCGCACCACCAGAAATATCAAAATAAGCTAAACGGAGTTCGCCAAGCATCATTCTTTCACCAATGCTTCCTGAGTTAAAACGCATTTCCATCCCCCATTCTCCCAGCGCAAAACATCCGTTTGGCGCATTTTTATGTCGTCATAGGTTTTGCCTCCGAGCTGACCTGACAGCCTGACCTTTGATGTCACCAGCGCTATATTTCCGTACAGGCGAACCCTGGGTTC